>Ga0209406_1000055_pt1 | contig 105841 bp, 134 predicted proteins | sample COGITO_mtgs_1204_FD_184808 | JGI IMG/M metagenome (GOLD analysis project Ga0209406, IMG submission 184808) | Pelagic marine microbial communities from North Sea - COGITO_mtgs_120426 (SPAdes) (version 2) | ecosystem: Environmental > Aquatic > Marine > Epipelagic ... | reverse complement strand
CATATATTAACGCGTCTATTACACGCTTCTTTCCAATTATTTGGTTTATATTTATTTCCTGCACACACGTTTTTGAAACACTGTCGCATACCACTAAAAAGTGCGGATTCGTCCGAACTTAAACCGGATTTCATTTCTTCCCACGTCTCTAAATTTTCGTTACACCCCGGTAAAGATTCGTCGATTTTACACTTATTCTCAACGGCGTTATAACATCCACACCATAGATCGTTTGGATTATTTAAACAATATTGAGCCGCCATGGCTTCGTATTTATTATCACCCATTCTTCTCCTACTACACAAATCATTATTTTCACTTTTAGTCATATTCGCAGGTCCGGAGTTTTCTGTTTTTAAACAAAATTTTTTAATAAGATCTTTATTGTCCACTTCATTACGAAAATATGTGTGGCACTTTTTATCTGAAGATCCCTCACTAAAAATTTCGTCTCTTAGATTATCTTCGGCATTAGGAACTTTTGTACAATGATTTAATGCGACTTGTTTGTATTGTTTAGATCGATACGCATTTGGTTTCCCACTGTCTTTTAAATATCTACTCCATATACGCCTACCATCCTCAAAACACGTTGTTGCTTTTGGTTCTTTTGTATCGACTTTTTTTTCTGAATTTTCAGGGTTTGAACATAATCCTTGTTCACGTGTATCAAATTTCCAAGGAGCTCTTGCACCCCACTTTAACTGGTGGTAAATGGTACCCCATTCATTCTTAACGTTAGGTGATAATTCGGTATCTTTAATTCTTACACCATCAGAAAGGCTATCTCCATTATGTTCATTAATACCTCCAGATTTAATAACTTGAGCTTCGTCAGGTGTATATTCACACTGTAAACCAAAAAAACCACCGGCGAAAGGACTATAAGAAGTATTCTCAAAACCTACATTTTCGTCCTGTGGTTTCATAAACCCTCTTTTATTCGTATCCCAACACGGATTTTTGGCGTTGGTCTTTTTACCTTTAATGTTATCACCACATACTGTATTACACTGACTAAACATATCGTCTCGATCACAATTGCCAAAGGCATTCTTTCCCGAACACAACTCTACTCTACCCGAATTGGGCATATGCGCTTTTTTATCTAGGTCGCAATTTTGTATTTTAAAACGGTCGTCGCCTTCTATTCTATCTCTCCTATCCCCACAATAACTCTTATAATCAATATCACAAGTATTGCTACCACAATTTTTAGTATACCCGTAATTGCTACTACCATCATTATTGTCACTTGACCAATTTTCGTGACCATCACCTGGTTTTCTATGACCACGAGCATATACTTTCATAGTCATGGTACTTAGTATTACTATGTATATACATTTTTTTACGTATACATACTAATTGATTTATGATAATGTAATGGCTCCAAAGAAAAGTAATCCTGCTGATAATATGCTCGATAAACACACAGATATTATTTGTACATACCGTCTATCGTAAAGTTTTTTATCTTTATCGGCCTCTATTCTAAATACTTCCTCTACTATACTAAATTCCCCGTCGTCCACAAATGATTCGGACCCTTCTGGTATAGAACTCGGACTACCCGAATCACCATCGTTTCCACAATCTTGTGTAAAAAGAATGTTACTATTATAAATACCACTGTTTATGTTAATGTTTTGTTTACATAAAGTAATTTCTTTGGCACAATTTCCCCCATGTCCAGTTGGATAGTGTTGAGATCCCGTACACACGGATGCATAACATTGTCGTTGACCACTAAACTTTACCCGTTCAGAATCCGATAAATCCTTTATTAAATCGTTCCAAACGGTTTTAGTCTGACTACACCCGTTAATGTCTTCATTGATTTTACACTTATCGTTTACAACGTTATAACATTTACACAAGTTACTACCAGGGTTAGCGTTACACCATGCATTCTTGTATGCTTTGCTTTTACCATCCATGTACTCCTCCATCGTATCATTTTCTGTAATTGTTTCCCCGGAACCGTTTGGACTTAAGGTCACCATAATGGTACTTTTTATAAACAAAGATTTTTTATCTTCGTCCTGACATACCCATTAACATAAAACATATAATAGACGATGTTAACACTGATACCGAATACCCAGCTATATACTTTGCGTTAGGGTCAGACAAATTCCAGTTTATAGGCCAACGTGTAATTTGAGTTTTATTTAATGGAAACGTATCAAAAGGTGGGAATCTCTTTTTTAAACGTTCCAGGCGTGTCATACCAGATGAATTTGGATTCGTCATGAAATCGGGAAGGGAATCGTCGCCCAACTGACACTTCAAAATTATATCGGAATCAGTTGATGTTCTTATATCAATATCTTGATCACAGAAATGGTAGCTCGATTTACAATCCGTCCCCGTACCCTTAGGAATATACCCAAATGTACACGCCCGTGGTCTACAGTGTATATTAGCCTTAAGAATGTTATACCCATCCATTCCAAAAGCATCCTTCTTCCTTTCGAGTTCCTGTACAGCTTCGTTACACCCATACGCTAAACCGTCTTCGTTACACTTACCCGAAGTTAAGTTATAACATTTACACCACGAATCGGTTATATTATTATCGCAATAATGTTTTGCAATTTCTTCGTATCGATCTTCCCCCAAACCTGCTTTGGTACATTTTCCATCGGATTTTATATTAGTATCCATTTTACAAAATTCTTTACGAACACTACCATCGAGATCTCGAGAAACACACGTATCGAAAGGTTGAGCACCAACTTGCATTTGATTAAAATTTAGTGGGTCTTTACAAAAAGTGTTAGTCAAACCTTCGTGATCTAGAGGTTCCATACATTCAGGAGCTACCACCGCTAACGTTGATAATAAAGGGGCTGATACTTTCAAACCATTTGCATACTTTGCTACTTCGTAACATTGACATATCGATCTTTCTGCAATTTGGTTGTTATCCAAATCTGAACCAGCCCAATACGCACCTAGCCTTTCTTCTGCATTTGTAGCACCTTTATTACCTGTTGATCCATTCCATATTGCTCCATATTTACCTTCGTGTTTTAGATCATCTAGATTTGCACAATAATCTAAAGCAAATCGCGTTGCTGCACAACCTGTAGTAGGCATGTTTCCACCGACAAGAAATGTCTCCAAAGTTAATGCTCCTTGTCCTGATTGTCCTAAATAAGGATTGTTTACTCCTTTATCCCAATTAACCTTTGAAGCGTGAAATATAGTATTATCTTCAGTATCAATAGGATTACCGTCACCGTCAATAGGACATAACCCCCATCTATCATCATTTTTGGGACACCCTTTTTTTACTTCATCTTCTGGTATAAAATTATCTGCTGCATTGGCAATTCCTAACTCATTCCGATATTGATAAGGATCATTGCTCGCATCAGTACCTCTTTCACAATTATTTAAATACATACCTGTGGTCCCCCACGTCTTCCAGTCGGTTTCCTGAGGTGGTGGTGGTGGTGATGGAGGACATGCACCAAATGCACATGCGACATCTTCACCAAAACCCATATTATTTTATATAAATATTTTTTTCTGTGTAGAATATAATTAATACCCAGACCAATATGGGAAACTCGAGTTCACAATATATTAGACAGACATTCGCTCTGGATTCTGTTAATGAAATGATTTACGAACAACTTACGAAAAACACACAAAAAATGGATTCATCTTCGGTCAATATACAAAAGATGAAATTGAACATAGGTGGCGGAATGTATAATTGTGGTATTGTATCTAATCAAACTCTCAATACGGATATGCAAACTGATGTTAATTTTATTGCAGAATCTGTTCGAAAAATAAAAAATGAAATAACAACTGCAATGACCACATCTGCAGAGGCTGCTATAGAAAAGAAAAAGGAACTCGGGGATACGAGTATAGGTGAAAATGAAACACAAACAACAATACAAGATACACAAATGAATATTCAAAATCTTGTTGAAACCGTTCTTGAAACTGAGAATGTACAGGAAACAGTTACATCGGCTGTAAATATTCAAGAGGATACTATTAATATTGCGGGTGATGTTGATTGTGGTGGTTTGGGATTTGATAGGTCACAAAATATGACAGCTAAAATGGCTACACAGGCTATTATGCAAAATTTTGAATCCGCCATCGTTGAAAATACAGTGTTGACTACTTTGGCGGCAGATTTTGGAGCCACACAAGCAAGTACGAAAGGTGGACTTGCCGGATTAGTTGATGCTATCGGAGGTGCAATTGGTGGTCCAATGATGGCGGCTATGGCCGGTTCAGTTATGTGTGTTTGTCTCGTTGTTATTTCTGTGTTAATGGTTGCCATGTCACCAGCGGGTCAAGGTGCCGTGTCTAAAGGTGCAAATACAGCTGCAAAACGGTACGGTTAAGTATTAAAGATAAAAGTTTCCTTTATATTAATGATTTTAAGTATTGACGTCGGTATACGTAATCTCGCGATGTGTATGCTCGACGAAACGTCCAATCTTATTGTTCAGTGGGATGTTTCTGGAGTACCTCCTGAACATAAAGACGGATTATTCGTTTCGTTACGAAACCATTTAGATGATAAACCCTGGATTTTACAATCCGATATCATTCTCATAGAAAAACAACCCGATAAAAATAAAAAAATGAAAATGGTTGAACACTTTCTTCATACGTATTTCATTATAAAAAACCCACGCGCTGAAACGATCATTTACGACGCGCGGTTCAAAATACCTGATTTTGCGGGTCCCGGTAAAGTTATGTATAATAAACGTAAAAAGGCGTCCATAGAAAGGTGTCAACAATTCATATGGAACAATACGATTAATGCACACTGGATACCTATATTCAACGCGTCTAAAAAGAAAGATGATCTCGCCGATACGGTTATGCAAGCTATTAGTTTTACGAAACGAATTGATCCTATTCAAAGCGTGTCTAAAAAGAATAAAAAACTTGTACCTAGAAAACCGAACGAGAACCAAAAACGAACGCGGTACTCGAAATCGAATCTCGCATATATTTATAAGAATAAACCCGAAATAGAAGTTCTCGAAAATAATAAACGGTTCATGAAAGACCTTAAACGGTATTATAAGAGTATAGACGATTTAGTTAAGGAACTAACGGTCATATAATGAATTGTATCTTTTCATTACTTTGTCTAAATTGAAATTTTCATACTTCATATTTGGAAGATTTAAATCTAAACAATATACATCCTTAAAAACATCGGGTGTTATATTTTTAACTTCCCAATATACATCTAACATGAATTCACCAACATGTTCTGTTTCTATAGTGTTTTCTACCATTATAGGTTTAAAATCTCTAATTATATCAATTGGGTATTTTTTAGATGCAAAAATGTTAGTATAAATATAATCGTCTCTCATTTTTTCTATAGGTATCAAACCACTTGGTAAAACATAAAAAAAGTTCCATTCGGGTAACGTTTTAAACATATCATTTATATCCAAATTATGTACTCTATAAAAATTATCGTATTCAAATTGAACCATATCAACTGGTATGTCTTTTAGACCTTTCAAAACCTCTAAATCATGACCATCGGTATCTATTTTCAGAAAGTTTATATGCGAAATGTTATTTTTTATACAGTATTCATGTATTGTGGCATCTGTATCATTTAACGCACACTTATTAACTGTAACATTTTCCGAATCATAATTAACTTCTTTTTTATACATCGTGTACTCGTTTGTATTTTCCCACATCTTTCCAGATGGTTTAAATTCTGGGTCGAACAAGTGTAAAGACATGTTTTTGTTTATTTCGTTTGGAAATATAGAACCCGTTGCACCCACGTCAAAAATACACGCACCAGGTGTATTCTTAATAATGGACCTTAATAGTTCTAATTCACCATTCACGTTATGGTTACAACATATTCTATAATTAAAATACGGTAAATTATATTTCTTTTCTTTATCTTTTACTGTTATGATTTCGTCTAATCGCGGCTCCATTATACATTTATATTATTCAAAAAACTTTAATTAACTTATATTTATTAAAACCCCTACATAAATGAAATGAACTAAACGTATAAAAACATGTGTTCGGGTCTCGATTCGGGTGTACCCGTATACCCAATTTCATCTTTTAAAAAGTCGTGTATTTTTTGGGCATTTTTATAGTAACCGTATACAATTTCAATAAGTAAAACGGGTTTATGTTTTTTAAGAGTATTCAAACCACCCCGTAAAACGTCTAATTCGGCACCTTCTGCATCAATTTTTATTATGGACGGTACACCCGTGTATATATTATCCAATGTATCTGTCATACAAGATACTTTGTTATTCATATCGTGACCTTCTGTTGGATACATACTCGTACCACCATAATTTATTTTATCGGGTTCATCTTTAGGAGGTTTAGGTATATATAAATCAATTATTTCACCTATTTTATCCGATAAAGCTACGGGATAAACGCTAACTTTATGTTTAAGATTATTATCTCGCATGTTCATTTTAGCAATTTCATTAAAAACGGGTTCAAATGCAATAACAGGTCCGTAATCCGAAAACATTAACGAATTATACCCTATATTTGCACCCACGTCTATTATATCCGTACCGGGTTTATAATACTTTTCGATATCATATCGCATCCAACCATCCCACTCGTATCCCTGTTTTAATGTGTTACCTATATACTGATCGTTTGATATCGTATTTAAGTTATACTTACCGTTATTAAATTTATCGATAGTAACTTCCATTATATATAATAGAACTATATCTTTATACATTTTTAACGTAAATTCTTATCAGCTGTATAATACGTCTTCCCCTTAACAACAAAACTGTGTACGCGCGCATACGCCCACGCTTGTGGACTCGCACCTGGTCGGTGTCCAGTTCGCCACGCGGCTAATCCACGATCATACACGATTTTTAAAGTTTTCAATGGTATACCCGTCACTTTAGATATATCCTTGAGTTTCGTTACACCCGGGTACCTTTTACGAAACTTTGCCGTGTAGCTAGACGTTTTCGTAACTACTTTTTTATCAGTTTTAAAAGGCATATAATCTCTTTTTAACATTTTTTTATATCTATCTTCAACTTGCTTCAGGGAAGAAAGTCCCCTGAAATATTTGAGAGGTGCGTATATTTTACCATGTTTTTTACGTACCTGTGTAATCTTTTTACGAATATCGCTGTCAGTTAACATACTTATACTATCACAAGAAAAATAAAAATGTTAGGGTATAGTAATTAATACAATGTTTTCGCTTTCCATAGTAACTACTACATTTGCTTCCACTCAGAAAAAGTTTAAGAAATTTGGTAAGAAAGTTCGTAAACAAAGAGACGGTGAAGTTGATTCCATTAAGGAAAAGTTAAAAGATATCGCTAAAGATGAAGTCGAAAAAACAAAAAGTTTATTTGAAAAACATAAGGAATTTTTCAATGGTAATAAGACACAAAAAACACCTGGTTCGGAAACAACCGCTATCGATTTTTACGAAAAGCCCTAACTGCTAAATCAAGACTTATTAAGGTTAAAAATGCAGAAATTTCTTTATAATTTTCCAACAAGTTACCTGCAAATACAGCTAATAAAACACTATATTGTACGTACCTCATTTCTTTTCGTGATTTTTCCATAGATCTTTTCATAGACGCGCGTGATTGTTCCATATCCAATATAGCGGTACTTATATTTTTTATTCTACTAGGCATTTCAACAGACGTTGTCAACATGCTACCTATATCTATGCTATCAGAAACCTGTTCTTTTATAAGTGGTTCCAAATACTCGAAATATGTAAAATCCGGATCAAGTAATACACACGCACCTTCAATAGTCGAAAAAGCCTTCGCTAGATATATAAACGATGTTGGTATAATAAATGGTTTCGTTTGTGCTAATGATAATAGAAGTTCATCCTGTAAAATATCATCACGTAGATTTTTACCATCAAGTGTTTCGAGATAATTAAGACCAGTTTTAAAAAAAAGTTCAATATCACTCGTATCAGATGACATTGGTAAAATAACACCCAATTTTATGAGTGTATCAACAATACCCTTTGTATCTTTATTCACTATACAAATAAAGATATTTTGGAATCCCTCTTTTATATCGTCACTTAGACCAATAATTAACCCAAAATCATAGAAAACGAGTTTTCCTTCTTTAGAAAATCCTATATTTCCCGGGTGTGGATCGGCGTGGAAAAATCCGTACTCCATTGTCTGTATAACATATGAATTAATAAGTGCTTGACACACCTTCTTACCATTTACATCTGGGTCAGATATATCGTTAAGTTTTTCGGATTCAACGTATTCCATTACAATCATATTTTCATTAGACAATACACTATACACTTTTGGAACTTTTACCCATTTCATTTTTCTAAACGATCTACGAAATCGTATTGCATTTTCCATCTCTTTTATATAATCAGTTTCCGCTAATAAATATTCTATAGACTCGTTAAGTACATATCCAGAGCCCGTACCCGTATCAAACCCAATTTTTTCTAGAAAATTCACTATGTCGCGAACATCGTCTGTGTCTCTTTTCATTATATTGTATATATCAGGTCGTTTTAGTTTAACGACCACGTTTCTACCATCACTTAACACCGCTTTATGAACTTGTCCTATACTTGCTGATTTAAATGGTTCGTATTCAAAACTTTGAAATATATCGGAACTTATATGTTTTTTTATCATATTTTCTACTGAATATGTATCTATAGATGGTACATTATCCTGTAAAGACTCCAATTGTTTTATAAAATCCATAGGGTATAAATCAACGCGTGTTGATGCGATTTGTCCTAATTTGATAAATGTTGGTCCTAACTCGATTAACTGGTCCTTTGTCCATTTACCAAACTTTACCTGATCTTTTTCAAATTGTTGTTTCCATAAAAATTTACCAGCAAACTTCCATGTATTAGTTCTACTCTTTGACGGAAGTTTTATGGTAATAGGTTTTAACGCACATCGTACCATCTTATATTATATTACATAATAATTCTCTAGTCTAATATAAATGAGAGTTCATATAGTTGGTTCAGGCCCAACTGGTATGTCAATCGCATGGGAAATTTTAAAAACGAAAAAATATGAAGTTATTATATATGATCGTAAAAAAAGTGCAGGAGGTTCGTGGTGGGAGCCAGAGGGAAATAAAAGAGATATTCATGCACACAGAATAGTTTTTGGTAACGCTTTCAAAAATACAAATGATTTATTTAATGAAATGGGTATATCGTGGAATGAAATGTTTGAGCCAGGAGATTCCCGTGTTTACACAACAATTTTGAAATACTTAAACCCTAAGGATTACATGGCATTATCTTCACTCGCAGTTAGAGTTTTATCGAATCAAAACAAATACAAAAGTATAACGTTGAAAGATGCAATAGGAGAACTTTCAGAAACTGGTAAAAATGCTATTAGCACGTTAACTCTCATAATGGATGGTGTAACATGGGACGTAATGTCATCGTATGAATTTGTTAAAAGTTTCGACCATGTCGGATTATCCAAACAATATACACAAAGGGTTTCGGGTAAAATAATGTCCGATAAAATGCAAAAGGCACTCATTAACCAAGGTGCCGTTTTCAAGTTTAACGCAGAACTCACAAATGTAGACTATGGAAAAGATGAATACATTGGTATTTTTGAAGACGGTAGTCTTATAAATGATGGTATGCTAATAATGGCTATAGACCATGGTAAAGCAATAAATCTTGTTAAAAATAACTGGGGAGAAGATATACAGAAGAAATTAGGTCCAAATACTTACGGATGTATCAATATACTTTTTGATTACGACGAGGAAATATATTTACAAAAAACCGATCTCGAATATGCGATGGAAACAGAGTTTAAAATACAACCCGTCGTTCTTTCTGATCGTAAAACTATATCGTGTGTTATATGCGATCTTACCGAAGAAATTTTAACCACGGATCCAGATACATTAAAAACAAGGGTTTTTGAACAACTTAACGTACCTAACCCAATAGATGTTAGAATAGGATGGGGATGTAACTGGGAAAATGGAAGATGGGTATTTGAACAATCTTCTGGTGTTTTAAGTTTACACGGACAGGTTCCATTTTACGGAAAGTGTTCTAAAGTTGCTTTATGTGGTATGATGTCAGAAAGAAACACACCTTATACAAGTATAGAAGCAGCCGTAGAAGTAGGAAGGCGATTTTGTAATAAAAAATTTAACACAAAACGACCTTTAAGAACACTTCTGGTAACCGATTTGTTATTATTTATACTTATAGTTTTGATTCTTATAATAATATATAAAAAGACAAAATGATGCTCCCTGTTCAAGCAACCGTGTACGAACCGATGTACGACTATAACGATAAAAAATATATAAGAATACGTTTACCAGAAAAGGTTAGTCATTATATAAGAGAATTACACCAACATAGAACAGATAGTATTTTATTTATGGATAAACTCGATGATCCACTCGACGGTAACGTTTTAAAAGTTAAGGTTCCGTTTAGGTATAGACGTGTGATGTGTCAAGTCGAAGGTGATACCCCAGTTCAATCGTTAAAAAGAGGTGACTCCGTTCTTACTGAAATACAGTTTAATGGTGTTTGGAATGCACACGAACATAGTGGATACTCGTGGGTATTGAAGTATATAAAGTTTAAAAACTAATAATAGTAAATGAGTCTTACACGTTCAGGATATATTACAGGAGAGACACAAGAAATCAAAAAAGAACTCACGGTTCGTGCTATAGTAAACACGGAGTTCGGATTTCCCCCGCCCCCCTTTAAGGTATTCAGAAAAGCTAAATCTGGTCTATGTGTACCCCGTTTTTACGGTGAAGATAAATTAGGACCACCAAGAGAAGATCGTCGTCCAGAGCCAATTAAAATAAATGTAAAATTCAATGGAAAACTTCGCGACGAAACTCATCAAAACACTGCTATGGCGGCGGCAATTAAAGCGGGAAACGGAGTTCTTTCACTTCCATGCGGCTTTGGCAAAACAACCGTTGCTTTGGCGATAGCATCTAAATTAGGTTACAGAACCATGATCGTCGTTCATAAAGAGTTTTTAGCTAATCAATGGAAAGAACGTATCCAACAATTTTGCCCGGGTGCATCTATAGGTATAGTACAACAAGATAAGAAGGAAACCGAGTGTGATTTTATAATTGCAATGCTCCAATCTCTATCTTTAAAAGAATACTCGTTCAATGATTTCGATATGATAGGAACCTTGATAGTCGATGAAGCACATCATATATGTGCCAAAGTATTTTCACAATCACTTTTCAAAATGTGTCCAAAACATATTTTTGGATTATCGGCGACGCCCACGCGAAAAGATGGTCTTACAAAAGTTCTTCACTGGTTCATGGGTCCAACTTTTTTTTCAATTGAACGCGAAAATCAAGAACAAGTCGAGGTTTTTCCTATTGAGTATACGTGTGATAGATTTAGAGACCCACCGCCGTGTACACGTTTTGGTAAACTTTCTTTAGCGACCATGATTACCGAACTTACAGAAGATCGTCAAAGAAATATAGTTATAGCTAAAATAATAAAGGATGTATCAAAAACAACACGACAAGTTCTCGTTTTAAGTGATAGACGACACCACTGTGAAGTTCTTCATCAAAGTTTCAAGAAAACGTCAGGTCTATACATGGGTGGTATGAAAGAATCTGACTTAGCGCTATCAAGTAAAAAACAAATCATATTCGCAACGTTTAGCCAAGCACACGAAGGTCTCGATATACCGACGCTTGATACCGTCATATTAGCAACACCAAAATCCGATATCGTTCAGTCTATAGGTAGAATCATGCGCGAAACGCATGGTAAAAAGAATAATCCACATATTTACGATATTTTCGATCAGTGGTCCATATGCCACGCCATGTATCATAAACGTCTCAAAGTTTATAAACAAGGTGGATTTAATATACCCAGAACAGGTAATAAAAAAAATGATGACGAAACCATATTCAAAAAAGGCGAATGCCTCATTTCACTCTAAAAATAATGATACATATTTGTAAGAATGCCTGGTTGTGATACTGCACGTAACATACAAAAATATAAAGGTGCGAGTGCATCCACACTTCAGGATGCTCTAGAAAATGGTAACGTAGCAACTACAAGCATACAAACATCTGGTTATTTCATAGGCGATGGAAGTTTACTCACGGGTGTAAACATTTCCGGAGGTTCTATAGGAAATTTACAAGGTGTTACCAATAATGGTGGAACATCAACAAACAAAATCACTCTTACAAATACGAACGAATCTTTAGAGACACAAGGAAATGTTACAATTGTATCCGGGTTTTTCAAGGGGGATGGTGGTCTATTATCGAATACTGCAGGTACGGTAACGTTTCAACAGGCATCCAACCAAGGAAATGTATCTACAAATACAGTTAGTTTTACGAACGCAGCTGAATCCATAACTACATCCGGTAATATCGTCGTAGGAACAAACGTATACGCGACCGAATTTTACGGAAGTGGTACAACACTCACGGGAGTTGCTTTAAGTTCAGATATGACGAGTAACGCATCCCGAGTTACATCTTTAGAAGGTAGTGTTGGTACAAATGCGAGTGGTATTACAACTCTCGTAAATAATTTGTCGAGTAACGCATCCCGAGTTACATCTTTAGAAGGTAGTGTTGGTACAAATACGAGTGGTATTACAACTCTCGTAAATAATTTGTCGAGTAACGCATCCCGGGTGACGTCTTTAGAAGGTAGTGTTGGTACAAATGCGAGTGGTATTACAACTCTCGTAAATAATTTGTCGAGTAACGCATCCCGGGTGACGTCTTTAGAAGGTAGTGTTGGTACAAATACGAGTGGTATTACAACTCTTGTAAATAATTTGTCGAGTAACGCATCCCGAGTTACATCTTTAGAAGGTAGTGTTGGTACAAATACGAGTGGTATTACAACTCTTGTAAATAATTTGTCAAGTAACGCATCCCGAGTTACATCTTTAGAAGGTAGTGTTAACACAAATACGAGTGATATTACAAATCTCGAAAATAACGTCATAATAAGTAACAGTTCGGGAATAACGTCAGGATTTACAAAAGGTGATATAATATTCGCTTCAGCTGATAACACACTCGATATAAAAGGAATAGGTAATCCGGGTGAAGTACTAAAAGTTGGAGGAAATGGGGATACTGTAGTATGGGCATCTGATAATATAGGTGACGGAAGTAGCGCAGGAAACCTTCAACAAGTTACGACAAATGGGAGTACCACTGCAAATATGATAAGTTTTCAAAATACGTACACGTCTTTAATAACATACGGTGATGTAGGTATAGGTTACACTTCACCAGTTGTAGTTGGAGTACCTTTAAAAATAAAAGCAGCAAGTACATCGACCGGTGACGATAACGCCATACTCATAGAACAAACTGATAGTAGTTCAACAAGTAAACACGCTATTATAAAATTAAAAACGCCAAATAGTGCGGGTAACCCATTTATTAATTATAATATAGATGGACAAACCAATTGGTCACACGGTATTGATAACTCCGATAGTGATAAATTTAAAATAGCAAATCACGGTTATCTTTTAGCAACCAATACGAAATTAACGCTCCAAACAGATGGTAATCTCGGTATAGGTACAAATACTCCACACGCAAAATTAGAAATAACTGGTAACGTATACGCGTCTACACAATTTGAAGGTCATGTAAATACATCATCTACAAATAAAAACGTATTCGGTAAAAAAATAACCGCGGGTACAGATGGGTTTGTAGGTGACGTAAATAAAAATGGGACAAATCGTGATATTTATGAAATATACGGTAGAAAAATAACCGCGGGTACAGATGGATTTATAGGAACTATAAACAAAACCACAAGTAACGATTCTTCAAAAGAAGTTTACGGTAAAATTATAGCAGTGGCAGATGTGTCTGGAGCTTCTTTTTACGGTCCTATTTCGGGATCAAATAATATAAGTGCAAACGAAATTACGGCAACTAAGCTTATATCAAGTAACATATATACCGAATCGGGTAATATATATGCGTTAAAGGGTAATATTGTAGGTAACGTAAACGTAACGGGTACAAATTATAACGTATACGGTAAAAATTTTCAAACAAATACAGGTGATATTATTATTAATAATCCATCTCGTGGTTTATACGGTAAGATTAAAGGAGCAAATACAATAAGTGCGTCAACAATTACGGCTAGTAGTGCTGAATTTTCAACCTCAATAACAAGTAACGTAGTAACACCTACTAATGGATATATAAGTGTTGGTACAAGTAGCTCGGATGCAAATTTACACGTTTCCGGTAACATATTTGCATCGAATCATCTACAAAGTAATATTATAACACCCACGGACGGATTTATAAGTATTGGGGGTGGATTTGAACCAGATGCAAATTTATACGTTACTGGTAATATTTTTGCATCGAATCATCTACAAAGTAATATTATAACACCTGTAGACGGATTTATAAGTATTGGTACAAGTAACCCAGATGCAAATTTACATGTTGTTGGTAATATTTTTGCATCATCAAATATACAAAGTAATATTATAACACCCGCACATGGATTTATAAGTATTGGTACAAGTAACCCAGATGCAAATTTACACGTTGTTGGTAATATTTTTGCATCATCAAATATACAAAGTAATATAATAACACCCGCACATGGATTTATAAGTATTGGTACAAGTAACCCAGATGCAAATTTACACGTTGTTGGTAATATTTTTGCATCATCAAATATACAAAGTAATATAATAGCACCCGCACATGGATTTATAAGTGTTGGTACAAGTAGCCCAGATGCAAAAATACACGTTGTCGGTAACGTATATGCGTCAACAGATATAGAGGCAGGTAGATACTATACAGGTGGAAGTATAGACACAAACCGCGTATCGTATTACGACGGTAATAAATTCGTACAAATTTCAGATGGTGACGACGGACAGTTTTTAAAATTTAATAAAACAGGAAACGCCGTCGATGCACCATCTTGGGAAAACGTATCGTCGTCGGGTGCAACGCCAAACCTTGATGATGTTGCTGTTGTAGGTGCTAGTACTACTCAGACAATATCATTTAACAATACAAATACAGCTTTCAAAACAGCTACGCCAACTTCTACAACTACGTGTGGTATAGCAAATACATCACCGATACATACGCTCGATATAGGTTCAAATGTCGCCATTATAGACGATGGTATTGATAAACTTTATATTCGCGGGAACGTATACGCAACAAGCGATATTATTTCATTAGGTACCATACATTGTACTGAAATAATAGCAACTAATGGTAAAATTAAAAATTCAACTGTTGTTACTGAAGCTCCAACACGACAAATCCGTTCAATTTAATTCTAGGTATTTATTAAATGTCTTTAGAATCTTATTCATACAGAGGTATTAAAACTCTCGATAATATCGAAGGTACCGATGGGAATGGTATATTACTCGGTTCGAGTGTTTCTTTAGATTTTAAAAATACACGAGTTGCAATTGGACACTTAGGAAATGCAACATCTCAGGGTAAGGTAACAGTTCATAGTTTAGTAAATACTACTTCAAATGAATGGACAACATCACAAACAATAACCGAGCCTTCAGCTTCAAACGGTTCATTTTTTGGATACGCAGTTTCCATGAATTGGAACGGTACGCGTATCGCGGTTGGTGCACCCAAAAAATCAAACGGAACCGTTTACGTTTTTGATGCAACATCATCTGGATCAAACCCATGGGCAACGTACGTTTCAAATACCATAACGTCTTCGTCAACGTCTTCAAATGGTAATTTTGGATTCAGTATTTCTCTAGGTCAGGATATAGATACAACGTTAGCTATAGGTAACCCTAACGATAATCGCGTTGAAATTTGGAAACTGTCCAACCATTCGTGGTCACAAGCATACTCAAATGTAGGTGATGATATAGATAACAGAGTACCTTATGACAGTGCTCATACACAGTTTACCACAATAAATAATTCAATTGGTAATATAAAATCCTTACAATACGGATTTTCAATTAAACTAGCACCGTTCGGTACCCACGTTATCATAGGTGCACCGGGAAGTGTTTTAAACGAAATAAATAGTAGTAATTCGAACAACACTGGAACCCAAAGAAACAATATAATTGTGAGTGCATCTCCGACTTATGCTTATAGTGGCGTCGCCGCGAATCTACCATTTGCATATCGTCAACCAGGGTATGCGCGTATTTTAACAACAACAGATGATTGGTCAACTACAAGTGGTGTGAGTCAGTTAGGTCAAACTATTTCAGGATTAGATTACACTACTTCTAGTAATTACGTTAATGGTGGTGGATTACATTTTCCTACATTAGGGTACTCTGTATCCATGAACTTCGATGGTTCTGTTATTGCCATGGGTGCACCTAGTTATGATCAAGCTTACGTGTACGAATACTCGATCGTTACGAGTTTATGGGTACAAAGAGGTTCGACAGTAATAGCTAATGTAGGTAATCTGAATGGATTGTGTGTTCGCCTAGATTATACGGGTAACAGATTAGCAACATCCATGATATCTCACTGGGCTTTTCCTGCAAAGTACAGTGGACAGCTTTACGTAGTAGATTGGTCAGGAGCATCATGGGTAGAAGCACAACTACCTATATCAGGTAAAAATCCGGGTGTTGGATACGAGCACAGCTACGGAGCTAAACAATTTTCGGGGTACACGATCGATATGACGGATGGTAATCAAGTTGCCAGTTCGCAATTATGGTGGGGTGATGATGATATGGTAAATGATAATCTTGGAACCGGTAACTCATTATCAAGCTACCTCGGATCTTATCCATCAAATCAAAATGCAACAGGTCGCGTTCAGTTTTATTTTTTCCTCATAACGGGTACATTTACAGGTAATAATATTTTTGAAGGATATGTTACTGCATCAGAACTTAGAATTGGTGCGAATGATAATGCTATAGATAACGAAAAACCTAAACGACTTTCATTTGGTGGTACATCAGGTGATAACTTTTACGATGAAACCTTAATTGAAAACCGTGTAATTGCTCATGATGTAGCTGAACTTTTACTACACAAACATCACGATACAAATGAACAAGTTGATAGAATTCGTCTAAAGGCATCCGAAATACACTTAGATCACATGAGAATGTACCATAGCGTATATCAAGGTGGTCAGGAAGGAAAAGATATCCGAACACCTAGGTTTATACTCGACCAATTCGGTACAATTGCAATTGGTAATTTGTGGAGTGGTAACGAATCGTCATCGACAACAACCTCATTAGCTGAAACGTACCTCGATATAAAGGCTGAAACACAAATACGTGATAAGTTAAACGTAAATTATCCGGGTAGGACTAAACTTTTAAAAAGTCGTGACTATACATATCAGGGTTATTCACCCTCGGTCATTAATACGAGATGTGCAGATCTTATTGGAACGAATATAATGTACGATGATCAACCGGGTGCTGTAAGAGTATATTCGATAACTAACCAAGGGAATATGCCATACAGAGAAAGTGAAAAGGCGTTCGAGTTTACGGGTACGACTTCAGGTATAGGTCAAAGTGATCATACCGGTGTCTGGACTGATGATGATGCATCAATGATGTTTTGGTTAAAACTAAATGATGATCACAGTAATTATACATCATCGAACGTTTTGTGTTCGTGGGGTGATACTTTATCGTCTACAGTGGGTGTGTATACAGGTGGGTGTTTACAATTAACGTCAACAGGATTAACACTAAACTTTGGTTCTGGTATTGGTACGGCATCGAATACTTACACGTTTACACAAGATACGTGGTACCATATTTGTGTTGTGTTCCCTACAGAAACGACAACTGCCTCTGGTAAAGACTATATTTACATCAACAACCAAAATATGACTTTAACCAAAACTTACTCTACAAACCCTTACGTTACGTTTCCACAACCAAACTGGGACAGTCAAGGTTGGCGATTCGGGTATGGTGAAGCGTCTGGGTCAATACCGGGACCCGCGGGTACGTTTATGGGAATGATGATTTTTAACATAAGTTGGGGACATGGTGGCAATCAGATTAAAGACTATTCATACAATAACGGTTCACCATCCGAGTGTTTATCTGTCGGTGGTGATGCATTCATACAAAATAAATTAAGTATAGGGAGTAACGTATCCCCATCAAAAACGTTGGAAGTTACAGGTAATGTAAATGTAATTTCAGGTAACATTTACCAAAATAATAATTTACTTTGGCCAACTACATCTAGTGGTGTAGACATTTACCAAACATCAAATGTTGGTATAGGTACATCTACCCCGGGAGTACCTTTAGATATCAGTTATAGTTCAAGTACAAACGGAATACAGTTAACACAGGGTAGTACATCTCAAAATAGTATTATACAAGTAAAAGTGGCTAGTGGTGGTACCGGTGACCCTCTATTATCGTTATCGTGTGAAGATGGATCTGGTTCGGCTTGGTGTGTGGGTATAGATAATAGTGAGAGTGATAAGTTCGTAATAGCTAATGATGATAATGATTTGTCATCATCTCAATACATTACATGTGGAGGTAATGAAATAGATCTAAAAAAGAGAATCTTAATTAACGGGAACTCGGGTACCGATGGTCAAGTTCTTACGAGTGGTGGTTCATCAGGTTCGGTCGCGTGGGAAAACGCGAGTGGTGGTGGAGGTTCGAGTCCTTGGACAACGTCGGGATCAGATATTTATAGAAGCTCGGGTAAGGTTGGTATAGGAAATACGAGTCAAAATGCCGAACTCGATGTTACCGGTACCATTCACTGTAACTCTATACAAACTGGTACATCACAATATGAAAAACATTTAGTTAAGGGAAACCTAATAAAACTGTATTTTGGTAGCGCAGGTGCAAGTAATCCGACTACACAATCTGCTATGGATACGTATTTCGAAAGTCTAAGTTCAGGTACTAAATCATTAAGTAGACCACGTCACACTGCCGTCAGCTCCGATGATACATTTGCCGAAACATTTGAAGGTTATTTAAAAGTAACTACAGCTGGAACGCACTATTTCGGTTTAAATAGTGACGATGCTTCAGATATGTACATAAACGGTATTCGAATCGCTTATTGGTACGGTGGACATAGTCATAATGGTACAACCACAACCCCCGGTGGAACCACAGGTAATATATACTTGAAAACTGGGTACCATAAAATATTCGTACGGTTCCAGGAAAATGGTGGTGGTGAAGCATTATATAGTCTTTGGAAAGAACCAGGTGATAGTTCCTGGTCTGAAATACCGGCAAATAACTGTTTTTACGATCATATACGGTACCATTAAAATTTTAACTAAAAAAACAAATTTACATTTACCATGCTGGAACAAACAGGATGGTAAATGGTTTATCACTCACTTTTTAGATGGAAGTGAATCCATGACCGCTAGGGCAATAACACCCGCGATAAAAAACATGACAACGAAATTACATTCGGTATCGTCCTCGCCAAGAACCGAACGTTTTTTTGTTTTATCCGGTTTTTGTAACCTTGACTGAGGAATAACATCTTGTCTTCTCGAAGGTAACTCAACAGGATCTTGGTCCAAAGGACAATACCCTATCATTTATACTATCATTTATAAATTAATTTCGACTGACTTTTTCTTTTTCCCACCACCTCTTTTTGACTTGGTCTGGGTAACCTTAACTTCCCTAACTTCACTATCATCTTCACCTCTTTCCTTGGTATCACCGACTGGTGGTTCAGCAATATCGGAAATATCGTCCTCGATATCGATTTCATCGGTTAATGGGTTTTCTACTTGGGGTATATTCGTCGTATTCATGGGTGGTTGGGGTGGCATCATGATATTACCCATGAGACTCGAAATGTCAAATCCTGGGCCCTGCATTTCTCTTCTCCCATTTGCATCCACTTTCTCTTCACCCTGTTGTTGCGACTTAGGAACTGTGTTCTGAACGGCCGACATCATATTCTGAACCAACCCTGGATTCTGTTTAATCACGTCGTTCATATTCGGCATCACCGATTTAAACATACTATTCGTCAAATGGAACATCATTGCTGATCCACCAAGCATCATAATAAGTTTAACTTCAGGTGCAACGTGCATTTTCGTTCTATATTTCACGTATAACTCCTCAAAAACTTCATCATAATCGTCAACATTTTCCATAACGTTTTCGGACCAACCGTCGAGTTGGATTTCAAATGGGTTATATTTCTTATTCATAAACTCGAGTCCCGTCGTACAAGCAATGAGCATACGTCTCGAAAACTTTATCGATTTATCAACATCGATACTATACGTAATTCTCTTAACCTCAGTTCTAAGTTCATCTATTGGAGAATATGCATTCAAACGTTTATTTACGGTAAACCCCTTCTTTTCTAATCGACCAAGTTTATTCACGAGATCGGCTTTTTCCTCATCTATGTTTTTAAATCCAGGTGAAGGTTGTTCTTCTTCCATATATCCACCACCTCCTCCTCCACCACCCGCATACTCGTACCCCTGTTGTTCCGGTTCGTCTTCATATTCACCATAATCCATAACTTCTTCCGGTGGGGGTACAGAAGGTGGATTTTGTTTATTCGGGTTCGCAAACGAGTCCATATCTTCCTGGAAAAATTGTGTTGGTGGGGGATTATATTGAGTTTTCATAGTTTTTTGTATTTGCTTTTTTACAGGCTGGGATCTTGGAATATCAATTTCGATCTCATTCATTAACGCCTGTTCGTTATCGTCCAATTTCATAACATTTGTGTCACCTCGATTTAGGATGATCTCACCGTCCATTAATCTTTATATTGAAACTATTCTAATTTCTTTAACGCACTTTATAAAAAAAATATTTACTCAATACAAATGAAACTTAACGCTACTAATAAAAGTACACTTAAATCAATTGTGATTATATTCTTAATTTTGTGCGCGCTCGGCGCCTTAAGAAAAAGTGGTTACCAACCAGTTGAAATTGAAATGGTAAGTGACAAATCTCTTTTCGACCAGGAGTCCAGGGAAGATTGTCTCGATACAGCCTACTATTCCGATAGTCGAGGCGGAATTTGTGGGGGTCAAAAAGTGGTCAAGGACCAAGCGAGTTATAAGATGAAGTAAAATCTCCAGTATATATAAATGGCTTTAGTGACTAGTCAATCTACTTTACCCGATTTCGAACACGAGTATCATACAGTTATAGTTGATACCATTTCTGATTCAAGTAAGCAAAAATTTACATCATACTTTCCAACACCACTCGAAAATATAGTCCAGGTTCAATTAATAGCAGCTCATATTGATCATCACAACGCGAGTGAACTCATTCACCTCAAAATTGATGAGTTGAAAACTATTTTTTCTCAAAGAGGAAAAACAGATCTTGATACATCCAGTGATAATATGATCAACGGCGTTTTCGGAACCCTCGTAACAGATGGAACAGATCGCATTGTTTTTAAAAATGAATACCCAGTTATTCAACAATATTTTAACCCAATTCGTAAACTCGATAGATTAAATGTCGAAGTATTAAACGAAACTGGTGCGGCTGTATCATTTTCAGATGGAGAAACCTGTTTAATATTTAGATTCGTCTGCAAAAATAAGAACCTGCCCTATTAATTATTTCAGGGCGTTTTCGTACGTATAATTTAAACCTCCTATTAATATAAATGTCTTCTGGTGTTGTTCAACTTATCGCCATTGGTGCTCAAGATAAATACATAATGGGTGACCCAGAAATTTCATTCTTTAGCTCAACTTTTAAACGGCATTCTAATTTTTCACAATCCATAGAAAAACAAACGATACAAGGAGTTGTGAATAATAACGCTATGTCATCGATCAAATTCCCACGATCAGGTGACTTATTAGGATACACGTATTTCACATTAGATGATAATACACAAGCACTCGATATCCAAAACTGGGAAAATGTTATAGATAAGGTCGAATTACTCATTGGGGGTCAGGTTATAGATACCCAAGACGCAGCTTTTACCGAAAAAATAGCCATAGATACGTTCGCAACGAACGTTTCTAAGAGTTCCAACGGTACACACCCAGGTATAAGCGCACGTTCGTACTTTTACCCGTTACGCTTTTTCTTTTGTGAAGGTCCACAGTGTGCTTTACCAATGATTGCTTTACGATACCATGAAGTCGAATTACGTATTCACTGGGGATCACAAGCAAGTAATTATAACGTCGAGTGTTATTCAAATTACTATTACCTTGATAACGAGGAACGTGGTAACATAGTTTCGAGAAACCATAACCTTCTCATTACACAAGTTCAAAAAAGTATTCCTTCCGGAGAACTTACACAAGAACTTACGTTTAATCACCCCGTAAAATACCTCGCGTGTTCTGATACGACCGTTGAAGGTGCACTAACGTCCGCGAGTAACAAGGTTAAATTAGAAATTAACGGTCTCGATATAGGTCCTTATAAATGGGGAAAACCACACTTTATGGAAGTTCAGAACTATTATCACACACAATTCGTAACGTCCCCCGATTTCTTTTTATACTGCTTTTGTCTTTCGACGAGTTCACTCCAGCCGACAGGAACGCTCAATTTTAGTCGATTAGATTCAGCAAAAATACATAGTCAATCCATGATAATTAACGATCCGATATATGCCGTGAATTATAACATTCTCAGAATAGAAAATGGAATGGCTGGTCTCATATACGCCAATTAAAAATACTTACATATATTAAATGGTTAAAAACATACCTACCATCGAACGGTCTACCAAAATCCGGTTTGGTAAACACGTTTCAGATAGCCAGGCTGAAAACACGATTGTTTTCAATGCGTCTAATACTGAAATTAGTACACCCAATTCAGGGTCCATTTATATTTCACCTCTCAGAGTTGAAGATGTCCAAAATGCAAACTTTTTTGCATATAATTCAACTACAAAGGAAGTTGTAGATTCTGGTGTTAAAACATCCCTTTTAGGTGGTATTACTTTACAAGAAGCAACTGCTAGAGGTAATTCAACTTCAAACACAGTCCAGTTTACTAATTCTACAACAGGTTTTATAACAACGTCAAATGTTGGTATTTCAAATAGTGCACCCACACACGCCCTTTCCGTAAAGGATAAAATTTTTATGTGTGGTTCAGGCACTACTTTACTAGACGTTAAAGGTACATCTAAATCAGAAAGAATTATATCTGGTACGAATATTACCATTGATGGTGTTCAAACTGGTACTAACCCAGCTTATATTACAACCGGTGGGAGGACACACTCGACGCGGTTTACGGGGACCACCCTAGGATTGGCAGGTAACCTAGTACCAACAGATACCATAAGTTTAGGAAACGACCCAAGTTCTGTTAAAATAAACGTTCCAACACAATCAACGAATGCGTTTTGGACATCGGGTAACGTTTACGCCCAAAAATACCTTGGTGACGGTTCACTTTTGGATAATATTACCATGGACGTTGTTTCTCGAAAACTAGATGGTAACATTTTATCTATACCAATTGAATCGTCAAACATAATAACGGGTATTAAAACTCTGGGTAACGTACAGGTAGATACAACACACGGATCTTTTTTAGGTAAAATTGCGGGTTCTAATACAATTTCAGCAAGTATAATTTCAGCAACTTCAATTAGCACGACTTCACCTATTTTATCCACAAGTGGTGGTACGGGATACGCTACTTATGAGTCCGGTGCAATACTTTACGGTAAGTCGGATAATTCACTCGGAAAACTCGATCCCGCGAGTTCTAATGAAGATGTCGGTAAATTTCTTAAACTTGGGACTAATGATGTACCCACATGGTCAGAGGTTTCTTCAAACCTCGAATCGATCGTAAGTAATGGACCAGCAACCGCAAATATTACATCAAATACCATTCAATTTCGAAATGAAGCAACGAGTTTAATGACCACGGGTAACATTGTTGTAGAAACAAACGTTTACGCAGAAGAATTTGTAAGTACAAATATTCCTATTGCATCGACAAGTGGTGGTACGGGACACAAAATAATCACAAAAGGTGATATATTATATGGTAATCACGATTCTGATAATACTTTAGGAAGATTAATAAGAGCGGGAGATGATTCTGATAGAGGTAAATTTCTTAAACTTGGGACTAATGATATACCCACATGGTCAGAGGTTTCTTCAAACCTTGAATCTATCGTAAGTAATGGACCAGCAACCGCAAACATTACATCAAATATACTCCAATTTAGTCAAGGTATAAAAACCAAAGATATAACGATTGGAAGTGGTAGTCAAATAAATGATACGTTTATTCCGTATTTAGATTCGGGCTCAAAGTTACTCAAAAGTAGTAAAATAAGTTACAATGATACCGATAAAATTACGAGTATATCATCAAACGTCGTTATTGGTGGTAACTTAACAGTACAAGGTAATACTACACACGAACATATAACAGATCATTTTATAACAGATAAGATATTCGGGGTTGCATCCGGAAATGATCAGGTATCAGGTGGAGACACTATGGATATGGGTCAACACATGGCAAGACCAACCGCAAACGTATTTGCGGGTTACTTAGGTGCATCTTTACCAAATGAATATACAATATGTTTTACCAGAGATGCATCTACAGATACGACTATTTCACCATATAACGGTTCTGGATACATTACCGCAAATGTTTGGGGTAACGTTTTAGCGGGTAATGTCACGACGGCGGGTGTAGTAGAAGCTCATACACTAAAAGGACGCGGTGGGAATATTACAGAACTTAATCCCGATAATTTTAGTTCGCAAATATTAATCAATAAAGGTGGTACCGGTTTAACTTCTGTAGCAGAAAACGAATTGTTGTTAGGTCCAGCGTCTGGAACTGCTTTGACTAAACTTTCACCTTATAATACAGATGCTACTAAAAAATTCCTTAGAAGTAATGCTAGTGGTATAGCGTGGGACGACGTTTCATCAAACCTCGAATCGATCGTAAATAATGGACCTACATCCGCAAACATTACGTCGAACGTCATCCAGTTTTCAGGAGGTTTATATACGGGTGATAATATTACGATTAATACCGGTAAGAAAATTGATTACGCAACCGAACTTATACTTAAATCGTCCGCATCATCAAGACAATCGTTTAAAGTTGAAAATGCGATAAATCTCGACCCAGATTGGGAAACACCGGCAGGTACAACAAACGTATTAGCTATAAAATACAATGGTGGTGAAATAGAAATTTTTGATTCAGGGGGTAAAGGTGGTTCAACATTCGACAACATTCACGAAAATGCCGCAAATGTGACTATAGGTCCAGGTCCCGCAGGAGGTCCAAGTGGGGTTTCTAACCTAACAATTAATACCTACGAATCTAACGTACTCACGGTAACTGGTAATATATCAGCCGATAACATTACTATAGGTGCTCTTCACGTCGCCGCATCACCGTTCAATTTGGATGACGTGTGTTCATCAGGTGCAGGTGCAAATGTTACTTCAAATATTGTTCAGTTTACAGGAACATCGAACGCGGTTGTTATAACAAATAACATAAAAATAGGTGCAGATGTACATATAGGTGCAGATGCATATATAACAAACGACGTACTTGTAACAGGTAATACCGTCTCACAAAACCTCCAGCTTACAAATACACAAATTGCCTCTTCATTTACAACAGGGACAGGTACACTCACGATAGATTGCAAAAACAAAAGTTATGGTACAGCTCCACTCACAACAATAGACGCAGACGTCGCCATACTTTCTATATCAAATTTACCAAGCGGGGGTCAGGTCGTTGTACCACTCTTAGCATCGGGATCAGATAGAAAAGTATTAAAAACGATAACATCTGGTATCGATTTTATAGCATTTACGACCGATGTTTCCATATCCCAGAGCGGTCATGGTCTTTTGACCGTATCGAAAATAGGTGCATCAGGTGCGGAAAAAATATACATGAACGCAATAGCTTTTACAGCAGCGTAATTTGTTTTTATAGAATCTTTCATATTATACATGGGCTTAAAAATAAAAAACCTTAGTATAATATAAAATATGTCTGGAGGTATAGCCCAACTCGTTGCAATCGGTGCCCAAGATGCGCACCTCGTCGGTCAACCCGAAGTTTCCTTTTTCAGGTCCAACTATAAACGTCACACAAACTTTGCCCAAACTGTCGAAAGACAAGTTGTCCAGGGCAACCCTGCCACTGGTGGTATGTCCACTGTTAGGTTCGAGCGTAAAGGTGATATGCTCGGATACGTCTATGTTGCGAGCAGAGCCAACGGAACACCAAATTTGAAAGACTATGTCAGTAAAGTTGAACTTTTAATCGGTGGACAAGTCATCGACACGCAAGAATCTGAATTTATGACCGATCTTGCACCAGTTGTGATGAATCAAACGAGCTCTAAAAGCAACTATAACGCGTCTACAGATTATTATGTCCCACTCAGGTTTTCGTTTTGCGAAAACGCCCAATCCGCGCTCCCATTGGTCGCGCTTCAGTACCATGATGTTGAATTGAGAATTACGTGGGGTTCATTGGCCGTAGATGATATGGAAGTGTACGCACAATTCATCCATCTCGATACTGATGAACGTATGTCTATTTCGTCTACACCACAAAATATGATTGTCACACAAACCCAAAAAGCTATTGCTTCCAAATCGGGGATCCAAGAACTCAGCTTCAACCACCCAATGAAGTATTTGGTCGCCAAAAATACAACTGGTGCTCTCACGACTGCTAAGATGAAATTGCAAATTAACGGTACGGACGTTTCTGATGCCAAATCTGTCAGACCACACTTTACGTACACACCAGTTTACTACCACACGCAAAACGCCGCGGCGAGTAACGATGTTTTATTGGTTCCATTCTGTCTCGATACATCCAAGCTCCAACCAACTGGTTCGCTCAATTTCAGTAGACTCGATTCCGCGAGACTCGTTGTTGAAGGCGATACTTTCGAAGATAATGTCTATGGTGTCAACTACAACATCCTCCGTATTGAAAACGGTATGGGTGGTTTGATGTACTCGAACTAATTTAATTTTAGCCACTTATTATAAATGTTCTGGCAATTAGTTTTTCTTACAGCTTTTATTTTTATTATTACGTACGATCCTAAGTCCGGAACTTTGAATCATCTCGTCGACCAGAAACAACAAAAACCCACTCAAAACGCGGAGTGTAAAGAAGGTCATTTCCAGGAGATTCAATTTGCTCAACAAGGGTACGAGTGTCCCAAGGAAAAAGGTTCTCATATGGGTGCGATTATACATACTTAAAAACATGATTGTAAAACTTAATATATAATGTTTACTTTTGATCGTGAAACCGTTACAGCAATCGGTGTTTTGTTATGCATAGCATTAACTTTGTACATGTATAAAGAACTCAAAACAACTAAAGAAGAAATGGAAAATGTTAAGGGGTTTAATGGAAAATTAGCTTCATTTTTATCCAGACCAGCATTTCCCAGACCAGAAAAATCTCAGTGTCAAATCCCAACTAAAAAAACAACAGAAAATGAAACCCAAGTAGCTAAAGAAATTGATGAAAATCAAGATAGCGAAGAAGAATCTTCAGAATAATCATCTCGCTAAATTATAACTTGCAAATGCGCAATGAAGAAATATAAAGCCATTGCTATTCCCGTAACATTTACGGGTTCTAAACCAAAGTTTCTAACTGTTCGAGATCGAAGATTCAAAGATTGGATTTTCGTGACAGGAGGGTGTAGACGCAGAGAAATACCAAATCCCATACGATGTGCTTTAAGAGAGCTCGAAGAAGAAACCAGGGGAGTAGTTTCACTTAAAAAGGGTGAATACTCAGATTTTAAGTTTATAGTAAAAGAAAGCCCAGGGGTCGATTTAGAATATAACGTGTTCATATTTTTCGTAAATTATACACAACAGGAACAGGGTGACCTCATTAAAAAATTTAACGATGAAAAAATGAAAACAAATTTAAAAAAAATACAAAAATTACCAATTAAACGAACATTTGACGAAAATGATTTTATGAATTTTGAAACTTTAACTGAATTTAACACAAAGAAACAGTGGGATAGAATAGTAAAAAACGTACTCAATAATCCGGAGTTTTACGCGTGTGTAACTTCTTTGAATAGAAAAACCTTTTCTATTAAATAATGAAGTCTAAAGCTTATATTTTATCGCAGATAAAAGAACTCCTTATTGAAAGACACGGATATACCAGTGAAAAGGCAGAAAGGTATGCAGAACTTCATAATGAAGATAAAGTTTATGAACTTTTAGTACTTAAAAAAAATTTATCAGAACAGGAACAGTATCCAGAAGTTTCATTTAGAAAGTCAATTTGGCGTCACCATTACGATAGTGATTAATGAATATAAAAAAATAAAACTAATAATTGGTAAGTATACATCATGTTTAAACAATGGTGTAGAGAACAGGGTTTCTCAAACGGATCCAATTTATCACATGTGCTCATGGACGGTGGTGTCCTTTCCGTGCCATTTGATAGATTGAATGATTTTTACGAAAAGTATGTAGAAGGATATAATAATGGTGAAAAAATATTCGTCGTTGAACAGAAAACAGATAATTATAACTTTTTTGTAGATCTCGACTATAAAGATGAAGATGAAATGTCATTTTCTGATCTCGAAAGTGTGTGCAGAGTTATATGCGATAAGGTTTCGAAATTCGGTAGTAAAGAGGCCTTAATTTCCGTAGCGGAACCAAAACCGGTAGGTCACCTTATAAAAACGGGTGTTCATATAAATTGGCCAGGTTTCGTTGTTAATAGATCATCAGCATTAGCCATTCGTCAACACGTCATAAACACATTAAATTTGGTATATGGGTCGAAAGATTGGAGTGATATAGTTGATATATCTGTATACGGTAGTTCTGAAAGAAAAACTAAAGGAAGTGGGTTTCGTATGCCATGGTCATATAAAAAAGGTAAACACGAGGCGTGTTCGGGTCAGGGTTGTGTAAAATGTAATCACACAGGTAAAGAAACACAAAGTGAATACAAACCCATTTTTATATACAGATTTGGACCTTCTAGTATGTTAGAGGCAATAGAAGGAAACATAGCAAATGTTAAAATTATGCAAATGGCAACATTAAGAACAGAAAGAGATGATCCAGTCATAATTGAAGGAAGTGTAAAAAAACAAGAAGGAGATTTTACAACAACCGAAATAAAAAACGAGTTCAAAGATCAGGAAGCTATTAGTCTTATAGAAGAATTTGTAAGAAAAAATTTAGAAGGTCAAAATTTATCAAGAATAACAAAAATTTATGAAAATAAAAACCAGTTTCTTGTTTCAACAAATTCATTTTATTGTGAAAATAAAAAATGTAATCATAATTCTAATCACGTATGGTTTCATATATTAGGAGATACTATAGCACAAAAATGCTTTTCAACTACTGATACAATGAGACATTTTGGGTTTTGTAAAGATTTTACAGGGAAAAGGCATCAATTATCACCAAAAATCAAAAAGGCACTTTACAAAGAAGGTAAAATAGAAAAGTATATGCAGAAATTACCTAAACAAGTTGATACCAACACAAAAATAAGTGAAAATGATATTAAAACGCTACTAAACAAGTTTATTTTAAAAAATATATTCGAATTACAGACAGAATGTAAAATAGAAAAAATTGATAAGAAAAAGGGTATAAAAAAATATTTAATACATACCAACTACACGTGTCCAGAATGTAAAGAAATTAACGTGAATTTTGAAATAGTAAAAAAGGTATTAGAACAAAAGTGTAAATGTGATTGTCGTAAACATTTACTCACAGATAAAATAGCAACTAAATTATAGAATGATAGCTCTTTTACTATTGGCACTTGTAATTTACACAATATCTACTCTACTCAAAAAAGAAACAAATACAACCGATATACAAAATATAATAAAAGAAACCCATAAATACTCAGGAATAAATCCAACAGTTTATAAAGAATTTATCGCAAACATAAACATGGCTTTAGAATACAGAAGTCATGTTGAAGTATCAAAAAAGTTACTAACTCGTGCGATTAACAATTTAGAAGAAATAGGACTTAATGTCGTATCAGGAGACACAGATATTCAGGATAAATTACATGATTTATCCGTTAAAATTGTAGTACACTTTAATGAATTACACATTAGAGAAGAAATTAATCAACTAAAGGAGTAAATGAGTAAAATACTTAAAAGAATTGTCTACTATTAATCTATAATGTCAAACGGTGTTAGAACTCGATCAGGAAGAATTTCAAAAAAGCCTCAACGCTTAGAATTAAAAGAAGATGTAGAGGATGATTTTAGAGAAGACGAATATAATTCTGACGTAGATTTACTCCAAAGCGATGACGAAGATTTTTGTACAGATGATGAAGAAGATGATGAAGACGAGGAAGAAGAAGATGATGATTTATCAGATGGTGATGAAAATGGTAATTTAAAAGGTTTTGTTGTTGAAGATGAAGATGACGACGAAGATTTCTCAGATGAAGATGAAGATGAAGATGAAGATGAGTAATAACTGGCTTAAAAAAATAAATTTAAAATTTATAAATGGAATCGGACGTAGGAACACCAATCCAATACAATGCAGATGAATATAAGGACACGTTCTCTAACGAAAGTGAAAATATTCAACAGGAACCGGAAAATAACGAACAATATTATATTCCGCCTCCACAAATTTACGCACATCACCCACATCAAATGCAAAATGAAAAAAATGATATATTTTCAAATTTAGATAAAACTGGGTATATTATAATTTTTGTAGCTTTTTTACTTGGTTTTTTTATGGGTAAAACTATGCAGCCAGTTATTCTGAGGCCGGGATAAGTTTACCATGTATCCAATATGTATTGGAAAGTTGTGCTTGTAGACCTTTAAAATCACCCAATTCGCCGTATCCCGTTTCCGTAAAATACGCCCGGCTTACGACGAGTGGATCTGTAACTGTATCATAAATAACATCAGAAGCAGTAACTTCCTGAACTTCACCTTCGTCTGAGTTCGAAGGGTTTTTTTTTAAATCTGACGATACCGTCTCTGTATCTGTTTTACTTTTTTTATCTGTATACAATCTGAAAAGTAAACCAACTACAACTAGTACTATAATAATGGTGATTATGTTCAATGTAATACTCAACATACTTATAGTTATATAACAAAATTAATTAATTTAATATTTATTGTTCGTGTTCGTCGTTTTCATTATTTTTTGACGTAACTTCCTCTTCTTCACCATCGTCAGTCTTTTCTGTTACCTGAGCTTCAACCGAATTTTCAACTTGTGATTTTTTAGCTTCTATTTCCATGGTTAACTGTTCAGCATCATATTTTTCCATGGCCTCAACTGATTCAAATTCCCGTTCCTTAGCCTTTTTTTCCAATTCTTCCCTAGCCTTCTTTTCATTTTCCTCAATTTCCTTCAATATCTGTTCATCGTCATACTTTTCCATATCTTCAACCGATTCAAACCCTCGTTCCTTAGCCTGTTTCTCCTTGGCCTCTTTAGCATCCTTTTCGCGTTGTTCAGTTCTATCCTTAATTTCTTGTGCAACAATCGCATCCGCCTCCTTTACGAGTTCTTCCATATCCTCGTCTGGTTTTTCCTTTTGAAGGCGTTCGAGAATTTCAGCTGGGTGACTGATCGGAGCCTCGTCTGGTTTCGTATAAAATTTAGAATTCTCATCACCAGTCTTAAAATATGTATCGGAATCAGGTGATTTAATAGCCGCCATATCACGCTTACGTTCGGCAAACATAGCTGCAGCTTGTGCTTGATTTTCCTTATACCCTTGCATGAGTTCCTCGAGCTTACTATCCGCATAATGTGCATCCTCAATTTGAGCCGGGTCGGGTGGAATCAAGAGCCATTTATACATATCAACAACGTAAATATCAAAGGTCGAATCTTCTTTTTGAAGACGTTTAGCGTGAGACGCTGCTTCATCACGTGAGTTAAATGTACCTCTAATTTTAATTCCAAACTTATCGTTTTTTTGAGGTGCTTCTGGTCCAACTATGGAGAGACATGCAAAAACCTGTCCTGGTACGGTCGTGTAATCTTGTTCGAGTGACATTTTATATATTGTAAAATAGGTTAAAAACTTTAAGCCTATTTTAAATAACATGAGTATACATAAGTGGTGGGATAAACAACCAGTTCCTCAAAATAATGTTATTAACGAAAAAGAAGGTGAAATAGATAAAATAAAATTTAAAAGTATAAAATTAGACGAACAATACGAATGGAGTACGTGTAATTTATATGAACTTCACGCGTTTCTAAAAGATCATTATCTTCGTGATTCTAATTACTATTTTGAATATGAATTGGAACTTTTAAAAATCGCAGTAAATGAAGATTGGATTATAACTATTAGAAATAAAGAAACGAAAAAAATTGAAGGATGTATAACTGCTATTATTAGTAAAATTCGTATAAACAAAACAATTAAAAAAATGTTACAAATAAATTTTTTGTGTGTCGATAAGAATTCAAGATCCAAGGGGTTTGCACCTTTACTCATAAACGAAATTACACGAAAGGCACACGATATTGATATTTGGCAAGCTATATACACGGCTTGTAAACGATTACCTACACCTTTTGCAAACGCGAGAACTTGGCATAGACTCATAAATGTAAAAAATTTGTATAAAGTGGGGTTTTCATCAGATTCAAACGAGCGACCTCATAAACTAATTGGTAATAGTTATTTAAGAGACATGACGAAAAAAGATGTACCTAGAGTAACGCGAATGTTAAAAAAATACTTCGAACAATTTAAAATATCTATAGAGGTTGATGAAATATATGTGAGAAAGTGGTTACTACCGCGTGAAAATATAATTTATTCGTATTTGAGTGACGACGAAGATAAATTCGTTTGTTTCTGTAGTCTTCCTTATATACACGAAAAATCAGGTATAAAAATCAACCAAGCTTTTAAATTGTATAATATTGGCGATTCTTTAAAAGACGCAATAATGATGGCGCGTAACCGAGGTTTCGATGTATACAACTGTACAGATATAGGTGTAGACGAAGAAGAACTCGTTAAACATAAATTCGTGAAAGGGACGGGTGATAATAATTACTATTTATGGAACTGGAAACTTAGTGAAGAAATTAAACCTAAAGATATTGGATTTACATTAATTTAAAATTTAGGTTTCTGTTTCTATAAAATGTGATTATTTTTTTGGTTTTGAATTAGAGTTAAATTGTAATCGTCTTCGTCGTTGTTTAGATTTTTCCTTTTCTTGTAATATTTCCTTTATTAATTTATTAAAAGATACTGTTTCAAGTTTTGTATTTGGTTTTTTAACTTCTTTTCTTTTATTTTGCTTATTAGGAGTTCCCGCGATGAAAGAACTTTTAGGTGGCATTTATATAAACCAATATTATTTATTTTTTATAAAACTGTTAATCATACGATTTATTATTTTATTATTTTCTTTTGTATTACGGTTTTCTTCTTCCTTTGCCTTCTTATTAGCTTCTTTCTTTGCCTTCTGCGCTAATAGAAATGCTAGTTTCCTCTCTAATTCTTTAATTTTTTTCATTTTAGCCTTATTATTCTGTGATAGTGAAAGGGAATTTCGTTTTGATGTAGAATAATTAATAATTTGATTACCAAACTTTTTATGATAATTTTCACGTCTATCTTGTAGAGTTGGTTCTCTAATCGCGGATCCTTGATTATTAATTTTTTTTGTTGTTTTTTTAAAAAAATTTTTAATGTTAGTTTGTTTTCTCCTCTTTCCGTTATACATATCATTATTGTAACTTCCTATTGAACACGAACATGCATTAGAGTTTTTAACTACACTTTTTGTTGGTGATTCCTTGATACTTTTAACAGTTTTTCTTTTGGGTGCCATTTATATAGTCTGATATTTTATTTTAAGACTTAGTTTACTCGTTTAAATTTACTAATTTTCTTTCAACGTGTTTAAAGAATTTATCCATATTTAATCATATGGAATTTAAAACTATAACATCTGATGATAACCCATTTTTAAATGTGGCTGTAGACGATTGTCATTTAGACCTCGTATACGGATTAATAAGGAGTCATAAACCTGATAATGTTTTAGAAATGGGTGTAGGTAGTGGTAAAACTACAGTAGTTTTAATAAAAGCTCTTAAAAAAAATGAAAATTTAAAAAAATTGACATTGGTTGATAATTGGATCGATTGGAAAGGTAATAAACCTACACATATTCAGGAACTGGAAGAGTATATCGATATCGTCGAGTCTGACGAAAAGGAATTCTTATTCTCGTGTAACAAATCGTTTGATTTTATTTTTTCTGATGCAGACCATTGGAATACCGATAAATGGTTTGATTATGTATACGATCGTATTTTATCGAATAACGGAATTCTTATTTATCACGATGTTTCTCGCGAAGAAATCTTTCGAAAACACAACAAGACTGAAATCAGGTTTTCAAATTTAGAAAATATTTTAATAAAGTGTAAACAAAGAGGTATATCGCACGTACATTTAGATAAATGTTCTACACCCGAGGAAAGATGTTACAGAGGATTTCTTGTTATTTTCAAATCACAATTGCAAAATATAACAGTATCGAATAATAGTTTATTAGTTAATAATTAAATAATTATTTTAAAACCTTAGTTAACTCAATTTAAAAAGGAAAAACCATTATAAATAAATGGAGGAGATACGCAAGTACCATAACGAGTCTAAGCGTCTCCTCATCCAATCGGCTACCCGTGAAGGCGATAGTATTTTGGATGTAGGATGTGGATTCGGTGGTGATCTCCAAAAATGGAAACACGCTGGTGCAAACATAAGTATGTGTGAACCAAACCCAGATTCACTTGAGGAGGCTAAGTCACGCGCAAAGAACATGAAAATACGCGTCAATTTTTATGAAGGTGATATATTTGCGTGTCCACAAAGGAAATACGACGTCGTATGTTATAACTTTGCGTTACACTATATATTCGAATCACCCAAGTTATTCGAGACGTCTTTATTAGCAATTAAAAATAGACTTAAACCCGGGGGTCAATTCATAGGGATCATACCAAATTCCGATAAGATTATCATGAATACGCCCGTAAAAGATGAGTTAGGGAACTACTTTCTAATGAAACATACGAGTTCGGGGAACTTTGGGGAAAAGTTATACGTCCATTTAGCCGATACGCCGTATTATGCCGACGGACCAAAAGTCGAACCTATAGCGCATAAAGATATGTTATTCACGCGAATGGAAAATTTGGGGTTTACTTTAACACTGTGGGAAGATCTTAAAGGGAACCCGGTTTCGGATTTGTATAGTAAATTTAGGTTTGTGTATAAAAAATGATTAGTTATTATTATTGACATTCGTACGTCTACTCTGAGCGGCGTTACCCGCCTTTTTTCTTATCGTATTTGGTGTGTTTGGTGTGTTATTTATTTTCGTCTTGTTTAGGTTTTTCGCGAGAGTGTTCGGTGTGTTTGGTTTGTTTGGTTTTACAAACTTGACGAAATTTAAGTTTTTCCTCAATAGTGGTTGTCGTGTAAACGGATTTACAACGATATTTGTATTTGGGCTAAGACTGTATAAAGTGTTAATATTAGTGATATTAGTTTTATTATTTTTCGTTTTTATCCAGTTTAGAAGTGATTTTTCAGTTAAGTACCTATTGTATCCGAGGTTTAAGGCATTATTACCGACAATAAAAATATGCCCAGATATATGATCGTTACGATTAGTGTTTAGGGGTACGTTTCTACGTTGTACAGGTCTAAGTGGTATATGTTCAAAACGTGACCAACTACTCTTAGTAATTCTTAAACCAGATCGATCAAGTGATTTTGGTATAATTCTAAGGTTTGGGTTACTATGTATATAAATGGATGTCAGGTTTGGAAGACGACCGATCTCATCTGGTAACGAGGTTAACTTATTAAATCCTAAAAAAAGTACATCGAGTTTTTTAAGCTTACCAATCTCTTTTGGTATCGATGTTAATTTATTACCAGCCAATCCAAGATACATAAGATTTTTAAGGTTACCGATTTGTCGTGGTACCGATTCTAAATAATTTTGAGACAATTTAAGTTCTTCAAGTTTTTTAAGTTTGAATATTGATTCTGGTATTGAGTTTAAACGATTACCCTCCAAATCAATATACATAAGGTTTTTAAGGTTACCAATAGATGATGGTAACGAGTTTAAACGATTATCCTCCAAGTCAAGTATCGTAAGTTTTTTAAGTTTACCAATAGATGATGGTAAATTGGTTAAGTTTTTACGTGATAGATTAAGGGATGTAATATTCATGTTCCTAACACCGAGGTTACGAAGTTCCTGGGGAACATTGGGGTTGGAGTTACTCATATACATTTACCTGGTATTTTTATTAGTTTTAATATATTCTTCTGCTTTTTTAGGTTCGTGACATATTACGTCTCCACAATGGTCGCGGTTCTGGTACACAGAGTTTATAGATGTGAGTAGTTCACTACACGATTTTACCGCCCACCGACCCAGAACGGGTCGTGGTTCGGGTTTCGTTAAAAAATCAATAAATTTACGTATCATTTCTACTTTTTTTTTCAATTTGATTTTTTATATAGGTTTATGGTAAGATGATACTCGCTATACTTCTACTTATCATAAACGTATATATAATTATTAACACTAAAGAGCCCAATAAAATAACAGAAATTAAGAAAAGATATAGAATACTCAGAGAACACCTAAAAAAAGAAAATATAGAAAAGTTTCAGGTTATAACACGAGAACTTCCCATATCCTATTTCAAACAATTAGATGGTAATATAGGTTATAATACAGATAAAGGTAATGAAATAGGTCTGTGTATAGACGGTGAAATTAACGAAATTTTCCACGTTCTTCTACACGAACTCGCACACTCCACCGTTAAAGAGTATTCGCATTCACCTGAATTTTGGAAAAATTATAAGGAACTCAGGGAAATAGCAATTTCGATAGGTATATACAAAGAAATACCAGATAAAACTGAATTTTGTGGTAAACATGTTCAGGATAAATAATATATCTTATAATTATACATAAAAGATGGAAGGTCCAACCAATTTTGAACTTGTACAAATGATACTCATTTGGTCTATAATTTATGCATTATCTGCGATACCTTTACATACCGGAAATTTCTGGGCAAACTTAACTATATTAACTTTTATTATACCAGTTTTTATTGGTAAAATAACTAAAGGTGGTTACTTTTTCGGGTTAGCGTCACTCGATATGAAAGTGTTAACCGTCATGTCCCTTTTAGGATTTTTAGCAGTTTTAAGTATAACATATATGGACGAAAAACTTAAGAAGGAATTTGAAAATTATGGTCAATCTATAAGAAGTACCGGTATTGTTTATGGTCTTCGTATGGTTGGATTTATAGTTGGCTTATTGATAGTTCTTCCTTTTGTTAAAAGAGAAGGATTATATGCCAATTCCATGAATAATAATGCGTAATTTAATTAACGTATTTAGAAGCGGCATAAAATGCAACTGCGGCAACTACACCAGTTGCTGCTAAACCAATAGAACTTCTGTTCCCGTGATCGTTAAGAAACTGTGGTACAAAGTTAGCGAGTTTTTCTTGAACTGGCTTACTAATTGCTATCGCAGTACAAACAGCGACGACGAGAGCTTGAAACTGATCATCTGTTAAATTAAACGGATTTTTGTTATCAGAACCCTTCTTATCATTTTGTTGTTGTGTAGGTTGTTGTTGCACCAACATCATTGGAGCCTGAGCTTGGGCTTGTGTCATTCGTGGATCTTGGGCCATCATTGGTGGTTCGAGTGGGGATTCAATTTGTCCCATAATATCTGAAATAGGTGTAGAGTCCATAGTCTGTTTATTTTCACTCACATTTTTTTCAGGCATAATATTCTGCGGTTGTATAGGTGGGCCATTTGGAATAAAATTCGTTGATTGGTTATTATTTAAATTAACCATACCGTCACCGGAATCAGAAAGGTTTAATGTTGGTATATCCGTCATATAATTATGTACAACTTTTTTCATTATAAATGATAACGCATTAGCCTGTATTATTTACGTAAAGTATAATTTGGGTACAAACAACCGAAGGTTTTTATTATTCTAGGTAAATCGTTTAATTCGTCATAATTAGACATGTCGTGATCTATATAGACCGTTTTTGTTTCATGACAAACATCGACCAATACACGATATCCTTCGTCTGTGTTATACGTAGTAGTATTTACTTCCTTAAACGCTGGGTATACCAATGATATATTTTTAGTGGGTGGTACTGGTGTTATGTTTAAAGCTGTACATATTTTTCGGTAAAAAATTCGCATCATTTTTTCTTAATAACTTTTAATGGCGTTGTTTTTTTAACTGTGTTTCTATCTCCCATTTTCATATTACCGTGTTTTGGATTAAACATCTTTTTATGTGTTTGCCAATACTGAGGTGCCCCGACCTTAAAATTTTTACGGAGTTTTGCCTTGTACCAAAATACACAATCTTCTATTCTATTACTCTTTGATGTATTATCCAAAACTAAACACTCGTAGTTCTCTGTACACGAGTCCATAACTTTATTGAACATATCAAAGGATGGAAAAATACCAAAAAAGTTTTTATATAACTTCTCGCGATTTTGAATTATATTTTCACGTAAAATGAAAATGTAATCTATATTCGCCCTGAGTGCTGGTGGAAGATCCATACAGTATTGCATTGTAAGCATGAAAAATATCTTCCAATGTCTCCCATTCATAAAACACTGTCTAATACAAGTATCTTTCATAAACTTAGAATCGTACATACAATCATCTAAAAGGAGAAACGTACCACAATTTTGCTTACCTGCTCCAACCAATTTCCTTTGTCTATCCATAACACGTTCTATAGCATCCCTATCATAATCACCATAAATGAAAAGATCAGGAACGTACTGTTGATAATAATGATTACCTTCTTCTGTAGCGGATAATACTATTCCTGCTGGTAAATGTTTCTTATGATACAAAATATCTGTAACCAGAGTTGATTTACCCGTATTACGTTTTCCGATAAACACACAAACTTTATCATCTGCCATACCTTCTGGTTTGAATTTTCGAAGTTGAAGATTCATCTAATTTAACGCCTCGTTTTATTTTGTAAAATTTTACTCACATAGAGTAAGAATGTCTGGTAGAATAAATCTTGCTGTGACAGGAGCTCAGGACCAATGGTTCACAGGTAAACCAGAACTTTCATATTTTCTAATGAATTTTAAAAGACATACCAAATTCTCTATAGAAGCTATAGAAACTCCGTTCGAAGGTGATGTAGATTTCGGAACATCCAACGAGTGCTTAATACCAAAAAACAAAGGTGACCTTATCCGAAGTATGATGTTAAAATTTACTTTACCTAAACCAACTACACCTGATAAATCTTTTACAGTTACCGCTTCTGGTGGTGAGTACATTATAGATGGTGCACCAAAAGCAACATTGACTTTATACGAGGGTACGACGTATACTTTTAATGTAAACGCATCTAATCACCCTTTCTACCTATCTGAAACGATTAATGGAACCCGTAATGGTGGTTCTCCGTATCAAACTGGTGTGACTGGTGATGGAACAGCCAACGGTACTGTTACATTCGTCGTACCAGAGAATGCACCATCAATTTTATACTATTATTGTGCTGCACATTCAAATATGGGTGGTCAGATAAATATTAAAAGTCTTCGGTACCGGGAATCTATAGGTTCACAAATAATAGAATACGCGGATTTACTTATAGGTGGACAAACAATTGAACGTATAACCGGTGATTATATATACATGTATAACCAAATACATAATAACATTGACGATACTTCACAAACCCTGTATTTCTTATCAGGTCATGGTAGTTATATATCTGTTTCTTACGATTGGGATTATAATATTTTCTTACCTTTTTACTTTTTTAGACATTCAAGCTTATCTATACCAGTATGTGCTATCACAAAACAACAAGTTGAAGTTAATATTAAATTTAAAGAACTGAAAGATATTATCGTAAAATATACGACGGATAATGGTGCCATAGAAGACCCTCCACCAGACGTATCTTCGTCAATTAAAAAAGTTTCACTTGTATCGGATTTTTATTTTATTTCAGATGACGAGAAGAATTTTTTATTAACAAGACCAATTGAATATGTTATCACACAAGTCCAAATGTCTCAGTTTAAAATTAAAGCTGGTGAATCCAAAAAGTCAGTCATGCTTAACTTTAAAAACCCCGTTAAGGAAATGTTTTTTATGGCGGTTAGTGATGATGTATACAAGTATAATCCAATTAAACACGTTAACATGAAATTTAACAATAACACGATAATTGACGCCGATAACTTAATGTTAAGTTATGAGCAGCCACTCAGATATTATACAGGAACAACTAATAACAATTTCGGTGTGTATAGTTTTTCACTAAAACCAGAAACATACTATCCGACAGGGCAGGTTAATATGAGTAGAATAGCACACAATTTAATAGAAATCGAACTCGATAATCCAGATTCAAGTTTTGAACACAAAGTTTATGTATACGCTGTAAACTATAATGTATTACGTGTAGACGCAGGACTCAGTGGTTTAAAATTTTAGTCAGTTATAATAGTAATGGCTGGTCGAGTTCAATTAGAAACATCTGGTCCACAGGACGCCTTTTTTACGGATGATCCCGAATATACATACTTCGTAAAAAACTTTCAAAAACATACTAACTTTGCATCCTTTTACCATGATTTAGATGTAGATGGAAACGTCGAGTTTGGTGAAATAATTAAGTGTACCATACCACAAAACCAAGGTGACCTTATTAAAACAGTAAGTTTAAAAGTAGAATTAAACCCAATAAGCCAAAGTTTAGCACCAACTTCTGATCCAAAATGGTCTGGTTTCGGATACGTCGAATCTATAGGCCAGACTATGATTGAATACGCGGAACTATATATTGGTAACAATCTTATACAAAGAGTACCTAGTGATTTCTTAGCGATTTATTCCGAAAATTACGTTACACAAACGAAACAATACTGTTTAGATAAACTCGTAGGTAAACAACCTAAAGAACTATCGGGTACGGCCGTTTCGGACAATGCTATTCTAGGATACCTAGGACATGCTACAACAAGTAAAAAATACTTTGTTGATGTACCATTTTACTTTTATAATAACCCAGAATTGGCTATACCTATATGTTCTATAGATAAACAAGAAATTGAAATTGTTATTAAACTAAGAGACGTAAAAGATTGTATTTACGGAACATTCGATGGTGAACCATCATACACAGGTGTGTCACCTAAAGGACTGATTAAGAGTCTAAAAATAACAACGGAAATGGTTTCTTTAGATAAAGAAGAAAAAAATAATTTAAAAAAAGAAAAAAAAGATTACGTCATAACACAAATCCAGGAGAGTCGTGATACCATATCACAGGGCGAATCAGGTGACAATTCAATAGTTAATTTTAAACATAGACTCCAATTCGTAAACCCCGTAAAAGAATTGTTTTTCGTAATTCAACGTAAACGTAAAGTTGTCGAAGGATTTTTCATTTCGCCATTTAACTATGATTCACCTCATATGATTATAGATAATACATACACAAATTTTGAAAATCTTAAAAGTCTCGAACTTATACTTGGAGATTCTACTATTTTAAATGAACAAACTGGTAACGCTATAAATTTACGCGCAGTACAAAGTGGTATACATCATTCAAGAACGCAATTATACAGAAGATACTATTCGTATAGTTTTGCTTTAGAACCAGAAAGGTGGTACCCAACAGGACAGATTAATTTTAGTTTAATTAAAGACCAATTTTTAAAATTAAAATTATATCCAGATACATCTGCAGAAAGAGAACTTAGAGTTTACGCACATAGTTATAATATACTACGTGTAGAAAACGGTACAGCACAAATAATATTTAACACATAATGAATAAACAAGAAAAGGACGCCACGAACTATTTAATTGAACAAGTACAAGAATCCGCAATTAACATTATCCAGCCCGTCATGGAAAAATCTATGGTATTCGCAGCAGAATATGCGAAAGCATGTGGACGAGACATTGTTCTTGGTGAAGATCTAGAATATGCTATGAAATACTGTGCAATGAACGAGGTTGGTAAAAAAATGGGTACACACTTTCCAGAAATTTACGAAGATGAATATGATACAGAAGAAGAAATTGAAGTAATTGACGAAGATGAAGAAGATATCGAATTCGAAAGATATTCGGGTAGGGAATATAAGTTTGTTAAAATGAACATTGCATACGACAATTGGGAAAACTGGGTGCCGAAAAATCCTTCAGAACAGATGTTAAAAAATGCTATAGATAGTAATGAACACATCAGAGCCTGAAGGGTGGAAAGAAAGTTCTGATTATTTCGTTATATCAGATGATAAAGATTCGGATATTAGTGATATTTCAGATTCTGATACAGAAACGGAATCTGAATCTAGCTCTTCAGGGTATCTTTCAGGTAAAGAAGAAAAACCAAAAATGTTAAAAGGATACATGAAAAACACAAAAAAATATAAAAAAATTTTATTCGAAGATACAATATTCCCAGAATAAAATGTATATTTATAGTATAAAATATGTCTGCTCAAACTGCTCAAGAAACTGCTATGCTCGTTGCCCGTGAACTCGAAGGTCAATCTCTTAACGCGATTGTCGCCGGGTTTTCCTTCGCCGCCGCCCTCTCGTGGGTGGACTTGGTGAGATGGGTCGTTAACCAAGTTGTTAAGGTTAACAAAAACGGTGGTATGAATTACACTCTCACTGCTGTTATGACAACTCTCTTGTCTATCGTTGTCTATCTCATCACATCCCGACTCTCCACCAAGGTCAACAAACCAACCCAACCAATCTTCGCTGTGACTAAGTAATTTTTGGATTTTTCATAACAAAAAGTAAAAATATACCAGTTGCTACTACAAAAAATATAGGTAAATAAACATCCCACCTATGATTATCCTCAAATTCGGGGATACTCAAAGGTGTTGGGAGATTATCATCTCTCATCAATTTAGGTATATTGACGAATTTATCTGTAGAACATGTTACGGCTAATTTAAGTATATGATTTGCGTTTCTAAAATCATAAGGTATGAGACGATTATTACTACTATAATAAAATTGTACACGTAAACTCGATATGGTTTTTTGTACACCACTATCGAAATTATGTTCAACAGCATCATCTACACCAGAATAGTTAATTACATCACCACACATGAGTATTCTACCAGTATAGAAAGGTGAATCTGAAAAAATAGTCTTATTAAATTCATCTGATCCACTACTCAATTTTACTATAATAGCATCTGCACCCTGTAAATTAACACTACCTGTTGTAATTGTATTAGTTGTTGAAGTTATATCATTTGCAGGTAATCCCAATATATCGTGTGGAGTTGTTTTACCACTTACATACGTGTTGTACCCATTTGTACCTGTATAAAACTTAAACGTAAAATTACTACCTCCATTAAATGTTATAGCATTTGTATCTTTATCGAAAGATGAACTCGTTAATATACCACTTGACTCCTGTACAACATTTGATGCGAGATCTTTACCATTATAGTTTCCATTAGGTATAGATACAGTTGTACTGTTAATCGTAAATGTATTATTTCGTTCGTTAATTAAGAATTGACTATTATGTATACGTGCTGATATCATGGAAATCTTAGTGACGTCATAAATGGGTGATTTTAAAGTAACAACATAGTCTGCAGGATTTGGATAAGAAATTGGATCTCTTTCGCCACTATCTATGTCTAAGGTATGGACCTTCATTAAAATATAGTAGTATTATTTTAATGAGTGTTTTTATTTACATTTATTATTTACGAAAGACTATGTGTCAATGGATTATTATATAATTGGTTTTTAGCTATATCCAAACCATTATTAGAAACATTTGGATTAGGCATACCCTTGTATGCATTAAATTGATTATAATCGTTATTTCTATAATTCTGTGTCCATCCACCACTTACTGAATTAATCCTTCCATCTGTTCGAGATGTATCTGATCTAACAGATGTAACCATACCACCTTGGTTTAGAGCATCTGCCCGAACATTCATTCTACCTGGTCCTGCTGCTCTACCCGACTTGCCTCTTCTTTCTGAAGGTCTAAACCCAAATTTCATTAATTCATCGACTGTATGAGAATCCCCATACGTTCGCTTTTCCCCAATTTTATTTGCTGGTGAAGTCATATACCCGTGAACAAACTTGTTAATGTTTGGACCTGGAGCATTTTGATACGAATACGCTTCAATATTACCATCTTTCTTATTACGTGTTGGTTCTTGTGCGCGAGTAAGAGCGGAAGTAAATCTCTTTGGTGCTGCTGTACCGAGTGTGTCGGTTCGCATGCCAGTTTCCGATCTATTTGTAGTGCGTTTTGTTCTTTCATGTTCACTTCGTGGTGTTCTACCTGACATACCTTGAGCGCGTCCCGTCGATGGTGGAAGACGATCTGGGAGAAATGCCGTCTTTTCTGGTCTATTATTTCCAAGTTCACCAGCAACACCTCTTCTACCACCCTTTGAATCAAAGGCTGGTCCAGATCGTCCTGGAAGAGTTGTTAACCTATACGCACCAACATTTTCTGGATTTACTCTAAAAAGTTGTTGGTGTCCACCAACTGCTGGTACACTTGGATCAACACCAAGACCTGGACCAACGAGTTGTTTTTCAACTGGTGAAAGATTATTCATCACACCACCATCATACATCATTCTACCTCGCATATCTAAAACTTCACCTCCAGAAGATCTAGTTTGTTGGGAAATATCTGCAAATGAAGATACTTCTTGTTTATTTTGATAAGTTGGTTCAACAAGTGGCGAAAGTGGACCAAGATAAGACGAATCAATTGTTATATCACGATCAGATTCGGATATAATTCTTGATTCGTCTTCTATAGATTTGCCATCAATTGAATATTTTTCTTCGTCAGATTTACTTAATTTACGACCTGTATAAACTAGTGCTGCTATAGCTAATATGGATATAGGGTCAGCCATTCTTAATTCTTGCTAACATTTTTATTAAGATATCTTTGCTGAAATAAACCATTTTGAACGTCGGCTCTACTACTCGAAGGTTCATATGTTCGGGTTCTGAGTGGAACTTTACATTCAACATTTTGCAATGGGTGTAAGTATTTTTCATGTGTTTTAACTAATATTTTGTTAAATTGAGATGTAGATTGTGGTCTAAGTAAATCACTCGTTTCTATATATTGTGCTGGTGCTCCCTTACCTGCCATGAATGGAGCTGTCCCATAAAGCATGGTATTTGGTCTCGAAGAACCATAATTAAGAGTACTGGGCTGAGGATATACAAACACTTCTTCGGTCGCACAAACTGGTGGGACCGCTTTATCTGTAACAATTTTCATTCCTGGTTGAAGCTGATACGCCATTTTATATTATATAAACATTTTGTTTACAAAAATCGAGTATCAGGTGTATGTTTATTTTTTAAATAATTATGCCGAATGTCCAACTGCAAAACCCGAACCCCTATGCATACCACTTCTCTTATCATCATTTGGATCTAATCCCGCAAACGCTTCGAGTTGAACACCTCTCGCATTGGGATCACATAAACGTGGGTCTTGTCTACACGTTAATTCACCTCGTTTACCGTGTATAAAAGCATAATGTGGGTCACCGCCTAAACTTGTATCTGGCATTGTGACAAATTGTCTTGAAAACGCATTTCTTTGATATTCTGGCATGGAAGATCTCGAACGAGATGGACCATATTTAACACCGTTTGTTACTTTATTATTAACGTGTGTCTTTACAGTTGGATAATAACAGGCGCTTGGTCTATTTGGTCTATCCGAAAAATCACTCATGAGTACATTTGCCATTGGGTTATCTTCTGTTGGTAATTGACACGCTCCTGAAGAACCCAATTGTCCTTCCGTAGGTCTAGCTAAAGCATTTTTTACCATATCCGATTTTTCCATTATGTATAGAACACCCAATGCAGTTCCTCCTATAACAAATATACGTACGTCACGTCTAATAAGATATATAATACAAGTCGCATAAATTATAAATCGAGATGCGGAATTAATACGTTCTTCTGGTGTATGTTTAGTTGATGGCCAAAATTCTAATATTTTATCTGATCGAATGAGTTGTTTTGGATCGTCGAACCAAGATGTCATTTATATAACATGAGTTTATTTTTTTGCACCACCCAACATACCACCCAACATACCCTGCATAGTTTTCATCAATGCCGCTTCATCCAATTCACCACCTTCACCACCTTCACCACCCATTTGATCTGCACATTGTTTTGCAACAGATTCAATCATTTTTAATGTATCTGGTGGTATAGTTTTGATAGTTGTACCTAACATGTACAAAGTTTGACAATATTGCCATATAGCATCTTTCGTACTCTCTGAACACGTTGACCAGTGTTTAGAAAGTTTGACATTCGATAAAAAATCAAAATTTTCAGATTCTTTAAGAAAAAATTCTTCATCCCTTGATGATAATTTATCCGCGTAAGGAGAAACATTTGCCATAAATCCATCAACTACTAATCTTGGATTCGTTTCTTTCATTAAATCAAAAGCTGACATGCATTTTTTTAAACCTTTTTCTTCTGGAAAAGTTCTATGAAGTTCCATAAGAAATTGACCCATCATTTCATTGAAAGCGGTCACGGAAGCCATTTTTTATATATAGTATGTGTGTACTATCTTTAAGTAAAGAATTTTAAAATGGTTCAGTAGATATACTTTCTTTCTTACCTAATCCGTTTGTGACTATAAAAAAAACTAAAATTGCAACAAGTGCTGCTGGTTTTGTATAAGAACTCAATTGAAGTTTACCTTCATTGTTAAGTTTTGCCTTGAAATGCACGTATCCTGCTGTAATGAAACCTGCAATTATACCTGCCCATGCTGGATCTCTTAAATAATCTTCGAACTCCATTTAATATAATTGAGGTTTTTTTCTATGAGATTCGGGTGCATCTGGAAACAAAACACCATCGTCTTCCTGTTGAATATTTTGTTGTTGTCTTACACCCGTGTTTATAGTTTTAAATTCATTATCAACGAATGATTGTTGTGGAATTTGTGGTTCTTCTCGAGGCATTTCCATTGGTTCTTCTTGAGGCATTCCCATTGGTTCTTCTTGAGGCATTCCCATTGTTTCTTCTTCGGGCATTCCCATTGGTTCTTGATTAGTTTCGGAATTAAATGGTTCTTCTGTAGTTTCTTCATGTGAACCTTCAAGAATTTCTGGATCTTCAGAATCACCAATTTCAGTTTCATTTAAGTCCAAATCTTGACCTTCTTGTGTTTGAGACATATAAGTTTGTAATATTTGTTGAACAGGTATGAGTTCTTTAACAGCATTTTCTACGCATGTAGAAAAACGTTCGAACAATTTATCATTTCTCGAATGTTCATTTTGACTATCGTGATAAATATAAGGATCATTGTATAAAGACTCGGCGACTTTATTATGACACATTTGAATAAAAACTTCGTTTGTTGGAAGTTTAAGTGATATTTTCTTATTATCTTTACTCAAACGAACAGCTGATAAAATTTTAACACAACTCACAAATACTGCAGCGAGAAGATCATTAAACCACGCACATCTATTAGCGATATTATCGGTATGTTGTTTGGACATGGCGTCGCTCCAATTTGGAACTTCCTTTAAAAGTTTTTGATACATAATAAGTACCTTTCTCCCCTTAGATAATTTATACGCTTCTTCATACATTTCTTCAAAAGTCTCAATCATAACCGGACACATAAGTAAACAAAGTTGACCCAAATATTCTCTTTTAGCTTCTACGAGTATATTGAGGTTATCCATTTATGATAAAGGGGAATTTTTTTATATACGGTTTACCGCGCTGTCCTGTATTTATTTGCAGTCTTTTTCAGGTTTATTAGCGTTGGGAAATCTTCTAAAGTATCATTATTCTCTTCTTCTTTTAATTTTTCACTTTTTATCTTTTTAGGTCTCCATGATATACACAATTCAAATTCACCAATTACCTGTACAGTAAACCCACCAATATTCAATTGTCTTATTAAATATTGAGTAGCCTTTGTCCTGTCAAAATGAGGGTATCCCATGACAAAAGAAGGAATTTGTACAAAGAGATATTTTTGACCCATTTCAACAGATTGACGTATTTTCTTAGAAATTTGTTCGTATAATTTCGTATAGGTTTCTTTCTTCAGTTTATTACGTTTTTCAGCTAAACGCGATATTTCATCTATACTGATCATTACAATAAAGAAAAATTATTATTTTTCAATTATTACTCAAATTGATTTGATTATTATAAAATATTAAGGTCTCGTGTTTTATCACCGTACATGGTTTGTGAATCCAAAATCTTTTTATCAACAAATCTGTTAATTTTTATCATATCAAGTTCAGCTTGTCTAACACCGGTATAATCTACAAACTCTTTTGTTAAAGATGGATTAGTAAATACACTCATTTTATCATCAGAAGGTGGTATAACATGTAATGGTTGTGTACTCAATGATAATACAGCAACACTTGGTTTATCTACTATTTTAACACGCTTAGCCGTTTTTAATATTTCTAAATTTTTCATATCCCTTTTTAAACGTATCTTTTCAATTTCATTCAATTTTGTTTCATTTTGTATTTTATCTTCAATATATTCTTCGGCTATATCTATAATATTGTCTGAAAATTGATTTTTTGAATCATTGTCGATATACTTCTGATCTTCTATTTCTCTAAGTTCTATACGGGGACCTTCATTCAATACACGAATATCTGTAGAAACAGCAAAACCAAATGGAAACCCACCATATTTAACTGCTATAAACATGAACCTATAAACTGGTGTTAAATTTTCTTTATGAATATAAGATTTAACTTTTACAGTTTCAATTATATAACTACAGAGTTTAGTCTTTCTATAAATTTCTTTATTTGTTTGTAAAATTATTTCTTGCATGAGATCGTTTGTTAATGACATTAAACTATCATTTTCTCTATATTTCGATAAATCTATACCCGTTTCTGGTAAAACTACTTCACTCGGTTTTTTATACCCACCAAAGTACGTTTCTACCCTGGAACTGTATATGAGTATCAGGATAATCACTATAACGAAAATGATTTTATTCATATATTATTAATTTTTATTTTTATTTTATTAAAATTGTGATTTTAATACGTTATTTTTTTATCAAATTAATTTAATATGTCCCTTTTAATATTTAGTCCACAATGTAATCATAGTTTGGATATAATTGATTATATATCAAAAAATGAAACTTTAAAAAATATAGTTTCATACCATAACATCAACAAATTGGGTATACCTCCCCAATTTAAAAATAAAATAACACGTGTACCGACATTATTAACTAAAAATGGAAAACTTTTAGTCGGAAATGAAATTAAAAACTGGCTCGAATCTCTTTTACCAGTACAGGAAATAGAAATGTGTGGTTTTGGTAATTGTGATATGACTAGTTTAGAAGAATCTGAAAATAATAAACAAATGTTTGGATTAGATAATTATGGTATGTCTCTACAACCTTCAATGACCCCGGAATTAGAAGAAAAAATAAATCGAAGTGTAAACGATGCTTATAATTCACATACTAAACAATAATTAAAGAAATGATTACTCTGTTATGTAATGAAATTAGCTACAGTTCAGGCATCAGCTATAAAATCAACATTTGAAGTTTTAAAAGATATACTAAACGATGTTAATATATATTTTAAACCAAGTGGTATGTATATAGTTACACTTGACACTGCGAGGGCATCTCTTGTAGATATGTTTTTAGCAGCAGATAATTTTGAAGAATATGAATGCGAAAATGAAATAGTTGCCGGTATAAATGTTTCTAATACTTTCAAACTTTTGAAATCAATATCAAATACAGATGTTCTCATCATGTCAATAGAAACAAAAGAGTATATGAATGTAGAAATACACAGTGATACAAAGAAATCATGTACAAAATTCCAACTAAAATTACTAGACATAAACGAAAATCAAATTGAAGTACCAGAAATGAACATGACAACAATAACACCAATGGCATCTTCAGATTTTCAGAGAATATGCAGAGATATGTATAACATAGGTACTGACATAGAAATAACCCGAAGTGCAAAACAATTTAAATTGAAATGTAATGGTGATTTTGCTAATCAAGAAACGACTATAGAATGTATGGAAGAAAGTGAGTGTATATCTGGTATATACTCTCTTCGATACATGAATATATTTACTAAAGCTACGGGTATGTGTTCAACTGTTCAAATCATGCAAGAAGATAAAAATAGATTTTTGATTTTAAAATATAATGTCGCAAATCTTGGTGATCTTAAATTTTATTTAGCAACTAAAGCAGTTGATAATGATGGAGAATATTAAAATTAAGGTACACGTAAATCTGATATAAAACCAGACGTTGTATCTATAATTTTATTCATTCCCAAAGCATTTTTTATTTTTATACTAGTATATTCATTTTCTAATGTATCTTTATCGTAATATAACATGTCACTGATTTTAATATCTTTTTTACCGTAAAAATCACCTCGAGGTCCCGCGTACCTTTTAATTTTACTCAATATATCCTTTACAGGTTTATCATACGAATCAAGCAAAACTGCACTCACGATTGGTATGTTAAATATTATACCAGGTGTCTTTTCTGGTGGCCATACATGATTAATATCATATGTTAAATACTTATACATTTTACCATTAAACCAATATTTTATACGAATAACAGTTTTTAAAACATTATTTGGTATACAATTATCTTTATAATTAACACCTTTTAAATCTTTATAAAAAGATTCAGTGTTACCATCCCATTCGGAATATTCGCTTATCCAAAAATCGTCTATTTCTTCCGGTATCACGTTATTATCGATATAATATTCCATTGAATGATCTACAATTTCATAATCTGATTTATAAATAAAAATTTTTAATTTATCGTATACCCATATTATAACATTAGTTAAAAGATTAATTATCATATTAAATAATATATATGGAAGGTAATTTTTTAAGCCGTTATAATAATAAATTAGACAATTGGAGAAAGTCTATAGAAAGTGATCCGTCTAATAAATCCATGTATGAATATGAAATGTCAAATTATATAATACAGTGTATGCCTTACATGAAACAGCACACGGATGAATCTAACAGGGAAGTAACTACAGATAATGTTTTTAATTGTAAAGAAACAACTGGATTACAAAGAAAAGATATATTTAATGAGTATCTCGCCATAGTAGAAAAAGTTAATGTAGATAGACCCATAGAGAAAATATCGGAAAAATGTCCAAATTGTATCGATAGTCGGGTATACCATTTTACAGATTCGAGTGATCTTGTTTGTGAAGAGTGTGGTTTAATCATAGCAAAACTAATAAGCGAAGAATTAACGTATAGAGAAGAACAAGAAACTTCTGAAAAAATAATAAACTATTCGTATAAACGAGAAAATCATTTTAACGAATGGTTATCACAATTCCAAGCACAAGAAACAACAAACATACCAAAAGAAGTTATAGAAGAACTACGTAACGAATTAAAAAAGATTAAAATCAAAGTTGTTACCGAAATTACACATGCACGTGTTCGAAGTCTTTTAAAAAAACTAAAACTTAACAAATATTATGAACACGTTCCTTACATAACAAATATACTTAGTGGTATATCACCACCAAAAATGCCACAAGAATTAGAAGAACGGTTACGTATAATGTTTAAGGATATACAAAAACCATTCGATAAAAATTGTCCCACGGAAAGGAAAAACTTTTTAAGTTACTCGTATGTACTATACAAATTTTGTGAACTCTTGAGTGAAGATAAATACTTAAAATATTTTCCACTTTTGAAATCCAAGGAAAAGTTATATCAACAGGATGTTATATGGAAAAAAATATGTATAGATCTTCATTGGGAATATATACCAACCATATAGTAAAAAAATAATTCTCCGTTTATATAAATGGATAATTACACGGCACCACGAGTGACACCACGTAATTCGAGATCTGGTTCACCAAATCAAAATAATAACCGCTTAAATCGGGTACCACGAATGATTAGAATCCGACCAGGTAGAACCGTAATTAGACCGCGAACAGTAAACAATGCATCAGCAATAGTGAGACATCTCGAACGTTTACAATCCTTAAGTAAACCACTTGTATACAGATCTATACCCGAACCCAAACAAATAATAGAAAAAAAAATTATTTGGAAAAATATAAATTTACCAGATAATAAAAATAATAGAGAAGATATTATAACGTTTAAAAACCTAAAATCGGGTGATAAGGTTATACGTTTAGCAAATCATAAGTTTATTAAACAAAGTACTTTAAAGAATCTGATAAAATCACAATGGAACAAAAACTACTCTATCAAACAACTTTATAGTTTAAGAAATCAGAATAGACTATTCAAAATACATCCTTTGCGTAAAAATAATAAGCGAGGAAGTATTGAATTTGTAAAGTTTAAGTAATATTTAAAGAAAAAAATACTTAAATAAATAATGAACGATCCTTATTATAATTTCTGTTTAGAAGAAATTAAGTTTTACACGGAAAAGATTGATGAAATTATAAAAGAAGGACTTAAGGACCCCAAAAAGTATTACGAAGAATCCAAAAGTGAATGGAAAAAAATATATCAAATGATTCCAGTCATGTATTTAATGAATCAGGTTCAGGAAAAGGAAAAAGATACTTCCATTCCCACCTTACCATAAATTTTATGTGTATAATATAATAATGGGTGAGCGTACTATTATAAAAAACGGGAAAAATAACACGGAATTAACAAATAAAGAAAAAAGTATCAAAAAAATATTTAATCAATATTATTATACCAATACACCAAAACCAAAACCAACCCAGAAACGAAAATCAAAACCAGTTTCAACTCAAAAAAATGAAAAAAAAACCTGGGAACAAAAACTCAAAAATGCTAAAACGAAACAAGATCTTCGAAAAATATTCATTCAAGCTTCGAAAGAATTACATCCAAATAAAGGTGGTACAAGCACTAATTTTAATAAAATGTTTAAATTATACACTAATCTATCCCAACGTATCTAACTTCCAATTCTGTGTTTACTGTCGGTGGGAAATTAATTAGATACGAGTGTCTAAGACCAGTTAAACGAAGGTAGTTTTGAGCCTGTGTTACCATAACATCAGTTACATTCTTAACAGATTTGAGTTCGAGTACGATTTCACTATTCAAAATCAAATCTGCGCGTAAATTTCCAACAATGTGACCCATAAACTCTATAGGAACTATTCTTTCGGATTCGTATGGTATTTTTTCGCTTCTAAGTACGATTTCCATCGCTTTATGATATACACACTCGCTATAGCCGGGACCCAATTTTTGATAGACGGTTTCAGCATATTCTCTAACCATTACTTATATAAAAATCATTATCTTTATATAAGTAATATATTAATCATCTTTATCGGTAATCGTTGGGTTAATATTTATTTCGGGTATTTCTTCTTTTATATCTATGACATATCTATTTTTATTATCAGTTGGTGATACAGTAACAATTCGACATTTATTCGTACTTATAATTCTTTGATTTTCAACTCTAATTGGTATGGTTATTGGTGTACACAGTAACATCCACATCTTTTACTTTATGAAAATATTTTTAACCCAAGTCAATATTTGACACTTTAAAATATAAAACTAAAAATGAAATCTATTTATAAAACTTGTATTAACGGTGAATTTGACGAATTAAAAAAACGTCGTAACGAAATTGATGAAATAATTGAAGACGTCCCAAATGATGGTGATGATTTGAGAGAAGATGAAGACGATTTAAGTTTTGCAGTAGCATTCTGTAAAGATCACGATACGAGTTTGGAAATGTATAAATATCTATATGAAGAGTGTAATTACCCTAAACATTGTAAATTATTTGCTATGATAGGGGCAGTCGCATCAAGAAATGCAAAACTTATCAATTACATGTATAATAACATCAACGAAAATGAAAAAGTAGATTTTCTAGGTGAACTAGATAATGAACTTGCGATCACGGACCATCCTAGTTCAAATGTATTCATAGAATACGCTTTATTCGAATTAAACAAGGACTGACTAAATTTTTTACATAGTTAAAATTTTAATAATTAATAAAAGTAATGAGACCACAACCTTTTGTAAACAAATTTATCCGCTCAACTATACCTAATACTATTAATGCCCAACACCTAGCAATCATTATTTCTTATAATGGTCCAAGATTTCAAACGTCTATTTTAAGTATAGATATACACGCTTCACCTATTCTTTCGTATAACTTTAATCTCGGGTACGAATCTTCAAGTGAATTGTTACCAGGACTTGAAAATGGGTATATACATCCCATATCCCTTTTTAATTTAAGTGGTCACGAAGGCGTTTGGGCCGACCTTAACGTAGTAAACTCGATAGTCGATAAAAAATATGTATTTTACGACGATAAAGTTTGGTCTCGTGATGAATATTATTCGTCTATAAGTGATTTTTTATTACATTTAAGAATGAAGTATTCTTGGTCCGGAGTTATCGATAGTGACTGTGGATTTTATAGTCCGTCTACACGCAATCGTGAAAATGAAAAATCAGAAAATGAAAAAGCGGCAGAGTCCATTATGGAAATCATCGATAAAAATTCACAAAATTTACCCGAAGGTGATTATTTAAAAATGTGTGAAATTTTAACTAAAATTAGAAAAATTTAACACAAACAAGTTATTTAAAGTGTACGCGACATATAAAAATATTATGAAATTAAGAATCGCATCCACATTTTCTGGATGTGGTGGGTTAGATTATGCATTTCACGAAATGAAAGATGATTTTGATGTTGTTTTCGTAAACGATTTTGATAAAGACTCATGTAACACTTACGAAAAAAATTTTAATTTTAAACCCGTATATGAAGACATATGTAAACTAGAATCGATTCCAGATTGTGATGTATTAACGGGTGGGTTTCCGTGTCAAGGTTTTTCTCTAGCAAATATATTGAGATCCGAAGAAGATAACAGAAATACTCTATACCTTCAATTAGTTCGGTTATTAAAACTAAAAAAACCTAAATATTTCGTATTTGAAAACGTTAAAGGTATACGAAGTATAGGTGGATACGAATCTAACGAAGATAAGAAACTTGGTAGAGGTAAAGTCATTAAAATGATAGAAAAAGATCTCGAAGAGTGTGGATACGACGTACACATTAAACTATTCAGAATGAAATGGTATGACATACCACAAAATAGAGAACGAATCATATTTTTAGGTATTCGTAACGATATAGCAAAACACGTGGATTTTCAATGGCCCGAAGAGAAACAGGTAATAACTAAAACATTAAAAGACGCAATATATGATCTATCAATTGAATACGATGATAGTATTCAACACGTAGGAACCAAACATAAAGTAAAAGTTACGGGGTTTCTTGGTAATAGAATTCTAGATTGGGATAAAGTATCACCCACAATTACGGGTCGGGGAGGTGGGACGGGTGGTCCGGTTATAAATATACACCCGAGTCAAAAAAGGCGTATGACTGTTCGAGAATATGCGAGAATACAAACATTCCCCGATAAATTCGTGTTTTGTGGGTGTGTAACTTCTATGTATAGACAAATTGGTAACGCTGTTCCACCTAAGTTTTCCTTTATAATAGCAAATTTATTACTAAATTTAGAAACCTATTTAAAATAAAGACTATAATAATTGTTAATGGAACTTACACCTGATGTTTGGCACCCGTGGACGTTAAAATCTGAAAATATCTCATTTGAAGGTGATACGAGTAGGAAAATAGGAAGTGGTGAATTAAAAATTGCGAGTGAACTTGATATAAATACAGGTGTTGGTGGTCAAAATAATGTTTCCGATCTCTACCACAAAGATTTGGGAAATATTAGTATTAAAAATATGACTTCGGATGATTGTAGACTTGGGGCAGATTCACAAGAAGGTAGCTTTAAAATTCTGAACAAACTTATTTTATTACACACTTGGTCAGAAAAATACATGTATAATTTCTGGGCAGATAAAACGTATGCAATCATGAGCGAATACGATGATAAAAAAACAGACAGGCTTATACACAAAATTCGAAGGGGTGAAATTTGTAAAAGTAAATTTTTAAAATTAAATGAACACCTCGAAAAATTAAAAGTGTTTTTTAACGCTAAAGCAAAATGTAAAGCTTTCAAATCGGAATTATATGAAATAGTTTTTAGTGATGATATGAGAAATAAATCACTGATTGAAATGGCAAACGATGTAGCTAGAAGAGAAGCTATAAACAAAACTCTTATAATTGTCCATAAAAATCTAGGGTTTCAAATTATCAAAAATATAGATCGTATTTATTGTACACGAATTACACAATCAAAGTGTCGAATAAGTGTTTTAGGAATAAAATAATTTAAAAGGAATGTATATTTATAATATAAATGTACTGTTGTAATAAACGTAAACTTTCTATAACTGATGAAACTATATCTGTTTTTAGCCTCAATAATTATGAAGGGTATGCCAAGGTAACCGACGTATACGACGGTGATACGTTTAAAGCGTGTATTGTACTTCACAATAGAATTTTAAAATTTAATTTTCGGACTATTGGATACGATTCACCCGAAATAAAACCCCCGAAAGATATGAAAAATAGGGATAAACATATTGCTATGGCAAAACGTGCTAAATATACGTTCTCGAGTTTTTTGGGTTACGATGAGAAGTCTAAGCATGTACATTGGAATCCATTCAAGTGTAAATTTAAGGTAAACGGGTGGGTATGGGTTTCGTGTAAGAAAAACGATAAGTACGGACGAACGCTCGTTTTCGTGTACAAAAATAGAAGAGATATGGTTTCGATTAACAAGAAAATGATAGATTCAGGTTTTGTGAACGCGTACGATGGTGGGACTAAAAAGGAATTTGATTTGTAATTAAAGATTAAACAACTATATTATATATACATAATGACTACCACCTACGACCAAAAACCATGTGAATTCAAATATAAAATCGACTCGTGTTCGAAAGTCGTTGACGGTGACACCGTTGACGTTCTTATCGATTTGGGGTTCGATGTACTCATCCGCCAACGTGTACGATTACTTGGTATCGATACCGAAGAATCGCGAACGCGTGATTTGACCGAAAAGGTTTACGGGAAACACGCCAAGAAGCAGATCTTGAAATGGGTGACGAAAGCCGTCGAATCCGATAAGGACGATTGTGAAATTGAATTGCGATGCCAAGAACGTGACTCGGTCGGTAAGTACGGACGCGCACTCGGTGAATTGTGGGTTTATGAGGATGGGGTTTGGACGAACGTGAATAAATGGATGTGCGAACAAGGCTATGCCGTACCATACGTCGGACAAAACAAGGACGATGTTAAGCAACACCACATGTTACATAGGAAAATGTTAGCCGATAGAGGTGAACTCATCATTGATGAAACTGGGAAGTTTTTGTCGTCTTAAATTAATTAAGCCTTTACCCGTTTAAATTTACTAAAAAAACTTTTTTTCCCACCTTGGGACTTCCGAAGATTTATACCATTACCACACCCTCGACCCAAAAAGCGGAGTTGTTGTCTTCGAAATTCCTTATCAATATCCTCTCTTATTTCAATTATTGGTTTTTTACCAAGTTGGTTCATGAATGATTTTTTGTCTAAACCATTACATATTTTATTTTTAGAATTTATATACCCTTCTAAATTTTTACGATTTATTTCTGTGTTATTATTTACCATTTGTATATAGTGATATTTTAAATTATTTTCTTATAAGTTATTATAAATGGTAAATAATTCAGAATACGAGAAAATGTTAAAGGAATTGAAAAAACGTTTTAAAGCTGCTAAAACAGTTGCTGAAAAGAACAAATATAAAAATTTAATAAATATGGCAGAAAGATTAAAAAAAACTAATTAATTAAGTTTCCAAATTTTTTATTTAACATTATAAAATAATAATATTATTAATAAGTATAAATAATGAATAATAGTAATCAAAAATATATTCTATTATTTTTAGCCATATTAATAATAATATCAGTAGTTGTATTTTTTATTTTTTACAAAAAAGACGAAGAGGAAAGTAATCCAAGTCCAGGTAAACAGGGGATTAGTCCAAGTCCAAGTAAAGAAAATAAAGTTTCTGTAAAAGTAACAGATGATGGTGTATATATACCAGATCTACCAACAAAAGAAAATTATACAAGTTACGACATGCCTTGTGACGACGAATTTAATAAAGATGATATGTCACCCGCACCTATATCAGATACGGTAAAGGAATGGTGTAAAGATATTGGTATACCGATGAATGAACAATATGAGGTAATAGGATACTCGTACGACGATTCGATAGATTTAGATTCGATGTCGTCTGGTCCGGACTCAATATATGCAAAACATAAAGAGGTAGGATGTCGTTATGGTGATGATAAAAAGAGGTGTGTGTACGTAGAGAAAAGGGATACAGAGGGAAATACTATAGGTATTCAAAATTACAAAGGTGATAATTTTTTGGAAATTTTTTGGAATGGTTTACAAACCCATACTAAAATGAGTAATTTTTTCAAAGAGGATATTTTTAAAAATATAGAGATTAAAGTTGAAAATAATAAATTACATATAAGACCTAAACCAACATCTCTAAATTGTGCAGAATTTACGGGTAAATGGTTTGTTATGAAACCGGGTATTAATATACCAACTGTTTTGGGAATGCAAATGACAGTGTTGTTTTTACATATTAAAGGGTATCCAAAAGACCTAGTAACGTTTGATATAAACATAAATACTCTTTCGAAGGAAGAAATCGATACGAACTTTTCCGAGGAAATGAGGCAGTTGGAAAAAGATCCAGATGATGGTGGTGAGGATATGTGTACCGATGATATTGTATACAATCGGGATGATGATATGTCACCCGCACCTATATCAGATACAAGAACAGGCACAGGAACAGGCGTGGGCGGACAAACCGGACAAGGAAGCGTTCAGATGGCTGGTATCTAATAAGTTAACTAAAACTAATTAATTATATTTCACATACGGAACATGTTCTATATAATTAAGTTTCCAAATTTTTTATTTCTTTTTTAGCCTTATTAAGCTTCAATCGATATGATCGTTTATTTTTATTAAAAAGTTCTTTTCTATTTTTAATTTTTGCATTTGATGACCCATTTTTTTTCATTGCATTTATAGCCGTTTTCTCCTTACTGTCTAGAATCCTTATATCCTCTTCATACCTGAATATCTTGCGTTTTAAATAATCAATTTGCCACTTGTTTATTTGGTTTAAATTTCTTGGTTTATTTTCTACAGTTTTAAAATTCTTTAAAAGTCTTTTTGGTTTCCACGAATTGGTATTACTATCCATTTATATTAATGAATATTTTTAATTATATTTCACATACGGAACATGTTCTATATAATTAAAGTGTCTCGATATAAACCGGTCGTTCGGTTCTTATTATAGATAAACCTACACGTAATATATTTTTAACTAAACGCGATTTTACTAATATTGTTGTATAATCTATATACTTTTTTGAATTGTTTCTGTGTTTGTTTAGGACACTTTTAATTGAAAGTATTCGCGTTAACGATATATTTTTACACGATGTTGTATCTAATAAAATATAAACGTTTTTGTTTCGAGACCATACGTCATAAAAAAAGGAATCCATGTCATTTGGTGTTGTGGTATCCGTTATTTTGAATTTGAAGGTTTCTTTCATTATTCTATTCTATCGTGTAATCATTAAGTATTTTAATTCATTTAAAAATACTCTGTAGATAAGTATTTACGTGTACTAAGATGGAGATGGAGATGGAGATGGAGATGAAATATCATCCCATCTACAATGTTCAGATTTATTTTTGTCGGAAATGCTGTCAAATGAAAGTGTCCCTTCTACACATTGAGGTTTATTGATATATTTATCACAATAATCCGATTGAATCTTTTCGTCGGTAATATAAGCACCACCACTTCCCTCAACCACTTTACAATCCCCGGTTATATCAGCGACTGGTCCATAGCTCCCCGTTTTATCTGTTGTACAATAAGTTGAAACGTCCTTACCCTTTTCTACACAACCCGTTACGTTTGATACGTTGTTATCATCACCATCAAATTTGTCATCATCATTTTCAGGAACGTGGTCGTCATAAAAAAAACATTTGTTTCTGTCATTATTATTGTTATCATTGAATTCTTCCGTGTTTCTACTCCACATTTTAGATCCCTGTTCACGTGCATGTAATCGACACTCCTCGCTAGTTCCAAAAAAGTCGAGGGTTTTTTTAGTAAAATTCATTTCTGGTAGTTCACCTCTTTTATAATCTATACCACTAGATAAATCGGTAAGTATATACTTTTCTCTCAAGTATGTCTCAACCTCTATTATTCTATCATCCGCTAAAAATTTATCAAAAATCAAAATCTCATAAACTGCCCAATCAGATAGCTCGTCGTCCCACAAATTTATACCCATTTTTTCAGGTGCAACAGCATAAGTCGACTTATTAGAATCGTGTCTATTCTTTCCATTCGTTCTAAAGTTTGTTTTAGTTGACATCAATAATACCCATGAATTCTCACCGTGTAAAGAGTTTGGAACAGTGCTGTTATAAGTTACTCCGTCTGGTGCAGTAGTTTCATCATATACTTTATTTAACCATCCACTACCCGTGCGCGCCTCTGCCGTCCCTTTATCCCCGTAGTGTGCTACACCTGTTTTTTTACCTTGAAATCCCGCTAACCAGTTTATACCACTGTCTTTCTTAGTCGAGAATATTCTTTCTTTGTTGGTACCATTATATCGTGCAACTGCAAAAAAAGTCCAATTATTTCCTTTAAATTCTTGAGGAAATTCTACAGACGTATCTATACCACCGTATACATATTCACCCTTAAAACCAAACCCTTTTTTAATTTTATCAACACCTGTTATATTCTCAGTTTTAATATGATTACCTTTACCAGATAAATCGTCCCACGAAGAAGTTTTTAAAGAAGATGAATTATATCTACCTATAAGCCCTTCTGGTAAAAGTTTACCGAGTGAGAAGTCTCTAACATCTACTAAAGTAGCCTTATCTTCTGAACTGAGAAATAAAGCCGATGTTATTAGTCCAACAAATATGAAAAAGCTCGATACAAAAGCCATGATCAACATGATCTTGTCTGTAGATCCAGCCATATTGATTCTTATTTATACATTATAAAAAAAAATACATTAAATGAAATTATGGATTAAATTTTTCTTGTCGAATCCATAAATTACAAATCCATTTTTCACCCGATATAACTGGGTTACCACCGTGTAAAGCCTTACGTGGTCTATTTCCACTACTATCTAATGTTTTAAAGTGTAAACAATCACCTTTTTTCAATTTATACGTTTTGTTTAAATTTGGAAACAATGTTTCGCCACCTTCGTAATCATCACTCAAGGAAATCAAGAACGTATCTGTTCTGTTATTTTTTTCATTTTCAAATGCATCCTGGTGAGGACTATAAAAACCACCTTTATCATACCGCAAAATCTGTAAGCTTTCACAATTCTCACGAGGTTTACCTATTTTGTCTAAACATGTATCCATTATTTTCTTAACAACATAATCGTCATCATATCCGAGCCAAGCCGTGTCGCTTTTTCGAACTTTTTCATCGATATCCCTTTTTTGTGATACTGTAGATGATTTGAGTTTACTTTTGGATACTTTTTTAATGTGTTCACATTCACTATCACTTAATAAACCTTCTATAATTTTTGGTTCTGTATAAGTAGGTCTAGGTATTAAAAACCATATTATAAAAATAATAATAATTAACGTTATTAATAAATTGTTAATCTTCATTTATTTTTATTATACACTTTTATTTTTTTTGATTTTTTTTGATTTTTGAAATTTTTAGTTTCCCCCCTTAGACCACCCATGTATATATACATGGGTGGTGGTCATACAAATTATAAATATTTCAATATATACTAACATGACGAGACTTAATATTTATATATGATATGTATATAGGAGAGAGAGTAAAAAAATACAATTTTTTTTTTCGACCGTGAAATTTCTCCAAATGCATGGAGTCCCATCCATGTATATATACATGGGTGGGTGAAGTGAAAAGTTTCAAAATTTCAAAATGACGGAGGTAACAGTTTACTATATGTTTTATATATAATTCACTTTTTATAAATTTATTTTTCAGTAAAAAATACGTGAAATTTTCAGTTTTCGAAAAACCCCAACCACCCTAGGGGTGTAGGGTGGTTGAGACTTTTCAATTTTCAAAAATTTCAGATTAAAAAAAAGACGAAGGTAACAGTTTCCTATATATTTTAGATATACATAGTATTTTAAATTATTTAAAAATTGGTGTGAAATTTTTGAAAATCGTAATTGTGCTACCACCCTAGGGGTACAAGGTGGTTGAGACTTTTCAATTTTCAGAAATTTCAGATTTTTTTTTTGAATCATTTTTTTAAATTAAAGTTTAAGAGGTGAATTATGAATTTTTTTCACCGACCAGAATAATGCGTAATATATTGGACCCATGACTAAATTTATATAATTTACTAATTTTCTTTGTTGTTTTGGATTTTCATTGAAAAGTGCTATAATCATACAAATGTAAGAGCACGAAAAATAGAGGAGTTTATTTACATAATACATGAAAAAAGTACTATGAAATATACCTATTAATAAGAATGTATCTATTTTATTCTTATCTTCTCCGATATAAAATGGTTTATAATTTTTAAGTGAATATATAGATAAAATGTGAAATACTGTTTGTAATTTTTGAATTTTTCTCTCCCAATCGAAGCCAATTAGAAATAAACAAACATGGAAAAATAATATATCTAATTTATATAAATTTTCACTCGTTTTTAAATCATTAAAAAAAGCCCTATGTATGTTAAATGCAAATCTAAAAGGGTAATGTAATAAAATACCAATTTTTGAATAACTTGTTGGAAAATTATAAGATATTAAACATGGAATTAAACTAGTAACTGAATAAATAATATTTTCGTGTCTTTTTAGGTACATCTTTGAATAGTATATATCTAAATCTTTAAGGCATTGGTAAAGTTATATAACGTGGTAATTTTGAATTATACCTTTTTCTAATAGTATCAATAATGTCATTTGAATAGTCCAGTAATTCTTTAACATGTTGTATGACATCAATATCATTATATAAAATCCACTGTCTTAATAGATCACTTACACTATTTGTAAATAATTCGTAAATATTTCTAACGTCTGTGTTTTTACACTTTTGTTTATCTCTTTTCTGTAATTCTTTTTTAAATTCATATTCTGATATACTGTTTAACATGTACGATATACGTAAATGATGATTATCATCATCATATATATCACCATATCTATGTATTAGTTCGTTATCAATTCTGTGTAATGTTATTAGTAAATCCAAAATTTCATTACTAGCTTTTTTATCGCTTAATTCGCTTATACTTGGTCTACCACCACATGGTATATCACCATGTTCTCTCGATCTTTTTTTAAATTCAAAAAAATGTGGATTGTGTATTCTACCCTTTACTAAATTACCTGTTCTCCAATCAAACGCAGTGTTACAGTTTGTACACCACATCTGTGCACATCCATCTATTTTATATATCATTGTTGCACATTTTGGACATGGTTTTGTATCTTTATTAATAAGTTTTATTGTTTCGACAGTTTCTGGAATACATACATGATTTTCGTGTAATTCTTCGTTACATTTTTTACAAAATTGTTTCTTACATATACCACATACAAAATCATTATCTATAAATCCTCTACACTCTCCATTTGGACACATTTTAATAAAATTTCGACCTGTATCAATTTCCACATTATTGTAACGTAAAACGTTCATATCGTATGTTAATTGTGCTAAATATACTTCAGTTGTATTTATTTGATTATCCCATTGTTCTGTTTCTTCCTCCATATCTAGTGCATTCTGTCTATCTATTCTATAATATCTGAGTGCTGTTAGTAAAGAATAATACTTTTCCCTTAATGTTCGCATTTTAATAATACGTTCTACTTCTGGTTGTGTTTCTGGCATACGCACTTTTTCTTTTTCAAAAAGTATATTTTCTAGATGTGTTTTATATTCTACATTTCTAAACCTGACAGTACAAGATGAGTCTATAAATTCTCTATCTAATTCGTTCTTACAATTCATACAATGTGGATTATCAGAAATTGATAGTATATATTTTTGTAAACATGTTTTACAAGATTCAAATTGACAAAACGGACACGTCACTTTTTTACGAGTCGTTTTGCTGAAATTTTCACAGCATACAGAACATGTGTCCATACTTAATTAAATATTGATTTTTTTCTTTAACTTTTTTTTCACCTATATAAGTAATATGCTCTTGCGTAAATTTAACGACTCGGAGTATGAACCACATATACAGGAATTTCTGAAGGAATATTATAACGCAAAGTTTCCGTACTTTTCGTTAAAAAACGGGTGTTTAGGTATAATACCTAGATATCCCAAACTTATTAGATTAGGTAAGTGTAATGTAATAAGAAGGAGTATGCGTTCTAAGATAAGACACGTAACACCTACAAGTATTTTGTTTGTGAATATGTCAGATAAAAGAATAAAAGTTGTTGTTGAGGGTAGATGCACAAAAATGACTGGGTGTGGTATAGGTGCAATGGGAAATAGTATAAGTATGAGCGTTGATCCTTCTGAAAATAAGAAACAAAAATGTATATTAGAACCCAAATTATCTGAAAATGGATACCTTAATAAATTCAAAAAGAAACGATGGTTTCAAAGATTAATGTTTAATGATGATCACGACACAACCGTAAAAGTATCGGCGTGTTTAAGAGCATCTAGTGCATTAATAGATCCATGTACATACACGTATTATTTAACCGTATATACTCTATACGAAAATGGTAAAGAGGACGAACCAATCATGGAGGAAATATTACACCATTCAAATTGTGACATCGTTTTCAAGGATAAGCACGTCAATCCAATTGGTCTCGAAAAATGGATGAAACAAGAATGTTGTTAATCTTTAAAAAATGGGTTCTTATCAATCTTACCATCGTGAAACAAAACGGGATTATAACTCGAACCATCCACGTAATAGACTTTTGTGTACCAAGATTTTGAATTTGTATCCCATACTTCACGTCTTTTTAAACCGCATTTGTATACAAGTTTTTCGTGTATATCATCACTACTCCCCGTAATTTCTCTTGTTTTGTTTCCCTTAACGATAGTTTTTGCTTTCTTCTCATCACTAATAGAACGCGCGTAGTTCATCATAACGGATGATAAACCTCTGTGCATGTTTTATTATTGATTAGATTATTTCTTTTATATTAATTTATTTTTGATATTTCGTTTGTTTGTTTAATTTTGCGAGTCGTGACTTGACTGTCATTTCAGATACACCTTCATTTATATTTTTCTTGAGACGACTTACATTTTTAGCCGCACGACCTTTCATGGTATTATTAACTAACTTTTTGAGATTTGACTTTTTATTTTTTGGAGGTGATGGAGGTTTATTTCTCATTGTGTTTATCAACTTTGCTTGAACTCGTTTTCTTTCACGATTCATTACGTTTTTATTTTCTTTTTGTGGTGGAGGTGGTTTATTTGTGTTTCGTTTTTTATTTGCATTAATTAATATGGAATTCATATACTGTTTTGGATCTGGCATTTTCATCGAATTTTTCAATTGTCGAGTAAATGTTGATTTATAAACGGGTAATAAATCCTTCATACTTTCAACTTTTTTAACTGAATTTTTATACATTTTTACTATATCTGAATTTTTAGAAATTTTATTTTTCAGTGTATCAATGGCGAATTTTGGATCGTGAATACTATTTAATAATTTGGATTTATTGGCGTGTTCGTTTTTTTCAACTTGTTTTTTAAGTTGTAAACGTTTATTTAGATTATTGTGTACAGACATAATCCCGTTTCGCTTTGCGCGCACCAAGAATTCTTTTCTTCTTCCCTTCAACCATCCTCTTGGAACGAATTTATCTATTCTGACTTCTAATGCTTTTAATTTGTTATTTACGTTTTCCCCGTTTATTTCTTTTTTCCTGATATTATTCAATCTATCCTGTCTTTTCTTCACTTGTTCTTCACGTTTGGATTCTTCAGCTTTTTTCGCGTTAAGTTTCTTTTGTTCTTCAGCTTTTTTCGCGTTATTTTCAGCTTTTTTAGCGTTAAGTTTCTTTTGTTCTTCAGCTTTTTTAGCGTTATTTTCAGCTTTTTTAGCGTTAAGCTTCTTTTGTTCTTCAGCTTTTTTAGCGTTATTTTCAGCTTTTTTAGCGTTAAGCTTCTTTTGTTCTTCACGTTTAGCTTCAGCCTCTTCAGCTTCTTTTTTAGCTTTATTATTATTTACTTTTAAAGAGTTAGCTATATTTTTTATTTTCGATTTCGCATTATTAAAATTACTCCCGGGGTTTGCTATAAATCTAGTAATAACGTTACCTGATTCTCGATCTTTAAGTTTTAATTCATTATTTCTAAATTTCTTAAGTTCATAAACGCGTTTCATATGTTCATTTTTTTTGTTAGTATTTGGAACATTTATTTTATTATTAATGGTTTTATTAGATCTACTAAGAGATGGTATAGTGGGTTTGTTTTTCCATTCATTATTTTCTTTATTTTTTTTTATTTTTTTTTTTTTTTTTTTTTATTCTTTATTTTTTTTCTTTTCATCCTTTTCGAGTCGTTTTTCAATCATTTCACTTATTTTACTTTTTGTGTTATTTACCGTTTTTGGTGCCATAAAACCACCTTTAGCAAATTTATTTATAATTTTTTGTGCGTTAGCGTTATTAGGGTAATTTTCTCTTAATTTTTTAACATTTTCACTTTTTGTATTGCTTAAAACTTTATTGTTAATATTTTTCTTAATTTTATTAATTTTATTACCCTTATTAAGCCTATTTATATATTCCTGTTTATTTGTAATCCCTTTATTGTTTAAATAAGAATTAAGATTTGTTTTGTTATCTTCTTTCTTTTCTTTATTTTCGAGTCGTTTTTCAATCATTTCACTTATTTTACTTTTTGTGTTATTTACCGTTTTTGGTGCAAAAAACCCACCTTTCTCAAATGTGTTTATAATTTTTTGTGCGTTAGCGTTATTAGGGTAATTTTCTCTTAATTTTTTAACATTTTCACTTTTTGTATTGCTTAAAACTTTATTGTTAATATTTTTCTTAATTTTATTAATTTTGTTACCCTTATTAAGCCTATTTATATATTCCTGTTTATTTGTAATCCCTTTATTGTTTAAATAAGAATTAAGATTTGTTTTGTTTTGTTCTTTTTTCTTATTAATATTTTCCTTCTTCTGTTTTTCATTTGATTTATTTTTAACTATTTTATTTAATTTTTTGTTTGCAACGTCGTACGTAATAGTACCGTTATTGAAATTGGTTAAAACGGTATTTAATGTGTTTTTGTTTAAGTTATTATACGCATTTTTATAACTATTTATTTTAACTTCTAATTTCTTTTTATTTTCCGATTTTTGTGTTTCTTTCACTTCCTTATTATTACTTCTCTTTTGATTTAATTCTGCTATTTTGTTAATAACACTTTGTTTATTCTTGTAGAGTAATTCACCTCGACCTATCAAACCTCCTCTTTTCTGGTTAACATAATGTTTAATGATTTTCAATACTTCTTGATTTTCTGATCGCCCAATTTTTAGTGTTTCGGAATTTATCATTCTTTGGTTTTGGAGTACGGTTTGTTCTATTTTTTCTATTGGAACACCGTTTTCGAGTTTTTGTAAAAAATTTGATACATTATTTTCACTTCTACCTTTATTTCCTAAAAACGCGGTAAGTCTAGTTTTATTATTTTCGAGTTTTGTTTTTTTATTATTTTCAACCTTTTGTTTGTTTTGGGTATTCTTTACTATTTTTTCAATTTCCTTGTTTATATTTGTACGCGCTTTATTTTTTTTGTAAACACCACCCGTACCAAACACACCCACTTTTTTCTTATTTTCAAAATTCTTTATTATTTTTTGTACTTTTGGGTTATTTATATGATTAACGTTCGTATTTTTAATTAAATTTTGAACATTTATTTTATGTTTTTCGTTACTAATATTTTGAAGTTCCTTTTTCGCCGTGTTTAAGTTTCCGAACGAATTATACTTGTTTAATACCTGTTGAACGTTATTTGTATTTGCATTAATACCTAGATTCTTAATGTTTTTTATTAATACATTTTTACCCTTTTTTAATTCTTCTTGCTCCTTTTGCTCCTTTTCCTTTTTGTTATTATTAAGTTTTTTAGTGGTAATTTGATCACCAATATCTTTTATTATTGTATTAACAGGTGTACCTTTATTGAGACGTTTGAATGCATTAACTTTAGTGTTATTGTTAATGTATTTATTCAGGTTTTTCTGATTAAGATAAGTTGCGAGTTTGTTTTGATTTTTAGTATTATTAGTATTATTAGTATTTGGAGGTTGATTTGGAACGACTACCGGAACGTTTGGGGGTTTATTTGGTACGTTTGGGGGTTTATTTGGTACGTTTGGAGGTTTATTTGGTACGTTTGGAGGTTTATTTGGTACGTTTGGGGGTTTATTTGGTACGACTACCGGAACGTTTGGAGGTTTATTTGGTACAACTACCGGAACGTTTGGGGGTTTATTTGGGACGACTACTGGAACGCTTGGAGGTTTATTTGGGACGACTACTGGAACGCTTGGAGGTTTATTTGAATTATTATTTTCCTCTATATTTCTTTCACCAAACTTTACCTTAGCTTTTTTAATTAATAGTTTTGAACCGTTATTACTTTTTAAATTTTTGTTTGTATTTACTTTAAGAAAATCTTCCTTTTCTTTTAAAAATCTTTTTCTAAAATCCTTATACGTTTCGTTAATTTGACCCCTTGCACGTAATTTTTTATAAGCATCTTCCGATGAATTTGAGTAGAACTTTATTTTATTTGATTCTCGAGCAGCTTTAGAGTTTGACGACGAGATTGGTCTTTCTTGACCAAACATTTTTTCAAATAAATTCCTTTTACTCTGTTCTTGACCTCGTTCTACGGCTTTTGCGGCTGTAAATAAACTTGGTCTTTTATTGTAATTTCTTAATGGATTCCTTGCTCCGGGTATTTTTAAACCACCTCCACTTTCATTTTTATTATTTTTTAAAATACCTCTGTTGTTATTACTTGTTATAACACCTGTATTGTTATTATTACCACTTTCTTCTTTTATAATTTTAGTTCCTACATTTCCTTTATTATTTAAATTATTTTCACGGTTAAATGGTTTTGATGAAATACCTGCATTATTATTGAAGTTGTAAGAATTTACATTTTTTGATACAATTTTCTTTTGAACCTGTCTAAGTCTAATTGGTTCATGTATATTAGTAGCGTGTAAACGGCGTCCAATTATACCAATTAATTGTGCTTTTGTAAGCTTTTTATCCGCGTGACGTGCTACACCTACCTTTTTAGCGATTCGTCTTATACTAGAAACTTTAGTTGACGCACTAAAAAGTTTATCAAAATCTGATTGAGTTAATGGTGATTTTCGATCTAATAAATGTGATCTATCTTTACTTAAAATAAGTGGGGGTAAAGGTAATTTACCATCCTGTATAGTTGAATATATATCACATATTTGACCTTTAGTCAAACTTAAATCTTCACCTGTATTTTGTTTTACGAGTGTCTTGAGATTTTTTACATCTATTCCTGGATCACATGCATCCATATTGTTATAAACCAACAAAAAAAGTTTATAACAATATATTAAATTGTTTTCATACCTGCTAAATATAATTTCATTTTATCTTCGTAACACATATTGAAATCAAATACGTCTACTTGTCCAATATCTATATCAACTATTTTACTACCTTTTATTATATTATCCTGTCTATTTTTCAATGTGGATGCGATTAAAGCTTCTGCGAATTGTTTTGGACTTTTAATATCCTTTATGAATTCGGGTTCCATTTTCATTCGTATACAAAGAACTTTACATGCTTTTTTATCTAGAAAAGGTGTTGTTGGTAAAGTTTCTAATGTTCCACCATCTACGTAGACTAAACCATCGTACCTATAAGACGAAAATATGAATGGTATAGCTATACTCATACACAATGCATCTACGATTTTCATATTAGGGTGCGTATCCTTCGAAAAATATACTGTTTTAGATGTATTTACACAAAACGCTGAAATATAAATCTTTTTATCTATATCTAAAAATGATGGATCGGATTCCATTATATCTACAAATTTTTTTCGTATAGGGTTTAAATCAACTAGACCATATTTGTTCATAAAACACTTTAAATTTAATTTAACTAGCTTATTACCTTCAAGGTTAGCTAATTTATCTAAAATTTGATCTATACTAAACCCTAAAGCTAAAAAGGTAACTATTATAGCACCTGCTGAAGAACCTGAATATTCTTTTATATTATTTAATGATTTCTCTATATTTTTAAGGTACCCTAGAATTGAAAATCCTCCCATTGCACCTGGACCAATACAAAGATATTCCATATCTTCGTGATCACTTAATAATATTGAGGAAATTGCTTTCTTAAAAGAGCGAACACGAGTGCAAATACTAGAGTGTGTACCATAGCAGAAGTAAGACTCGTCTGGCCTGACATAAAGAGACCCTTTGATCCTGGTGGTATACTCAAAAGGATACCTGGGCTGAGTAAAATGAATAGAGTTGTTGTAACGAGAAGGTCTGTTTTCGTAAGAACCATACCCATGGCCTTGGAAATGACTGAAAATGCGAGAAGAAAAACGAGTGCGTGGAACAAAACGGCTGTTCTTCCGGTAAGACCGTCTCTGAATGAAACTTTGGTTCCATTTGTTCTGAGAATAATACCTGGACTGAGAGCTAAAAAAAGAGATGCTGGTATAATTATTTTTTGCGATGTTATATCTGGGAGCATGTTTGTATACATATTCATTACATTATTTATTAGCTACCGTATAGTGAATTATAGAATGCAAATTCAACGAAATCGTCATATGACGCAAATTTTAAAATAAGATGAGACATACATGAATCATATAGATACTGTTGTAGTATCCCCCACATATAACGAAGTTCGTCTTGGTATTTTAATTCCCAATCTGTTATATGTAAAGGTTCTTGAATATTTGTTTCGTTTTCGTTATCACTATAGTCAGCTTCATTGCCGTTCATAGCTTCGTAAACATATTGATTCCAAACCATTTTTACTTATTTATTCTTGTTTCTTTTCTTTTAAACCGGTTAACGAAAGAGAAGTTGATTCCTTAGTTGGTAAATTTTCTAGTATTACGTTTAAGCAATTTTCAGCTTGTTCTTCATTTCCATTGAAAAAAGTTGTTAAACCATCCTTGACTGAGGTTTTGTTTAATCCCTGTTTTCTAGAGCTTTTCTTAACAGAAATTTTACCCTTTTTCAAATTAATGACATCGAGACCATTATCCGTCATAAGTTTCTTAACTTGAAGTTTAAGTGATTTTTCGGCCTGTACTAAGACCTTTATATCTTCTCGTGCGTCTGTAATTTGCTTACTAAGCTCAACCAATTTAGAGACGTTGTTTGAAAGTTCTTCCGATGGAGTTTCAGACATGTTTTAATATATAAACTATACCTTTATTCTTTAATTAACTATTTAACACAATGGCCTACGCATACCGTCTGGTGAAATGGTAGAGTTATTCCAAACAAATGGTTCTTTGGAATTTGGTGGATCGGCGCGGACTTGTTGATTAGCATTTCTCAAAGCACCACCAATAGTTTCTGGAAAACCAATTTGTTGTCTTGGTTCAAGAAAATTTTGCCCTTGGAGGACATCTTCTGGGGCAAATTCTCCGAAATCTTCTTGGGAAGCGACTTCTCGTGGGAGCAAAGAAGACGCAAGTCCTGTTCCAGACTTCATTTCACATCTAGACGCATCTCCTGTAGATTGAATTTCTTCGGTATCAAAACCAGATGGACCGTATGTTTTTTCTTTGACGGAATATGTCGATGTTGTGTATGTACTGACAAGATAATATAGGACGATCGCGATCGAGAGTGCAATAATAACTTGTCTTGGTGAGACTTTAGTGAGCTTCATCTTCTTTTATATATAATAAATACTTTTTTTTATTTCGAATCTTCGTCTTCAAACATACATTCTTCTGGGTATGCTTCAATTTCTGGTGTTTCGGGTTCTGGTGGAGGGGGTTTTTCTTCTTCGTGAATTTTCACCTGAACAATTTTCCAAATTGGTGAAAAATTCTTTCGACTAAAGCATATTTCGGAAAATTCAACAAAAACCGAACACAGTGATCCCGGTTTAATATCCTCTATTGGGAGTGGTTCATTTTTATTATTGAATGCTTTAGTTTCTGTAATTAATTCAAGTGAGAATCTATCAAACGAATCTGTATGATATGCCTTTTCAATTGTGGGTCCTGGAATTTTTCGACCAAACCATTTTTCACAATTTTCCGAAGCTTCCTTCATATTTGAATCATCGAATTCATTGATTTTCGCCTGATTATCCTCGCCTGAAACTTTAATATACATGTGATGTGTTTCCAATTCGATACATTCAACGTTAACTAGTTTTACGATACATCTCTTCTTATCATCTGTAAAAACTTTAACTTCGCGTTCACCTTCTTCGTTTTTTGTTATTTCGTTATAAATCATTCTATATACTGTAATGGTTTCATTTCTTTAAACCAATAAATGGGATCATAGCCGATTTTTCTAGTAATGGTCTTGGTACCCATTGGTCTCGTAAAGGTTTGAAACCGTATAAAGTTTCTTCCATTTTTATATCATTGATTTTTGATGGTAAAGGTTTTGGTTTGACTGGTCTGAAATTCATTTCATTTTTAATATAGTTTTGGTTTGGGTTTGGTTTCCAATTCATTTTTTTAATATTAAAAATATGATTTGATTGTGTTCGTAAATAATTAACTGGTGTTTTCATGTTATTGCTATTTGATTTTAAACCGTAAACTATATCTTTACTAAGTTTTTCTTTAGATGGGGTTGTTGTTGAGAGTTTATATTTTTGTGGGTTGATCTGCGATGCTTTTTTAATTAATGTTGGTCCAACCTTTGTATACGCTCGGAACGTGTGCGCAGGTTTACCGAGTTTAATACCAACTTTTTTTGCAATTGTATCTATAGAATCTGTACTTAAAATCCTCTTTTTAGACATCAGTCTACCTAAAGCGATCATACGTTTCCTATCCTTTTCAATTTTACCCGGTCTGAGACCCATTTTTTGCATCATGAACATGTCTTTTATAAGGTATGATTTTGTGGGTAAGGTTAAGTACTTATATTTTATCGTGTACAGTTCACCCCTGTTCATGTTTTGGTAATTCATTTCCGTTGAAAATGTATTTGTTTTGGCAACGTCGTATCCGAGTTGTTTTGGGCGCATAAATGCAATGTCTATAATACCACCAAAGTTCATATCTTCATTTTTACCTGTTTTTATATTGAACAAACGAAACTTCATATCCAGTGTGAATAATTCAACATCTATGAGTACATTAGACGCATTTTTTATGTTTTTACGTTTAGGTATTAACGAGTATCTACGTGTAACGTGATACCCTTTTGATTTTTTACTTGTAGCCGAGTTTAATCCTATATATTTCGAAACTTTATAAGCCCAATTTGTTCTGAATGCCGCATTATTTAAGTTATATTTTTCAATATTTTTATTCGTAAAGTATTGGTTAGTTTCTTTAAGAACAGTATTTATAATTTTATAATTATCACGTTGTGCTATTTCCCCAAGTTTATTCCATAATAAAAGTTTAACGGCTTGTAATTTACCAAAATATTTATCATCCGCTTTCATTTTGGGTACAAATTTAGTGTCAATATCCGATGTTATAACTTTATCTTCTGCTTGTAAATAGAAATTAACAGCTTCACCACCACTTAAAACTAAATCACCCATGGGTTTTAAGAATTTTGTTAGATCGTCTATTATATCAAGTAATAAAGGACGTATCGATTCTGTTACGAGTACTTTAGCAGCTTCTTCAAAAGATTCTTTATTATGAAGCCTGTTTACTCTAGATCTAAATTTTTTTATATTATCCTGACTATACACTGAAATATACTTGTACAAAATCTTATCACCAAAACATACTTTCTTTTTTACCCATTCTTCTATATTCTTATCCGTATAATCGTTAAACAATAAATATAAATTTTTAGGTAATTTTTTCACTATTTTTACTTTGGTATTTACCATTATTATATTGTCTATATAATAATATGGATTGTCAGAGTGAAGAACATAAATGTGACGAGTTATATGGTGAGTGTAGGTGTTATGCTGATGTAAATACAAAAAACCCAGGATCGGAACAGGTTTGTGGTATACGTAAAAAGGGATATATTATACCATGTAAAGCTGGTTGCTGTGATGGTGGGTGCCCTGGTCAATGTTTAAACGCTTTTAAACCAAGACAACCTTACGCTTTTGGTAAATTATATCCAATGAGTTTAGATAAGTTAATTGGAAATATGATATGTATTGCTATATTATTGGTTTTAATATCTACATATATTCTTATACTAAAAAGAACTTAAAGATACAAAGTGTATAATAGATATAAAATGTCTATTGAATCCATACTCGAAGAAATTACCGCTCTGCGCTCTGAAGTTAAATCTCTTTCTAAAATCTGTAGAAAGATTAAATCTAAACAAGATGACCCAACCGGTGAAAAAGCCGCGTCCCGTGCTAAGAATAACGGGTTTAATCGCGAACAACAAATTTCGGAAAAGCTCCGTAATTTTCTAGGACTCGAAAAGGGTAAACTTGTTTCTAGAAGTACGGTTACTCGTGCAATTAACACGTATGTTACTGCTAATAATCTTAAACACCCAGATAACGGGCGTATTCTCGTTTTGGATGATAAGCTTAAGTCTCTTCTTGAACCACCGGCAGATGTTCAAATTACATTCTTAAATTTGCAGAAATATTTGAGTCCACATTACACAAAAGTAGAACAATAATAATCTAAGTGAATAAATTTACTTAAAAAAATATATACATATAATAACAATTAGCAATGATAATTGATAAGGAATCTATTGAGAACCTTGTTGGTACAAAAATATCTAAGATAGATTTGTACCAAAAAGCATTTACACACAAATCTGCATTAAAAGATAATGATTCTTTGGAAGGGTCATTTGAAACACTTGAGTTTATAGGGGATTCTGTTTTAGGTTTTGTTATTACAAAATTTCTGTTTGATCAATATGAAAATAAACAAGAGGGATTTCTTACAAAAGCTCGTACAAAACTCGTACGTGGTGAAACACTCGCTAATATAGCATCAAAACTTGAATTATATAAATGGGTTCAAATGGATGAAAAAGGAATGCGTAATGGATGGAATAAAAATCCTAAAATTCTTGAAGATGTATTTGAATCTTTAGTGGGTGCTATATACATGGATATTGGTTTATTACATGCAAAACAGTTTATTCTTAACATATACAAAAATCCTACTATGGTTGATATGAATTGTATAATGATCGATGATAATTTTAAGGATCATCTCATGCGTTATTGTCAAACTAATAATTTACATTTACCCGAATACAGAGTTGTGTCACATGACAATGGTATATTTTTTATAGATGTATTCGTCGATAATGTTTTTTTGGGACGTGGGTGCGCAAAAAATAAAAAACAAGCTGAACAATATGCAGCTAAATATTTTTTTTATCCACCACAACTCATGTATAACACTACTTAAACAATAAGGACACTTAATTAATTATAATGAGTAAATTTTTAAAACCCTGCTTGTATATAGCTGGTGGTATATTTAGTATTATTTCTAGTATAAAATTAATTATATGGTTGGATAGACGTGGTGATTTACCAAGATTAGGTACAACTTGTGATAAAAATGAAGAAGATGATACAGAATCTTCTTCATCCGAAGAAAATATCATTATAAAAAGAACATTAACATCTCGTATGGGTGCGTTTGAAAAAGAAGAATCGGTGAAGCGTGTTAAACCCTTTTCTCATATGAAAAAAGAAGAACTTGTGGAAGCGTGTAAAGATAGAAATATAGATTATAATGGTACAGTTAGAATTTTAAAAACCAGGCTTAAAAATTACGAGACTAAGTAATTTAGTATGCATCTCAATGTCAAAAAATGGTTAGAATTTGAGTATGCGCCACAAAAATCACAAGAATGGCTTGATCTTAGAATGGGTATGCTTACAGCGAGTGATGTTGCATCGGCTATAGGTGTGAATAAATATGAAACACCGAATCAACTTTTATTGAAAAAGTGTGGTAAAGGTCCAGTTTTTACAGGTAATGAAGCAACACGACATGGTGAAAAGTATGAAGATGAGGCGCGTATACTTTACGAAGAACGTCATAATGAAGTTGTTCATGAATTAGGCTTATGTCCACATCCCAAATATTCTTTTTTAGGTGGTAGCCCAGACGGTGTAAGTGAATCAGGTAAGTTAGTAGAAATTAAATGTCCGATGATGCGTGAAATAAAACCAGAAGTACCTGAACATTACATGCCACAACTCCAGCTATGTATGGACATTTTGGATTTGGAAGAGGCTGATTTTATACAATATAAACCAGGCGATTTTAATTGGCCTAAACCAGAAGAGTTTGTAGTTGTTAATGTTAAACGTGATAGAGAATGGTTTGAAAAGTATCTTCCAGTTATGGATGAATTTTGGCAAAGAGTTTTATACCACAGGGAACATGGTATTGAGGAACCCAAACCTAAAAAACCTAGGAAAAGGAAGGAACTTATAAGACCAGAATGTCCTATATATACTGATTCAGATGACGATTATTTTAGTGAGTAACTATAAATGAACAAGACTGTATTATATAGTACTATATCTCTTACACTTATTATCACATTGGTATATGGTTATATGTATTCTAAAATGAAAGACGATTTTGGGTTTACAGAAGACCCTCTCGATCCGTATTATTTTTCACTAATGACGATGAGTACGGTCGGTTACGGTGACTTTTCACCAAAAACACAACGTGCAAAGGCTCTTGTCATGACACATCATACAGTTATATTAACAGAAATTGCCGCTATAATTAGTCAAGTAATTTCGAAATAAAAAAAATAAATAATTTCATGTTCAAATTTAACAGAATTTGAACATGGAAAATATTATCAGTGTATAGTAATATAATAATGAAAGGTTGTGCGATAGGTGATAATTCTGTATTTGATATAGATGTCGAAGGGTGTCAGCCCGTGAGCGAAGATAAGTGTAAATCTGGTTTTCAAGTTTTATCTAAAGATATAAATACACCAAAAAATTCGTTAGATCAGTGTTGTAAATGTAAATCGGGTAAACCGTGTAATTACTGTTTAGATTCAGGAAACTGTTCGGAAGATGAAAAAACAAAATACGTTTCCCAATTACCGACTTGTTATGCGAATTTAACAGACGATGCATCAACAAGTGCGTCACCATCGGGTGTTGATAGCGACGATGTTGACAATTTACAAGAGAAAAGAGATGAATTTGAAAATAATACATACGAAACGTTAAAAGATAGTGATGAAACAACTAAATCTTACAAAAAAGAACAAAAAGCTATCGAAGAAGAAGAAGGTGGTTCCTCATTTATGTTAATACTATCCGTTATATTGTTACTTATAGTACTTGGTGGTGGATTTTATTTTTATACCCAAAAATAAATATCAGGGTAATATAAATGCAAACATTTGGATCAAGAGCTGAAGTATTACACGGAACTGCTTTAAAAACGACAGGCGGACTTGAAAAATCTGACCTCATGCAAGATAAATATGGACGAATCGTCAGTAAAACTGCGCGTAAATCTGCAATCGAACGCATGAAAAGAGAAGGTAAAAAAGCACTTGTCAAAGTGTTCAAGCCAAAAAAGAAGGGATTTGGGCTTCAACCAAAGGAAGGTACAAAAAAATACAAAACACTGATTAAGAAAATGTTGTAATAAAGTAATTAATAATGACACTCACTAAGTGGAATGAATCTGTTAGAATAGCTAAAATTAAATTGGGTTTAGATCCTAAGTCTTATACAGTTATATCAGGTAAATTACTTAAGGAATCTCAAGCTATTTACCAAATGCTTATACTAAACGAAAAAACTACAAAATAAATTGAAACCCCTTGAGTCTTTGTGGTTCATAAACGACTAAAGAATTAAGTTTCCAAGAAATACCGAATTTTCTATTCAAGAAATATACACTGTTCATTTCAACGATGGCGGTCCCTGAATTTCTTGCATATAACTGATTTTTAATTTCGTCTACCATTGGTTTCTTTTCCTCGTTATAAACGTTTGGTTTAACTTTATCGTCTATTGTCGAATCAACCTTAACACGAAACTTCGGTTCTCGATCCGGGGACTCTTTTATATTTGAGTAAAACATTGTTTTTAGTTCTTCTACACCTATTGGTCTACCGAATATATCTTCACTTTGTTCGGATACGGATTCAATAACTTTATTTTCGAGATCACGCATATGATTGTAGAATTTTTGTACAAAATTCCCATCCTCATCCCACCCTTTCATTGCAAAATCAATGTTATACTTTGTTGGTCCAATTTCCGGTGTAAACCCGGAAATACCAAAGGGCATATACATACGTGGAAAAATTATTTTCATAGATTTATCTTCTATGTTACAAAGTGATATCTTCCTACCGTCGTAATTAGAAACTTTCAGAATATCTTTTGCATTTATAAACTTTGACATTATATGAACTAACTTTATAAATGTATATGTACTTTAAACTTTAAGTATAATATTACTTATTAAGATTTTTTAATTGTTTTGTAAGCATTTTGATATTATCTTGTTTTTGTGCTATTTGTAATAGTATTTGTGCTTTCTGTTTATTTATTTTACTTAGTGGGTATTTCATATTAGTATTTTTCTGTATTTTTTTTGAATTAATATTACGAACTTTAAAAGTATTCATTTTAATATACACTGATATTATTTTTTTATTTTCTTTGATAATGCTTTGTTAACATTGTTTCTTTTTTTACTCTTTTTACTAGATGGTGATGGTAATGTCGATAAAAAATTAGTGATAGCAGTTTTTAAAGGACTTGACATTTTATTTACTACTCTTTTACTAAACCCCGGAGAAGTAGGTAATCTTTTTAGATTGTTATTTTTATTTTTTTTTGGTGTTGTTGTCATTTATATTACTTTTTATTATTATTTTGATTTTGACTTGAAATAATTCCAGATGCCCATCCCCACATACTTGCTAAAATTCCTGGACTTAATTGATTTCCCTGTGGGTTTGTACGACGACGTTGACGTCTTGGTGTCCGATTTTTTGGTTTCTTATTCAAAACTGATATAGGGCTAAATTGATTATTATTATTTGAATTTGAATTCGTATTATTATTTCTAGCACGTCTCGGCATTTATATATTATGATATTTTATATACCATAAAGTAATGAATTGGTTAAGACTCAAGATCATAGAGATACACGTTTCGTATATGATGATGAGGTATACGATGAATAAAAAAATATTTAGGCAGAACACATAGAACACTCTGCTTCTAAACTAAACTGGATCGGTCGCGATTTCGCTTTACTTCTAAGGTAATACATACCCGTTTTCAAACCTTGTTTCCATGCGTACATGTGCATAGACGAAAGTTTTGAAACCGTCGGACTCTCGACGAATAAGTTCATACTTTGACTTTGGTCTATATATACACCTCTATCAGCAGACATATCAATTATTGTTTTTTGACTCATTTCCCATACCGTCTTATACAGTTCTTTGAGTTCGTCGGGAATATCAATAATGTTTTGAACGGACCCATTTGCCTTAACCATGAGATCTTTCATTTCTTTTGACCAAAGTCCTATTTTCTTCAAATCGTTAACTAAATGTTTGTTTACAACGACAAATTCACCCGCAAGGGTTCTTCTCAAATAAATGTTTGTCGTGTATGGTTCGAAACACTCATTGTTACCCAAAATCTGAGAAGTAGAAGCTGTAGGCATTGGTGCGAGTAAGAGACTGTTTCTCGTACCCTTTTTAACGAGTTTGCGCATATCATTCCAATCGTATCGACCACTGAATTGTGGTTCACGATCCCACATATCGAATTGGAGAATACCTTTACTGAAAGGTGACCCCTTAAACGTTTCATACGCACCGTACATTTCGGAGAGTTCACAAGACGACTCGAGAGACGCATGGTATATTGTTTCGAAAATGTCACGGTTAAGTTTTTTCGATTCTTCTGAACCAAATGTCATTCTAAGCATAATGAACACATCGGCGAGACCTTGAACACCAATACCGATTGGTCGGTGACGTATATTCGACCGCTTACCATTTTCAGTAGGGTAAAAGTTTTTATCGATAACCTTATTCAAATTACGTGTAACCATTTTCGTGACGCGGTGTAATTCCTCGTGGTTAAACTCTTTATTATCAACATCAACGTATTTTGGTAACGCAATAGAGGCAAGATTACACACAGCAGTTTCGTCCTTATCTGTATACTCTAAAATTTCTGTACATAGATTTGACGATTTAATAGTACCTATATGCTTGTGATTTGATTTCTCATTACACGCGTCTTTGTAAAGCATATATGGTGTCCCCGTTTCACTTTGCGACTTAATAATGGACTTCCAAACTTCTACTGCTGGTATGGTTTTTGTTGCGAGACCCTCGGTTTCATACTTTTCGTAAAGTTCGTCGAATTCTTTACCGTAAACGTCTGATAAACCTGGTGCCCTATCTGGACAAAACAAAGACCAATTACCGTTAGATTCGACTCGTCTCATGAATAAATCGGGTATCCACATAGCTGAGAAGAGATCACGACATCTCGCTTCTTCGTCGCCCTGATTGAGACGAATTTCGAGAAAATCCATAATATCGGCGTGCCATGGTTCGAGGTATACGGCAATGGATCCTTTTCTTCTACCGGCTTGGTTTACGTATCTCGCGGTTGAATTATAAACTCGTAACATTGGGATAATACCGTCAGATGTACCATTTGTTCCTCTAATGTGTGATTTATTCGCTCTTACATCATGAACATGTAAACCAATACCACCAGCCCATTTGCTTATACGCGCACATTCTTTTACAGTATCGTAAATACCATCGATACTATCTTCTTTGTTTGCAATTAAGAAACATGACGACATTTGTGGCCTGTGTGTCCCCGCATTAAACAAAGTCGGTGTCGCGTGAATGAATAAACCCCTAGATAACGCGTCATACGTTTCGAGAACATGGTCTATATCGTGACCATGAATACCAATAGCTACACGCATGTATAAATACTGAGGCGTTTCGATAACATCACCATCAATTTTTTGTAGGTATCCCTTTTCTAAAGTTTTTAGACCAAAATACCCAAATTCAAAATCACGTTCATGTTTAATATCTTCTTTAACCTTTGAAGAAACTTCTAATACTTCGTGTGTAATTATACCAGCTTTATGGAGTTTACGCATGGCAATGTGAAAATTATTTGCAGCACGTTTTTGAATATTACTTGCAACAATACGAGTTGCTAAAATTTCATAATCGGGGTCATTGGTTATTAAACCAATACAAACTTCGGAAGAAAGAGTGTCTATTTCATGAGTTTTAATTTCATCATACATAGACGAGAAAACTTGTTGTGCTACCATTGTTATATCTACATTTTCTGAAAGTTTATTTGTAAGCTTTGAAATCCTGTTGGTGACCTTGTTAAACTTTACGTCTTCAACACGACCGGAACGTTTTATTACTCTCATTATTTGAATTTAATTATACTGTATTTTTTAAATTGTTTATTTTATTTGCACTGGAAATCTGCACTCCGAACAGTGACTGGACCTTTTGTTTCAGCTAATCTATTGGGCTGAAGAAGGGACGAGTTTACGAAAAATTTACCATCTTTATCACCAACCTTCGCGACTGGTGGGTATGATGCAACAAAACATGTTGGTGGTTGGCATATCGGTTTTTCATAATTGCTTGGTTTAATATTATATGCTAAATCAAAATCGGCTGAGGCTATCATTTATATTTACTGATACTTTTTTTCCAGGACTATATTAAATGTGTGACGCTCTTCACATAAATTCTCTCAAACAGTGCCCAACGCCTTTGAATACATTGTTCTTTTCTGAGTTCAATATGAATATTCTTCAGCGCGCTATTCGTCAAAAGTTTAAAAATAAAACTGGAGTTGCTATTGATTACCAAAATTCGAACGATTTGTATAGTATAATGCGTGTTGTTTTTATTAACAATGCTGGTAATCATCAGGCTAATGTTCAAGAACAAGTAAGAACAATGAATGATATTGTTATTACCACAGCAATTGGTCAAATTCAAACAGGGGTTTCGCAATACATAGGGTATATACACGATATTGATTCTACTGCAATGCCTATTGATAGACCTATAAATACAACAAATTATGGTAAAAAGTTTGGTAAAAACGAAAAAATAGGTTTATAATTTACAACACGTCGTTTTAAGTGTTATATAATCTACTGAACCAACTATAATAACAGTTTCTGCTAGTATTATAGTTAGTAAGTCTAATATGTTACTATGTTACCTAATAATAGTACATATTTAATATTGAATAGCGTATCCCTGTCCTTCATCATCTTCATCTTCTATTTCATATGAACTACTGGACGGAGATGATGGCGAGGGCGAGGGCGAGGGCGAGGGCGAGTACGAGGGCGAGGGCGACGCTGATGCTGGTGCTGGTGCTGGTGCTGGTGTTGGTGTTGGTGCTGGTGATGGGCTGGACAACGTCGAATAGTAATAGTATATCCCCCCACCAAATAATACTGAAATGACTATAGCCATCATGACTAATACGGGCATTGGTAACATATTGTTTTAATACATACATATATTTTATTAATTTGAAGAGCATAATGGTGATGTACCGTATATTTTCGATTGTTCAGATGGTGGTGACGTCCCCATACATTCCCCTAACGTAAGATGGTATTGTGCTTGTAATTGATTATGTGATAAAAACCGTGTAGGGCCCGGTTGAGTTGATGAACTAGACGCAATAGCGTCCTCCTCGTCTTCGTTGACACCCACTCCTGAATTATCATTCACCAAATCACTATTGATATTAATTCCGGTCCGTGGTCCTGGTCCTGGTCCTGGTCCTGGTCCTGGTCCTGGTGCTGGTGATGGACACTGATATGCGCGAGTATCTGAAGGGGAAGCCATTACCTTTTCCCATTCTTTATTATATTCAGTATTTATTTTAGATTTGGAGTTATTAGGTACATTAATATCGAATTTTATATATTTTCTTTCTATACCTAACTCATTCAAATACTTTAATAAAATTAATTGACTACCTTTAATACTCATATTTACACCAGGTTTTATAACGAACCATCTTTCTGTAACGCTTTTACAATTTTCCGCAGTTATTTTAGGTTTGTAAGCTAATATACCTTTTTCTGAGTCGATTGTTTGTTTACCATCTTCATCTTCGTATATTTTAGCAAATTCATAAAAATCAGTAAGGTATTTAAGATCATTTTTTAAATTTGGTTTTTGTTCTAAATCATTCCATAAAATTTCCAAAAAATCATCACCTTTATAATTTTTATAACCTGTAACATTTTTTGTAAATGGATGGTTTTGTTGAACGTATATACATCCCATTTTATCTTCCCCAAATTGACACCCTTCTGATACATTGGGTTTATATATATCTGGTAATTGTTTTCTTTTAGATATTGAATCATGTATTGAATCATCGTACGTATATCCAATTACTTCAATACTTTCATTTTCTTCTATACCGTGTACAGCACACCATGCCTTTTCCTTATTTTGATCTTCCGATAAGCTATCACATGGAAATTGTTTAGTAGACATATAAGATTCTGATATACGTGGTATTTTAATACCATCTTTTGTTATTTTTATAGTCTGAATCTCAGATGATGGTTGAAGAGTAGCAGGTGAATCATCATCATTTTTTAATATAAAAAAAAGTACTATAATTAATATCAAAATTAATAAACCGATTAAACCAATTTTGGTTTGGTCCATTTTATATTATATATAAAGTCAATATTTTTAATGTAAAATATATTCTTTGATAGTATTAATAAAGATGAGCCAGTTAATGCTCGACGATGAAAAAGCAATGAGTGATGTTAACCCATTTACTGAAAAGAATAATTTTTTTCCACCTGGTACAAGTAAACAAATGATTGATTTTGAAAAACATCAACCAGGAGAAGATGAAGAAGAGGAGGAGTATGTTAGTCCCGCATGTGGTGTTATAACAATGGGTGTTGGACGCATAAGTCCAAAAGAGAAGTGTGCGTTATCTAGACCCCTCATACCAGGAAGGAATATAGATACCGGGTTTACAGTACGTGAAAAAAGTGAAATGAAAAAGTGTAAAGAAACACCTGATCAAGTTAACATGTCAGCGCTTGTTAGTATAACTTGTCTGATTCTATTAATTGCGATACTCTAAAAAATTTAGTAAGCCTGTAATGATTCGTAGATGATTCTATAACTCTTGGTATGGTAGTTATACAAAATTCTTTCATCATACGTTTCTGCCAACTACACGTTAAATTAATTAAAGGTGGTATAAATGTTGGGTCAAGTATTTTAATCATATTCATAATACGAAGAAGTGAATATGAATTTTTATTTTCTAGTAGTATATTTTCCAATTGTACCAATGCCATTTTCCGTATGGTTTCGGTAGTTTTGAATACCATAGTATCTAAAAACTGTTCGTATCGTATAGATTTATTATCCGAATCGTACCAGTTTGAAAATCTTTTACTTACAAGACGTGTATTAAAAGAATCGGTGAACTGTTCATAACCAAAACCTTCTATATATTTATCGTATGTGATTTCTAGTATATCTCTATTATCTTCTATATTTATAAGTTGTCTATAAGATTTTATAAAATAAGCCATCAAATTATATATTTAAAGAGTTTATTTTCTTTAAGTTTTAAATTATAATCCAAATTTCTTTTCCTTTTCAAACTTAAGTTGATTCTTGAGATTATCTAAACTATTCTTTTTCTTGAGGTCTAAACCTTCACATACGTGTATTTCTAACTGAATACATCTATAACAGAACCCTAAATTACAATATTTACAAATTATAGGAATTCCCTTTTTTTTACATTTAAAACAGGGCATATTTTTATAACCTAAGTTAGCTTTAACTATATATTTTTTAAGTTAAAAAATGAATGAAATTTTTTGTTCAGAGTTTGCTAAACCTGGTACTTATAGGTCATTGGCAAATAATACGTTTTCTTATATACTCACACTCGATGAGTTTCGTAATGAAATTCCTATTGAATATAGACCATCGTGGGTGAAGCTGACAACAATAACAATGATTTCAAAATTTCAACAAGATATAGATATTGGTAAAATCAAAGACGTTTTTCAACATGAGTCTTTAAATGGTAAAATACGTTTATATAAAGATGATCATAATGTAGCATGGAAATGGGAATTAAAACCAACTACTTTTTATAATCAGATTACTCTAGTGTATAAGGACTGTTATAGTACAAAATCTATCAAGATATTTCCAAATGGGAGTATACAAGTTGCGGGGTGTTCAGATTTATTTGATTGTAGACGAATAATCAGTCAACTTTCATATGTATTTAATCTTGCAATGGGTAAAGACTGTATAGCTCCTATTGAAACTTTCAGAGTTGTCATGATAAATTCAAATTTCAGTTTAAATTACAAGATAAATTTGTTTAAGGTTTCACAACACTTTGCTAAGTATTCAGATGTGTTTAAAGTATCGTTTGAACCAGATAAATATTCAGCGGTTAAGATCAAATTCAAACCAGCTGATAATATGAAAGAGATCACAACGAGTATATTTGGTACAGGAAAGATTATTATAACTGGTGCGGAAACTTTAAAAGAGGTTGCATTTGCATATAATATTATTAACAATACCCTAAATGATATAAAAGATGTCAGGGTAGAACAATGTGAGGAAAGTAAAAGAGAGATTTTTGATGATTTTTCAGGCTATAAAATTAAAGATTTTGTAGATCATCTTATTAAAAAAGGATTTAAGTCATGGAAGTTGACAACAAAAAATAGACAAATTAATTTCTAATGTAATACTAATATATAAAAATGTCTCAAAGATTGGGTATGGCCGATGGTCGATGTTATACAATAAATAGCTCAAATCAACTTTATAATAATTATATCATGAAAGAAAATGGTATTTCTTTCGAAGATAATTACTCGTTTAGAAAACTTCTTCAACAAAAAGGTCCAGAACTTTTGAAACCATCGCAACAACAACAAAAAGATCAATGTGGATCGTGTGATAAAGCACTTCTTAAAATGCCAAACATTTATTAAATATTAAATTTATTAAAAAAAAATGTACATAAATTGTATATGTCTACTACATTAATAGTTGGACTTTTATGCTTTTTATGCTCATTATTATCTTCGGGTTTAGTACAATTTACATCTTTTGTTCCAGGAACTAAAAAACATTTTATTAAAACGTTTAGTTTCGATGAACTTCCTGATTTGGTAAAAAAATTAGAAAAAGATGGTAATTCTGAAGAAGTATGTAATGAATTTACAATATTTTTAAATAAATTTGTTAAGAAAATGGAAGAAACTGAAATAGATATTATCACACATGAATCATGGGATTTAACTGGAAAAGATAATGTCAATGTTGTTTTGGAAAATGAAACGGGTACATCCATGTTAGATTTTTTAACAATTATGGGTTCAATAATAGAAGGCGATGCATGTGACAAAGATAGACAGGAAAGAGGTAATTTTTTGCTAGATCATCATACTAAAATAAAAGGTAAAGTGGATGCATCTGAAAGTGTTGATACTTCGTGTTTAAGTCTTTATAATGGAAAAAAATATTTTAATGAAAATGAACAATGGTCTACTTGGGATTCTAATGAAAAAAAATTTGTTCAAAAGGATTTTAAAACAATTTTTAGTGAAATTGAAAAATGGTGTGGAGATGTTTCATATAATCCTTCTCCCAGTCCAAGTACGTCGTAATACGATTAATAAATTCTTTAAGTGTTCTAGATAATGGTTCAATGTGCTATATGTCTGAACGATGTTCGACAGACTAGAAATAGTAAGGCTATAAGATGTGGACATGTTTTTCATTCACATTGTTTGGAAAAGTGGAGAAAAAGGGGTAACAGGACATGCCCGGTATGTAGAAAAGTTTTTGATGGTTCTAATTTTAGGGTTATGATTACTGTATTTAATGATTTTGAGGCGACTTCAAATACAGTAAGTGTTGAAAATGAATTTATACTCGATGCTTTGGACTTGATATTTTCATTAAATCACGAGGATGATTTATCTAGTATTCTTAATGACTTTGGGATGAGTATGACCGACTTTGATTCCTCTATTTTTAACGCAGAATGAACTACAGTATTTCTTATATGATAACCCAGGGTACGATTTTGATGCATATCTAGGGTCTAGTATAGCTTTACCTTTTGCATCAACTAATAAAGGTGTAGTTGCCCAACCTCTTTTATGACTAAAGATATTTGCTTTGAATTTTAAAAGTTTACCAGGAATACATTTACCAGAATTTATTACCCTTGATACAGGGACTTTAAAAAACTTAGCAATGTCTTCGTACGTGTTTCCTTTCTTTACTTTATATTCTACGAAACCGTGTTGTTTATAAAAGTGAAAATCACCTTGTCTAAAGTAATTTTTTTTATTACCAGGAGCAACAAACATCATCACTTTAAAGTGATCTGGTTTACATTTAGTACTTGCACCACAAATATATACTTTTTTTGGATTATCAGCAACTACACGTTGGGGTAAACCTTTACAATGTGTATATGAATGGTTTAAATTTTTTATACCGGCTCTCTCACCTGGTATACTTTTACTCATTCTAAAACTTTCAAAATCACCAACAGCGTATGCATAACAATTATTGTTACCTATACCTATAGATCTACCCCACCACCGTTGGGTAAATCTAGTTTCAGAACCACTCAATGGAAGTTTTTTTACTACCTTTTTATTATTTGTTTGTGGTTTACTCATTAATAATATCACAGAAAAAAATATTATTAATAGATAAATGATTAAAGACCTTGTTAACGCCAAAAAAATGAATGAAGTTGTAAGTGAAATTCTTATATTTACTCTTATCCTTCTTATCAGTACATTTGTACTTAGATTTGCGTGGAATAGATCCTTGGTAAAACACATTACAGTGCTTAAACCAATTAATTCTATTCTCGATGCGTTTATTCTTTCCCTTTCCCTTGCGGTCATTCGTGGAGTTTAAACTTCCTTATAACCAACTACCTTTTCACCTTTAGAACTTTTCATAACTGGAAATGCTTCAATTCCATCGCAATTGCCTTTTTCGCAATCGATGAATTTGTAAGGTATATTTTTCTTTTTTAAGTATTCCAATTGTTTGGTAGTCCAACCACACCAAGATGTACCATAAACCGTCCATTCAACTTTTTTATCACCAACTTTCTTAGTTTTCTCCAAATTCTTTTTCCCTGTGTTAAGTAAAATATAAATATCAATAACAATAAGTGCTAATATAGCAATCATATCTTTTATATAATTACTTTATATATTTTAATTTCAATTCATTACATATTTTTTTAATAGTTTTACCTTGTGGATCTATATCCATAGTTCTGGCTAAACGCACAAGTTCTTGTTTTTTATAATTAACACACTTCCTTTTATTTATTTTAATATACCCTTTTTTAGCCATTGAAACTTTTGGTTTTTGTGGTTGTATTCTTACTTTTATACCTGGACGTTTAATAACCTTTTTGTTATTTTTGTAAGCGAGTTCTTTTTTAATTTGTTCGAGCGTTTTTTTAATAGGTTTACCCCCGTGTTTAACAATTATATTTTTAGGTTTTATAGGCGTTTTTTTACCTATTATTGTAGTAATATCTAACGGAACAACTGCTTTCTTATAAGGGGAAAAATATCTATCGTTAAATATTTGTTTAAATGTTGGTAAATCGGGGTGACCCAATGGTGAAACACGTAAACGATAATCGTAAACTTTATAACTGTCTTTACGTAAATATTCCATCGGTAATATTCGCTCTATAAATGATATTGTTTCTAAACCACTTTGTATTCCATATCCTTTAATAGAAGCTCTCATTCGAGTTAAAAAACAATGCGTGTCATATAAATAATGTGAATTTGTTGAAATACCACTGTGTTTTTGATACCATGCTGGATCGTAATTTATTTCTGGATTTTTAAAATTTTTTAAAGTTGATAATCCAAAATCACTTATAAGTGTTTGTAAACCAATGTCATGAACTTTAAACTGTGTGTTATTTATTTTTATTATTTTTACACGAGATGGTTTAGATGTATTTATTAGTATATTTTCCAAATGTAAATCGTTGTGTCTGAACGTAGGGTATTTTTTATTAATTTTATATAAAGCATGTAAAATTTGTGTTATTATAGTTCTGAAATGTATAGGTAACAATTTGTCCTTGTTTATTTTTAAAAAATTTAATAAATTTCCATTATTTGCGTATTCTGTGTATAATATAGACATTTTATCACATTTTCTAAGTGCAAAAGGTTTAATACCTCCAAACTGAGAAATATATTTTCCCATTTTGTATTCGTGTTTCATTAATTCATCATATCCTTTTACAATTTTTATAGCAATTTTTTTTGTACATTCTTTATCTATACATCCCATAAAAACTTCACCAAATGCACCCGTACCAATTTTTTTTGTACCTCTTTTTAATAAGGTAGATGAATTTTCTATAGAGACCGAAGAATCTTTATTTTCGGGTGTATAAAAAACATTTTTGGGATAACATCCCATATCCTGTATAGTTGCAATAAGATTTTTACCTAAATTTATTTTTTTTGTATATGTATTTTTTTTATTTTTTGCGAGAATGGCAATTTTTTTTAAATTTTTTAAATGACGTTCACGTTCCATGACTAATGTATTAAAATATTTTATTCGTCGATAAGGTCATCCATGATTTCCTCTATATATTTATCTTGATTTTGATCATTATCACCTAGGCCTTGAAAAGCAAATTTTGGTAATCGAGTGGATTCACCACAGAGAACTTGAGATAACCTGACACTTACACCAAACTTATTATCAATGAACCAAATTTGATTAAATTCGACAATACACATACATCTTTGTCCCTTTTCAATTTCATCAACCTGAATTTGTTCTTTATTTGAATTATACGCCTCGGAAATAAAATCACCTGTTTGATTTGTTTGGACTTTAAGTTTAAGTGTATCTGGATAACCTTCCTTTCCCTGTCTAACCAATGGTTTATACAAAGCTTCACGAATAACGTTAATATCGTATGCTTTACCAAGCCATTCTTTTGAATTTTCAGTAACCGTTTTAAGGATAATTTCATCGAGTTCTTTCAGTTTTACTGAAAGATCTTGAGATTCCACGTTATCCGTGTCAAAAGATAGGTCGAGTGAGTATGAAGTTTTGTTAGTAGCTTCATCTGTAAACGCACTCAGACCAAATGGTGAACGCATAAAAGGGAGTTGTAAGTAGAGTTTCTTTTTATTTCCGGATAACATCACGGATTTACCACCGTTTTTATTTTTCTTCAGTTGACTGAAGTTAACCGACGATGGTTCGAATTGGTTGGAAACTTGAATATTATTAGACATTTTTTTTATGTATATCATACGTTTAGAAACTTTAAGTTATTTTTTTTCTATGTATAAACTAATATAAAATGTCGTGTTCGTCAGGTGATAAAAAAGATAAAGTGAGTTTTCTCGGTAAATGGGCTGATTGTGGATGCGGGTGCAATGGTAAGAAACAGGAGAAAAAGTTTTTGATTTCCGTTATGTCTGCTCTTATATTTTTCATAATAGCAAACCCAACAACATTTAGAGTAATGCGTAGAATATTTGGGTCGTGGATTTCTACACCAAACGGGTGTCCATCTAAAAATGGTTTAGTGTTTCACACATTCGTTTTCCTTTTAGTTGTTTGGGGTATAATGAATATACCCGGAACTGAAGGTTTTATGATTATGGAAAGTCCTTCTCCTTCCGTAGAACCCAAAGAAGTTGAAAAAGAAGTTGAAGAAGAAGTTGAAGAACAAAAAGTTCAACCCGCTATGGTCGATATGCCCATGCCTTTACCAGGTATGAGTGAAGAGCAATTTGCGACTATTGATTCTGGTTTAGAATTGGGATCAATGGATTTAACTGATACTACGGAATTACCAATACCAGGTAGTTTTGAAACTATTGGTAATGCTGAAACCGTTTCTTGTGCGTGTTCAAATGGTAAGACAGTTACTATTAACTAAAAATCTTCATTGAATTCAATGGAAGTTGAATCTTCATCCAATTTTCCATAATCACCAACTCGCTTCTCGAAAAAATTAGTTTTTCCATCGAGTGATATATTCTCCATAAAATCAAAGGGATTTTTTGTACCCCAAATTTTATCGTGACCACTCTGTTTTAGCAATCTATCTGCAACATATTCTATATATTCCGACATTTTATCAGAATTCATACCTATCAAACTACATGGTAATGCATCCGTGATAAATTCTTTTTCGATTGAAACTGCGTCTCTAACAATTTCTTCAACGACAACTTTACTTAATTTATGTTTTAACATTTTAAATAATTCGATCGCGAACTCTAAATGTAAACCTTCATCCCTACTTATAAGTTCATTACTGAAACATAAACCAGGGAGTAATCCTCTTTTCTTTAACCAAAAAATAGCACAGAAACTTCCTGAAAAGAATATACCTTCGACACAAGCAAACGCCAATAAACGTTCACCAAATGAACGTTCACGACTGAACCATTTCATTGCCCATTTTGCTTTATTTTCTATACAAGGTATCGTCTGTATAGCTTCAAATAACTGTCTCTTTTCAGTTGGATTTTTTATATATTTATCAATAAGTTTACTATATGTTTCCCCATGGACCATTTCGTTATGTTCTTGGTACGCGTAAAAAGAACGCGCCTCTGTATATTGAACTTCACTCGCAAAGTTATTATTTAGGTTTTCGAAAACTATACCATCAGATCCTGCAAAAAAAGCAAGTATATATTTAATAAAATGTTGTTCATTTTCACTTAAACTTACCCAATCGTCCATATCTTTTGAAAAATCAATTTCTTCTGCTGTCCAGTTAGACATTTGTGCTTTTTTGTACATCGTCCAAAGATTTTCATGTTCTATAGGAAAAACAGTAAACCTATCCAAAGTTGGTAATAGCATTGGTTCGGCGTTTTCTAAATAATCCTGAAATTCAAAATAAGTTCCGATTAATTCATCATTCAATAAAATTTGTGGGTAAACCGAAGCTCGATCACCGCATCTTTTTTTTAGTTCATTTTTATCGACCATAATTTTTCTATTTTCTAATTTATACTCCTTACATAAATCAACCGCCATATCACAGTATTGACAACCTTCTTTTGATAAAATTTCTACTCCCATGTGTGCTAATATCTATAAATATTTTTGTATGAAAACTTTAATAATGATTAATATTTCAGAAATCCAGCCTGGTGAACTTGTAAAAGTTCTAGTGAACTTAGAAGATGATATAGAAGATGAAATGTATGCCAAAGTGAAGGAAAATAATAAAGATTACCTCGTCGTTTATTATTATTTAGAAACTTCAATGACTTATAAAAGTGCGCCACTTTATGAACTTGATGAGAATGATGAACTTGTACAGGAAGAAAACATATCAGAACATCATGAATCACAAGAATATTTTTATAATGTTAAGAATAATTTATATGCTATGATAGATGAAATAGATTCAGATGACGATAGTGAAATAATAGATGAATCTGATGACGATGGTTCTGATTTAGATGGATTTATAGTACCAGATAGTGAATGTATAGGTATGATATCAATACCAGAAAATCATAGACAAATAAATAAAGATTGGAAAGACTGGGAACCTAGGAGCCCTGGTTCTATTAGATATAAAAAAATGGTCGATGATATAGAAAAATTTGCAAAAATACAAGAGGATGAATTAAATTTTTAACCTAAGTGCGAATAATTTTTTATTAAAATTTAACTATTGAATGTATATATGGAAGAACTGGCTGCTATATGGTCCGATGTGGACAAATTACTAAAAAAACCGATATTAATAAAGCCAGTAAATAAAAATTTATGTAAAAATTGTAATGTTATTAAGATTTTTACTCGAGAAGGTATACCTACATGTCCTTCATGTGGTTTAGTAGATTTACAATATATAGATGAAACTCCAGAATGGAGGAGTGGTATATCTGATGATGGTAAAGTTACAGATAATTCAAGATGTGGTAATCCGAATTCTAATCCAGAATTATTTTCAGAATCTTGGGGTAAAGGTTGTATTATATCAACTAGGAACACGTCTAGTTATAAAGATAAACGAATGGCTAAAATAAATTTTCACCAATCCATGAATCATAAAGATAGATCTTTATTTCATGCTTATAAAGATATTGATGAAGCATGTTTATTATTACCAGAATGTGTCCTTAAGGATGCAAAAATGATGTATAAAAAATTCAACGATAAAAAATTAACACGTGGAGCTGTTAGAACTGGTATAAAAGCAAATTGTGTATTATTTTCGTGTCGAATGTCAAAGATACCACGTACAACAAAGGAAATAGCTGACATGTTTTCTATTCAATCAAAGGATATAAGTAGAACATCTCAAATGTTTAAAACTGTAATGTTGGGTAAAACAACAAATTCTTATACAACTTTACCACATGATGTTATGCAAAGATTGTTAAATGCATACGATGTTTCTCGTGAAGAGAGATTAAAGTGTAATAATATGTGTTCTAACTTGGAGTCTTGTTCAGATTTAATGAGTAAAACACCAAATAGTGTTGCATCTGTTATTATATACATGGTGTTGAAAAGTCGTGTTAGTAAAAATGATATTTGTGAAAAATGTTCTATTTCTATACCTACTATTAATAAAATTGAAAATATAATAAAAAAATACTTAGAGGATAAAAACAATTAAAGGGTAATGGAACGTAAATTCAGAAAAAAACTTTTCATTAGTACACCCTGTTATGGTGGTTTATGTTTGGAAAAATACATGATAGGTATTATTCAATTACAACTTGAACTTATTAGGGAAAATATTCATTTAATGTTAGATACAACAGAAAATGAAAGTTTGGTTCATAGAGCAAGAAATGTTGCCGTTGGTAGATTTATGCAGAAAACAGATTGTGAATATTTTATGTTTATCGATGCGGATGTGGATTTTGACCCAAAATCTGTTGTACGCCTTTTAGATTCTGGACATGATATTTCTGTAGCTGTTTATCCTAAAAAGGTTGTCATGTGGGATCAAGCTGAAAAAGCTGTCAAAGAAGGTGATGAAAGAGATTTATCTCTAGTTTCGTCAAGTTTGGTCGTAAATATAGGTGCTACAAAAAGAAGTGTAGAAAATGGTTTCGTTGAGGTTTTAGATGGACCTACAGGTTTCATGGTAATAACAAGAAAAGCCCTTGAAAAAATGCACGAACATTACAAGGATTTAGATTGTAAGAATGATCATCAAAATAGAGATTTTGATGATTATTGTGCTGTATTTGATTGTATGATAGATCCAGATAATAGAAGATATCTTTCGGAAGATTACGCATTTTGTAGAAGATGGCAATCAATAGGCGGTAAAATATTTGCAGATGTTCATACTACTTTGGGACACGTTGGTAATTTACCATTTTATGGGTGTTTAGATGAAAGGCTTAAGGCTTAGATTGTAATATATAATATTATGAAGTTTTCTACAATTTTAGTTACTCGAAGTAAATCATGTCACGTTAAAACTTTACATAATATTCTTAGATTCAACATCATGTGTTTAAATAAGGGTGGTGTAGAAAATGAAGTTTCATTTGTTAATGATGATCCCTATGATAAATGTGAAATGATTCAATCAAAAATGAAAACACACGATCGTATACTTTTTATAGATTTTGGTGTACAAATGGATGATTCTAGTTTGGAAAAATGCTTTGATGATTACGAAGGTTTAGGTTGTTTAGTTTTTCCAGCTGTTAAGGAAGGTGTCGATTGGAACTTATTTAAAAGTAAAATTAAACAGGGTTCAAATGAACCTGTTAACCAAATGGGTTTACATTTTGATACAGAAGTTTTGAATAAAATTTCACCGGATATATATAACGTAAAAAATACAAGTTCTAGATGTTGGATTATTATGTGTAAAAACGTCACTAAACATATAAAAGATAGAAAATATGGCGTTTATAAAGTTTTCCCCCGTATGGAAATAATGTTTAAAAAATTTCAAGAAGCTGGTGTTAAAATTCATGCGTATACTAAAGCTAAGTTGGTCATGACATATAGTCATGAATGTATAAGTAATATTTTGGGAGCATCTGGTGTTAAATCAAATTAAAGAATATATTAAATAATATAATAACATGTCACGAGTTTTTGTAAAGAAGGATGATCCTCTTTACAAATACGCGATTAACTTCATGGAAAAATCATGGGGTACAAAGGGGATATTTCCCGGTTGTCAACCCATTTCCATAGAAAGGAAACATTTTGATGTATTATCAAAAAATGATTACGTCGTATGTGAAAAAACAGATGGTGTTCGATATATGATGATGGCTTTATATTATGATGATCAAAAAGTTTGTTTATTCGTAAACAGAGCCCTTGAAATGTTTAAAGTTTCTTTGAATTTTAGAATGAATATATTTAAGGGTACTATACTTGAGGGTGAATTATATGAAAATATGTTTATGGTGTACGATTGTTTAATGACATGTGGTGAAGTTGTTGGTAATAAAGATTTTTTTGAACGTTTGGAAAATTGTAAAAAAACGGTAAAAAAAGCGATGATATTAAACACCGATACAATTTCTTTGAAAGTTAAAAATTTTCATTTACATAAAGAGTTTCGAGAGTTTATGGATAATTATCTACCAAATGTAAAACAGGAAATTGATGGTCTTATTTTTACACCCGTAAATGAACCTATTCGTATAGGTACACATGAAACCATGTTTAAATGGAAACCGAGAAATAAAAATACAATCGATTTCCTTGTAAAAAAGGGCCCTACCGCCGAAACACCTGGATGTGTACCTGGTCAATATGTATGGAGATTGTACATTCAAGATAGAGGAAAACATATATTTGAATCGTCTATACCTATGGATAAAATGAAAAATTATAAATGGTTACGCCAAGGTGATATTATTGAGTGTATGTATGTGACATGGGAAAATGGACCGATTTGGTGGAAACCACTTAAGAAAAGAACTGATAAAACGTTTCCTAATAGTAGGAGAACGTTTTATAGAACACTCGTAAACATAAAAGAAGATATTAATATGAAAGAGTTTTTAGATTGTATACCATAATAAAATGATTATCTTCTTTAGGAAACTGTTTTAATTTACCTAAAGTATCATCATCTTGTATTATCCAATCATCACCTAGTTTTGTTATAGACATGTAATGACCACCATATTGTATACCCTTATGAATTATAGTAGATCTTAACTCGTAAACATTATTTTTTATTTTTAATTGTTCTTCAATTTTTACGTAACTTTTTTTATCAAAAGAAATGAAAAGTATTTTTGGATACTCCGAAAATAAAGTTCGTGTTGTAGCCACGTTATGTTTTTTACCATTATTATCAACGTAATCCTCTAGTATGTTCCATTTATGACTTTCTTGTATCATTATATTTAAATCTTTAACATTTTGTTTTACGTTTAATATATGAATACAAAAAGGTGTTTTTATTGTATTTTTACCTACTGGTGATATAGTTATTTGTGTAATTTCTCCATATACAAGTTCTTTGATATAAGTGTAACTTTTTTCGAGTATATCTATTATACAAAAGAGTGCATCTTGAGAATCATGTGGGTGACCAATAACGAATCTTGGAAAAATTTTAACAAATTCTTGTAATACAGGACCTATAGTGAAAGATTTCGATTCCTGTGTTTTGAAATATATATGAACGAGTTGTTCATATGCACTTGTAAATTTACAATCACCTGTGTATTTTTTATCCAATATATGAGAGGATATTTCGTGTATATGTAATATGGTTTGTATAGCAGAATTGAAGTAACATGTATTTCCTAAATTTGTAAATCCGTGCATCTAAAAAAGATCAATAAAAAAGGCTTAAGAAGAAGACGCGAATATAAAAAGTAAATAAAATAAAATGGACGTTCGTAAATTGTGTGATGAAATCAAACCCACTCTAGATAAGTATAAGGATGAAGAGTATATAGAATTAGAATTCCGTTTAGGTAAATTCAATTCTTCATTTTTTGATACAAATATTGGAAAAGAAAATTTTTATAAATGTTTAGATGGTTTACAAAAGTATAATGGTTGGGAGAAAGTTGTTCAAAGTAAAACTGAAGTGTATTACCGTGAAGATGACAATAAAAGGTTAACTGTAGATGAAATAACAGGAGATGATACTCTTATAATAAAGGATAGAGTATATACACAAGATTTTAAACATTTACAAAATGTACCTTACGATATAAGATTGGGTGTATCCAAAGAAATACCAGCTGAAGAAGATGATAATAACGAATGGAATAAGAAAAAGAATAAAAATAGAATGTCATTCATTCGAAAAAATTTATCTATAGATATGACCATTTGTGATGGTGAAGTTGAGGATATGGATGCAGAAGATTCAAAAGTTTATCAAGTGGAATTTGAAATAATTGATCCTAAAAAAGTGGAAGATATAGATACACTTTTTAAAATTATTCATAAGATTAATGATTTTTTTAATATGAGTAATTATATATGTTAGTGTGGTTAGTAATTGCATGTATAGTATTTTTCATAATGTATTATGGTAATGATATACGTTACGAAAATGTACATGTATTGGGTTACAATTCTAAATTTTTTTACATGTCTCATGGTGAATCTACAAAAATATTTGAAAAAATGAAAAAAAATAACTTATCCGAAGAATCAATAAAGGAATTTGTTATGATGGAAGACAGGTTTTTAAATCTCGAAAGAAAATCAGTTTGCTCAAGAACATCGAGAAAATTAGAAGCTTTTGCACTTTCAGATGAAATAAAAAATCAATTTTTAGGGTATGATTTTTCATATCACGTGAAACATCTTAAACAGATATCCGAACCAGATAAAATTATAAATCGAAGTATAATATGTTCATTAAATAGTAAATAATACGTCTATGTTTAGGTAAATGTATTTTATTATAATTATCGTATACATGTATAATTAATTCCGAATCGTCTATGTATGTATTTTTAAAGTATTCTTTTAGATCACATTCATTATAGTGAAAATCATCCGTATAATAAAATGCAATTTCTAAATTAGACATTTTTAAATTATTAATTTTATTGTCTTCTGTCTTTTCTCTACCACATTTAATATAATCACATATAGTATAAAATATTAAATCTATAACACCTGAATTAATATCAGTTTTAAATTTTTCATAATTATCTATTATATTACGCCCTTTATTTTTATTAACACGAAATAAAAATAAATCGCGTGGATTTTCCATTTTCTATTTATTTACTTATACTTACTTTTGTTGTTTTCTCTTTAATGCTTTTTTTTGTTCTTTCTCAAAGTTATTAAATAAATTGTTAAGTGTTACTTTATTTCTTTTTGAACTCGAGTTAGAGTTAGAGTTAGAGTTCGAGTTCGAGTTCGAGACGGAGTTAAAATTCAAACGTTTGACAACACCATTATTTTTACGTGGCGTTATTTTCTTAATTGGTGGTCTTTTGATAACACGTTGAACTGTTTTTGTTTTTGTTTTTGGTTTTGGTTTTGGTTTTGGTTTTGGTTTTGGTTTTGGTACTGGTTTTTGTTGTTTTGGTCTAGGTGGTGAAGGTCTTTTCATGTTTAATGGTAGAGGTTCTTCACTTCTAAGTTCTCTAATCATTTGAATGTAACTTATAACTTGGTTGCTTTTAAGTGAAGGAGTTTTTGGTAAAGACATAACATGTCTAACGACATTTTTTACGACATTTTTACCAAATTTACCGTAAATCTTATTAGCTTCTTTTTCGATTAAAATTTTCTTAAAAACCTGTTTTTTATCTAATTTCCAATCCTTTACCATATCCTTTTTTACTTCATTTGCTACCATTTTTTTTAGTACACCATCTCGTGTTACAAATTTTTTATTATTTTCGAGTTTAGTTAGTTTATTTTTAACTTCACGAACATTTTTATTTATATTCATAACGTTTCCGTATTTTTTCATCCAAAGTTTACCGTAAAGTTTAATTAAATCATTTTTAATACTCGCTTCGTTAAGTTTACGTCTTCTATTTATAGGTAAACGTTTTTCTTTTATTTCTTTATTTTTCAATACTTTTTCCATTTCATTTGCAAGTGAATTTGGTGAATTTGGTGTACCTGGTTTATCTTGAAGTTTTTGACATAATATTTTTACGGTGTCTGTATCTTCTACCGTTATACCTTTAGATATAGCAAGTGATACGAGTTGGTCTTTTTTCAATTCTCTACAAAGTTTATCATCTATTTTGTAATTAGAATTACCTTTTTCTATTTTATCAAGGACTTTACATATATCGTCTTTTTTCTGTTTGTTTTTAATACCAACAACACCCAATTTCTTAGAAACTTCGAGTAAAACTTTTTTGGATAAACCTTTACATTTTTTACCTCCTATTTTCATTATACCGTCTTTATCGTACGTAATTTTAGTATTTTTAACTTTTGGTGTTGTTTTTCTTTTAACGGGTTTTTTCTTTGGTATTTTGAAACAACAATCATAACCTTGTGGATTTTTTCGAGATTCAAATCCATTTTTACAAGGTGGTCTTCTTGGTTTAGGACATGTTGAACCTTGTGTTTTTTTAGAAACAATTATTTTTTTATCTGCGTTAACATTTTTGTTAACCAAACCTATCGTATACCCATTTTCGTGTAACTTTTTAACAAGTTCTACACCTATAGAATAAGCACTTTCGAGATCATCGGGATTAGATTCACCCTGTACCTGAACAATACCTGAACCCGCCTTTCCAGTTTTTGTTGAAAATATAAATGTATGTTCCTTGTATTTTAAATAAAGAAACGGTGATGATTCTGGTTCGTACATGAGGAATGAAATCCCCCAAGTGCGTAATTGACGGTATTCACTTGTCATTTTGTATAATTGAAAATTAGTATTTGTTAAAAATTGACCTGCGATATTATTGTATTCTATATCGTTGTATAAAAATTTATTTTTTTGTGTGTATGTATCAACTATATAATTGCGTAAAGATTCTGGTTGTTTTTTTAAATTTTTAAAACCTAAAAATCCACCCGAAAATCTAATTTTACCATTTTTATAAATATTAAAACTAAAATTCTTTTTTTCTATACCGTTCATCATGTACCCGGAAAATTGTGCGGAAAAGAAGTTTTTATCTAAATCACCCTTTAAACCAAAATCTTTTGTGTGAACAACACCTGTTTGAAATCTTCCATATATACCCTTTATTTCACTTATGTCTACGGTTAAACCTCCTGCTATTGGTGCATGACCTTTTGGTTTCTGTTTCAATATATTTTTTATATCGATACGCGTTTCATCTTTACTAAATTGTTCATTTACTAAAGCATTGTATATACCTGGTTTGAATTTACCTACTCTAAGTTCGGAAAATGTGGAAGTTGTATTAGTTTGTGGTATTATTTCCTGTTGGACACGGGGTACAAACGGTTGTACTACATTTGTTCTCTGTATATCTACATTTGAATTCCGTACGAATTGTCTTGGATCAGTGTTCATACTTACACTATGCTGAGATTATTCTTCCATTTCTTCTATTATCACATCTACACCTATAATAAAATCCTGGTTTTTGTAGGTTTTTCCTGCGTACGTTTTTTCATTATTCCGTTTGATCTCCACACCTCTACTACTAAACGGACCGAGGTAGAAATCAGGATTAAACCTTGGTCGACCTAGATTGTTTTTAAAACAATAATTGAAAAATCTTTTTTTGAAAACTTCGAGTGGACAAAAGTAGGTTTCTCCGTGACCGTCGAATAAGATGACATCTGACTGTAAGAAATGTTCGAGTGGGTTCGTTACTGTTGCCACTTGTTTTCTAATTTGAGCGAAGTAGTCTGGAATGATATTCCAAATATCCTCACAATTATATTTTTGTGAGTATTCAAGGTATCCTCTAACGCACTTTTGGAGAATTATTGGTATTTCGTTTTTCAACTTTATTTCTAATAGAGGATCTGTATCAGCATCTCTAATCTGTTTTTTGAAATGCCAGGTCATTAATCGTCTCAAAATACTACCAGAGTTATCTTTCCAATTAGGAACTTCATTTCCCCCGAGTATACCCGGAACGATCCACGTCATGTTTTTTGCTTTTTCACATTTGACTGCAATAGATACATCTTCTCCAGATACTATAGACTGAAACTCTGCCTGTTCGAGTTGTAAATCACCTTTGATTTCTGGTGCAATGAAAAGTAACGCGTCATGTATAGAAGATAATCCAAACTTCCGTTCTACGTTATTTGAAAGTGTCCTTACATCGTCCGCTTCGTAAAATTTACTGAAAACTTTCGTAACGAGCGTTGATTTACCAGAACGCGCGATACCTTTTAAAAATGGTATGATTTGCCATTTATCTAGGTCGTTTAGTTCGAAACAAAGACGACCACCCATGATATACATCCATTTACATACATCAGGTTCAAATTCTTGTGAATGGAGAACCTTATCAAAATTTGGTGTAGGTATTTCAAACCAATCTTTATAATTATCGTTATAATCTTCAAAAAATGTATCAAAATATTTACAACTTACAATTTTTGGGTCGAGGTTTATCGCCTGTTTTGATTCATACGGATAAAATACGGATATGTATTTTTCTTGTGTACGAGACCACTCTTTACCGATGAATATACCGTTTCTGAAAGACCAGACGTGTCTATCCTTTACAATTTCTGGAAATTGTAAGTCGTAACAATCACCAAGATGTTTGATAACTTGATTAATTATAGTTGTTCCGTTATTTGTTAAATCTTGCCACAATTCAAAACGCGATTCTTTTGGTGCCATGCGATGAACGTAAGCCTTAATAAGTTCGGTTTGTCTCCATGCGCGCGTGTTATGACCTTCAGGTGTTTTAATTTGTACACAACAATAACCCTTGTACCTTTTTATATTATTTTCGTAAAGTTCTCGTAAAATAGCTAAAAGAGCTTTTTGGAAAACGTTAAGGTTTTCGAAATCCGGTGTTGAACACCTTAATATAGAAGGTTCTGAAGGTATATTTGCAGGTAACCAGGAGGGATGATGGACCCTTTCGTACATACGCGCGGCTCTATAAATAATAGTCCAACAATCGTCAACTTGATCAATGAGACGAGATAGACGAAGAGATATTAAATCGTCATCATCGTTTTCCTCGAAATTTAGAATACCTAAAGTATCAGCACGATTAAACATTAAACTAAGTTTATCCTTTATTCTTCTATATTCACCCTCAACATCAGAGTAATTAAATTTTTTTGGTTGACCGGTTTCTTCGTTAATATCGTTTTCGTCAAACCAATTTCTATATCCCAATTGGAAGGGTTCCTTACCGTTATTCCATGCCTTGATGGACCATTTATCTTCAAATTGGGAGAGGAGATTCATGAATGTTTCATGGTTTAATTCAGAAATTTTGTTATCCCACAGGATACTATTTGCTTCAATAGTGTTTGGTTCTTTAGCGGGATAATGTGTATCTTCCATATCTTATAAGTATTACTCGTTATTTTTCTAAGCCTTTTTTTGGATATGAGATAACATTTTAATCATAATTTTATTTTGTACTTCAAGCTGCCTGGAAATATTTACCAAAGCAGAACATAAAGTTTCACCTTCTTCAGATATAAGAACTGAACTTAAAAGGTTACCGAGATCCATAAAAGGGTCATGTTCATCATCATATTCATCATCTTCATTTTCTGATATTTCAAGGTCTTCGGAATTTTCCGATACAAGTTCCGTTTCGTCGATAAAAGATTCGGTATCATTGATATCGTCTTCGGAAATTTCTGATTCAATTTCAATATTTTCGTCGACACTTTCTTCATCAACATTTTCAAGCTCTGGTACAGGTTCGTTAGACATTTATATATAGTAGGAAAAATCAATTCGTGTTTTTTCGCGAAATCATCCGAAAAAAAAATCTCAGCCTATAGTACAAAAACAAACAATATGGCCGGTGGTCTCATGCAACTCGTCGCCTATGGCGCCCAAGATGTCTACTTGACTGGTAACCCAAAAGTCACTTTCTTCCAGGCGGTTTACAAACGCCACACTAACTTTGCGATGGAAAACATCGAACAAACTGTTAACGGTACGGCCTCTTCGTCTGGTCGCGTTTCCGTCACGGTCGCCAGAAATGGTGATTTGATTGGTGACATGTACTGCGAACTTCAATACAAGGTTGGTATCAGTGGCTGCTCCCACGCGTGGGCTGCGGAACGTGCGATCAAGGATGTTGAATTGTCCATTGGTGGTCAAAGAATCGACAAACACTACCAAAAATGGTGGAGATTGTACTCTGAATTGTACTTGGCGGACAGTGCCAAGGCCAATTGGGATAAGATGACTTCTTCGCAAGTCGCGGATACAACTAACGGTGTCCAAGTCTTTTTGCCACTCATCTTCTTCTTCAACAGAAACCCAGGATTGGCTTTGCCATTGATTGCCTTGCAATACCACGAAGTCAGACTCGACTTTGACTTGGCGTCCGATTTCGGTACCAACTTTACGTCTTCCTTCAAGGTTTGGGGTAACTACGTCTACCTCGACACTGAAGAGCGTAGACGATTCGCGCAAAAGGGTCACGAATACTTGATCGAGCAAGTGCAACACACTGGCTCCGATTCGGTCACTGCCGGTGCGACCAAGCAAGTCAGATTGTCGTACAACCACCCAGTCAAGGAATTGGTCTGGTGTGTTAACGGTGGTGCCCCAACCGCGGCGACTGATCCATTGTTGTGGAACTTTACTTCCAACTGTGGCGCCGCTGATGTTGTGATGACGACAACTATTGACAGTGGTGCATTAATGGAATACGCGACCCCAGCCGCTAACATTGGTAGACCAATGGTCCACGTTGGCTCCGGGGGTATGATTGAAGCCTGGTCTGAAGATCAAGATGAAGCCACTGGTACAGGTTTGTTCAAGGGTCCATTGAAAACTCTCAAGTTGGTCCTCAACGGTCAAGACAGATTCAAGGAACAAACCGGTAAGTACTTTAACCAAGTGCAACCATACCAACACCACTCCGGTTCGCCAATGCCAGGGATCTACTCGTATTCCTTTGCGCTTAAGCCAGAAGAGCATCAACCAACGGGTACTTGCAACTTCTCCAGAATTGACAACGCGCAAGTTGCGGTCCAACTTAAGGACATGACACACGCCACAGCGTCTATGACTACACCATCCCTCGACATGTTCGCGGTCAACTACAACGTTCTCCGCGTGCAATCCGGTATGGGCGGTCTCGCGTTCTCCAACTAATCGTATATTAAACGTTTACTAGCAAATAAATAAAATTTAAAAAATATATACAAATAAAATTTAGATTTTAAAATTTAGAACAAATTTTAAAGTTTAACCTTAAAATACTTTTGTATTTTTTCGAGTACGTACCAATTTGGTTCGGTTTTTTCTGATTCGATTTTGTTTATAGTATCTAAAGTTTCACCTATTCTATGTGCAAGTTCAACTTGTGTATGACTTCTTTTTATACGTAGCATTTGAATTTTTTTACCTAATGTATCATTCATATTGTTAATCATTATAGTTTAACACCAAGAATACGACGCAGTTTTTGCATGATTTTATGGTCGGGAATTGATTTACCCAATTCGTATGACGAAATTATATCTGACGATACGTTAATTAGATTAGCAAGATCTTTTTGTGTATACTGTTTTGCGACACGTGCTCGTTGAATTGTTAAACCCGTTTCTTTACTGACTTTTTTGTGCGTTCCTAACTCAGTTTCGTCAAGTTTTTGTTCCGGTGATTTACCCGAATATTGACTCCGTTTAGGTAATTTTATCTCTTGACCCATGAACTTGACGTATTTTTCCTTTTCTTTTTCTTTAGTAACACTTTTACCGTGTATGGTAACTTCATCCCAATCTTGATGGAACATGTTTTATATTATAAATACTTAAAATTTTAAGTCTTTTTTT
>Ga0209406_1000050_pt1 | contig 109227 bp, 93 predicted proteins | sample COGITO_mtgs_1204_FD_184808 | JGI IMG/M metagenome (GOLD analysis project Ga0209406, IMG submission 184808) | Pelagic marine microbial communities from North Sea - COGITO_mtgs_120426 (SPAdes) (version 2) | ecosystem: Environmental > Aquatic > Marine > Epipelagic ... | reverse complement strand
TCCCTTCATCATCCACTAAATCGGACTCTCCTTTACGACGTGTGGTAAAATACAAAAATGTTTCTTCAGCATTTACTTTTGGTCTATATTCAGAATATTTAGTATTCATAACTTCAGCTGACTCAATGAACACATCAACCGGTTTTTTCATAAACTCAATAGCAGTTCGAGACATTCTTATATCATGTGTCACAGCTTCCCAATATTCCGTATTATTTTTATTCAAAATATCCCGATAAGTTTTAAACTCTTCTAAAGCTTTATCAAACTCGTAATTAACGTGATATGCTTGACCTAAAAACCGTATAACCTCGAGCGGAGAATTTTTCTCTTTAAAATCGCCTACTCTATATTCAACGGTCAATTTTTCTTTAGCTGCTTCAAAATATGGAATAGCTCGAGGCTTTTCATTCTGAGTATTCATGTAACAATTTCCTATTGTAAAAGCAGTATTGGCATTCTTTTTATCCATTTCATACATCTCTAATAAAATTGGAAGCGCTTTACTGTAATTCTCTAATTCTAAATAAGAGAAAGACTCAGCATATAGTTCTTTGAAACTCTTATCTTGCGCTAGAAAATTTACCGATAAAAAAAATGTAGCAAAAACAAACAATAACCCTTTATACATATTTAATATATTTATTTCTTAACAGTAAATTCTACCCTTCTGTTTTTCTGACGTCCAGAAGGATTATCAGATCCATCTGCATTTTGATTATCAGCAATTGGTTCAGATTCACCATAGCCGTGCGTCTCCATTCGGCTATTCTTAATACCTGCATTTCTCAAATAGTCTCTTATTTTATGAGCTCTAGCAGATGACAACCTTCGGTTATAAGAAGCGTTACCTTTTGAATCTGTATGTCCATTAATTACTAATTTAACCTCCTTATACTCATTCATGTAATTAACTATTTTATCCAATTCCGGCTGTGATTCTTCAAGTAATTGAACCTTTCCATAAACAAACATTATCGAGTTAATTGACAACATATCTCCAGAATTCAAAGTAGTATTTACTTCTGTTTGTGTCATTACAGTATCCTCAACAATTGCTACATCAGCAATTGTATCTTTACCAAAATCTCTAATTACTAAAACACCATCTTCCTCAGTAACTTCTTTTACTACAATTACAACACCGTCGTCTTCTTCATGCACAACTTCGGTTACAATATTATTATTTGCTTCGTATTTAATTTCATGCGACTTCCCAGCTTCTAAGACAAATAGGAACTTACCTGTTTCTTTGTTTGGTCTATATTCACCAAGCTTTTCTCCAGTATTTACATCCACAATTTTAATTACTAAGTCTTTAATAACGTTCCCTTCTTCATCTTTAGAAACACCTTTATAAATTGACAATCCTCGAGAGTCTGATTTTTCATAAGTCAAAATATAAATATCCTGTTCTCCTTTCCCTCCATCTCTAAATGAAGAAAAATAAGCTCTTTTTCCATCAACAGAAGGAAAGTAAAATACGTCATCACCTGTTGTATTAACGGGATACCCCAGGTTTGTAACTTCACTCCATGAACCATCTTCTAGTAATTCTGTTTTAAACACGTCATACCCACCCATTGAATTATGACCTTTTGAACTAAAGTATAAAGTCTTTCCATCTGGATGCAAATAGGGACTCTCTTCATCATAAATAGTATTAACTGAAGGTGGTAATGGTTGTATTTTTGCCCAAGCGCCCGTTGGAAGTTTTTTCATCATCCAAATATCTCTGTTATCCTCACCAGCCCCTCCAGGTCTATCACTGGTAAAAAAGATTATATTACCAGAAGTGTTTAAACTTGCATCTGTCTCCCAATATTCCGAATTGATATCAGCTATTAATTTCTCTGGCTTTGTCCATTCTCTACCAATTAATCTTGATTCATAAATACTTCCACCAGCATCTGCTCCTCCTTCAAATTGATACACATACATCATCTGACCATCTGGAGAAATATACAAACAAGCATCATGACTATCTGTATTAATACTATCACTCATTCTTACTGGCTCAGTCCATTCACCATTCTCTTTTACAGAAAAGTAAATATCCTCAAAATACTTCCCTTCATCGTCCACTAAATCGGACTCTCCTTTACGACGTGTGGTAAAATACAAGAATGTTTCTTCAGCATTTACTTTTGGTCTATATTCAGAATAATTGGTATTAAGAACTTTAGCTGACTCAATCAGAACATTAACCGGTTTTGCTACAAATTCGATTGCATTTCGAGACATTCTTATATCATGTGTAACTGCTTCCCAATATTCCGCATTCTTTTTATTCAAAATAGATCGGTAGGTTTTATATTCTTCTAAAGCCTTTTCAAACTCGTAATTAACGTGATATGCTTGTCCTAAAAATTGTATAACCTCCAGTGGAGAATTTTTCTCTTTAAAATCTCCTACTCTATATTCAACTGTCAATTTTTCTTTAGCTGCTTCAAAATATGGAATAGCTCGAGGCTTTTCATTCTGAGTATTCATGTAACAATTTCCTATTGTAAAAGCAGTATTCGCATTCTTTTTATCCATTTCATACATTTCCAATAAAACTGGAAGTGCTTTACTGTAATTCTCTACTTCTAAATAAGAGAACGACTCAGCATATAGTTCTTTGAAACTCTTATCTTGGGCTAGAGCATTTACCGATAAAAAAAATGTAGCAAAAACAAACAGTAACCCTTTATTCATGTCTAATATATTTATTCAATTCTTTAATCAATTTTTCAGGTGGTCGCTTAGGAGATTTTGATTTTCCATCAATAAAAACGAGCACAGTATCTCCAAAATTAAGCTTTTCATCTTTATCATTATAAGTTTCGTAGGTAAATTTTATCTTCACACCTGGTATCTCCTTGATAAACACATGAATTGTAAGCTCCTCGTCATAATATGCTGGCTTAAGATATTTAATGTTAAATTCAGACACTGGAAGGAATGTCCCTTCATCTTCCAACTCCTTATAGCTTACCCCAAGACTCCTTAAAGCTTCTACTCTTGCAATTTCAAAATAGGTCGCATAATTTCCGTAGTAACAATATCCCATTTTATCGGTTTCCGCATATCGAACTCTAACTTTAGTTTTAAAACTATACATATTTGTTATTCCTATATAATAATTTAACTTTATGCGTTGCAAAATTAATCATGAAATATTATTTTAAACACATACTATTGCTCTGCTTATTTCTCCCACTAACAGGATGCAAGCAACATTACAAATTAACTGATTCAAAGTCAGAAAATAAACAAATAAATAACGAATTATCAACAAATGATTTTTTAGAAACTATTATATCCCCTTACAGAGTAGAACTAACCTCTAAAATGAATGAAGTTATAAACACCTCACTCATCGATATGGAAGTAGGAACTCCTGAAGGTTTACTAGGAAATTTTGTTTGTGACCTTACTTATATAAAAGCAAAAGAAATAAGTGATAAACCTGTTGATTTCTGCCTTTTAAATAACGGAGGCCTTAGAACTCCGTTACCAAAAGGAGAAATAACACGTGGAAAAATATTTGAATTAATGCCTTTTGAAAATGAGATCGTAATAGTAGAGCTATCAGGAGAAAACATGTTAAACCTTATTGATTACATAAAAACAAAGTCGCTTATGACGAACTCCAGGAAAGCTGGTGTTCCTGTTAGTGGATTAAGAATGATAATTAATAACAACAAAGTATCCGAGGTGAAAATTGGGCCGTTCGCTTTTGACAAATCTAAAAACTACAGAGTAGCAACTTCAGACTATCTTTCTAATGGTGGTGATCACATGGATTTTTTTTTAGACCCAATCTCTATTGAAAATACAGGAATCAAATTAAGAGATGCTATTTTAACACACATTATTAATCTGGACAATAATAATACTGAACTAAACGCAATACTTGACGGAAGAATTTACCATGCAGAATAGAAGGAAATTTGTAAAGAATATTTTAATTGGGGCCGCTGGAATTTCCACCCTTAGCTCATTTGACATATTAGACATAGTCAGTAAAGAAAAGCTTGTCAAATTAACAATTTTGCACACAAATGATATGCACAGTCGAATTGACCCTTTTGGACCAAACGACAAGAAATACCCTAATCAAGGCGGAATGTCTAGAGTTGCTACTTTGATTGAACAAATTCGAAATGAAGAAAGCAATACCATCTTATTAGATGCAGGAGACATTTTTCAAGGCACACCTTATTTTAATCTTTTCGGAGGAGAAGTCGAATTAAAGTTAATGAGCCAGATGAAATATGATGCCGGCACCATGGGAAATCATGATTTCGACAATGGAATTGACGGATTTAATAATGTGCTACATAATGCTAATTTTCCCTTTTTATGCGCCAATTATGATTTTGACAACACCATACTTAAGGGAAAAACAAAACCCTACCATATATTAGAGAAGCAAGGAATTAAAATTGGCATATTTGGAATTGGAATTGAATTAGACGGATTGGTCGATTCTAGACTATATGGCAATACTGTATATAATGACCCAATTGCAACGGCGAATAAATACGCTAAACTTTTAAAGAAAGAACATGCGTGCAATGCGGTAATTTGTTTATCTCATTTAGGGTATGAATATGAGTCTGAAACTCTCTCTGATAAAATTCTTGCAAAGGAAACAGAAAACATTGACTTAATTATTGGAGGACACACACATACATTTCTTGACAAAGCCGTAACTTTTTTAAATAAAGCCGGTAAACCTACATTAGTAAATCAAGCTGGTTGGGCAGCTTTGGGCCTTGGTAGAGTAGATTTTTATTTTAATCGAGAAAAAGAACGAATAGATGATTTAAACGCAAGCTTTAGACCTTCTAAAAATTATGCCAAGATTTAATTGTTTTATACTGTAAAACATTTTAACTATACAATAGCAATTTCGTTTTTTTTAAAACTATTTTATGTTAATATTTGTGGAGTGATTTAAATAACGGTTTGCACCACTATTCGAACTTTAAAAAATTGCATTATATTTAATTATTAACCTTTAACACTTTTAAATAAAATGAGTAAAAACCTGGAAAACGTTTGGAGCAATTGTTTAGAAGTAATAAAGGATAATGTTCCTTTACAAGCATTCAAAACATGGTTCGCCCCAATTAAAGCTGTAAAGCTTAAAAGTAACATATTAACTATCCAGGTTCCTTCACAGTTTTTTTATGAGTGGTTGGAAGAACATTATATCGAATTGTTAAAGAAAACGATTCGTAAAGAAATTGGACCTGATGCTAAGCTTGAATACAGCATCATTATGGAGAATAACAAGAATAGCTCTAATCCATATACTGTAAAAATTCCTACCACTGATAAACGAGCTATTAAAAACAGACCTGTTGCAATGCCATTGGACATTAGTTCTAATCCGATTAGAAACCCATTCATTATACCAGGTCTTCGCAAAGTAAATGTTGATTCAAACTTAAACCCGAATTACTCATTTGAAAACTTTGTAGAAGGTGACTGTAACAGGCTTGCCAGATCTGCTGGATACGCTGTAGCAGAAAAACCAGGAGGAACCGCATTCAACCCACTATTGATATATGGTGGTGTTGGTCTTGGAAAAACACATTTGTCACACGCAATTGGAATCTCTATCAAAAATAGATTTCCAAATAAAACGGTTTTGTATGTGTCATCTGAAAAATTTACGCATCAATTTATTGATTCAGTAAAAAACAACAACACAAACGACTTTATACACTTCTATCAAATGATAGACGTACTGTTAATTGATGATGTTCAATTTTTTGCAGGAAAGGAAAAAACACAAGATGTATTTTTCCATATCTTCAATCACCTACACCAAACAGGGAAACAATTAGTTCTTACTTCTGACAAAGCACCGGTTGAGCTACAAGGAATGGAACAAAGGTTATTATCTCGTTTCAAATGGGGATTATCTGCAGATTTACAAGTTCCTGATTTAGAAACTAGAATAGCAATACTTCAAAAGAAAATGTATCAAGACGGTATTGAACTCCCGAAAGAAGTTATCGAATACCTAGCCTATAGCATCTCAACAAACATTAGAGAACTAGAAGGAGCTTTAATTTCTTTAATTGCACAATCTTCTTTAAATAAAAAATCTATTACGCTAGAATTGGCGAAACAAATGATAGATAAATTTGTTAAGAACACTGCTCGTGAAGTTAGCATCGAATACATTCAAAAGGTAGTTTGTGATTATTTCGATTTACCAATCGAATTAATGAAATCGAAAACAAGAAAAAGAGAAGTTGTTCAAGCAAGGCAAATTGCCATGTACTTCTCTAAGAAAATGACTAAATCTTCTTTAGCAAATATTGGAATGCATTGTGGAGGTAAAGATCATGCGACGGTATTACATGCTTGCCGTACAGTAAACAACTTAGCAGATACTGACAAAACATTTAGAAGATATTTAGATGATTTAGAAAAGAAACTAAGCCTTCAATAACCAACTTAAAACTCCTTTATTTAATTATAAAGGAGTTTTTTTTGCTTTTAGCTATGATTCAAAGGTCTTTTTTAAGAAAAATTGGATCTGAACTAATTTATCAAGTCATAATTAATTTATTTCTTCTCTACTTTTACTCTTTTTAAACTAAGCATGTTTAATGAATTCCCCTCCAACCCCTCTACCTTATTATTTACACACCTAAATGTTTCAGCATAAAAAAGAGGTATAACCGGAACCTCTTCTTGAATTATTAACTGCATTTCCTTATACAACTCATAGCGCGTTCTATCATTATTTTCAAACAAAGCTGCTTCATACAGCAAATCATATTCCATGTTATTAAAATGCGTATAATTAGAACCATTTTCAGGATAAAAATTATTGCTATAAAACAACTGAAAATAATTAATTGCATCTGGATAATCAGCAACCCAAGACTTTCGATAAAAGTTTACATCAAACAATGCTATTCGCTGAGTCATAGAAGAAGTAGTATGTATATCCACATTTACTTTTAACCCTAAATTTCCAAGTGCTTTTTGTAAATATTGACAGAGACTTTGAAATTCCACGGTTGCAACTAAAGTAATTTCAGGTGCACCTTCTCCGTTAGGATAACCTGCCTCAATTAATAACTGTTGCGCTCTTTCAAAATCGAAGTTAAACCCATCAATTTTATAATCATCAAAACCCGGCATACCATCTGGCACAAAACCATTTGATGCTGGCTTCCCTATGCTGTTTTTCTGATATTTTATTATCTCTTCTCTATCAATCCCATACCCTATGGCTTGTCTAACTAATTTATTTTTTAAAGGACTATTCTTAACACTTTCCATTCTAACATCCATTAATATTCCCAAATAATCCGTATTTAACCATGGTAATTTTTGAAGGTGAAAATCATCCTGTAATTCTTTCCTCAACTGACCTGTTTTAGTTATAAGCTCATCTTTATCATCTTCACTTAATCCAGAAATCATATCAAGTTTTCCCATTTTAAATCTTAAATATTCTTGGCTTTTTGTTTTCATAAAACTTACAGATACAGCATCTAAATAAGGTAATCGCACTCCATCTTCGTCTCGTTCAAAATAATTTTTATTCTTTACCATTACCAATTTAATTTCAGGTTTCCATGATTTAAACATAAATGGCCCGGTTCCTACCGGGTGCTGACCAAAATCTAACCCATAATTCTCAATAACTTCTGAAGGTACAATTGAGCAAAACGGCAACGACAACTGAAATATAAATGATGGCTGCGGTTCTTTCAAGAAAATTTTAATCGTAAAATCATCAACTGCAACCATCCCTCTAAATTTTGATAATTCACTTCTGTCAATATTCTGAAACACATATTTACCGGAAGAAGCTGTATTTGGATCAATAATTCGTAAGAACGAATAAATAACATCATCCGCAGTTACTAACCTTCCTTTACCCCCTTGAAAATATTTATTATCATGAAAATACACGTCATTCCGCAAATAAAACGTATACTCTTTTCCATTTTCCGATATTTCCCATCTATCGGCAATTGATGGAACAACCTCTAACTTGCTATTTAGCGAAACCAAGCCATTAAAGACTTGACTGACTGCAATGAAATCCTCAAATCCGCGAACAAAGGCAGGATCTAATGTCGATATTCCTGCAGATTCATTATACCTAAAAACTGTTTTATCCGTAATAGATTCTCCATCTTTTTCTATTCCACCGCATGAAGTCACGAATAATGATATGAGGAATATTTGCAGTACTTTTTTCATAAAAATTGTAATTACAATACGATAATACAAAATTACCGGGCGGTTTATAAAGAGAAAGAAATTATGTTCTTCACAATGTTATTCACAGAAAACAAATCTATTGATTCAGTTTCATACAAGTAATATTTATAGCTTTGCAACATGAGCAAAGTATTTTCCTGGATTAGTGCATTTCGTTTAAGGACACTACCATTATCCCTGTCAAGTATTTTAATGGGGTCTATTATTGCTTATTCTCAGGAAAAATTCACACTCTCAATAGCTGTTTTAGCAATCACAACAACGGTTTTTTTACAAGTATTATCTAATCTAGCTAATGACTATGGAGACTCTAAAAAAGGAACAGACAACGACAATAGAGTTGGCCCAGAAAGAGCAGTACAAAGTGGAGCCATTTCTTTACGTGAAATGAAAAACGGAATTATTACAAGCAGCATATTATCGTTACTGTCTGGAACTGCTTTAATCTACATTGGCTTAAAAGACTACAATCTTACGTACATTGTTTCATTCTTTGTTTTAGGAATAGCATCTATTGCTGCAGCAATAAAATATACTATAGGTAAAAATCCCTACGGATATGCTGGCCTTGGAGATTTATTCGTCTTTCTGTTTTTTGGAATTGTTGGAGTTATCGGCACCTATTTTTTACACACCCATAATTTCGAATTGATATTAATTCTCCCAGCTACAAGTATTGGACTACTAAGTGCAAGCGTGCTTAACATGAACAACATGAGGGACATTAAAAATGATGCAGAAAACAATAAAAAAACATTAGTTGTTCAAATGGGCATTAGAAAATCAAAAACCTACCATACAATACTTATTATAGGAGCAATTACAGCTTTCACTATTTTTTTAATATTGAAAGAAAGTTCACACACCTTCTTTATTTGCCTAATACCATTACCTGTTTTCATGCTCAACCTAAAAAAAGTTTGGTCTTTTAAAGACAACCGAGAACTAGATCCTGAATTGAAAAAACTAGCATTGAGCACTTTTCTTCTTACGCTTCTTTTTGGAATCAGCTCTATCCTTTAGCTAATTTTTCTTTGTATAAAAACCTTTTCTGAGAGGATTCAAAAGGTCTATAGATATAATATACATATCCCTTTTCAATTTTTATATTTTCAATAAATCGGAATTTGAGCTTAGTAGTTTTTCCCAGAACCCCTGTTCTGTGCTGTATTTCCCTTACGTAAGTATATCCACCTCCATAATAAATTGCATAAATCAACTCTTCCAACTTATCTTCAATTATAGGCTGTTCCCATTTCTCTCCTTTAGGAGCTTGATGATAATTCATGAAATACACACCAGCACTATCATTATATTCATCAAATTTTAAAATTTTGTTTTTGTATTGATCAAAAACTAAAACAGTATCATTAATTATAAACAGTGGTGCGTAAACCGGCTTATATAATATATCGTGCGTAAATGAATTTGCTCCTATCCAAATTTCCTTATCAATACCTGTAGCCTGCTCTTTCCGATATGCCCATAACTTATCTCTACCACTTACATATTTATATTGTGCTCTGTACAACTCCATCATAAAATCATCTTTCACTTCATACAACTCAGTATGTGTAGTATCATTCCTTTCAGTGACGTAAAATTTCACAGCCGGATATAGCTCGTTATAATTTGAGTAATAATACTTATTTCCAATTGTATCAATTACTCTATGATGAAAACCATAAAAATCTTCATCACTTATCGAAAGTAAATGGATTTGTTCTCCTCGTATATTTATTCTATAAATCTTATCTTCACATACAACATAATTGTTTGCCGCATAATCCCTATACAAATGCAAAGCACGACTGGGTATCGTATAAGTATCAATTAACGCATGCTTGGAATCGATTAACAATAATTGAGCTTGTTTATCAAGCGTTTTTTCATAGGCTAATAAAAGTAATTTCTCCTCTGGTAAAAATGAATAGTCTTCAACCGAGTACCGAGTACTACCAAAAACAGTATCCACTTTATGAGACAGCACTGTCATACCAACGAGTGTCTTTTCTAGTAAAACAATATTATTCCAGTAAAGCGTATCACCAACAATCTTTCTTTTTACAATTTTATCTGTCAATCGCTGTGAGTAAGACTTAAAGCCAACGTGACTAAACTCTACCGAAAGTTCCGATTCGTAATGAATTTTTATTTGAAATTCACCATTTCTATTTGTTCCTATGACTTGTTCACCAATTTTAACCTTAACATCTGGAATTGGAACTTTCTCTTTCCCACTGCCATCATAGACCTTTCCAAACAAAACAAACTCTCTTTGTTCTTGCCCAAAAGAAAAAGCTATGTTTAAAAAGAGTGTTATTAGGAGTAAAAGTGACTTCATATATTATAATGATGCAATATTATTTTTTATTCATAAAAAATCGCCATCCGTTTGACACAAATGGCGATCCAGATTTATTTAAAATAAAATTAAACTTTTAACATCCAGTTAAAACGATCTTCAATTTTACCATATTTAATATTTTCTATTTCTTGTTTTACCTTATTTGAAAACTCTCTGTTTTCAACTGGAGGCAGCTCATAATCCACACCTTTATAATTAATAAGACTGATTTGAGCGATAGTAGCAGCTGTCCCAGCTCCAAAAGCTTCAGTCAAGTTTCCTGTCTCAATTGCCTCTATAACTTCAGAAACTAGAACCTTTCTTTCCTCCACTTTATACCCCCAATCTCTTGCTATATCAACTACACTTCTTCGCGTAATACTATCCAAAATAGTATCACTAGATATTGGAGTTATCAATGTATCCCCTATTTGGAAAATAACATTCATAGTACCAGCTTCTTCAATATACTTATGTTCAAATGCATCCGTCCAAATTAACTGACCATAACCTTTTTCTTGCGCAATTTTTGCAGGATACAACGCCCCTGCATAATTTCCTGCTGCTTTTGCAAAACCAGTACCACCTTCAACTGCTCTAGAATATTCAGTTTCTATTTTAACTTTTACAGGCTCAGAGTAATATGCTGCTACTGGACAAGTAAATATTATGAATTTATATGTATCCGATGGCTTGATTCCTACATACGGATCTGTCGCGATCATAAAAGGTCGTACGTAAAGAGAACAACCATCTTTGTTTGGAACCCAGTCTTTATCAATTTCGATTAAAGACTTTAATGACTCTATAAATACATCAATCGGAACCTCTGGCATGCACATTCTTCGAGCAGACACATTAAATCTTTTTGCATTTTCTTCAGGACGAAACAACTGAATTTCACCATCAATTGTTCTATACACTTTCATCCCTTCAAAAAAGGACTGACCATAATGCAAAACAGATGTAGCAGGTGAAAATTTTAAATCAGCATACTCAGAAATCTCAGGATTTTTCCATTCTCCGTCCGTATATTCCATAACAAACATATGATCAGAAAAAACCCTTCCAAAAGCTAGATTATCCCAATCCAACTTATCTATGCTACTTTCAGTCTTTCTACTAATCTTAATATCCATTTTTTCTGCCACCATAATCTTTCTACTTTAATTTCCCCGCGAAGCTAATAATAAATCTTTCATTTCACTACTTTTCGAATATACTAATAATAAAGTATTTATCAAAGGATTATTTGTAGTAAACGCCAAGAAATGAACTATAATTCTAAGCTGTAAGTTAAATTTGAAATTATATTCCGTTTAATCCAAATAAGACACATTAACATTAAATTAGCAGTAATTTTATCAACATAAATGTCAAGCAATATACATAGCGTTTTGAAGGAGTTTTGGGGATTTGAAAAATTCCGAGAGATGCAAGAGGAAATTATTCAATCCGTACTTGACGGAAAAGATACATTAGCTTTATTACCAACCGGAGGCGGGAAATCTATCTGTTTTCAAGTCCCAGCATTAACCAAAGACGGAATATGCTTGGTGGTTTCACCACTAATAGCACTAATGAAGGACCAAGTAGAAAACCTAAAAGAAAGAGGTATTAAAGCAGAAGCTCTCGTTTCTGGAATGAGTAAACGCGCTATCGACATACTTCTAGACAACTGCATCTATGGTAAAGTTAAGTTCCTATACGTCTCTCCGGAACGACTTAAAAGTGAATTATTTATTGTCCGGTTAAAAAAAATGAATATCAATTTAATTGCTATTGATGAAGCGCATTGTATTTCTCAATGGGGATATAACTTTAGACCTTCCTATTTGGAAATTATTAATTTGCGTGAAATATTACCTAATATCCCAATTCTAGCATTAACTGCAACCGCAACACCAAAAGTAGTAATCGACATTCAAGAAAAACTAGGCTTTAAGAAACCCAATGTTTTACAGAAAAGTTTTAAAAGAGACAACATACATTATATCGTAATTAACGATGAAGATAAAATGGGTAGAATGATGAAAATCATTAAAAAAGTACCTGGAACTGGCATTATTTACGCATTAAATCGTAAAAAAACCCAAGAAATAGCGCATTTCTTACAAAAACGAGGAATTTTAGCTGAATATTATCACGCTGGCATTACCCCCGAGAAAAGAAGCCTAATTCAAGCTGATTGGTCAAATAACAAAACCCGAATAATTGTTGCTACCAACGCATTCGGAATGGGAATTGACAAACCTGACGTTCGCTTCGTTATTAATTTAGAGTTAACCGATTCAATAGAAGCATATTTTCAAGAAGCTGGAAGAGGTGGAAGAGATGAAGAAAAAGCGTATGCTGTTTTGCTTATTAATGAAAATGACCGAATCAACTTAATCAATAGAGTTGAAAAAAGCTTTCCTGAAAAAGACCAAATTAAAAAAGTTTATTTCGCTATATGCAACCAATTGCGAATTGCAATAGGTGCCGGTGAAGGTGCTGCCTACCCTTTTAACATTAACGATATAAAAGCGCAACAAAACCACAATGCATTAGAAATTTACAATTCCGTCAAGTTCCTGGAACAAGCTGGATATTTCGAATTAAGCGAGGCTTTTTACACCCCTTCTCGCATAAAGATCGAAATGAATAGTAGCGAATTGTATGAGTTCCAGATTAGAAACAAAAAGTACGACCCCTACATTAAGTTATTGCTGAGAAGTTACGGGGGCTTATTCGATGACTTTTCTAAAATTAAAGAATTTGACTTAGCTACACGCTCAAAAAAAACTATCAGTGCAATTCGAAAAATATTAAGAGAACTGCACAAACTTGAAGTAATAATATACGAGGAACAAAACGACCTTCCATTATTAACTTTTCTGCAGCCAAGAGTTGACTTAAAACACCTTCGTTTGCGTAAAGAAATTTATGATACAAGAAAAGAAGAAGCCTTAACAAAGATGGATGCAGTAATCAACTATGCATTTTCAAATGACATCTGCCGAAGTCAATTACTTCTAGCCTATTTTGGAGACTCCAACACTGACTGTGGTGTATGCGATGTTTGTCTTTCAAAAAAAAGAGACAAAAAACTGAATTCCAAGCAGCTTAAGGAAATTCAAAACGATATCATTAGCTTGTTGCAAAACAAGCCTTTAGAAACAAGCGAACTGATAATAAAATTAGCGACTAAACACAAAGAAAAGAATATTCGAAATATGGTACAGTGGTTGCTTGATGAGAATATTATAAAACTAAACGAATTGAACAAAATAAAATTAAAATAACAGAATGCGTATTTTTGTTCTTATCTCTTTATTATTATTTGCTTTTCATTCTCTTGGGCAGTCAATTGGTCAGTCAGAAACTGTTTCTGTTCTTTTGAAAAAAGCGAATGGTTTTTTAGTAGATAAAAACTATCCTCAAGCAAAATATTACTACAATCTAGCAAAATCATTCACTTCTGCAGATACATCAGCAGGAAGCATGGATAGATTAATTGAAAGTAAAATTATTACTTCTGATAGTTTACATGCTTATTCATGTCCTAATTCTCAGTTTGTAAAGCTATTGAGAACGGGAGATAGCTTAAAGTCGTGTTGCAAAATTGCTTCAATACAAAAATTTAAACAAGCAATAAGAATGGATAATCGTTTTGATTATGCCACTAACAGAATTAGCGATATAATTCAGCGTTCACCAGAAGTAAAAAAACAACTATTAGTAATAGATGCACGTAGAAATCGGAAACAATACACAACAGAAATTGAATTAGCAAAATTCTATTTTGACAAAGGAGACCTATTTAAAGCTATGCGTTTATTTGAACGAACAAGCGCAATCTTTAAGGATGACACAGTAGCAAAAGGATACCTAAATAGGCTGAAACTGCAATTAGTTGATGAAATTATGCTATTTGAAAACCTTGTTTATACAGGTGATTCGTTATACAAACTAGAAAAGTTTAAAGCCGCTAAATTAAAATTTGAAGCAGCTATAATTATCGACAAAGAATGTAACCTATGCAGTATTAGAATAAAAAGTGCTGACTACTTTATTACACGCGACAATAAAACGAAAGATTGGGGTAAACTGAGAAAAGAAGCAGACGCTAATTTCCTGATAGGTAATTATGAAATGGCTCACTATCAGTTTATGTGGCTGTACAAACATGATAACAATGATTTATACGCGAGTAATAAAATAGGAGAAATTGAAAAAATACTAGAAGATGAATTAGATGAGAGAATGATGAGCGTTAATGCACGGTTATTACTCGAAAAAGCCGACCAAGAGTTCATACTAGGTAACTATGGAACTGCTGAAGTTATTTACCGAAAAATTGAGAATCGATACAGTAAATCGATTGATTATTTATTTTACGTACAAGAAAGAATCAAGGATTGCATTCGCTACCAAGACTAAATATTAACTTATTAAGCTTTTAAAGCCTTTGACTTTGCTTCTTTTCGAATGGCCAAAAAAGAAAGAGCTATTAGCACAAATATTGTATACCAAACCCACATTGGAAATGCTGGTGTTTCTCCCCTAGCATAGCTATGCAGACCTTTTGACAAGTAATAATTAACACCAACAAACGTCATTAACACCGTAGAAAATGCGAATATGGAAGCAAGGTTAAAAGTTAATTTTCCTTTTGCCTTACCCGGCATAAACCTCAGGTGCAATACGATTGCATATACTAATACAATAACCAAAGCCCATGTTTCTTTTGCGTCCCAACCCCAATAACGTCCCCAAGATTCATTTGCCCATACCCCCCCTAAAAAGGTTCCTACCGTAGCTAAAACAATCCCGATAATTATTACCATTTCATTAATATGGGTAAGTAATAATATACTTCTTGAAATCCGCTTATCATTCGACTCACTCTTTAACAAGTAGAAAAACAAATTAATTAAACCCAATATAAAACCAACCCCAAAAAAGCTATAACTAAGCGTTATACATGCTACATGAATAATTAACCAATAAGACTTTAATACCGGCTGTAAACTTGTCAGTTGAGGATCAAAACTACTATGACCTGCCGTCATTAAAATTAAAAATGCGATTAAAACCGTAGCTGCTAGTATTAACTTTGTGTATTTCATAAACACAAAACCAATCAATAAACTACCCCAAGAAATAAACACCAATGCTTCGTATCCATTACTCCATGGAGCATGACCAGTCAAATACCACCTTAAACCAAGCCCGAAGGAATGATAAGCAAAACAAACTGCAACAACGGCTACCAATAACCAAATTACGGCATTCAATATCTTACTTACTTTTTCTTTTAATACCTGAATTATAGTAAGAACTAAAAGGAATAAAGCAAGGATTGAATAAGCCCTTTCCAGATTTTTAAAGATATTGGTCTTGTTATAGTAAATTTCCAGTTCTACCATGCTTTCAGAAGGCAACAAGCCATCAATATCCCAATCGCGCTGCTGCTGAATCAAATTGTTCAATATCTTTTCTGAGACACTATAATCTCCAGTTATTTTTGCGGAATCCAAGTAAATCATGTACGCTTTAAATTGCAACGCATAGCTCAATTCAATACCATCAGAATGAGTTCCAACAGGGAGATAAGCGGCAGAATCGATAACACTCACCCAATTATTGGTTTCACTTCCTTCAACTGGAACAATAACATACATCTCACTATAAAAAGTCATTTTGAGGATATGAAACCTTTCGTTAACTTTTAACAACTCTTTATCGAATCCATTTTGCTCAATAGGTTTCTTTGCATTTGATTCTTTAATTTTCTTGAATAACTCAGGTTTAATAACCCATGTGAGACTATCTACAATAAAATCGTTGATAGATGCATAAGCACCATCAATTCCTAAAAGTTCTCGAACTCCAGTATTACCTCTTATGTAAATCAACTCTTGTTGAGCCCAATACATCGGATTTAAAGGGATATCCATATACAGTTGCATGGCATCTACCTTTCCAACTGAATCAAATTCAAACTTATCCTTCTTACTTACTTTATGAAAAATATCATAAGCCAACGAATGACTTGGTTGAAATCTATCATTACTTAAAACAAGCACTCTCCCAAACTTATCAGCTGCCTCCGGACTCACAACTTTTATTTGAGAATATCCTGTGAAAGATGCAAGCATTAATAAGACGGTCAATGCTTTCCCTACGTCCTTTTTATGCAGCTTAATCACTTTCTTTAACAAGTCTCTAAAACGACCATTTGGATTAAAAAGAGATAAAACAAACCCAAGGGCCAAGAATATATAGCCTATATAAGTAATCCATGTACCCCAAAAATCATGATTTACAGACAATATGGTAGTCAACTCATCTTTTGGATCATAAGATGATTGAAAAAAACGATACCCTCCATAATCCATAACATTATTCATGAAAATTGTATGCGACTCTTCCAAGCCAACCCTGTCATCCGTTAAAGTAACATGGCTTAAAAAAGATGAAGGACTAACTCCTCCAGGATATTTTTCTAAGACAAAATCATCTAAGCGAATTGAAAATGGAATTTTAATCTCTCTTGAACCATAGCCAAACTTAAATAATAAATCACCTTGTTGATGCATAACGAAATCAGGAGTGTACCCTTGACCACCAAACAGTGGGATTTCAATATTTTCTCCTTCATAATTTAAATTTATAACCAATACATCTTGCCCTTTCTTTTCTTCATCAGCTTGTCGTATTACAGATTTTGCATTTTCGTAAAATTTATTTACCATTATTTGATTCCCTTCAGTAAATAACAAATACCTTAATCCTATTTGATGAACCGCATCTCTTTTTAAAGTATCAAAACCTAATTCGCTTGTTTTTTTGCTTCTGTCCTCTACAGACAATGCCAGCATGTTTCTACTCAGAATATCAACTGGGGAATAAATTTGTAAGTTATCGCCATTTCCAATAAACTGTATAGCATCTTCCCTAGAGTTATTATTGTAGGCAAAAGCTAGTCCTTCAAAATCTCGTACTTCTCCATTTTGCAGTTGTAGTTTTTGACGCCCAGCCAACATTATTTCTAGAACATCCTCACCCCCATCAACATCTTCTTGTAATTCAACAACTGCGTTTTTTATAAACCGTTTGTAAGAAACTTCTATTTTATCTTTTTCAGGAAATTCTACAGGAACAGAAAATGAATTGTCCGTTATGGTTGTCAGGTACAATAACTTATCATAAGTATACTGCTTGTCTTGGGCTTGGTCTCGAATATAAATTTGCAAATATGCTTCAGCGCTAAACATCGTATTAGATGTCTCACCTTCTTTTATGGGCATAACACCTTCAAAACCTGTATAGCGAGTAACTCCTGCTCCTAAAATAACGACAATAAATGCCAAGTGAAAAATAAGACTAGAAATTTTCTTTTTTTGAAACAATCGATACTTTCCAATGTTACCAATGAAATTAATTACCAATAGCAAAAGCACTGCCTCGAACCAACGCGCATTATAGACTATGACTTTAGCAGTTACAGTATCATAGGAATTTTCAATTAAAGTTGCTCCTCCTACAGCAATGGCAAATACAAAAAGTAACATCCCCATTAAACGGCTAGAAAAAAGAAATTTATAAATTGCTTGCATTCACTAAAATTGTGGTGCAAAATTAATGATAATAACAGACTACTATACCCAAAACATATATTATTTTAGCAAAAAAACAGCATTAATGAATTACTCCAACAACACTTATAAAACTCATGACGGGAATGAACTCGTTACTTACAAATGGGACTGCGAACAGCCCAAAGCTATTATTCATATCGTACATGGTATGAGTGAACATGCAGGGCGCTATGATGATTTTGCTTCAGAATTAAACAACCAAGGTTTTCTAGTTTACTCAAGTGATTTAAGGGGACATGGTAAAACCGCTGGAAACCTGGAAAATGTAGGGCAATTTGCCATGGAAGATGGCTGGAATAAAGTTATAAAAGACATTATTGGGCTGAGTTATCGTTTCAAAAAAGAAAACCCAAAGCTTCCTCTTTTCATTTTAGGACATAGCATGGGGTCTTTTATTGCACGAAATGTTGCTTATGCCGACACAGACTTAGCAGATGGGTATATATACTCTGCAACTGCTGGCCATCCAGGTTTAATAGGTATAATTGGAAAAAGTGTAGCTAAAATAAATATGAAGTTGACCGGTAAAAAGAAAAGGTCAAAATTCATGACGAAATTAGCATTTGGAGATTTCAATAAAAAATACAAAAACGCTCGAACGGAAAAAGATTGGCTAACAAGAGATGAAGCTATTATAGACAAATACATGGCTGACCCATATTCTATGCAAATTTTTACCTCTCAATTTTACACGGACTTATTACACGGTGTTTTGGATATGAACGACTTTTCCAATATGTTAAATTTAAACAAAGAAACCCCTATTCTACTCTTTGCTGGCGACATGGACCCTGTTGGAAATTATGGTAAAGGACCTAAAGAGGTGCACGACAAAATGAAACGAGCGGGTGTTGAGGACGTTGAATTAACTATTTTTCCAGAAGGTAGACATGAAATGTTAAACGAAACGAACAAAGAAGAAGCTTATCAATTAGTGTTTGATTGGTTGAATAAAAAAATAAAATAAGAGAATGATCAACGAAAACCTGGCAACTATAAAAAATAGCATTCCTTCTCACGTTACTTTGGTTGCGGTTTCTAAAACCAAACCGAACGAACTTATAGAAGAAGCATATAGTTCTGGTCAACGAATATTTGGAGAAAACAAGGCGCAAGAATTAAAGAACAAAGCGGAAGTTTTGCCGAAAGATATTGAATGGCATTTTATAGGGCATTTGCAACGAAATAAAGTAAAATACATTGCTCCACATGCTAGTCTGGTTCATAGTATCGATTCCTTAAAACTTCTGAAAGAAGTAAATAAACAAGCTCTCAAAAACAAACGAATAATTGATTGCTTACTACAATTCCACATCGCCACGGAAGAATCTAAGTTTGGATTATCTTTAGAAGAAGCGGCGGAACTGTTGACTTCAAATGAATTTTCAAGCCTTAAAAACATAAGGGTAGTTGGCGTAATGGGAATGGCTAGTTTTATTAATAGTGAAGAACAAGTCAGAAAAGAATTTGCTAGCTTAAAACATATATTCACGCAATTAAAAAACAGCTTCTTCCAACAGAACGAAACCTTCAAAACTATTTCGATGGGTATGAGTGGAGATTATGAATTAGCTATAGAAGAAGGATCAACAATGGTTAGGGTTGGAAGTGCAATTTTCGGAATTCGTAACTAATTTGATTAAACGTATTTATTTTATCGATACATATTGAGACTCATCGACAATAAAGCCTGATTAGGCTAATTTCAATCGTTGCGTTCATTTATATCTCTACATTTGTATTAGGGGTAGTAAAGAAATGTTGCTTTACGCAATTTTTTTTTCAGGGAGTCTTTCTTAAGACTCCCTTTTTTTATGCTTATTTTTGCCAAAAAATTATTCGCCCTAATTATTTCAATTAATGGAAAAAGAAGCTAAAATCATTGAACAACTTAAAACAGAACTTACTTTTACGAGTGAACCAAAATTATTGAAGACTCTTGAAAAGGTAAAAGGTAAAGGGAATAACCAAATGGTTGAACCAATATTAAACTTGTATGCATCGACTAACCATGACTCTGTTAAAAAAGCAATAAAAGGCCTTTTGAATGAATTAAAGGTAACTGATGGCACTACTATTTTAATTGAAAAACTAAAAAATTGCGACAATGAACTAAAGGAAGTGATTTTAGGGGCTCTTTGGAGTGCTGGACTTAACCCAATAGAATATTTACCGGAAATTGTTGAAGCTGCATGCAGCAGCAGCTACATGGTTGCTTTTGAAGCCTTAACTGTACTAGAAAACCTTGAAGGACCCTTTGATGAAGAAAAGATTTCCGAATCTAAATTGATAATTAACGATTACTTCGAAAAGCCTAATGAAGAAACCAAACAATTAATTTCAGTAATTTTAGGCCTACTCAATGAAATGGACAATAGCCTAGATGCTTAGTCTTTTATAACCCTTAAAACCTCCCTAACATCTCCTTTTTCAAAAAGAACAAAATACATTCCTGAAGTCAAATTGCTTACATCTAACAGGTTTTTAATCTCACCTGATTGCACTAACTGACCAATACTGCTATATACTTGATAGCGTATTGATGCATTGAATGGATTCACAACAGATAATAACCCTGTAGTTGGGTTCGGATAAACTTTAAACATATTTTCTACAACCAACTCCTCAAAAGTGGAAATAAAATTTGAGTTCCCCATATATAAAGACACACCACCTCTTTTGGTTCCTACAATCATGTCTGGATAATTATCACTATTTAAATTACCTATTGCAGGAGCTGCATTTGGACCAATGTTGATATTTGCAACCAAAGTATCTACTGCATTAAATGTTCCGGCTAAGTTATTGTCAATGTTATCATAATGATATACTGCTCCATTTTCAGTTCCAACAAACATTTGTGTTTCATTCATGGTGTCTTTAAACAACACTGGGATGCTATTACCAATTGTTGTCCACCATTCACTTACGTCAATCTCTCCAAAGGTTTCTGAACGGAACCTGAACGCATAACTGCTCTGGGTTCCCATATTTTCATAATAATTCAAATTACCATTCGCTTCACCAATTATTAAATCATAATCTAAATCACCATCTATATCAAATAAACAGGGTTTTGCATTATAACCAACGTCAATAGGAATACTGTTATCGTCTTGCAACTGGGGAGCCATTAACACAAAGTTCATTGAATTTAAACTTCCTGAAGTATTCATGAAATAATGGATATACCCGTCATATGCCCCGCAAATCATATCAACATCTCCATCATTATCCATATCGGAGAACGCAGGGTAAATTCCTTTTCCTAATCCTAGCCCTGATAAACTTTGAAAGTCATCAGACACCAATTGAAATTCTGGAAAAGCAGTCGACCCAACATTTTGATACAATGCCATTTGGCTTCTATAATTATCCGGAGCTGACATGTCAAAAATTCCAAAATTAGAAATAAACAAATCTGTTAAGCCATCATTATTATAATCAAATAATATAGGAAAAGCACTCCTTCCCTTTTCTATCATTTCATCTTGCAAGAAATTATTTTGCATATGACCAAATGTAGGTAGCGTGTTTGTTCCGAAATTTTTATAGCGCCAGACACTTTCATGATTTTCGGTTTCGTTGTCGGAATTTGGAGATACAATTAAATCTTTAACACCATCATTATCTACATCCTCATAAAAAGACCCCGGAAAAATCTGCATTTCAACAGACACCGTATTAGAAGGAAAAGTGGTATCTTGAGATAGAAAAGAAGTATTCATGTTTACACCTAAATTATCATTTGTTAATGCTACTAGGTTATTAAAACTAACATCTCCTAAGATTAAATCTTTTACTCCATCGTTATTCAAGTCCAATGATAGTAAGGTAGATCCAGCATGTTTTAAAACCTCACTCCCTTTTTGAGGATCTGAAATTCCAACTGTACAAGTATCAAATAAAATGGCCGTATTGGTTCCAAAGCCAGTCTCCATAAAGTGGCCCCAACATTCATTTTTTAACTCATAATACAAGCTATCACAACCATATCCTTCTTCTACAGATAAATTCTTGTGGTACTCCACTCTAGACCCAATTACACCAAAAGTCAAAACATCTAAATCGCCATCGCCATCAATATCATTAATATCTGGAATATCTGATTTACTTACATATAAATTAACATAATTTCCATACTGATTGGATACAACATAAGGAGTAGTTCCGTTGTTAGAAACGTTCACAAAACTTACGCCTCCCCCGGAACTAGTATTCTCCCAAACACCTATTCCTCCAGAAACATAACTGAAAATATCTTTTTTACCGTCGCAGTTATAATCTCTTAAAAGAGCCCAAGATTTTAGAGCTGGAAATTGACTTTCATATTCAGGTGCATAAACATATCCACTACCAATTCCACTATTAATAAAGGTTAAAACCTTATTTCCTGTTCTATCAAAAATGAATAAATCTTCAATTGTATCATTATTTAAATGAATGGTCGAAAACTGCGCAGCGTTAATTCCTCCAACCCATGGATAATCCAACTGAACCCCTCCAACTGTTACAGTTACTGAATCGACTCTTTCAAAACCATATTTTTGAGCTGAAAAATCTAAGCTTAGTAGATTAAGTAGAAAAATACAAATAGTGAGAGTAATTATGTTTGATTTGATTCTTGGCATTTGTTTAGGTTATTAATAAGATACAAGTTTTAACTAATAGGTTGCTTTATATCTCCAATCTTCCGTTTTGGAACCATTTAAATATGTTCCCCAACCGATTTTATTTCCTATTGAATCGTATTCCACACTTTCTCCTTCCATAAAACCTTCAGACCATTTAATCTCACTTTTTAATGTACCATTCTTATAATATGTAGTAAACAATCCGTCCTGCTTATCGCCAATAAATTGACCTTTTATTTCTAATTGACCATTCGGGTAAAACAGCTGTGCCTCCCCTTCTTTAAGTCCATTATGATATTTAGTGATTTCTGTCAGAGTTCCTTCTGTATCGTACATTTTCAATTCTCCCTCAAGTACACCATCAAGCCATTCTCCTTCTGTTCTTACGATACCGTTTTCATAATAGGTAGTCGCAAATCCACTTGGGCTTCCCGCTTTCCAAAAGCTCCATTCTTGCAGATGACCTTTGTCATCACACCATTTCCACTCTCCAGTTTTCCTCCCCATTTCATATTGCCCAATACTTGCTTTTCTTCCATTGTCATGAAAGGAAACAGACACACCATCCAGTGTATCATTAGTCCAATTACTTGTATCTCTTACAATTCCATTCTCATACCAAAAAACCCACTGACCAATTTTCAAAGTATCAGACATTTCACCTTGGCCTCTTATTTTTCCGCTTTCGTATGTTAATGTTTTAGCTGAAGATTTATCTTCTTGACAACCAAAAAACAATAATAATACTAGAATTGCTCCAATTATTCGCATTACATTTTTTTAATTGGCTATAAATTTAGAAAGAATTCAATAAAGGATAGATATTACAAACGCTTCTTTTACTTTTGTTACGCAAATAATCCAATTTGAAAGAAATAAAAACCATATCATTCATCGGCTCAGGAAATGTAGCTACTCATTTAGCTGTTGCTCTTAATGCTAAAGGATTTACAATAGATACAATTCTAAGTCAAACGCTACAAAATGCAACTGAATTAGCTTCAAAAGTCAATGCCAGAGGAATTGATCAACTTAACCAACTAGATCAAACTTCTGACTTATACATTATTTCCTTGAAAGATGATGTAATTGACACTTACTTAGAAGGATTAAATCTTACAAACCGGCTAGTTGCTCATACTTCAGGGAGTTATGAAACAACTAAACTAGCTAAATTTTCCTCTAAAACAGGAAGTTTCTACCCTTTACAAACCTTCAATAAAGGTAATTCTGTTGATTTTTCTACTATTCCAATAATCATAGAATCAGAAAATACAGAAACTATAGAATCACTACTTACCATTGCTAAAAGATTAACTGAGAACACACATATTCTAACCGCTGCACAAAAAAAAGCATTGCATATTTCTGCAATTGGAATTAACAATTTCACCCATTTCATCCTCTCTAAAAGCAAAGAGTATTGCAGGGTTAATGATCTTGATTTCAGTCTATTAAACCCTTTACTTAAACAAACAATAGAATCTTTTTCGAATGAAGAAAAGCCTCTACAGAAACAAACTGGACCCGCTAGAAGAGGAGATATTACTATTATCGAAAATCACATTGAAGCTTTATCGGGCGACAAAGAATTTCAAGCACTATACAAAGACCTAAGTCAATACATCTTATCAGAATTCCATGGAGAAAAATACAAACTATAAAACGAGGTTAAAATCAATAACTACTTTTGCACTTGATGTTGACGGTGTGCTAACCAACGGTAAGCTTATTTTAGAAGGCTCTGGAGAATTTACCAGAACAATCAGCACAAGAGACGGCTATATTATTCGACAAGCAATTAAAAAAGGCTACAACGTTTGTATAATAACACTTGGAAACTCCAAAATGCTGGAGAAGATGATGAATTACTTAGGTGTTTCGGATATATATTCATTAGCAGAAAACAAGTTAGAAACGTTAAATTCATATTGCTCCTCCAAAAATATTACCCTAGAAAATGTACTTTATATGGGAGATGATATGCCAGATATAGACTGTATAAAATCTGTTAGTATTGGAACCTGCCCTAACGATGCAGTTCCCGAAATAAGAGAGGTTGCAGATTACATTTCTCACGTAAACGGCGGTGACGGATGTGTTCGAGATGTGATGGAGCAAGTGCTGAAAATTAATAATGATTGGTTTTAAAAATGCTTTTACAACTAATAAAAGCAATTCGACCAATTAACTTATTGGTAATTACACTTACATTTTATGTTTTGCATACACTTGGCATTAACTCATTAGAACTTATTCCAGGATCGTACCAAATTAGCTTAAAGTTTTTAACTATTTCCACCCTACTAATCGCCGCAGCTGGATACTTAATTAATGACTATTACGACATAGAAATAGACTTCATTAACAAAGCTCACAAGCAAAACCCGTTAAGTAAGCAAGCATTATTAACAGGATATATTATTCTTAATATTACTGCATTAATTCTCAGTTTTACTTTTGCTTTTTCAAATTATATCTTTTGGATATTTCCCAGTAGTATTTTTCTATTATGGCTTTATTCATATCGACTAAAAGGACTTCCATTCATCGGAAATTTAATCGTAGCTCTTCTTTCTGCTGCAGTACCTTTTATCTACCTTTCTATTCAAGAAATAAGTATAGGTAGCCTTACAAATACACATACATACTCTGTAGATTTAATAATAATATTTTCGTTTCTAGCCTTTTTTAGCACACTTGCAAGGGAATTGGCAAAAGACATAGAAGACATAAAAGGAGATAAAGCACAGGGGCTAAAAACCATCCCAATACTTTGGGGAATAAACATAGCCAAATTCTGGACAATCTTTTTTCTACTTTCCACACTACTTATTCTAGGACTGCTAATTGCAGGGATTGATTATTTTGCCTTTAATCTTCTTTCATTGCTTATAGCAGCTATATTCGGAGTTCTTCCTTTGCTACTTTCTGTTGCTAAATCATATCAAGCAACAGAAAAAAAACACTACAAACAGACTGGAAACTTAATAAAAATAAGCATGTTTGGGTTTTTACTATTTATTTATATTTACGCAATAACGCTTTAATATGCTGGGAGATTTGACTGAAAAATACCAAATAATATTAGCTTCTAATTCCCCTAGAAGGAAAGAGTTATTGACTAAAATAATTCCCATTTTCAAAGTAGAATCTAAAGCAGTAGAAGAAATTTATCCTAATAATTTGGAAGGCGGTGAAATTGCCACTTATCTTTCTCAACTAAAATCTAAGCCATTTCAACCAAACGAAAATGAACTTATTATTACCGCTGACACAATTGTAATACTAGATGGCATTATCTTAGGTAAACCTAAAACCCCTGAAGAGGCAATAAATATGCTTACCCTTCTAAGTGGGAAAAAGCATGAAGTAATAACGGGCGTTACTATCCGAACAAAAGACAAAGAACTTTCGTTTTATGACGTAACCAAAGTTGAATTTTATGAACTTAAGCCGGATGAAATTGAACATTATATAAAGCAATACAAACCTTTTGATAAAGCTGGATCATACGGTATTCAAGAATGGATTGGACATGTTGGAATAAAAAAAATAGAAGGAGATTTTTACAATGTTATGGGACTACCTGTTCATCGGGTATATCGAGAGTTGAAGCAATTCATTTAACCCAAAATTTCAAATATTCTTGGACGTTCAATTGATACCATTTCAAATGTTATTTCATCAAAAAGTAATTTAAACTCTTTACCTACTTCTTCCATATCTTCATCGTCTATTTCATACTTCCAAATAATTGTAATATTTGTTTTGTCTGACTGATTATCAGCAAATTCTTTCATAAACCGATAAAGAAACCGAGATGAAGACGTGTTAAAGTATTCGAGACTTACTTCTAATTTTGTTTCTGGCTTAGGGTTTTTGAAATATACTTTAATGTATCCAAACAGCGGATCAAAAAAACCGAAGGCATCTTCTGGCATCAGCACCCCAGTAAATGAAAAATCACCTTCATTCAAATCAAATAGTATTTGAGGTGTTTTTTCCATCATATCTAGTTCGAATGCCATTATGCTAATGTAGTTAAAAAATTAGCCGATATTTATATATTTCGCTAGCCTTTAAGTTTTATTCTGTAAACAGGCTATTTTTTGATGTAAACAAGAATTATGTAACTGCCCAGCATGAATTATGAAGAAATTATTTCAAAAATACTTCCTCCAACTTTTCGTGCAATTCTTCTCCTCTTAAGTTTTTAGCAATAATAACCCCATCTTGGTCCAAAAGAATTGAATGCGGAATACTGTTTACACCATATAACTGACCCACCTCATTTGCCCATCCATTTAAATCGCCTACCTGAGACCATGTCAAACCATCTTTATCAATAGCGGCGATCCATTTTTCTGTATTATCATCCAAAGAAACACCAAGAATATCAAAACCCATATCATGATACTTTTTATAAGCAGCAACTACATTTGGATTTTCTTTCCTGCAAGGTCCACACCACGAAGCCCAAAAATCAATCAATAAATAATTCCCTCTAAAACTTTCTAAAGAAATTGGATTTCCTTCAGGATCATTTTGCGTAAACAAAGGAGCCACTGCACCAACTTCTGTCGTTCTCATTTTAGCCGATCTTTCTTGCATTGATACAATATACTTTGAATCTTTTATGTCTTTAGAAAATGTATTAAGCGTCGAATCAATTTGATCTGCTGTAAAGCCATTTAATAAATTTGATACCGCAAGATATGGAGCAAGCACACTTGAAGTATTATCACTAATATATTGCACTGTATATTCGTTTATTTTTTCAGAAACTAGGTCATAATCAAGATTGATTTTATTCATTGTTGCAGTATCCTCAATTTCTCTAGCAGCCGTGTAGTCAATTTCCATCTTATCTATTTCGTTATAGAAGGCCTCCTGACCATCATTAAACTTAGTTAAAGCATCATGAATAGATGAACCTGAAATTGTAACACTATCTCTATTTAAAGTAGCTCCTGAAATTGAAATCTTACTATTTTCAACAAACAAAGAAACGTATGCTTTTTTATCGTCAAACTTAATATACCACACTTCTGGTAGCTCTAATTCGCCAGAAAAAGAAAATTTACCTTCAACAACATCGGCAGAATCTTTATGTTCCCAATTCCCTTTTACATATTGTGACAAATATGCTTTTGAAATGTCTACTCCCCCAAAATTGCAATCAATTGTATACCCTTTAGTTTCCGTAGCTATATTTTCATCTGTTAAGTTCTCACTTTCTTTATTTTCTGAACAACTAACAAAAGCTAAAGCTGATAGCCCAATAATTATAATCTTCTTCATGTTTGTATATTAAATATTAATTTCAGTGCAATTATAGATTAAATCTATTGATTTTTATATCTAATTTTCACTGCAAAGTGGATTCCTATCATTGAATAATAATTCCTTACATTTGAGATATGAAAAAGTTGTTAATTCTTTTCCTTCTTTCGTCTAATATCATATTCTCTCAAGCCGGAAATGATATTCAACGTGCTAATATTCGCGGATCTCTTTCGGTTTTAACTTTTGATTTCAATTTCGATGATTTGTTTTGGTCATTTTCTGGAGGAATAGAAGATGTTCAAAATGAATGGGGAGCAAAATTAAACTTTGAATTTAGGCCTTTCAAAAAAAAAGTTCAAATAAGAGAAGGCAACAATATTATCCGGCAATATAAAGAGGTTGTATATTTTATATCCATGGATGTAGATAAAAGGTTCCTGCACTTTAATCTTTGGGGAACAGACACGCAATTTTTTGCAGGAACAAGAACGGGTTTTTTATTAGGAAACTACAAAGGAACTAACGCAAATAGAAAACCGAAGTTTATCACAACACCCATGGTGGGCCTCTGTTTTAACTTCTCAGATGAAGTTAACCTGAAGGTTGGATACATACACTTTTCAGACGGACTAGTAAACGTTCCTGATTCAAGAGTTACACTTGGCTTAAATTTTATTTTAAAATGAAATCAATTAAAAGCATAGTTTTTATAGTAATTGTAGGTTTTGCTTTTAGTCATTGTACAAGGCAAAATGATGATTGCGATCCGGATCAGTTTTGTGACACGTTACCCTACGACAGCGGAGATGTTACTATAAAAGTAACATATAACGGAAATGGAATCCCCATAATTGTATATAAAGGTTACGCCGATCAGAATGAGGTTTTGTTTTATGACACGCTGTGGAGTGAAGAAAGCACTTATTATTTACCCCTTGGAAATAGATATGCTGTAGAAGCATTCTATTATGAAGCCAACTCCACTATCATAGCATTGGACGGTAATAAACTAAAGGAATCTTCATTTTGGAATTGTGATGAAAAGTGCTATGAATTGGCTGAAATCGAACTAGATGTAAAAAAACTTTAACCAATTTCAATATTTCAGATACATTTGCAGTTCAATTTACACGCATGGGAAGCAAAATAGCATATTACGGACTCATATTACCTATATCTTACCTACCCTACTTCTTGCTGTATGCCTTATCTGACTTAGTTTTTGTTGTAATGTATTTTATTGTTGGGTACCGAAAAAAAGTTGTGTTTAAAAACATCAAAAATTCTTTCCCTGATAAAACGGAGAAAGAACACAAAATTATCATGCGCAAGTTCTATCGTCATTTTTGTGATTTAATTTTGGAAAGCCTTAAAGGATTTTCTATCTCTGAAAAACAGATAAGAAAAAGAATGACGGTTAAAAACCCTGAGGTAGTAAATAAATACTTTGATCAAGGAAAGGATATAATTTTTGTTGGTGGGCATTATAATAATTGGGAAATGCTCGCTTTGGGAATTGGCCTTATTTCAAAGCATATACCTATTGGGATTTACAAGCCATTAAACAATAAATTCTTCAACCAAAAAGTTCTAAAATCTAGACAAAAGTATGGGTTGATTATGCGACCAATGAAACAAACCAAAGCTTGTTTTAATGAAGCCCTAGATAAACCAAAAGCTATTATATTTGGTGCTGACCAGCGCCCAGGAAACCCAACAAAAGCTGTTTGGATGCAATTTCTAAACCAAGACACTCCTGTTTCATTTGGGGTGGAAAAATTTGGTAAAGAATATAATCTGCCAATCGTTTTTGGAGCTATTCGAAAAGTCAAAAGAGGACATTATGATTTTGAATACACTTTGTTATTCGAAGAACCTGCTAAAGCTGAGTATGGTGAAATTACTAGAGCTCATACACTAACATTGGAGAAGGATATCCAAGAAAATCCGCAATATTGGCTATGGAGTCATAAAAGATGGAAGCACAAGCGACCTGACTCTTTAAAGTAGCTCTCCGCCTTCAATTACCCCCACTCTTTCCAACCACTGAGAATATTCGCTACTCATTAAAAATGTGGGATATGCCATCAATTCTTTATCCCAATTGGCATTTGTAACATCAAAATAATCTTCCATTACTAATAGGCTTTCTACAGCTAGCGTAAATTCTTTCATTTCAATCAAACAGACAACTTTTGCAAAATGTATATTCGGAATTGTTGGTTCTAATGTAAGTGCTTCATTGTAAAACTCTAACGCTGTCGAATAATTATACTCTTCAAAATACGTAGCTGCTTTTAAATATATTAAGATAGGATCTTCTCCAACCAACTTACTTAATACTTCAATAGCTTCTCTAACTTTCGGATAATTCTCAGAATCAAGACTTAAATAGTATTGTTTTAACCAGTGCCATACAAGATCTCTATCTTTGTCAATTTCATCATTTTTTCCCATTAAGGCATTTGAGCGGTTTTCCGCTGAGGAATGAAAATCTAAAGTATATTTTATAGACTTCATTATTTCAGTTTCCCTCAAAGCAATGTCCACCTGAGAATAATATAAATTAGCTAAATCTGGATTTAAAGAAGAAAAAGCAATAATTGCAGAATCCATTAATCTAAAACCTCCTTTCAAATCATTATCACTTAGCTGTTGTTTGGTAAATACAAGACCTACCAATTCTGTCATCATTTCATTGCAACTATTGGGAGTATTAAAAGATGTAAAATCAGAAATTACAATAGCATTATCCTTTACGTCCAGAATTATTCTAAAGTAATTGACTTCGAGAGGTGCAGTGAATAATCTAAGCCAAATTATGTTACACTCCTCCTGAACTTCATAAAACTGAAAGTCTAATTCTCCCTCTAATAGTATAGTTTGGCGTAAAACTGAAAATAAATCAAAGTTTTTAAATACATCTTTATTTGCTAAAAGATCAGAAACCAAAATAGCATCCGAATTGTATTTAATTTGAATTTTACTTCTTGCTCTAACTGTATCAGCATTATAAATATCTAAAATAAAGGAATTTGCAAATTCTGAGGCATTTGCACTGTCAATATTCAACTTAATAGGAACGTAAACAGTATCCTTTTTACCTTTATTTTCATTATTGCAAGAAAAAATAACAGAAATAATTAAAAAAAATAAAATATATAACTTACTGATATGCTGTTTTTTATTCATTTTTAAACACTTACTTACGACACTAAACGAATGTTAATTAGTTAAAGTACGGATAACGTTTTGAAACCTCCATTACTTTGCACCGTCGATACCAAAATATAGACAGAATAAAACTACTATTTAATAACTAACCCGTTACGCTATCTATGAATAGTTAGTAACAAAACAAACACACATTTATTATGAATAACTTAAGAAACAGAGTACAATTAATCGGAAATTTAGGAACTACACCAGAAGTAATCGATTTAAAAGAAGGTAGGAAACTAGTAAAACTTTCACTCGCTACAAACGATACATACAAGAATAAAAAAGGCGAAACGATCAAAGAAACCCAATGGCACAACCTAACGGTTTTTGGAAACCTTGCGGAAATCGCTGAACAGCACCTTGAAAAAGGAAAAGAGGTATGTATTGAAGGTAAATTAAACAACCGTACATATGACGACAAAGACGGGAACAAAAGATATGTAACCGAGATCGTTGTACAAGAATTATTAATGCTAGGTAAAAAACAATAGTTAATACCTAGACAGTAACGCTCACAATCTAGTGAGCGTTACTTTTTTTTACTGTAACCTTATATATACCCTAATTATGAATACTACCTCACATTACCAATCAAACACAAATATTATCGATCAAAAAGAAGCTGAAGATCACCGATTAACTATAGGTGACTTGCGCAACTTCGATCACTTATCAGAAGACCTTATGTTCGACTTAACGAACGAAGAATTTGAAAAAATGATGAATCAAATTGATTGCTCAGCATGCATAGAACCGCTATTTCTGACGGTTTCAACTACAGAATTGGAGCCACAATCACTTGGCTATTATTAAAAATAAAAAGAGCGTAATAAGCCGCAATATGCGTATTACCCCAAATAAAATATCAAATTATGATGACAAAAGGCGGAGCCGTTTATATACTAACTAACAAAAACAATAACGTACTTTATACAGGAGTGACGCGTAATCTCCCCGTTCGAATGTACCAGCATAAATTTAAAAATTACCACATAGCTTTTACAAGCAGATATAGCGTTAACAAACTAGTTTATTACAAACGTTTTCATTCTATCGTAGAAGCTATTGCTGAAGAAAAAAGAATAAAATTAGGGTCTAGAAAGTATAAAATAATTCTAGTTGAAACATCAAACCCTAACTGGGATGATTTATCTATCCAGTTGTAAAGCGAACATCTTTCATGAGATTGCTTCGCTTCGGTCCAAATCACCACTAATACGGTGCAACGGATACTAATTTTGATACTGGATAATTAAACTTCTTCTTCAAAATCAGCTAAACTGTCAATAAAATGCTCCCAAGAGAACTTTTCTTTCTCTAATTCTACGTTCTTTTCAAATTCAGCTTTTTTGTTTTCAGTATAAAAACGAACAATCGCATCCGCGATGGCAGTTTCGTTTAGTTCGGTAACATAGCCCACCTTATCATGTGCTACAATCTCAGGTAAACCGCCTACATTAGTAACTATCATTGGTTTGTTGAAATTATAAGCTACTTGGGTAATACCACTCTGTGTGGCTGTCTTATAAGGCTGCACAACACAATCTGCAGCTGCAAAATAATACCTTACCTCATCTTGCGGAATGTAGTGATCGCACAATAAAACCGATGTTTTAGTAGCTTCTAATAGCTCCGAATACTTTTCCTGTTTGTCGTAAAATTCTCCTGCTATAATAAGCTTTATACCTAATTTTTTAATTCGAGAATCTTGCAAAGCTTTTAAAGCTAAATCTAACCCTTTGTAAGCTCTAATCAACCCAAAAAACAAGATGTATTTTGAATTAATATCTAAGTTCAATTTCTCAATACCCACACTCCTAGCAACAGATTCTCCAAAAATATTATATACAGGATGTGGCAACATTATTTTATTCTGGTTATCAGTAAATTGAGAAATATCTTCTAATACAGATTTAGAAAGCGTAATAAATCCGTCACATCTTTTAAGGAAGTATTTAGTAAGCCATCTATCTCCTAACCTACTCTCATGAGGTATAACATTGTCAGTAATCGCTAAAACCTTAACTCCTTTCTTACGCAATTTTCCTGCTATTGTACCGAGTGCAGGCCCCATAAATGGTAACCAAAAACGAATGATAACATAATCAGGTTTTAAACTGGTTATAAACTTTGCCGTTTTTATCCAATTTAATGGATTGACAGCGTTTATTCTCGTGAAAATTTTTAAATCTTCTGGACCTTTACCATCTGCAAACTGGGTCTTACCAGGAAAAAGAAATTTAGGATATTGATAGGAGAATGACACCAATTCGGTCTCATAGCCTTTAAGGTTCATTTCTCTCGATAAAGCTTCATTAAAATTTGCTATTCCTCCTCTCAGAGGAAAAGCAGGACCAACAATAACAACTTTCTTTCGGTTAGTCATCTAAATTAGATGTTTTCGCTTTGATTAAGTAAATGTTTCGATTAGGAGAATTCCGAGCAAGCATTTCTCCTAAGAAACCAGCTAAAAACATTTGGACACCGAGAATCATACAAGTCAATGCAATGTAAAAACTTGGCCTTGAAGCAATTAAAACTCCTGCTTTATCTATAAACAACTTGTCAATACCGATCCACAATGCAAAACCAAATCCAATAGCGAACATTAAGGATCCTATGGTTCCAAAAAAGTGCATAGGTCTTTTTCCAAATCGCCCAATAAATGTTATACTAAACAAATCTAAAAACCCAAAAAGAAATCTTTCTAAACCAAATTTTGTTTTACCGTATTTTCTTTCTTGATGTTGAACAACTTTTTCACCGATTTTATTAAATCCAGCCCATTTTGCAATAACAGGAATGTAACGATGCATTTCTCCGTAAACTTCTATGGATTTTACCACTTCTTTCTTATAAGCTTTTAAACCACAATTCATATCATGTAGTTTTATTCCACTTACCCTTCGAGTTGTAGCATTATATAATTTAGTAGGAATAGTCTTAGTTATCGGATCATATCGTTTCTTTTTCCAACCAGAAACAATATCAAAGCTTTCTTCCTTAACCATTTGATACAACTCAGGAATCTCATCTGGACTATCTTGTAAATCTGCATCCATAGTAATTACAACATCTCCTTTTACAGCTTCAAAAGCGACATTTAATGCGGCTGATTTCCCATAATTCCGACGAAAGGAAATTCCTTTAATTTTATTATTAGAAACCATTAACTCTTCAACCTTTTTCCAAGATTCATCAGTACTACCATCATCAACCATGATGACCTCATAATTGAAATTATTATCAGTACAGACCCTATCAATCCAATCAGTCAATTCACCGATAGATTCCTCTTCATTGAACAAAGGCACTACAATTGATAGTTGAATATGTTGGTTTTCTATTTCCATATAATTGAAACAAATATACTATTTTGGCTGCAGGAGTGCTAATACTGAGGCTGAATCTTTCAATGCTAAAATAAAAGATTACAGATCACAACTTATAGGGGTTGTCGAAAAAAAAAGGGATAACTGAATTAAATTTTCAGTTATCCCTTGCTGCGGACAGTGAGGGATTCGAACCCCCGGTACCTTGCGGTACAGTAGTTTTCAAGACTACCGCATTCGACCACTCTGCCAACTATCCGAATGGCTGCAAAAATAGAACGGATTTTTGTATATGCAAGTGTTTTCACAAAAAACATTATATCTTTTTTATTTCTACATTAGTGCTTTGTTATGTCATGGCATAGTACAATAGCAGGCTTTAAGGCTTATCTTAAATTAGAACGTTCACTTTCAGATAATTCTATTTCTAATTACTTGCGAGATGTTGGTAAATTAGATAACTATTTTCAGCAGATTTTAGAAACAGAAAAAACCATTAGTTCTGTATCAATTGATGATTTACAGGGTTTTATTAAATGGATAAATGAAATTGGTTTATCTGCAAGAAGCCAGGCCCGAATAATCTCAGGAATTAAATCTTTCTTTAAATACTTGATCTTAGAAGACCTGATAAAAGTAGACCCTTCTGAATTGCTAGAATCTCCAAGGCTCGGAAGAAAACTACCTGACACCCTGTCTATTGATGAAGTTGACTCTCTGATAAACGCTATTGATAGAAGTAATGCGCAAGGAGAAAGGAATTTGGCTATACTTGAAACACTTTACGGTTGTGGTCTTCGTGTAACAGAACTTACTACAATGCAACTATCCGAAATATTTTGGGAAGAAGGTTTTGTACGAATTATTGGGAAAGGAGATAAACAAAGACTTGTTCCTATAGGAGGAAAAGCATTGAAACAATTAAAAATTTACATTAACGAAGTACGCGTTCATCAAACAATACAAAAAGGGTTTGAAGATTTTGTTTTTTTAAACAGAAGAGGAAAATCATTGACAAGGGTTATGATTTTTACCATAATTAAACAACTAGCAGAAAAGATTGGGCTAGAAAAGAGTATATCTCCTCATACCTTTCGGCATTCATTTGCGACACATTTAGTAGAAGGCGGAGCTGATTTAAGAGCCGTTCAAGAAATGCTAGGACACGAATCTATCACAACCACTGAAATTTACACACACCTAGATAGAAGTTTCTTAAAACAAGTGATTTTGGACCATCATCCATGGGGTGATAAATAGGTTTCTCGTTATTTGTTCAAGTGTTCATTGTTAAACGTCATTACGAGAGATTGCAAGGCAATTTCGAAGTGAACTCATCGAAAAAGCACTAACTCGGTGAGACTGCTTCATTCGATTCTCGAATTCGCAGTGACGATTTTTTTCTTAAATTTAGTAAGTCCCAAACAACAGCACCCAATAACACTACATATTCAAGGCCTATCAACCAGTAGCTTTCATTAACAACACCCACATCGCGATAAGCGTAATAACTTAATACGACTACAAAACTCCAGACTAACGGAAACCTCAAATTCGTAAAAATAGACAAGGTTAATAGGTAGATAATATACCAAGGATGTACAATGGACGCAAATGCATAGTAGATTAGTAACAACCACACTATATAATTAAAGATGCTTTTTAAATCTCTATTCCTTCTACTCTTTATTAGTATTAAAACAGCAGACAACAACACTATCACCTGTCCAATTTTTCCAATATTCTCTATTTGATTGTAACCATAAATTTGAAAACCAACTTCTCTAAACACATTGTACAAACTCCCATTAAACTCAAACGTTTTAAAGTACAAGTTTATACTAGACCCAAATGTTTCGAGAAGGTTGACACCCATAAATGGAAGGAATAAAAGCAATGTAAAAACACCAATCACACCATAAAAAACAAACAACTGTTTCCATTTCATTCTAAATATAAATAGCGGTAAAAACAGTATTGGAATTAATTTTGTACAGATGGCTAAAGCATATAATAGCCCTGCTTGAACTGTGCTTTTTTGAATAAGAAACCACATGGCAGCCAAGACAAAGAACAATGTAACTCCTTCAAAGTGTAAGTTCCCGGTAAGCTCTGTTATAACTAAAGGGTTTAATGCATAGATAACCACTAGCTCTTTCTTTTTACTAAACCATTTCAGAAGCTTAGCTAAAATGAGAATAACACCTATATCAAAACCAATAAGCAATAAGCGTAGCAAGACTATGAACTGATAGGAATTATTTCCAGAAGCATATTCTACTAAGCCAAAGAATACTAGATTTACGGGCGGGTAAACCGAATAGTATTCTTTAGAATTCATTTTGTCGTAAGTAAGGTCCTTTAAGGTAACCGCTTCTTTCGGATTATCAAACTCCTGCTCTACTGGTTTAAACTCATAAGGGTTATTTCCATTTGAAATCAGTTCCCCGTCCCATATAAAACGGTAGTAATCGTCACTTAAATTTGGAGTAGCAAAAAGCAACACAAGTCTAAACAACAGTGAGATTACGAGTACTTGCTTAAACCCAAGTTTTGGCTTTACATCTGATCTCCAAAAGGGAAATACATAAAGGAACAAACCTGTTAAAATGGCATAAACGATGAATAAGGCAAGCTCATTATCCCTTGTAATATAATACCCAAAAATGAAAAAAGAGATTATTCCGGTCAGAGCAACTGTAAATGTTTGTTTATTTTGCTGCTGCTGCATGTTTTACCGTATAAAAACTAGTATAACTAAATCCGATGGCAATCATAACTAGAAATCCAAGCATATAGTAGTTCTCAAATTCTAATGCTACATATATTCCATACCCAGCATAAAGAACAAGAAGGAATTCCAATATTGCCATGGGATTGAATGAAGAAATTACATACTTATTTGCTTTCAAGGAATCAGATTTGGTGTTAACATTAAATTTAGGTGTTCTAATAAAAGGTGATTTCTTCCCCAAATAACCTTCCATTACTCCAATTGAATTATATAAGCCTATACCCATAGTTAAAGCTAGAAAGATAGGAAAGAACATTATAAACTTGAAAAAAGCAACGATAAAATTATCCTCTGGGGATTTATTGGATACAAAGTAAATTACCCCAAGTATTATGGTGCTAATAAAGAAAAATGACAAGGAATTCCTGAATACATGGTCGAACTGAGGAAATTGATTAATGACCAACATAGCTGGAATACTTAGCAGTACCAAAGAAATAATACAAATGAACAAAAAGCTATTTAAAAGGTGAAAAGTAGCATTGATTTTTGTTCTCATTCCAATACCTCTTTTAATTAGAACTTTACCTAAGTTCTTTCTTGTACATTCAGCAGCTCCTTTACTCCATCTAAACTGTTGGCTTTTAAGAGCAGGCATTGTTACAGGTAATTCCGCTGGAGATTCAACATCTTCTAAATACTGAAACTTCCATCCTTTTAATTGTGCTCTGTAACTTAAATCTAAATCTTCGGTCAATGTATCTGATTGCCAACCACCAGCATCTTCAATGGTGGTTTTTCTCCAAATCCCTGCAGTACCATTAAAATTTATAAAGTGACCACCAAAATTCCTTCCTCTTTGCTCAATTTTAAAATGAGCATCTAAAGCAAATGCTTGTAGCTTTGTTAGAATAGAATAATCTCTATTTAAATGCCCCCAACGCGTCTGAACCATTCCAATTTTGTCATCTTCAAAATAAGGAATTGTTCTATTTAAAAAATCTGTTTTTGGAACAAAGTCAGCATCAAAAATAGCTATATACTCTCCTTTTAATAAATGCATTCCATAAGCCAGAGCACCTGCTTTAAAGCCTTCTCTCTTTGGTCGAATTACTTGTGTAATATCAATTCCTTTCTCCCTCCATTTCCTGACTTTATTGGCTATAATCTCTACGGTTTCATCATTGGAATCATCCAGCACCTGAATTTCTAGCTTTTCTGTTGGCCAATCAAAATTGGCAACTGCATCGATTAAGCGTTCAATTACATAAAGTTCATTGTAAACGGGAAGTTGTATTGTAACTATAGGTTTCTCTTCATCATTATCAAAAGACTTTTCTTGAACTCCTCTATTTTTTCGTTTATCCCTTAAGTAAGCAAAAGTTAAGTTGAGTTCTGTAATTGCATAAAGCAAAATAAAGCTCAAGAAGAAAATATATAGTCCAATAATGACGAATTCCATGTTATTTCTTAAAAACGTATTTTAATATTGTAGATAAGATTTTATAGCCTGCTAAAATAGTTCCTTTTATTGTTCCTGTTACTTTAGACACCCCTATTCTTTCTCTATAACTTACAGCTACTTCGCAAAATTTATATTTCCTTTTTGCTGCTTTTATTTGCATCTCAACTGTCCAACCATATGTAGTGTCCTGCATATTCAATTCTAATAATTTATTAAATTTCAAAGCTCTAAAAGGTCCTAAATCTGTAAATTTAGCACCATAAAACAACCTAATCAGTCGGGTAGCTAACCAATTACCAAATAGTTGCTGAGGCATCATGGATTTCTTCTCTCTTGTGCCAAGTGCTCTTGATCCAATCACCATGTCCATGTTTCTTTCGATAATTGGTTGAACCACGAAAGGCAATTCCTCTGGATGGTCAGAATAGTCCGCATCCATAAAAACAATAATATCTGGTTGATCTGTTTTATTCTTTAAGTAATCAATTCCTCTTAGGCAAGCAGATCCATATCCTTGACGAGGCTCGTCCAAAACAGTTGCGCCATTTCCAGAAGCTCTTTTTACAGTATCATCAGTAGAATTATTATTAACCACTACAACTTCTCGAACCCAATCCATCGGCATATCTTTTAATATGTGTACGATTGATTCTTGTTCATTAAAGGCAGGGATTACTACGTCGATAGTTGGTTTTTGAATCATTAATAAAAGACCGTAATTATTATTTGTTTAAAAACTCTTTCAAGCCTTCGTTTCCTAGAATTACTTCTGGAGCTTCCATTCTAGAACCATTAGTATTAGGAGCATTTTCTAAGTTAAGAACTCCTCTTGGGCAAACAGCAGAGCAAACTCCACATCCTACACAAGAAGAACGGACTATATTTTGTCCTTTTTGAGCGTAAGCTCGAACATCAATCCCTTGCTCACAATAAGTAGAGCAATTTCCACAAGAAATACATTGACCTCCGTTGGTAGTAATTCTAAATTTTGACTTGAATCGTTGAACTATTCCCATATAAGCTGCTAATGGACAACCAAATCGACACCAAGCTCTATTCCCAAGAATTGGATAAAAACCTGTACCGATAACTCCTGCGAAAATTGACCCAATTAAAAACCCATACCATTCTCTAATATTATAGGCAGACATTCCGAATAATACATCTTTGCTGCTCATTTCTGGATAGTTCACTTCATTGTAAGAATGATAACCAGCGAATATGGTCATGATTATTGCAAATAGAAATACACTATAAATCATCCATCTTTCAATTTTCCACGTAATTAATCTCTTATCAGATAATTGTCTATATGGGTCTCCTAAAGTTTCGGCTAAACCTCCACATCCGCAGACCCATGAGCAATACCATCTTTTTCCATAGAAATAAACCATTACCGGAATAACTATTACGCTGAGAACAATTCCCCAAACAAACATAAATATTCCAACTGTCCCTGAATCAAAGTGACTATTTACATTCCAATCAAAAAACATATCATAATCTAATGGCCACGCATTTTTCAAGTCCATCGCTGGTAAATCAAATAAGGGCAGAATTTCCACTAATAGGAATGCAAAAATTATTTGAAAAAACAAAACACTTGTAGTTCTAACGATTTGATAGCGGTTATGGCGGTACTTGATAAACATCCTTATTCCCATTACACACATAGAAACTGTGTATAACGTACCGTATAAAAACCATTGAGATGCAGAAGCTCCCTCAATAAACAAACCCTTGAAAGGATCTACTATACTTGTCCAATTAACAATTAGCCAAGGGTAAAAATACAGTAGAATGTAAAAAAATAATAAGAAAACGAAAGCTAAGATTCCAATCCAACCCCTACTAGTTGCAGCATCATGATAGACTCCATTGTTTTTAATTCCAGGACCACCCATTAAAATTGCCCCAGGCAGAATATACATTAGTGCACCAATAATACAAAGACCAAATGTTAAGAATAAAAACAGCCCTTTATTATCAGTAATTGGTCCATTCGAGGCTGCTTTTACTAAATCAAATCGAGAATATTTATTATCCCACACAAAATACTTCTCTCCTAGTTTTCCGTTTATTCCTTTGAGTTTGTTTTCAAAATCCTTTTTAAAGTCATCAACCTTATCATAAGATTTACTTTCGTTGAACATCCAACTGGTATTATCTATCAATAATTTCTGCTTCTTAACATTATCAGAGAATACTGCTATAACCACATCCTTACTATATGCTACCTTACCATTTACAATCGCTAAGTCATAAATTGCTTCAACTTCTATAGCTGTTATTCCATCTTTTTCAGCAAAGCTTTCTGAAATCGATGCATTTGAATTGTTCAGTAGATTAGAAATTTCACTTGAAAAAGCAAACTGATTACTAAACTCTTTATCTAGTAACTCCAATTCAATAGCAGCCTTTTTTATACTAGCTGCTATGGTATCGCCTTTGTCAATTTTTTCTGTAGTATCATAAAGGGATTTTAACTTATCTTCCGAAATTTTATAAGTACCAACAAATAGAGACGCTATAAAAACTGCAAAACCTATAAGGAAAACTACTAAACCAATATTTCTTATATTTTTCATACTACCTTGCACCTAAAATTCGTTTCCAACTTCTCTTTTTTACTGAAATCTTTGTGCCCTGTTCTACATTGAATTTTGCAACAATTTCATCTTCGTATAATCTATAAAACTCCGGATCAAAATTAGCATCTTTTAACTGCTCCATTACCTTATCAATAGTGGAATCAGCATCTAAATGACGATTCATTACTTCATGGCGAATTCTAATGCCAAAGGTATTAAGTCCTAAAAACTTTCTTGAAGCTTTATCGAATACAAAATGCATACACATTTCTCCATCTTTATGTTCCCAATAAAAATTTGTTTCACCTTCTTGGAGCTTTGAGTGTACCCAACCGTAAGTCTGATATTCTATATCGAAAAACTTAGCGGAATTGAACCAATGACCTGGTTTGTAGGCTAGTTTGTTTCCACATATAGTTTGCGCAACCGTTTCTCCCATAATACGACCTGTATACCAAACTTGCTCTAAATTATTTCTTCCTGCTACTGGTTTCGAAAACTGGGCACAATCACCAATTGAATAAACATCCGGCTGATTCGTCTCTAGGAATTGATTAACAACAATACCTTCTTCAGTTTCTAGATCTGTCTCTTTTAAGAAATCTATATTTGGAGACACCCCTGCAGTTAGTCCAACAAACTGACAAGCTAATTCTTCTCCATTAGATGAAACTACAGCTTTTACGCGCCCATTTTCATCTGAGATAATTTCTTTCAACTCCGTATTAAAACGCAGATCAATTCCCCTACTCTCTAAGTGTTTTCCTATAATATCTGCTTCCTTTAATGGAAGTACATTTCCCCAAAATTTGTCTTCTCTTACAAAGAAAGAAACGGGTATATTTCTAGAATGAAGCATTTCAGCCATTTCAACACCAATTAGCCCTCCTCCAACTATAACAGCTCTTTCTACTTTATGTTCGGTAGTATTCTCTTCCATTAAGTCCAAATCTTGTTTACTGTACAATCCCTGAACTCCTTTTAGATCTTGCCCTGGCCAGCCAAACTTATTGGACTTAGAACCAACAGCAAGAATTAATTGATCATAAGTTATTTTGCCCCTTCCAGAAAAACTTAATACTTTAGAATCATAATCTACCTTTTCAACAAATCCACTCTTCAATTCAATTCGATTCTTTTCCCAGAACCAATTCTCATAAGGTTGTGTATGTTCAAATTTCATATGTCCCATGTAAACATACATAAGAGCTGTTCTAGAAAAGAAATAATCTGTTTCAGCAGAAATTATCGTAATACGCTTGTTGCTTAATTTACGGATATGACGAGCAGCAGTAACTCCCGAGATGCCATTTCCAATAATTACTACGTGTTCCAAATCTATTTTTTAATTTTTGGTAAATTATAATAATTCTAAATAAGAACAATGAAATTCACAAAATAACTACAGCTACTCTTGTCTATTTTAAATAGCAAGACTTTTAGCAATGCTAAGAAATTAACTGATATTATTATGGGATAACTCTTAATTAAGTTTAACTACAAATGCATCATCTAAGAGAGCATCTCCTGAAATCATTTTCTTCTTAGCTAAGTTTGCATCCTCTTTAGAACTGTAGGTGCCAATTGAAACTTTGGTAAGATTTCCCTCATTTCGTTTAATTAAATCTCCTGCTTTAATCTTGTGTTTAATGCAAAACTCCATAACTCTTCGATCGCTATACTCTGAAAGGGACAATAACTGAATTGAATAATTGCCGTTACCCGTTGGGCTCTCTATGTTTTCAGTACTATTGGTATTTTCGCTATTTTCCGGATTCTTTGTTGATTCTTTATTCTCTGTAACCACCAAAGCATAGGAAGTTTTATCACTTAAATCCTTAATCACAAAGGAATTATCTTCAGGTGTAACACCCTGATAGGGAGTATAATCCGTTGACTCTATTGAAATAATTAAGTCTTCAATATTTGGTTTCATTTTACTTTCTCCAACAGCATAAACAAACTTCACTCCAATTGAAATTTCTTGCTTAATAGATGGTTGTATATAAAAAACCGTTGTCACCCCTTCATCTCCAACAGAAAATGCGTAAAAGGAAATTCCATCACTTTCTTTTTTAGAAACATTACCTCCAGACGAGGGAGTAATTACATTTACTCCTTCCGGAATTTTAAAAGAAACTTTTGCAAATTCGGCATTGGAGGCACCTAAGAAAACAGATGTAATTTTATACTCATTCTTTTCTGAATTTTTTTCAACCGTATGGGTTACAACTACATTTGCAGCAAAAAGCCCATTAACAATACAAAGGGAAAAGAAGATAGTAAAAATTGATTTTTTCATATTGTAATTATATTTTTAGTTCTATTAAATTCGAATCAATGAATTCGGATATAGGTTAAATAGTGATTTAAGTAATGTATATAAAATAAAAACCCGTTTCCAACATTTGCCGAGAACAGGGTTTAACAAGGAAATCATTATTCCGTTAATCTTTTAAAAGCTCACCTATTTCAGAATCCAATTTCCCATTACCATCCAATTTTGCTTGCCATGTGTAATGTTCATTATTTTTAATTGCAACTTTATCCGGTTGAACCGTTCCAAACAACACCAAATGCTTTCCATCTTCATGTAACTTAACATAAGCACAATGACGGTGATAGTTTTCTTCTTTTTCTTCCAAAGCATAATCCCATTGAATTTCCCCTCTTGCATTCACCTTTACAACTCTCTCTCTGGTATCGGTTTCGTCTAATTTATTGTGTGCTTCCATAAAAATATAAAAGTATCCTGTTCTATCTTCAATTATACTTTGAGCTTCTGTATTGTCATTTTTCGAGCCAAAAAAGTGAGACCAAATAACCTCTTTCTTTTCGTTAAGAAAAACCACCTTAGCTCCTTTAGAGCCACCTTCAGAATATCCACCTATTATAATAAGCCCTCCATCCCGCGTGATAATAACTGGAGCCGAAAAGTCTGCCTTTCCTATATAACTGGTTAAATCTGAATGCAATGTAATTCCATTCTCTTTTGCATAACTTTTACCATCATCCAATGTAGCTTGAGCAAAATAACTAATATTGGAAAAGATAATAAATAGTAATAGTAACTTTTTCATAAATACAATTTTAAATTTTATTCTCAATAAATGTAAGACCTTATACTTAAATATCCTAGAAAGGTTCTATTCTAATGCATTAGATTTTGTAGCACACACTTTATTCAGGACTTATTACCACGCAAAAAGGCCTTCCATTACCTGCTTTCCCCATGGTTTATCTCCAAACTTTTCTGCCATGTCTTTTCGAAGCTCTTCTTCTGTCTTTATTTTTTTGGCGGGAAATTCGGGAATATATTCCTCAATATTATCAACTCCTATTTCAACAGTCTTAGCAAAATAAACAACTCCTCCATCTTCAGTAGCCAAGCCTAATATAGTTCCAGGTAAACCCCAGAAACTTTCGGGACCTATACTAGGCATGATTTCTTCTGTGTACCAAGCATGGATTCTGGTTGTATCATCCTTTTCCCAGATTACTCTTCTGCAATCATATCCCGCAATTTTTCGCATACTTGAAGTCACCTTCCACTCTCTTTTTTTCAAACTATCAGATACGAAAACATTATCACCCCAAACAGGCAATATTGACATTCTTTGATTTTTATTTAGATTTTGATAAACTGTATTCTTCATGGTAGCCCAATCCATTTGTTCTACCAAATCGGTTTCTTGTGGCTTAAAAATGGATATTGTATCATTAAAATACATTTCAAACATATCAATTTTTATTTTTTTATCCTTTAGCCAAGCTTTCATTCGGCTATCTGAATATTTCTTTAATAAGTTTGTTCTTCTTTCAAACACAATCTTACCCGATCTTATCTGGCCTGTTCCAGTAAGACTTATTAAAACCAATAAACCAATAATTAATACTTTCATATCTTAATGCCAACCCTGCGGATCTTTTTCTTTAGTTTTGTTATTATTAAACTTCATTGTCAACTTCAATAAAAAATATCGACTAATAATAGTAGTTCTATTATCTGTTATTACATTACCATTTATTTGCCGTTGGGCTATAATATTTTGATTTAATATATCATTACCAATAATTGATAAAATTAGGTTTTCCGTTTCTAAAAATGCTTTACTAATTTCAGCATTCCAAATTAGAAAACTCAGGTTATATCCGTCTGACAACTGAGAATTAATAGTGTAAGAAACATCTGATTTCAACATGAAGTGAAATGGCAACTGCCACTTTAAATAAGCTGAATAACTCTGTATTGTAAATGGCGTATTACTGTAAAAAGTACTATTTGCTTCGTTGTAAGAAAAATTATTCGCAACGGAAATATCTAAAGAATCTAAATCTAGTTCTAGTTTAACTCCTGCAGCAATAGCTGTGTTCTCTGTCAGGTTTTCGGCATCATTAATGAAACTAGTATATTTACTATATGAACCATTAACATTTGGCATCAGCTTCAATATCCTTTTATAGATTGGAAAACTTGCTCCTCCGTATAAACTACCAAATTGATTACCATCTACATTTACAGTTTGTGCTATTGTTCTTCCAAAAGAATCATAATTGGTTGCATTAGTAAACGCATTTTCCTTAACCGAGAAATTGATTCCTGTCCATACATATTTTGCAGTTAAGGGAGACCAGGAATTAAAATTCAAATTGAAAGAATGACTATAATCAGGCCTTAAATTAGGGTTACCAAGAGAAATTCTGTTTGGATTAGCATTATCTTGAATAGGTTGCAAAGCAGAAATTGAAGGTTGAGAAGATGCAGTATTATAGGCAAAAGACAAACTTTTACTTCGGCTGGGCTTGTATTTGTATCTAAAATTCGGCAGGAGGTTATTAATGTCTTGAAGAATTAATGTGTCCGAAATTAAATTCTCATTTGAGATTGCCACATTGCGTAAACGACCGCCAACATTGAAAACATGCTTTTTTGTTTCGTAAATAAACTTCGCTCCCGCTTTGTTTTCTTGCCGAATGTTTTTAAAAATATTCGAGTTGTCAGAAACCAATTCCGTGTATTCACCATTAACATTATTAAAGGAAGTTATACTTAAGTCTGATAATTCGTACCTGTACTCATATTCCATCTCTAATTTAATTTTTTTACTTAATGGCTCTGTAAATGTTAATATACCCGTATGTTTTTGACTAGAATTAATATTTTCCTTTTGCTGATCAACAACATCAACATAATCGACAATACCATAATACGTCGTTGCAGAAAGCAATGAGCCATTGGTTTTATTATCATTCACTTCAAGATTATACTTTAACATCAGCTCTCTTTTATCTTTCTTAAACCTTCTGCGCAGCTTTGCACGAGAGTTAATAGAATAGCCTTCCGAATTATTTAAATTTCTGATAGTCGTATTTAAAGTTTCTATAGCATTATCCGTGAGAAACGTAGCGTTTGAAGAGTCATTTTGCGATGCCGCATCTATTGTTATTCCTGGGCGCAATTCAAAGTAAGTCAAAGAATCTATATCACTTATCAATTTTAAATTGATTCTATGTGATTCATCTTTATTAACATTATTTGCATAATTATCTGTAAAATAGGAAGAGTCTGACAAAAAATACTGTGATAAACTGCTAGAGGTAGCATCTAATTCCGTATTGTAGTAGGAATAATTAAAGCCCACTTTTGTTTTCTTACCTATTTTATCACTGTAATAAAAACCTGCTCTGAGAGTTTTGGGTATACCAGAAACATTGTTTTGATTTTCACCCATGCTAGAGTATTTAAACCCTCCTCCACTTTCATTATCTAAACCAAAGCGGTTTCTATCCCTATAACCAAAAGTAGAAAGAGGAGTATTAGAACCTAACCCAAAGAACGAAACCTTCTGGGTCTTATTAAATTTATTCAACAAAACCTCTCCTTCATAAAAAGGGTTTGAATCCGGAGTTAAATCCCCATCTGATGCTCCTGAAATCCTTCCGAAATACCCTTTTTTAGCATCTTCTTTCAATTTTAAATCCATGACTTGAATGGTTTCATCTTCACCATCTTCTGCATCATCATTCTTTTTTTCATATACCTGAACTGACTCTACTCCATCAGCCCCTAAATTTCTAGTTGCAACAGTAGGATCAGAACCAAAAAACTCATCTCCATCGACCAAAACTTGGGATATTGACTTCCCCTGAGAAGTAATATTTCCATCTTTATCTACGTCAATACCCGGTAGTTTTTTTAGTAAATCTTCTACAACTGCATTTTGCCCAACTGCAAAAGAATCCGCATTATAAACGAGTGTATCACCTCTAAAGTAAACGGGCTCATTGTTAGCGAATATTACCACCTCATCAAACACTTGACTTTCGCTCGGTAATATTATTTCGGGTACAGTAAATTCCTTTTTCTCTGGCGTTCCAATTATAAAATAAGAGCGCTCATCAAATTTTGGATGCGTTATCAATAATTCTATTGTTGTAACCGGAAGGTTCGAAAACAAAAATTCTCCCCTTAAATCTGTACGTTTAAAATCTAATAAAACAGAATCACTTAAACGAACTGCCATAACAACAGCATCGGCTAAAGGGAGTTTTTTCACAGTATCAACAACGTTACCTTTTATAGTGAGGTCTTGTGCTATTGAGGTTGAACCAATTATTGCTAATAATAAGCAAAGTAAAAGTTTTTTCATTTAGGTTGTTTCTGAAAATTAAATAATTGAATAGTAGTATCAATACAAATAAACTTACCAAGTAAAATTAGATTAATCCTATTACTAAAACTGTTAAAAAAGTATAAATGACCCAAATGGAGTGTGAACGGTTGAATGCCCTAACTTATGAAGAAAAATAACTACAATTTAACTACCGCATTCAAAATAAGAATGGAGAATTAAGCTAATTAAACGGATAGCATAGTAATGAGATACAACCATGCAATAAAAGAGGAAAGAATCATTAGCCTTCTAACCGAAGTATTTAAATTATATTTCTCTTCATCCTCTCTTGTTATTAAACTTGCCGTAATTCCAATTAAAAGAAAAAGAAAAACATTAAGTAAAGGGTTATTTAATAAAAAAAGTAATGCACACATACTTGCAATAGGGAAAGAATACAGTAATGTGTTTTTATTTGCCTGTACTTGATATTCCTTATTAAAAAACAATAGAAGTCCTAGGGCTGCCCATGCGGCAATATTGGTTATAGCTAAAACCCCACTAATACCTGGATTAATTTGGCTAATCCAATCACTCATTACACCTAAAGGAAGCAACAAAAATAAAATAGAATACTTATTAAAACCACTCGTAAAAAAGAAGGACATCGAAACAATGGGCACGAGAATAAATAGCATCGGTAACGGGACTACATAATTCCCATCAGAAAATAGATAACTAATTCCATAAAGTGCGTAAGCAAGGAAAAGGTAAAGCGCTATTTTAACATCCCATTTCAAGAAATACGAAAATATTTCATTTTTTCCAAACCTACGTAAAAGAGTCTATTTTAAGGATAAGCGACTTACTTTTAATGATGAAAAGTGTTAAATTTTAGTTAATAATGTAACTTTTTTTTAAATCTACGTTACATAAGCATAGTAACTAGTCATTGAAGTAATTGGTTTCACTTCGGGTTTAAAAATACTGGTTATTTCTGTAAGGTGGTGAAAGCCGTTCCGGGAGGGACGGCTTTCTATTTTTAGGAAGGTTTTTATTCTGCATCATATGATCGGTAAAAAATCTTTTAAAAATGATACGTCAGTCGTATTCGAAATTTCAATTTGCTCTACGACATACTCACCTCTTGATTTAAGCTCCATCTTTTTCATCTTAATTACTTCAATAGAGGGATAGCCAAATTCCAAAACGACTTTCCCCATCATATAATAACAACCTTTACCTTGCAAAGGATATTGTTTGAGTACCTGCGAAAAAAAAACGGTATCGAAGAACTTTCCGTTTAAATCAACGAAACATCCAAACTTCATTATGTCCCCTTTACTTGTTCTAACCTTCTTCTCATTAACATAATAGCCGGTAATTAAAACAATTTGACCTTCTTGCTGTGACAAATCACTCGCTAATATAGACTTCTCTAACCGTTTCCTTATCAAAGAAAAAGGTGAGCATAAGGGGTAATTCAATAATTGAATTTGATCTATTATATCGTCGTAGGGGTTATGCATCAATGTAGGTAGTTCGAATGTTTGAATTTTTATTTTAAATAACGACGCTTTTTCAGATGCTTTAGGTGCTCCTTTTAAAATAAACTGACTCTGCCACATCAATTGCTTTTTAGACAGCTCTGTAAAGCGTAGTGCGTTAATCCGAATGAGAATAAACAGCTGTTCGATACTTACATTTGTTCGTTCTATAAAGTCTATTAAATCAATATAAATTCCCTCTTCTGCTCTATTGAAAATAATCTTCTTAACCAATTTGTATTCAAGCTCCTTGACAAAACTTAATCCGATATAAATATCTTCTCCATAAATACAGGCATTCTGCTCACTTTTATTTATACAAGGCTCATTGATAGTTGCTCCAGCAACTCTCGCCTCGTGGACATAAAACTCTGTCGAATAAAAGCCCCCCCTATTATTTATTACAGCTACCATAAACTCCAAAGGATAATGCGCTTTTAAATACAAGCTCTGAAAACTTTCTACAGCATAAGATGCCGAATGTGCTTTTGAAAAAGAATACCCTGAAAAACTCTCTATCTGCCTCCATACTTCTTTGGTTAATTCATCCGGATAGCCTTTAGCTTTACAATTTTCAAAAAACAAATTAATGACACGTTGCATTTCTTTTTTAGAACGATATTTTCCACTCATGGCTCTTCTAAGAACGTCCGCATCAGCTAGATCAATTCCTGCAAAGTAATGAGCGACCTTTATAACATCTTCTTGATAAATCATAATCCCATAAGTCTCCTCAAGTAACTTTTCCATAATTGGATGGAGGTACTCAAACTTTGCTTTATGAAATCGTTCTATATACAATTTCATCATCCCCGACTGTGCCACTCCTGGACGAATAATAGAACTGGCTGCCACTAATGAAATGTAATTGTCACAGCGAAGTTTATTCAATAAACCTCTCATCGCTGGGGACTCAATATAGAAGCACCCTATCGTATCGCCAGATTTGAGTTGCTTTTTTACTTGTAAATCTTCTTGAAACTTCTCCACTTGATGAATGTCAATATCAATACCCTGATTCTTTTTAATAATGTGAACCGCTTCTTTAATATGACCAAGACCCCTTTGAGAAAGTATATCAAACTTATAAAAACCAATATCTTCTGCTACATGCATGTCCCATTGTACTATTGGAAAACCTTTGGGCGGCATTTGCATTCCTGTGTAATTATACAGCGACTTTTCTGATATAATTATTCCTCCTGCATGAATGCCTAAATAGTTTGGAATCCCTTCCAATAATGCAGTATATTTAAATAATTGCCTCGTTATTTGATTTGTGTTCAAAACATGATCAGGCTGTCTAATTATTCTATCTATTTCTTCTTTGGGAAGTCCAAAGGTTTTAGCTATTTCTCTTATTGCAGAACGGGCTTTAAAAGTAGTATAAGTCGCTATTAATGCTACGTGCTCTGCTCCGTACCTCCGAAACACATAATCGATAATAGTATCTCGTTCATCCCAAGAAAAGTCAATGTCAAAGTCTGGAGGAGAAGTTCGATGTGGGTTAATAAACCGCTCAAAGTACAAGTCCAATTTAATCGGATCTACATCTGTTATTTTCAAACAGTAAGCAACAATACTATTTGCTCCACTTCCCCTACCAACATGATTAAACCCTTTCGTTTTAGCATACCTTAAGATGTCCCATGTAATTAAAAAATAAGGAGAAAAACCCAGTTGCTTTATCACTTTTATTTCTTTATTAAATCTTTCTAGTGCTTTGGAGTTTTGCTTTTTATACCTATAATCAAACCCCTTCTTAGCAATCTCTAATAACAATTCGTTGTCTTTTTCTAGAGACTCCGTAAAAGAAGCCTTGTTTTTAGGCGTTCCAAATTCAAAGTCAATCGAACACTGATCTAAAATGTTTTGAGAATTATCAATCAAAATCGGAAATAGTTGATACTTCTTTTTCAATTGAGTCTGCTCTACAAAAAACTGATTAGAAGGAGCTAAATCAGCTTCTTTTAACTTAGGGAGAATTGTACACAGATCAATTGCACGTAGTATTTTATGCAAGCGGTAATCATTCTCTTTGCGCTTAAAGGAAATAGTATGTAAAGCAACTAGCTTGTCTTGATATTCTTTATCATATTTAATAACGTGATTAACCTGATGTGGTAATACACCTATAAATTCATCGTCCGATAATTCACTGGGATGAATTTTCCCATAGGGATAGATAATTAAAACATCCTTAAGTACAGGAGCAATTGTATCAATTGAGACTCTATTTAATAGAAAACTAGAAAGGTATTTGTTAATTCTGTAATAAGCTTCATTGTTTTTAGCCAAAGCCGTATACAATAATTCACCTGAATTGCGAAACTCGACTCCTATAACTGGTTTTATTCCATACCTCTTCGCATATCTTACAAAATCCAAAGCTGCCGAAGTGTTATTGATATCTGTTAGCGCCAAAGTAGAAACACCAGATTCTTTGGCAAGTTCCACAAGTTCCCTAATTGATAAAGTACCGTACCGTAAACTATAATATGAATGACAATTAATAATCATTGTCTTCTGTGTGCTGGTATTACAGGTGGTTCTCCTGTAAATGAATTCATTCTACCGAAGCCCCTTGTTCCCAAACCAGCACATCGTATAACGGCTTTCATTCCATAACGATTTCTTAGCACATCCATCGCTTGATACAAACTAATTAGTTCTTCTGTATCTTCAAAAAGGTTAATCTGCTGGCCACCTTCTACAAAGTGAGAAAGACGTACACCTACAAGCCTTGCCCTCACCCTTCGATTGTATACTTCATTAAACAATTCCTTTGCTGTATCAATAAGTACGTTATCGGAAGAAGTATATGGAATTCTTCTTTGCTTACTATAAGTCTGCATATCTGAATAGCGAACTTTGACAGCAAGACAAGCTGTTAATTTGTTACCATTTCGCAATTGAAAAGCTAAATTCTCCGTCATTGCTATTATAATACTGAGAAGCTTATTAATATCTGTGGAGTCCTTCTCAAAAGTAATTTCAGAACTAATGGATTTTCTTTCTTGATAAGGAACTATTGGTGAATTATCAATGCCATTACATTTTTTCCAAATCGTAGTGCCGTTAGCTCCTAAAACTCTTTGAATTACTTCAATTGGCATTTTTTGCATGGTATGTATGTATTCAACTCCCATATTACGTAATAGCATAAAAGTTTTTTCTCCCACCATTGGTATTTTCTGAATAGACAAAGGAGCTAAAAAAGGTTTCTCCAAACCACTTTTAATAATAATTTGACCATCAGGTTTTGCCTGTCCTGTTCCTACTTTAGAAACCGTTTTATTAGTCGACATGCCAAATGAAATAGGAAGTCCTGTTTCCCTTGTAATTCTTTGCCTTAATTCTGTTGCCCACTTATAGCAGCTATAAAACTTATCCATGCCCGAAGCATCAATGTAAAACTCATCAATGGAAGACTTCTCATAAATAGGTGAATCCTCTTTTATAATGTCTGTTACCAAATTAGAATACTTGCTATAAACACCACTATCTCCTCTAATAATAAACGCTTCAGGACAAAGTCTTTTTGCTAACCGCATTGGCATTGCCGAATGGACACCAAACTTTCTAGCCTCATAACTACAAGAAGCGACTACTCCTCTATCTGAAGTTCCGCCAATAAGTACTGGCTTACCAATTAATTTTGAATTAATCAATCTTTCACAAGAGACAAAAAAAGTATCTAAGTCCATATGTATGATAGTTCTGTCGCTCATTTTTATAAAATAAATTGAAGAGGAAAATTACAAGTACAAAAAAAGATTAAAAACTAATCTTTGATTGATTGCTTTTTGAGCAAGAAAGAAGCAAGAATCATTAAATAAAAGCTAAAACTTAATACCTCATTGATGCTTGAGACCACTTACTTCCCTATTACGAAGCAAAGAAAGATTTCAACAACGTAAAGTAACTCTGTTGTAAATATTTATTGAACTAGCAGTAAAGATTTAGTGAGGTTAAAGAATACAAACACTTACCTTTTATAATAATCTTCTTTGGACTAGAATTTGTTTAATGTATTTTCACAGCCGAATTAATAAACCGTAATTATACAGATATGAAATACTTACTAATAACTTTAATCACGCCTCTATTTTTTAATAGTTTTATTTCTCAAAAGACACAAATTGACAACAATACAATTTGGTATAATGGCGTCTTTTATCCCGAGAACATTAGTGGCGTTAACTCAATGAATGATGGAGAACACTTTACTTCTTTGGATTACAATCAAGAAACAGAAGCTCTTGAAATCAATAAATATTCTTACGCTAATTATGAAAAGGTAGGAACAATATTATCTTCTGCAGACTTCAAGCCAGACGGGAAAACAACTATAATGTTTGACGACTACCAATTCAGTTCAGATGAAACAAAACTCTTACTAGCTACAGAACAGGAGTCTATTTACAGACACTCCTCTAAATCGAATTATTATATCTATGATATTGCTTCTAAAAAAATTAGTACTTTATCTGACTTTTCAAAAGGGAAACAGCGATTAGCAGAATTTTCTCCCAATGGTAACAAAGTTGCATTTGTTAGAGAAAATAATATTTTTATTAACGATTTATCAGCTAATAAGGAAGTTATAGTAACTACTGATGGTAAAATGAATGAAATTATTAACGGAGGGACTGACTGGGTTTACGAAGAAGAATTTTCTTTTGACAAAGGTTTTTACTGGGCTCCTGATGGAAGTAAAATAGCCTATTACAGGTTTGATGAATCGAAAGTCAAAGAATTTCAAATGGAAACATATGGCACGCTATATCCAGACCGTTTCGTTTTTAAATACCCAAAAGCAGGTGAAGATAATTCTGTAATTAACATTAAAGTATACTACGTAAATGCTGGAAAAACATTTCCTTTCAATATTGGAACAGAAACAGATATCTACATTCCCAGAATCCAATGGACAAACAACCCTAATGTACTCTGTGTACAAAGAATGAATAGACTCCAAAACAAAATTGAATTGCTTACCACTGAGTTTTCAAACCCAAATGCAAAACTATCTCTTGCCCCTGCAAAAGTAATTTACACAGAAACAGCTAAAACATACATAGACATACATGATAACACCACCTTTTTAAAGGATGGAGAAAACTTTTTATGGACAAGTGAAAAAGATGGTTTCAACCATATTTACAAAATCAATATGTCTACTGGTAACGAAACGCAACTTACTTCAGGAAACTGGGAAGTAACAAGTGTTTATGGAATGAATGAAAAAAGTAAGTCAATCTATTTTCAAGCAGCAAAAGATCATCCTACTAAAAGAGAAGTTTATTACCTTTCAAAAAAAGGTGCTGTAAATAAACTATCTATTAAGTCAGGAAATAACAGAGCTGAATTTAGCAAAGGCTTTAAGTACTATTTACATTGGAACACAGATGCTAACACCCCTGCTCACGTTACACTAAACAGTGCAAAAGGAAAAGAAATAAAAGTATTGGAAGATAATAAAACGTTAATCGATACTTTAAAAACATTTGATATCTCTCCTAAAGAATTCTTTACAGTAAAAGGTGAAAACGGAGATGATTTAAATGCTTGGATGATTAAACCTTCTTCGTTTGATGAAAGTAAAAAGTATCCAATGCTAATGTTTGTTTATGGAGGTCCTGGTATAAACACTGTGAATGATTCGTGGGAATACAACAATTACTTCTGGTGGCAATCTTTAGCACAACAAGGTTATGTCGTTGTTTCTGTAGACGCTAGAGGAACTGGGTACAGAGGAAGAGACTTTAAACACAGTACTTATTTACAATTAGGAAAATACGAGACTGAAGATCAAATAGCAGCAGCTAAAGTTTTAGGCAAAAGACCTTATATCGATTCAGAAAGAATTGGAATCTTTGGTTGGAGTTATGGCGGATATATGTCATCTCTTTGTATTACAAAAGGTGCTGATGTATTTAAAGCTGCAATTGCTGTTGCTCCTGTTAGTAACTGGCGTTTTTATGACAATATATATACAGAGAGATTCATGAGAACTCCACAAGAAAATGGTGAAAATTACGACATCAACTCTCCTATCGACCATGTAGATAAATTAAAAGGAAATTACTTACTTATTCACGGAACTGCAGATGATAATGTACATTTTCAAAATGCGGTTGAAATGGTAGATGCCTTACAAAAAGTGGATAAACAATTTGATTTTATGGCATACCCAAATAAAAATCATGGTATTTATGGAGGCAAAACACGTTTAAATCTATATAATAAAATGACTAAATTCTTATTATATAATTTATAAAACAACAACTATGAAAGTATTTGTATTTGCTTTACTAATCCTCACTTCCAGTGCTTCTATAGCACAAGCAACCAATCAGATTAATTGGATGACATGGAACGAAATGACTGCTCTGCGAGAAACCGATTCGGTTAAGAAAAAAATCTTCGTTGACTTTTATACTGGATGGTGCGGTTGGTGTAAGAAAATGGATGCTACAACATTTGCAGACCCTAATATTGTAGCGTACATGAATCAAAATTTTTATGCAGTAAAATTTGATGCCGAAACTAGAGACACAATTGTCTTTAACAACCATACATTCGTCAATACTGATCCTACATTTGTAAAAAAATCTGCAAATGCAAGAGGACGTACACATTGGTTTGCGCAATCCCTCTTAGAAAGTCAGTTATCCTATCCTTCTTATGCTATGCTTGATGAAAATTTCACAAGATTAATGATTTGGAAAGGATTTAAAAAGCAAGATGAGTTAATCGGAATTTTAGTGTTTTTTGCGACGAACCAGTATAAGTATTATCATAATTTCTTGAATGAACAATGGCAAAATTCGTTGCAACAACAGCAAGGTAAAGGAAATTAGACTACCTTAAAAGAGAGACATGGCCTGTAAAATCATGTAGTTTTCCGAAGACATCTCTACATATTAAACGCCAAACATATACATCTTCCTGTGCTTTTACTCCCTTATACATTCCATCCCACGGAGAAAAACCGTGTGTTTCATATATCATTTCTCCCCACCTATCAAATACATAAAAATTAAACCTCTCTTCTACAATAGCAAAACCACTATAAAAGAAGTCATCGTTTATACCATCACCGTTCGGAGTGAATGCATTAGGGACAAAAATGGTAACCACTGGATAAATCTCTACTGGATAAGTTATTGAATCAATACAACCATACTCTGTTGTGACAATTTGCGTAACTAAGTATGTACCTGTATCAGAATAAGTATGAAAGGGTCCAAAATCTGTTGAAGTCGCATTATCAGATAAATCCCAATCATAATACATTCCTCCGACTGATGTATTTACAAAGCCTACTCCTGTTTCGTACATATTAGTAGATGCTGGATCTGGATAAAACCCTGCCAAAGGTGTTGGTCTAACAACTATATAGTTTTGTTCAAACAAAGTGTCATAACAACCTAAATCATTCATAACAATTAACTCAATATCATAGAATTCATCGTCTGTGTTACTATTATTACCATAGGTCGCAGTAGGCGAAAGGCTGGTGGATGTCTGTCCATTTCCTAAATCCCATTCCCAAGAAGTAATAATTGAAGTAGGTGAAGTTGAATTATCTTGGAAAGTAACCGTCAAATCATTACAACTATCAGCATTACTAGGAGAAAATACTACTGATGGCTTTTCATAAACTGTAACAGGGAGTATTGTGTCATTAACACAACCAAAATCTGATGTTACCGTTAGTTGCACATTATAGTCTCCATCGATAATGTAGGAATTGGAAGGGTTTTGTAGATTGGATGAATTTCCATCCGCAAAATTCCAATTCCATAAATTTATCATACCAAATGCAATTGAAGATAAATCAGTAAAATTAGTTGGAGGGGTATTAACACAGATTGAAGTACTCGTAAAATTTGGAACAGGAATAGGGTAAATGGTAATAGGTTGAACCATCTGATCAACACAACCGTTCGTAGAAGTAACAATGAGAGTAATGTCATAAGTGCCTGCTACCGTATATAGATGTGATTCATTTTGATTAGAGACAATAGGTGTTCCATCTCCAAAACTCCACAGCCAAGATGCTATAACACCAGGAGCATTAATAGTCGTAATGTCAGTAAAGGTAGCAGCATCATATAAGCACACTGGCGCTGTATTAAAGCCTACATTAGGTCTAGGGAAAACAATTGATTGCTGCGTTAATGTATCAGTACAGCCATTATCAGTGGTTACAATTAGTGTAACATCATAAGTACCGTCAGTATTATATAAATTTAATGAGTTTTGTAGACCTGAAGTATTTCCATCACCAAAATCCCAGTCCCACCCAGTAATCGAACCAGAGCCTACTGTGGAGGCGTCTGTCATAATAATATTATTATATAAACAGTCATCCGTAACTGCAAATGCTGCTGTAGCTCCAGGGTAAATTGTCATTTGTTGTGTAATTGTATCGTAACAACCACTAATCGATTGAACAATTAATTCAACATCGTAAACCCCTTCTGCTAAATACTGATTAGATGGACTTTGTAACGTACTCGTATTCCCATCACCAAAATCCCAAGACCATGTAATTGCTTCGGTTGTTATTGTAGATAAGTCAGTGAAGACACCTGGAACATCTCCGCAGACATCCATAAAACTAAAATTCGCTTGAGGGACTTCAAATACATTAACCGCCAAATTAAATGTATCAATACAACCAATATCAGTAGTAGCTATTAATGAAGTATTGTAAGTTCCGTAAGCCCCATATTGATTTGTAGGGTTCTGCACAGCACTCGTATTTCCATCTCCAAAATCCCATTCCCAATTGGTAATTGTTCCACTTGTGAGAGTTGTTGTGTTGGTAAATGTTGATATCTCATAAGCACAAACATCTGGAACGACAGCAGAAACAACCGGAAACGGATTAACAATTACCTGCTGCGTAGTTAACGTAACACATCCTGAATCCGAAGTAGCCGTTAATGTTACATCAAATGTACCATCTGCTGCATAGGTATAGGAAGGGTTTGTTGCTGTGGATGTATTTCCATCCCCAAAATCCCATAAATAATCTGTTATAACATAGGGAGTAAGAATTGTTGAACTATTCGAAAAATCAAAAGTACTTCCCAAGCATATTGTATTGGTTGGAATACCATCAGATGCAACTGTGTAATCAGGTAAGGGTGAAGGAACTACTGTATATTCAAACGAACCTGAAATACATACACTCGTATAAGATATAGTTGCCGTTGTTCCAGGACCACCTATTGGAGTAAACACAGGTATATTTCCTGCACCTGAAGCTGGTAAACCAATTGCCGGATTTGAATTAGTCCAATTTGTCATTGCTACTTCTGTTGAGGGAGCACCATCGCATAAATTTTGATCACCTACTGTAACAGCATCCAGTGTAACGTTAACTGTTAAAGGATACATTCCGCAACCATCTTCAGTAAATACTGTATTCCCACTAATAACCGTAAATGAAATAGGAACACCTTGAGGTAAACCTAAAAAGTCGTAATACACCCAATCATTATATGTGTTCTCCTCTCCGGAACAACCTGTTACGTAAGTTATTGGTGAAGAGCATCCTGGAAGGTCACCAGGAGTAACGTTTATTACTCCTCCTCCGGGTACTGAGGTTTGTGTTGTAATAGTTCCATTAATATTAACACTAATCGTCATGGAAGTAGTATTAGGATTTTCAGTCCCATGCCAATGCTCTAACCAAATTCTTAAATCACCATTACAGTTAATACAGTACTGAACTTGCACTGAATGTGCACTTACTTCATTTTGTCCCAAAAAAAAGGAAAAAATCAAGATAAAGAAAATGTAGATATATTTTTGCATAACTTTAATCGAATTCAGGGCTTAATACTCTAACAAAAGAAGAAAGGAATGTTAAATATAAACTATTTCCTTATTTACTAAGGACTAATATAAACTTTATAATTAAGCAACGGGTTCAAGTTCATATGGTTGCGTTGCAATTATAACAAAGCTCAAATGTGCTTTAATGCCAACTTATTAATTATGCCATCACCAACTCCCATTTTAGGAACAATCATATTGGTTGAGCCGGCTGATTTCATTACAAATAGATAAATTCTCCCTGCTAGAATAATTACATCAGCTCGGTTTGCTTTCAGGTTAAATTTTACCATCCTTTCTTCCAATTCAAATGAAGCCATCGATTGAACAAATTCTTCTATTTCATTGTAAGAAATGAAATCGTGCGGTTTATGATTACTCTCTTTAAATATTTTAGTAATACTCCCTCCAGAACCTACCGAAACCACATTGTCGTTTACATTAACAATACTTTCAATAAAATCCTTTAAATCGTTCCAAACCTTATCTTTAACTGTTGATTCAAGTAATCTTACAGCTCCAATTTTAAACGATCTAGATTTAATCCTTTGTCCATTTTTTAATAAAGTAATTTCAGTACTTCCACCTCCAACGTCTACATATAAATACGTTTTTTTTAAGGACAAGCCTGACGTTTTCCAATTAGAAAAAATGAGAGATGCTTCTTCTTCCCCAGATATTAAATCAATAAAAACTTCCAATTGAGAATTAATAAAGTCTCTTACCTCAATACCATTTTTTGCTTCACGCATTGCAGATGTTGCACACGCCCTGTAATGAGCCACTTCATTGACTTCCATTAATAATTTAAACGACTTAATAACCTTTAACAATTTCTCACTTTTATCAGCTAGGATTCTACCTTCTTTAAAAACATCTTCTCCTAAACGAAGCGGCACTTTTAATAATAAAAACTTTTGGTACTTAATTACCCCATTTTTAATGACAATTCGTTTTATCAATAATCGAATTGCGTTCGAACCTATGTCTATTGCAGCTAATTTCATATAATATTCATTTATCAAAACACAACGTACATACTCTATATAGATACGTCTATAAAATAAAACGAAATCTATACTGATATAAGGTTAAATATAGGTATATTTATAATCTTATGTTATACCTAGTATCTTACTAGGTAAAATATTTATTGTAATTCATGTTATTGGACAACAAGAAGTTTATATTTGGAAAGCACTTATTAAAGTTACCAATGGTTAGTACGTCATCAGGAATTGTGCAATTCATTTAACACGATTATTATGAAGAAAATTTTTGTCATAACTATAGCCTCCCTCCTATTAATCAATGCAATAGGTCAGGAAAGTATAACTAAACCTGATAAAAAAGCCCTGAAAATAGCGCAAATAAATTTATCAAAAGAAAGTTTCACTGAGGCATTTAACATGTTTTCTACTCTCTATAAAAAATACCCTGGAAATTCTCAGGTGTTATTTGGAATTGGTGTTTGTAAACTAAATACAAGAGGTGAGGAAAAAAATGCGTTACCCATATTAATTGAAGCCTATAGAAACGGAAATAAAAATGAGGATATTTTATTCTATTTAGGAAAGGCCTATCATGTTCACCATAAATTTGATGAAGCTCAATCTTCTTTCGAGGAATATAAAACCAATAATAAAAATTCAATACCTATATCTGAAATAGACAGACTTATTGAAATGGCTATCAATGCAAAGAAACAAGTTCTAAACCAAAGAAACATAGAAATAGTAAACATTGGATCTCCAATTAACACAGCTAGCGAAGAGTCCGTGCCGGTAATTTTACCTAATGGGAAAGGAATGTTTTTTACATCAAGAAGAGAAGGTGGCTTTTCTGACGATAAAGATTACCATGGGAATTATTTTCAAGATATTTATTTTTCTGAATACAAAGACCATGAATGGCAGACCGTTTTTAATGAAAAAACCTTTAATTCAAAACTAAACGATGGCTGTGTTAGTATCTCTCATGATGGCTTGACATTAATCAGTTATATTGTTACGGATAACAGTTCAAAAAATACACTTTCGACTAACAGTGACCTTTACTACTCGAACTACAGTGATTCTACATTGTGGGCTGCACCAATAAACTTTGGACCCAGCATTAATAGTGAATATCAAGAAAAGAGTGCGTGTTTCTCTTTGGATAAGAAAACGCTTTACTTCTCTTCAAACAGACCTGGAGGTTATGGAGGCTTTGATCTTTACAAAGCAAAACAACTACCAAACGGGGCCTGGGGCATTGCTGTCAATCTAGGACCAATTATAAATACGAAACACAATGAAGATGCTCCTTTTATGCACGCAGATGGAGAAACATTCTACTTTTCTTCAGAAGGACATTCTACAATGGGGGGCTTTGATGTATTTAAATCTTATGAAAGAGCAAATAAATATTGGAGTACACCCGTAAATGTAGGGTACCCAATCAACACAGTTGAAAATGACATCTATTTTACCATCAGCAAAGACAACAAATCGGGCTATTATTCTTCCGATCGAGAAGGCGGTTTAGGAGGACAAGATATATTTAAAATTAAAATGTTTGACGCAGCTAACTACCAGGAAGTAATTCACTGCAGTATTTTCAATAAAAAAGAAAATAAACCTGTAAATGCTAAAATTACATTGATTGACGATGACAGTCATAAATTAGAAGGCATATACCGACCTAACAGTTCAGGAAAATTCATTATGGTAATTCTTCCTGGAGTCGAATATCAGATTGCTATTGAAGCAGAAGGCTACAACTCCAGAATTTTACACATGAACTTTCCTGAAAGCACAGATTTGTATACAAACTATGAGTTTAATTTAGTTAAAAAAGAATTTAAACAGCAATAATATCTTTGCATTAAAATTAAGATTCTCAGGCCTCACACTTTTTTTCTGTCCAATTATCTTGAATGCAGCTTTTGCTGTTTCTGATTTTGTTACTACAGTAATGTAACCTATAGTATTTATGAGTAAAACAAACAGCTACTACACAATTGAATTCAGATATGTAAATAGAATGGAAGAATGAAACAACTATACATAATACGTCACGGAGATTCACCATTTATTCAAGGAGGGGACGATTTTGAAAGACCACTAAGCGAAATGGGGAAATATGATGCTATCAATATTGGGCTGCATTTAATCGAAGATTACCCTCGCCCCTCTTACATACTATCAAGTGCTGCCAAAAGAGCAATTACAACAGCGAGAATAATTGGTGGAGAATTAGAATTTGACACTACTAAAATTACTTCTGTTAAAAGCTTACATAATGCTCCTATGGAAACAGTATTGGAGGAAATAAACCAAATATCCGAAAATCATTCATGTATAATGGTATTTGGGCATAACCCAGGGTTGAGTATGCTAGCATCTTATTTAACAGGTGAAAATTTCAATTTAGAAACTTGTAATACTGTTTTATTGAATGTGGAAATAGATGAATGGACCCAATTGTCAAAAGACACATGCACAGTTAAGCAATATATTGCTCCTTAACTATTAATTGCATCAATTATCTCTTGACTTAAAGGTTCTACTTTGGATCCAAATACTTGAACCAGTTTTCCTTCTTCATCGATTAGGTATTTTTGAAAATTCCATTTGACTTTAGAATCCTCTACCCCATTTAATTCCTTTCTAGTTAACCAACTGTAAAGCGAGTGAATCTTATCTCCTTTTACATTTACTTTTTCGGTAATTGGAAAAGTGACACCGTAGTTCTTCGTGCAAAATATTTGTATTTCTTCGTTAGTACCAGGCTCCTGATGCATAAATTGGTTACAGGGTAAACCAATGATGACTAGCTTCTCTTTATTTTGCTCATACAACTTCTGCAAGCCCTCATATTGAGACGTATAACCACATTTGGAAGCTACGTTTACGAATAATATTTTTTTTCCCTTAAACGCATTTAAATTAATCTCTTCACCATCTATTCTAGTTATAGAGAAGTCATAAACAGTAGATGATGTTTGCATAAAAAAGGATAAACAGAAAAGTAAAAATGAAAACACAAATAAATTTTTAAGGATGATAAGGTAAAATTAAATCAAAACTATTCTACCGGCGGAACTAATAAACCATCGCAATCGAAAGATACTTCTATTAAATCGTCAGTAATTGCATCATAATCAGCTTGAGAAACTTCTTCTCCTGCCTCTTTCGCGTCGTCTAAGAAGTGCTTTTGTAATTCGATACTTGTTGTATCTACTTGACCAACACCATTCATAATTACCTCATATCCTGCAGGTGTATCCGTTGGAATACCAAAGTGATTTCTGAAAATTACACGAACCGTGCTACCATCTTCTTTTAAAACAGTAATCCAACACCCTGCTTTTTTACATACTTCAGAGATTTCTGCTTTTACTAAGCCTTCAAACGTACCGATTTCCATTACTGTAGTATACATCTCATCAACCGATGACCATTCCGTTAATTCAAATTCATTATTTCCAAAAAACTGCAATCCATTAACCATTATAATTCCTTCTTCCAGAACATCTTCATCTATTGCTGCCTCTTTTACTTCTCCGCAAGTTGTAAATGTTGCAGCTAATGCTATAGATAATGAATAAATAATTATTTTCATATGATTTGCTTTTAATTCAGATGCAAATGTAGGAACATGAAACCTTTAATCAATGGTAAAATGCAAATTATCTTATGTTTTGCTGATCAATCCACTTATGATACTCACTTGAATAAACATTATGCTGATGCAATGTTTTAGAAAAATTGTGGTATCCTGTATATTCTGGTTTTGCACACATAAAGAAATATTCATGTGATTCGTAGTTCAAAACAGCATCTATCGTTTGAAGTTCTGGAATTGATATTGGACCTGGGGGCAAACCCTCATGTTTATAAGTGTTGTAGAGTGACTCTACTTCTAAATGCCTATACAATAATCTTCTTAAAGTAAAATCTCCAACAGCGTACTTTACTGTTGGATCCGCTTGTAATTTCCACCCATTGTTTAACCTGTTTATATAGAGCCCAGCAATTTTTGCTTGTTCATCAAATTTTACTTTTTGCTCCTCGTAAACGATAGATGCCAATGTGGTTATTTCTGACTGGCTAAGTCCTAGATCAGCTGCTTTTTGAATTCTAGATGCGTTCCAAAAATTTTTGTAGGAACCCGCTAGCTTCTGAATGAATTGTTCTGGAGTAATATCAGAATAACATTCATACGTGTTTGGCATAAAGAAAGTCGGGAATGTTTCTTTTGTAAAACCATAGTGTGCAATAATAGAATCGTTATTAAAAATAGTACTCAAAGAAATTGAGTCTGCATTAATTTGTTTTGAAACCACACGGGCAACGTCTTCAATTGTTCGAACATTATTGATTACAACATTTACGATAACTCTTTTTTGAATAGCTGGATTGGCATAATAATGAATATTATTTACCAATGAATTATAGGTATCCCACGCATTTTCAATTTTTAATTTACCTGAAGGAATTTTCTCATCCTGATATCCTTTATGCTTAACCAAAATAATAAAATCAGAACTACTTTCAATAAAACCTGAATTCTGAAGTACCTCTCCTAACTCAGCATAAGACATTTCTGATGAAATTGGAAGATTAAACCCACTTTCTGTCGGCGTATTCCTTATTTGGTATACTCTAAAATATGGATATCCAAAATATCCAGCTATACCAAGAACAAGAACAACAATTAATAAAATACGCTTTTTCACAAAGCAAAAGTAAGCAATTTATGAAATCTTTCGCATTCTTAAACTTTCAGGAGTAACTTCTAAGTACTCATCTTCTTTGATGTACTCCATAGCTTCTTCCAATGAAAATTTAACTTTAGGCGCAATTTTTTCTGCTTCATCCGTTCCGGACTTACGCATATTTGTTAATTGCTTTCCTTTGGTAATGTTTAGTTCTAGATCAGTATCACGAGAGTGTTCTCCTATTACCATTCCTTTGTACGTTTGCTCACCTGGCTCCAAAAAGAAACGACCTCTATCTTGCAACTTATTTAATGAATAAGCTAAAACTTGACCTTGCTCTAAAGAAACCAAAGAACCTTTGTTTCTTCCCGGAATATCACCTTTTAAAGGAGCGTATTCTCTAAATCGGTGTGTCATAATTGCCTGACCTGATGTTGCAGTAAGCATAATATTTCTCAAACCAATTATTCCTCTTGATGGAATATCAAATTCTAAATGTTGTAAATCACCTTTTGGTTCCATTACTAGCATGTCACCTTTACGCTGCGTAACCAATTCAATTGCTTTACCAGAAACTTCTTCAGGAACATCAATTACCATTGTTTCGTACGGTTCGCATTTAACACCATCAATTTCTTTGATAATAACTTGTGGTTTTCCAACCTGTAGTTCATATCCTTCTCTTCGCATAGTTTCAATCAAAACTGATAAGTGAAGAACACCTCTGCCAAATACAGTAAACTTATCTTCAGTCCCCGTAGGTTCAACTTTTAATGCGAGGTTTTTTTCTAATTCTTTATATAACCTATCTCTCAGGTGACGTGAGGTAACGAATTTTCCTTCTTTGCCAAAAAATGGAGAGTTGTTAATTGTAAACAACATACTCATCGTTGGTTCATCTACTTTAATTCTTTCTAAAGCCTCAGAGTTTTCCAAATCGGCAACTGTATCGCCAATTTCAAAGCCTTCAATTCCAACAATAGCGCAAATATCTCCACTTCTTACTTTATCAACTTTCTCTTTCCCTAATCCAATAAAAACATGAAGCTCTTTAATTCTCACCTTTTTATTCCCATTTGCTGTGCACAGAGAATAATCTTTGCCTGTTTCTAAGTCACCTCTTAGCAATCTTCCAATAGCAATACGTCCTGTAAATGCAGAAAAATCTAAAGAAGTAATTTGCATTTGTGGAGTTCCTTCATTATAAGGTGCTTCTGGAATGCTTTCAATAATTGCATCCATTAAAGGAATAATATTATCAGTTGGCTTTTGATAATCAGTACTCATCCAACCATTTTTTGCAGAACCAAAAATTGTAACAAAATCCAATTGATCTTCTGTAGCATCTAAGTTAAACATCAAATCAAAAACATTGTCTTGCGCTAAATCTGGAGTACAATTATCTTTATCAACTTTGTTAACGACAACAATAGGTTTTAGTCCTAACTCAAGTGCCTTTGTTAGTACAAAACGCGTTTGGGGCATTGGGCCCTCAAAAGCATCTACCAATAGTAATACACCATCAGCCATTTTTAATACACGTTCTACTTCACCTCCAAAATCGGCGTGACCCGGTGTATCAATTATGTTGATTTTAACACCTTTATAATTGACCGAAACATTCTTTGAAAGAATAGTAATACCTCTTTCTCTTTCAAGGTCATTGTTGTCTAAGATTAAATCTTTCGATTCTTTCCTTGGGTCGAGCACTTGACATTCCCCAATGATTTTATCAACTAATGTTGTTTTCCCGTGATCGACGTGTGCTATAATAGCGATGTTTCTGATTGATTGCATACTAGGTTTTTTATGAAGCCGCAAAAGTAGAATAAATAACCTATTAATAAGGAAAAGTTTACTTTATATTAAACCATATGCTTATTTTGATTCTAACAATGCTATCTCAAGTACCAAAATGCATTACATTTGCATTTCGAAACAAAAACAATGTCAGATACAAAAAAGCCCCTAAACCCACTTAAAAAGCTTCGTAAGAGACTGCATACGGATGTATGGAATGCGATGCAAGATTTCAATATGATTGAAAACGGCGATAAGGTTATGGTGTGTGTTTCTGGTGGAAAAGATAGCTATACCCTTCTAGATTGCTTACTGCACTTTAAAAATTATTCTGACATAGATTTCGAAATACTAGCTGTTAACCTAGACCAAAAACAACCTGGGTTTCCAGAAGAAACGCTACCTAAGTACCTTACTGATCTAGGTGTTCCTTTCGATATAGTAGAAAAAGACACTTATAGCATTGTAAAAGAAAAAGTTCCTGAAGGAAAAACAACATGCAGTTTATGCTCTCGATTAAGGAGAGGTGTTTTATATACCACAGCAAAAAATCACGGATGTAATAAAGTTGCTTTAGGGCATCATAGAGACGATATTATTGAAACATTTATGCTAAACCTTTTCTTCGCAGGAAAGATGGAAGCTATGCCGCCAAAATACATTACCAATGACAGTGCTCATATCGTAATTCGGCCTATGGCGTATTGTAAAGAATCTGAAATCGCTGCATTCTCGAAACTTAGAAATCACCCTATTATTCCATGTAACTTATGTGGAGCTCAACCCAATTTACAACGTCAAATGATGAAGGAATTATTGACAAACTGGGAAAAGAGATATCCGAATCGTAGAGCTATTATGTTTAACGCATTAAGAAATGTATCTCCAACTCATCTTCTTGATAAGGATATACATGATTTTTCTGATTTAGAAAAAATGCTTGATAATTCTTTGATTACAAACGATGAGCACTTACCTATTTAAATAATTATTTATTTATAATTATTCCGTAGGATTTTTTAAACATTTGTTTACTTTTGCGTTGGGCAAGTCTTATACGATCAGCTCCTACCTAATCCCCCAGAATGGGAACATAGCAAGGGTCGGTGGTTGAGCGATGCGATGTAAGTAGCTTGCCCATTTTTTTTCTTCAACCCTGAAGTAAAACTTTCAATAAAATTTATTTTAATAAGCCTGACGAACAGCGTAACGCAACTTGCGTGTGTACTCTTCTCGCAGCCATTTGATATAACTTGGAGTACTTTTGCATATACAATAAGAATATTGTTTAACCTTGTACTCTATATCATCTTTCAATAAATCAACTAAAGCAAGAGAATCCATCTGCTCCTCAGCATTTTCAACACATATCTTGGCATGATGGTTTATAGAATTATCAATTGCTACTTTTGGTCTTAATCCATTTTTAATAACATTTTTGTAATCCGCCTTAATATCAAAATCTATATCTGTGGAGTTTTTAAAATTTCCCTTTAATTCTTCTGGCATTAAATACCTGAACTGACGTTCAATCTCTTCATCATCTACAATGTTCTGCAAATAAAAGTCAGGTGATTTAAAGATAGCATACCAATCAATTGGAGTACTCCATAAACCAAATCTAGCAGCATTATTACCCATATCAATTACCGTAAATTCTTTCTTATTAGGCAGCACCCTTGATCCTCTTCCTATCATTTGGTGATAAAGCGTCAAAGATTTGGTAGCACGATTTAGAATAATCGTATCCACTGTAGGCTCATCAAAACCTGTAGTCAGTATTCCTACAGATGTTAAAATTGCATTTGGAGTATGTTTAAACCATTGAATAATCTCCTTCCTTTCGTTATCAGAATGTGTGTTATCTAGATGTTTAACGTCATAACCCGCATTATAAAAGGTTTCATGAACCAATTTTGATGTATTAATACCATTGTTAAATATTAATGTCTTCTTGTCTTTTGACTTTTGCTCATAAGCATATAGCAACTTTTCCAGCATTGAATAATTACCATAAAGTAACTCAGAAGAACGAACCGTGTAATCTCCATTAATACCAATCCTTAGCGAGCGTAAACTGACATCAAAACTATATGTCGTTGCTTTTGATAAAAAGCCACTTCCAATCAAAGAATTAATTGAATTACCAACGATTAACTCATCGTAATTCTCATACATTGGTAATTTTATGTTGGAACTCAGCGGAGTTGCAGTAACTCCAAGAATAATACACTTTTCGAAATGTTTAAATAATTTACGAAATGAATTATAATGCGCCTCGTCAATTATCACCAATCCAACATCACCAATATCTAAACCGTCATTGAGTCTATTATTTAATGTCTCAACCATTGCAACAAAACAAGTAAAATCAGCTTGATCTGGCAATTCCTTAACCTTACTATTGATTATTTTATTCTTTACACCAAATTCGAAAAGCATATTAGAGGTCTGTTTACACAACTCTATTCTGTGCGTAAGCACTAATGCTTTTTTTCCTGTTTCCTGAATATACCTTTTCGCAATCTCCGTAAAAATAACGGTCTTCCCTCCTCCTGTTGGTAATTGATAAAGAAAATTATAATTATCGGGATGCTCATTTACCCTTCGGAAAATCTCATCCAAATCATTCTTTTGGTAATCGTATAACTTCTTACCCTCTTTTTCTTTAACGTCGCTTTCTTGCACTAAATAATCTTATTTGATGTTCAAAATCGTGCAAAAATACTCACTTTATCTTACTTAAAATAATGTTTAATTCGATCTTTTGAAAAATTCATAAAATATTACCATTTTATTAACCTAGCAACAGGATATCTATTGTGCGTTTTTTCGTAATACGGAGACCTTTGATAAATAAAAAATAGCTGTTCCCACTGAGTCATTGCAAAATTTTCGTCGGATTTCATTTTATTCTGAAATTCAACCTTCAACTTTGAATCATCATTTAACAACTTTACTGCTTCCTCTTCAAAAGAGAAAGGAGAAAACCATTCCTTCTGCTGCAGGATGCCATCAAAAAAATTCCATGCAAAATAAGAATCGACTCCTTGTGGCTCTAAAGTTTCAATTATATAACGATTAGAAACCTGATTTGTATAAATAATGAAATCACCTTTATAATAATCAATGGGTGCAATCTTTTTAATAACTTCCACATCGTAATGCAAGTAATGGCCTTCATAAGGAGTTTTTACCGTTTCATAGTCTTTTATGTAATAGACTTCAGCAGTTATACTTGTGTCATTTTTAATTTCCACCATTTCAATTTGATTCAACCTTAATCTTTCTACCACATCTTTGTAAGCCTGTGGAACAATATAAGCTATGGGTTTTTCAACAATAATATCAGCGTTAAATTTATTGAAGTACTTAATTCTCTTGGTATAAGGTTTATCGTGATTGTAAACTGTTTTTTTAGCATTTTTACCAAAAGCACTTTCTACCTGCTCCATTTCATAGCCTTTAAAATCAATTATTTGGTGAGTAATTGTATCTCTTTCCCAAGAAATTGGAAATGCTTTTTGCTGCTTAACATCTGAATCGGCAAGTTGCTTTGTTGCTATTATTTCTGAACTATTCTCATTCATCCAAGTTAATGTAGAATGCAAGAAGGCATAAGTCTGTTCCACTCTTTCACTGTATTTTTTGTATTTCAATGCTTCGGTGACAAAACCTATTGAATTAAATAAAGTTGTAAATCCAGTTGAATAGCGGGGTGTTTCCAAATAGTCTTGAATTCCATTATCTGGAGATTTATCTACATTGTAGACATATGGGATTATTTCCATTTTTTTAGAAGCCATATCCTTATACAAAAAAGGAAGCATTTCGTTATTTAAGTAGTCGCTAACGCGTTTGTTGAGTTTATCTTTTTGCGTGGCGATTATACTCATGCCGTATTGGAAGTCAGAGCCATTGGTTGTGTGGCAATCTACAAACACCTCTGGGTTCCATTGATGGTATATTTTGGTAAAAGCTTTCGCATTTTCAGAGTCGCATTTTATAAAGTCTCGATTCAGGTCTCTGTTTTGGGCATTTCCTCTAAAACCATATTCTTGTGGACCGTTTTGCATTGCCCTACTGCAACAAGACCTATTTAAACCTCCGCCAATGTTATAAAATGGAATTATGCAGACTGTTGTATTTTTTAACAATTTCTTTTCGCTCGACAATAAATTTTCGGCAAATTTTAAGCTCGCGTCAATTCCGCAAGGTTCTCCTGGATGAATACCATTATTGATTAACAATATAGCCTTTCCTTTGCTATCAAGCGACTCAGGTGAAAAATCTCCAGCTTCTGAAACTACAAATAAATGTATAGGCCTACCGATATCTGATTTACCAATTTCTACTAATTTCGCATTGACATATAGGCTATCCAGTATTTTATAATTTTCGATTGTTTCTGAATAAGAAAATGAAAGATTATTTTGATACTTATAATTGATTTGGGCTGAAACTTTAAAACTAAGTCCAATAAAAAATGTCAATAAAATATACTTCATGATTTCGTCGAATATAATCAGTTTACAGAGAAGGCACTACTTTTATAAACACAAAGTTACATCCTTTATCGATAATCCTAGAAGCAGTATCATTGTTAAATTAGATTTGGTGATAGTAAAAAAAAATATTTTTCCATAATTTTAAAAAAAATAAAAGCTAAATCTTAAATAAGTAGTGGAGAAATCCTCTATTTTTGAAAGAAAAATCACCTCTTATAAACGGCTGCATTTAGAATGTTTAAAACTCCAGAATCTATTTATTCAGGTTATTTTGAAAAATCAAAATTCGCTGTTACCTGGAGCGTTTTCGTTTTCTTGGTATTTGTCTTTTCTGGACTTTCCATTTCACATGGACTAACCGAAGATCCAAGTATACTCAGTTCCTCTTTTGCTTTACTCTTCTCTATTATAGCTCTCATAATATTGGTGAAAACAAGAAAATACAAACTTGTAGCGCTGACTGCAGCTATTTCTGGGACCATAATTTGCCAATATTCGATGTTTATTATTGATGATTCCGAAAGAGTTTCTGATTTAATGTGGATTTTACTCGTAACATTTTACATTTTTTACACTTTAGGGTCTAAATGGGGTGGAATTATTTTAACAACCAACTTAACAGGCCTGCTAATTAAAGTTACTCTATTTACCGAAAGCATACAGCAGCTTGGCATAGATCACCACATTAAAACAATTGTAAATGTTGCAATTTCGACGGTTGCTGTAGCGTATATTATTCACAAACTAATCTCCTCTTCTGAACGAAATAACCGAGAATTGAATTCCCTCAATGTTCAATTGTCCAGCCAAAATGAAGAAAAAACACTTCTACTGAAGGAAATACACCATAGGGTAAAAAACAATTTACAAGTAGTTTCAAGCCTTTTAAGACTTCAATCTAATGAATTAACAGACGAGGCCACAAAAGACCAATTTAGTGAAGCCATATCTCGTATTAGCTCAATGGCTTTGATACATGAAAAAATGTATCAAAAAGAAAATTTGGCAAACTTAGATTTAAAAGTATATCTAGATTCATTAATTAGTGACTTAATGATTACCTACTCCGCCAATCAAGAGATAAACGTAGCCATTAATTCTAACCTTGAGCATATGGAAATAAAAAACCTAGTTCCTGTGGCCCTTATATTTAATGAGTTAATTACGAATACCTTAAAACATGCTTTTACAAATACTAAACAAGGGGAAATTAATATTAGTATTCTTACAAAAGGCCTAGATGTTCTCATCTCCTACAGAGATAATGGAAACTGGGTTAAGCCAGTCAGTGACAATAGCTTTGGGATGATACTGATCGAAACCTTTACGGAACAACTTGATGGGGAATATACCATAAACCACGAAAAAGGAACAGAATACAAATTTTGCTTTAGCACCCCTCGTAAATAAAATCAGACCTATTTAATTTAACGCTTAAATTTTAACCATGCGTATTTCTAAATCCAATATCGATTTTCTTAAACAATTAGGTAAAAACAACAACAGGGAATGGTTTCACGAAAACAAAAAGACGATTTATCAATCGGCATTAGACAATTCAATCGAATTCGCCGATTCTCTACTAAGCGAAATGAATAAACATGATAATATTGAAACCCCAACAGGTAAAAAAAGTTTGTATCGTATTTACAAGGACACAAGATTCTCAAAGGACAAAACCCCTTACAAAACGCATTGGGGTGGATATTTTAAAAGAGCTACCAATCACTTAAGAGGTGGCTACTATTTTCATATAGAACCAGGTAATTGTTTTGTTGGTGGTGGATTTTGGAATCCAAATCCAGAAGATTTGAAGCGAATTAGAGTTGAATTGGCCGCTGACGGCAGTGAGTTAAGAAAGATAATTGGGAGCAAAAAATTTATAGATACTTTTGGTCAATTGGATGGAAGCAAGGTAAAAACAGCACCAAAAGGATTTCCAAAAGATCATAAAAACATTGACTTGTTGCGTTACAAGCAATTTTTGGTTGCTAAGAAGTTTACAGAAAAAGAAATGCTTTCAAAAGACTTTTACAAAGAAGCCAACAAAGTCTTCGAAAACATGCGCCCATTCTTTGATTATATGAGCGAGGTATTGACTACCGATGAAAACGGAGAGTCACTTTACGCTTAATAAGAAATTATTATTCTTGGTTTTGGCTTTCCAAAAATTCAATTACATCTGCATCAGACATATTAAGAAAATCCATGTCTAAATATTCCTGAGCACTAATGGAAAGAAAGTTGTCTGGAAACCTTTCTATCAAAGCTTGATAAGCTGCTTTAGCATTGTCTGGTTTACCCAGTTTTTCTTCCAGAATAATTGCCTTTCGATACATAAACATTGGTGTTTTTTCTGTCTCTGGATAATCCGTTATAATCTTATGCAAAACATTGATAGCATCATCATATTTTCCAATTCCTTCAGCACCTTTTGCACCTAGCTCTAATGCATCAGCTGCTTTTTCATGTAAAGGATTTTCGTTGGCAAATAAATTTGCAGCATCATACAGCTCCTTAGCTACAACTTTATCAATAGATAAATCAGCTTTAAGCAATTTCCTGTCCAATTCAACTAGGGCTTCAAATTGATCCTCCAAACTAAGAGTAACAAGTTCTTCTGTTTTTTCATCCGATTTTACTTCTTCGGCTCCACAACTTGCAAATATTAATACAGTCGCTAATAGATAAATAACTTTCTTCATATTCAATTTATTTTGGAAATTTCATTCGGTATGTTACGCTCACCTCACCTCTAGAAATATCAGTTAACCTTCTCTTTAACATTCTTTTTTTTAGTGGGTTAAGGTGATCTGTAAAAAGTATTCCTTCAATATGGTCGTATTCGTGCTGAATAATTCTTGCAGCTACCCCTGTATACTCTTCTTCGTGAAAATCCCACTTCTCATCGAAGTAGGAAATTTTAACAATATTTTCTCGTATTACCTCTTCTCGAATTCCAGGAATACTTAAACAACCTTCCGAAAAAGCCCATTTTTTTCCTCTCTCCTCTTCAATAATCGGGTTGATAAATACTTTTTTAAAATTCTTTAGAATTTCAAAGTTCTTTGCCTCCTCGTCATTTTCAGGTTCCTCTTCTGCAAACGGAGAAGCATCCACAATAAACAAACGAATGGATTTCCCAACCTGTGGAGCCGCTAAACCAACCCCTGAAGCTTGATGCATTGTATCACGCATATCTTTCAAAACCGAAGTCATGTCAGTTCCTTCTTCAATTTCTTGGCATTCAGCTCTTAAAACTGGATCTCCATATGCTATAACAGGTAATATCATTTTTCTATCTAAACATTAGTCTGCAAAAATATATATTTTATATCTGCTTATTCACTATTATAGTAACAATATAGTAATTACTCACATACTGTTATTTCTAATTGATTTCTGTTCATTTTTGTCTTTCCTTCGACTCCGCTCAGGATGACGCAAGAAAAACGAACCAAAAAACTCAAGCCTCATAAAGGCAATTACTGCGTAACATGACTTCCCTACGCTCCATGCTTCTTTCTCCTTCGTCGAACGCAATTACGCGTCTTCAGTCACTATTGCTGAAATGAGGCAATTTAAAAAAGATCAATAATCCCAACCACATAACATTTATCCTGTTTTTAAGAAAACCCTTTACTCTTTCTTTCCATATAATCTTGTAACATGATAGTTGCACTGACTTCATCCACCAATCCTTTGTCTTGTCGTTTTTTCTTTTTAACCACAGAAGCGAGTATAGCTCTTGAAGCTAGGACAGATGTAAAGCGCTCATCTATTCGATCAATTTTGATTACTGGAAATATTTTAACCATGTGCCGAACAAAATTTTCAATTGGCTCGGTACTATCTGTATCTCCATTCTGAAGGCTTTTAGGCTCTCCAATGACTATGCATTCTACTTTTTCCTTGTCACAATAATCTTTTAAGAATTGAATAATCTCGCTAGAATGCACTGTTGTAAGGCCACTTGCTATAATCTGCAACTCATCTGTAACCGCAACTCCTACCCGCTTGGTCCCGTAATCTATAGCAACTATTCTTGGCATTTCTACATTCAATTAATAATTTCACAAATATCAACAATCTTATAGAATTTACCACAATTCAATTACTAAATGGCACAACCTATTAACTTAGCGCTAAAATTAAGTGTAGCAATGGAAATATTGAGAGCAACAATTGAGAAAGCATGGGATAACCGAGCGCTTTTAACGGAAACTGAAACAATAACTGCGATTGAATCTGTTATTGAAAAGATAGATAAAGGTCAATTACGTTGTGCTGAACCATTGGGAAATGGCGAATGGCAAGTGAATGAATGGGTTAAGAAAGCGGTAGTAATGTATTTTCCTATTCGTAAAATGGAAACTATCGAAGTGGGTCCTTTTGAATTCCACGATAAAATGGCCCTTAAAAAAAACTACAAAGAATTAGGAGTAAGAGTTGTACCGCATGCAGTAGCTCGTTATGGAGCTTTTGTAGCAAGTGGTGTAATTATGATGCCGAGTTATATCAATATTGGGGCATATGTAGATAGCGGAACTATGGTAGACACTTGGGCAACCGTTGGTTCTTGTGCTCAAATTGGAAAAGATGTTCACTTAAGCGGAGGTGTTGGAATTGGCGGTGTTTTAGAACCGTTACAAGCTGCACCTGTAATCATCGAAGATGGAGCATTTATTGGTTCAAGGTGTATTGTAGTAGAAGGTGTAAGAGTTGGGAAAGAAGCTGTATTAGGTGCAAACGTTGTTCTTACAAAGTCAACAAAGATTATTGATGTTACTGGTGACACTCCGGTAGAGCACAGAGGATTTGTACCACCCAGAAAGGTTGTAATACCTGGAACCTACCCAAAGCAATTTAAAGCCGGAGAATACAATGTTCCTTGCGCACTCATCATAGGAGAACGAAAAGCAAGTACAGACCTTAAAACTTCCTTAAACGATGCATTGCGCGAACACAATGTAGCCGTTTAATATTAATTCTTTAGTTTTACACTTACATGAAAATTGGATTTGACGCTAAAAGAGCCTACCACAACTATACTGGTTTGGGGAATTACAGTAGAGACTTGATTAAAAGTTTACTGGAAAACGATTCGGTGGATGAATTCTTTATGTACAGTCCTAAATCCGCCAAAAACCCTCGTTTCGCTTTTATTGAGGGAAAGGAAAATATTCACAAACGTTTTCCCGAAACGCCTATCCATAAAACGTTTAAAGGTTTTTGGAGATCTATTAATTTAGAAAAATTCTTACTAAAAGATGGCATAGAAATATTTCATGGATTAAGCAATGAAATACCGCGAAGAAGAAAATTTGGTGCAGAAAGAATTAAATATGTAGTTACGATACATGATTTAATCTTTAGAAGATTTCCCAGAAACTACAGAGCAATAGACAGAAGGATTCACAATATTAAGTTTAAGTATGCTTCTCGAAATTCGGATGTGGTAATCGCTATAAGCGAACAGACTAAACGAGATATAGTTCAATACTATAAAGTCCCTGAAGAAAAAATCAAGGTGATATACCAAACTTGCCATGAAAATTTTAAAAAGGAATATTCTGAAGAAATAAAACAACACATTAAAACAAATTTCAATCTACCAGATGAATTTATTCTGAATGTAGGTACGATTGAAACACGTAAAAATTTGAATGCATTGCTTCAAGCAATTCCGTTAATGAAAAACGACTTACCAATTGTTGTTGTTGGCAGAAAGACGAAATATTTCAACTTTTTAAAAGTCCAAATGCAGAAGCTAAAAATTGATGAAGATCGTTTTATATTTTTAAAGGATGTAACCATGGATCAACTCCCTGCAATCTATCAATTGTCTACTATTTTTGTTTATCCGTCTGTATTTGAGGGCTTTGGAATACCCATTATAGAAGCACTTAACTCCGGAATACCAGTAATTACAACGCAAGGAGGTTGTTTTCCTGAAGCTGGAGGTCCAGATAGTATTTATGTGGACACGAGTAACTTTGAAGAATTAGGAAAAACGATTGATGAACTATTGGAGAATCCTTCTCAACAAAAATTAATGTCTGAAAAAGGACTGGAATACGTAAAAAAATTCGACCCCGAAGAGCTCACAAATCAACTACTTGATGTTTACCGGGGTTTAACGTAACAGTCTCTTTTCATTTTTATTTCATCTTTTTTTTATAAAATAGCCACAAGAGGTTTGTGTTTTCAAAAACTGTGTTATTTTTGCAATCCCTTTAAGGGAAATGATCTTTACATACGGAGAGGTGCCTGAGTGGCCGAAAGGACTTGTTTGCTAAATAAGCGTACCCCACAAGGGTACCCAGGGTTCGAATCCCTGTCTCTCCGCAATTAATAAGGAAAGTCCTTTGTGGTTACACAAAAATGCTTTCCTTTGCAGAACCGATTTTTCGGGGTGTGGCCCAGTCCGGTCAAGGCGCCTGGTTTGGGACCAGGAGATCGCAGGTTCGAATCCTGCCACCCCGACTTCAAAGCTCAATCTACTATAGATTGGGCTTTTTTTGTGTCTTTTTGTTTAGTGAACAGGCTATATTTTGTTCATCTATGAGAAAAAACGACAGACGAATATAGGTTTACCATGACGTTTCATTTCCTTGGCTTAGTTAACTAAATGAACCATCGTGGAGAAAAATCCATGAGTATCAATTCTGGATTAGAAAAGAGTATTCCAGCATTTTTGTGGGAGTATGCAGCTAAACTAGCACATGGGTAAAGGAGTTAAGATTATAGACATGCAAGTAGTCTGCGGATTGATTGTAAAGGCGGAAAAATATTCTAGACTCCTACAAAACCTCAATAAGTAATTGCTGGGTTGGAAACAGTATAAGATCTCCCCATTTAATCCTGTGAAACCAGAGCTACATTTCTCGAAACAAGCCAAGCAGGATTGGAAGAAGTTGATTGCCGTTTTGGAGGTTTTGCAACAGCAATGGTTTTATCTCAAAATGGAAAACTTGTGTATTTTATTATGATGAAAAAATAGACTCCAATTTTTCTATAACTCCAGCTGAAGGTTTGTTTGTGAAAACACCAGTTTCTGCATCATTTCTTACACCTCGTAAAAACAAATATATCACTCCTCCAAAATGTTTTTCATAATCGAAGTCATTAAGATTGCTTTCCAAGTATTTTTTTATGGCTAACGAATAGATCATATATTGTAAATGATAATTGCTATCACTCATTGCGGTGATTAATTTTTCTTCAGAATAGTCGTCAACTACATCTCCAAGAAAATTTGACTTCCAATCAAGAATATAGTATTTCCCATTGTGCTTAAAAAATAAATCAATAAATCCCGTTAGAACACCTTCTATTTCCTCATTGTGTCTCGTATGCATTTCAAAAGCCTCTGGCAAATGCTCACTTAACCCATTTAAAGCTTCAACATTAAACTTATTGGTCATGAAGTCAAATTCTAATTCGGTCTTTTTAGATTCATTGCCAACTTGATTTAACTTAAACGATTCTCCTGCAATTTCAATTTCGGTAGACAATACTGTTTTCAACATTTCTTCCAATGGTTTTTGAAACTCCACTTTATACTTTGGTAGAAATATTCTTAGCGAATCCGAGACTGCTTTTTCTATTTTCTCTGAATCCGAATCGGTATAATCGATAAACTCAAACATGTTGTGAAGTAAATTCCCTACATGCGCACCTTTTGGTAACTCCTTAAAAATAAAATTATCATAGTCCGATTGGTTACCCGGATTTTTCAACTCTTTCTTAACGTATGCATGGTCTCCAGCTAAATATGAATAACTCATTTTCCTCCAATGACTGTCTTGTATTGAAATCTGAGGTAATTCAAGATAAACCTTTTGTGCGTTTACTATACCTGATTCCCATTTTTCAAATTCATCAACCCCATAATTTGCAATAAATATGTTATGGTTTAGCTGTTGCGCTGCAATTAACTCACGATAAAAAGTATCAAAAGTCGTGTTTTTCGAAGCATCTTCTTCTTTCTTAAACAAGTAGCATGCGTATTTCGCCCTAGTTAAAGCGACATATAAAATCCGTCTATTTTCCTGTTCTTGTTCTGTAAGAAACAAGCTCCTATTATCTCCCAGATGACCTACAAATGAATGATAATAAGTATTATCCACAGACCTAAAGGTACTAAAACCAGATTTTCTTTCTTTTGCTTCCATATCCATAAATGGTGCGAAAACAATATTATACTCCAGCCCTTTACTTTTATGAATTGTCACAATCCTAACCGCAGATTCATCAGACTCGATTCGTTGTACAAATTCATCATTATCATCGCTTGTGTCGTTTATATTTCGAAATAAGAATCGAATTAAATCATTTTGAGAAAATTTATTTTCAGTCTCCGATCGTTGAAGAATTTCTGCAATCTGAAAATAGTTTGAAATTATTCTTTCACCATTAGCATTTGCCCCATCACCTAAAAGCACATTCTCGAGATTATAAAACTTTGCAAATTCCTTAAGCACCGAATACACCCCTTCATTTTCCCAAGCTTGGGATAGTTTTTTAAATCTTTCCAACTTAATAGCATCGTCTAGATGTTCCACAGCCATATATGTGTATCCCGTTAAAGGTGTCAATAGTGCAAGGTTAATTTTGTTTCTTTTTGGATCAATAACTGCATTTAAAATTTGAGCAATATACTTTCCTTCTTCGCTATCGAAAACCTTCTGGTCTGACAAAATCAAACAAGGAACTTTTCTTCTATTCAGTTCTTTTTTGACATCTATAGCTTGGTATTTATTTCTTACCAAAACAACAATATCAGTTGTTGTAATTTTTTGTTCTGTATTCGAAATAAGACCATTTTTAAGGAGCTTTACTATTTTATTCCCAACATGACTGCAGATATCAGAATCGTTAGTATAATCTTTATAAATTATTAAAGATTTTTCAACTTGCCCTTCGATAGATATTTGACAAGCTTCTTTTTTTGCATTTACTTCGATATAATCAATTGTATGGCCATTTCCATTATAAGTGTAAAACGTATCAAAATTTGGTTTCTGGTTTCCAGTAAAAAACGCATTCATTGCTTCAATTAAGTTTGCAGACGAACGGTAATTGGTTTCCATTCCATAAATTTTATCCACTTCGTCAGAAGCCTTAAAATAGGTGTTAATATCTGCCTGTCTAAAAGAATAAATACTTTGCTTAGGATCACCTATATAAAAAATTACACTGGACTTACTGGTGAAAACACGACTAAATATCTCATATTGTTTTCCATCAGTATCTTGGAACTCATCAACAAATACTGCTTTGTATTTATTCCTCATTGCGGCAATTAAAGCGGGGGAATCTTCAAAATCTAAAGCTGCGTGTAGGTTGGATATTAAATCATTTGTGCTTAAACTTTTATTCTGCAGTAACCTGTCCTTTATTCGTGGAATAATAGAGCTTGCAGCTGCACTGTGTACTCCAGCAATAGCATTTGCAACATTCCCTTGATATTCCCTAAAATCTTCTATTTGTTTCTTGAAAATTAGTGGTTTATAGTACTGCCCTTTGGACTTAAATAGTTCTTTAAAAAACTCAATAGGCTCCTCTAATAGGTCTGCCCAAAATTGAGCTTGACCTACACTAAACCTTGGGATATCTGGCTGCTTCGCCCACAAACTAGCTTTAATAGTGTCAATATTAGTTGAGATGGAAGCAATAAGTCTATCAAAGTCATCAAGCAACTGATCCATTAGATATATATCACCTGCATATGTTGTTCCATTAATGCATTGTTTGGTAAATTCAAGCATTACTTTTCTATTAAGCTTAATAGACCCACTTGTATTGTACGACCGGACCAATTGAATTAATTCTTTACTTAACCCTGCAACATTGACTCTCCAATATTGATCTACTTCTTCTTGAATAACATCGTCTATATTATTTAACAAATCCATTCCATAAAGCTGACCGGTTTCAAAGGCAAATTCCGTTAACGTACGCTGACAAAAACTATGTATTGTGAATATAGAAGTATCATCCAATGATCGCCTCGCATTTTCTAAGAGTTTAACTACCTTATGGGTGCCTCCTATAGATGGATCCCGGAGATATCCTTGAATTAGACTCTCTATACCTTCATCCTCAATTGATTGTCCACGAGCAGCTTTATAGGCTAACCTAATAAATTTACGCACTCTATCTTCTAATTCAGCAACAGCAGCATTGGTAAATGTTACCATTAAGATTTTATCAATAGGTAGTTCTTTTTCTACGACAAGCCGAATCACTAAAATACCAATAGAATAGGTTTTCCCGGTACCAGCGCTTGCCTCAACTAAATTACTTCCTAATAACTCAACCAATTCCCTATCCGCAGGGTTAAATTTTAATTTCGTCATAATTACCGGTAAATTTTAGTAAGTAAATCTTTTAGTATCTTAATTGTGTTTTCAATCAACTCTTTTAAAATGTCTTCGCTATCAAAATATCCAGCATTGTGTTCCTTTTTCAGATATTCAGAACAAAATCCAAACGAAAATGTTGGGTTCACTTTTTTGTCAATCTCTCTCCATACATCCTTTTCATCTGTTACTTCTTTCTTAATAATTTTATTCAATAGGGCCTCGCTTAACTCAGGAATAAATGGTAAAATACGATTTTGACCTTCTTTATAGAGTTCTATTAAAACAAGTAATTTATTCTTTGCTTCTTCCTTTGTAATCTCATCAGATTCCCAAATAACAAAATTCCGACCAACACCATTAAAGCAACAATCCAAATCCTCGCCGATAGCTATCAAATACAGCCAAATAATATATAAATCAGTAAGGTATCTTAGGTGACTACCCTTTTTTGAAACCGTTGTATGGATTACCTTATTTCCAAAAACATTATCAATTTTGGCGTAAACTAAATCTGACCCAATTAGGCTTTTCTTATAATAGGTTTTAGGTATTAACCCTAGTGATTCTCTTTCTAAAACTTGCTTTACACCTTCTACTTCTAGAGCTAACTCTTCTAAAGAAATTTCACCAAACGTTTTCAAAGGTAAACCTCCTTGTTCAACATATTTTAACCTTTGCACTTCCAATTCAGAAGAATCAACTAAAAGTTTAGACTTCAATATCCATTGTTGTAAATTGTCCATATCAAAAAGTTCACTGTCAGATAGCGACTCTTCCCCTTCTTCATAATAAATTCCTAGTTTTTTTCTATAATAGTATTCTATAGGATTTCTAAACATCCATATTAAATCATTCAAGTCAATTTCATCAATTATTTCATTAACTCCACTCAAACCAATGGACCTTCTAGTTTTTGTTTTATCATATAAATAGCTGTAATATTCATTTTCAACTCCATCAAAATACTTATGACTGAACCCATGCAATGGATGCTCGATTACCAATTCTAAACTATCATTTCCTACCCCTTCTTTTATATAGTCAATAAGCTCGTCAACCACTGAAGATGGAGGGATATTAGAATTATCTTTGATACTTTTCCCAATATAACTGATGTATACTTTTTCTTTTGCGGCCATAAAAGTTTGAAAAAACAAGTATTTGTCTTCATCTTTTACCGTGGTGTAGAATTCTTTTGAGCGAAGTAAGTCATAACTCAATGGTGTCGTTTTTCTTGGGAAAGAAGTAAGGTCCATTCCCAACATGCAAATAACTTTGTACGGCACATTTCGCATCTGACTCATTCCACAAATTGTAATGCCTTTGTTAGCGTAATTTGATTTATTTGCCTCTTCCGAAATTAGACTGGAAACATATTCCTTAAATACGCAAAATTCTACTTCTTCTCCTACAACATTATTAAACAAAGATAATTGTGATAGCTGTTTACTAAAATACCCTAAGTGTTCACCTAGTTCATCGTTTACAAATGTCTCAATAACATTTAGTAAGTAGCCGCACCAATTAGAAAGTGATTTTACTTGTTGTCTATCGGCAACCAACTTTTCTAATTTATTAAAAAATGTATTTAAACGAATCAATTCAAGAGCATCACCACCCTCCACTAAATCAGCAAGTAAATAGCTTTTTCCAGCTGGATCTGTATAATATTCCTCATTCCCCATACAGTATCCATAAATCATTCGATTCAGGCCATGGTGCCAACTCACATAGCTTGTCTCTAAGGTTTCATCTCCATTAGCTCCAAACCTAATATTTGCAGCTTCTACAATTTGACGAACTTTTGATACGTTATCTATTTGAAATTTATCTCTTGAAAATGGTGATTCCAAAAGTTGAACAACTTCTTCCGCTTTAAACTTCTCGGACACGTCCAACAGTCCTTGAATCAAACTATACACCGAATCACTTGATGAATAGACTCCATCAGCAATAGAAAATGGTAACTTTTTTTGAGCAGACCCAAAAACTCCTTTTACTGCAGGCGCATATTTCTCGATATCTGAAGTGACCACCAATATTTCTCGGGCACCAATAGTGTTTCCACTATCAGCTATTGTCTTAATTAGGTAATTATATAATACTTCAACCTCTCTCGCTGCAGTATAGCAGCTATTGATAGTAATCGTTTGATCAGAACAATCACTAATATTTATATTTGAACTATAATTTGAATCTGAAAGTAAGTCATTCTGAATCTTCCCCAGCAATTGATTATTAGGAATTGGCTCCGGAGTCAAAAATTGATTCGTACCTAAACCATCCAACAAACCTAAAGCTACATTAGATAGTTTACTCCAGTTTTCTACTAAAACATTATGCACTTCATCTTCATCGTTTCCAATGGAAGGTACAAAAGCATAAAAATTAATATTAATATGATCGGCAAGCTTTTTATATAAATCCAAATGATATTTAGCGAAGTCTAGCCCTAAGTATAGATGCAAATTTGGCATCTTGTTTTTTAGAACAGAACTTTTGGCAGTATCTTTTAAAGCATTGTTAATTTCTAATGCAAGCTGATTCAAATTAATAAACCCGCCAGCAATATTCATTGCTTTTTGCCATACATAATGCTGCCAATCGGATACATCACTTAACTCTTCAGCAATATGATACTGATACTTCTGAAATAATCCAGCTAGCTTTTCAGCAAGCGTATATCGCTTTAGATTATCGTTTTTATAATAAGTGTGCTTTTTGTGGAATTTAGAAGCAAAGTCTTCACTTCCTAAAACATTGTATATAGCCCATTGAACATATCCACTAGTTTGAACTTCTACTCGTTGCTCATTTAATAGAATACCATAAATAATTCGAATAATGTCATCATGCTTTTTAAACTCCAAGTTTGCAGCAATTCCGTTTTTACTCGCTAAATTAATTTTCAACCAATTATTTATTCCAAAATTAGATGTAACAATAAATTCAGGATTAAATACTTCCTGAAATGTATTGACTTGTTCAGCTAACTTATCCGATAATAATGAAACGGATGAGGATGTATAAATCTTTAATGCCATAATTAAGAAATTCTTTTTGTTATACCTGAGGCTCTTTCCACGGACTGGATTGTTGCCATCTCAACGATTTCTTGGGGCCCTTGAATAATTACTGAATTAATTGCCCTAGTTACTCCAGTATATAATAATTCTCTAGTAAGAAGCTTGTTCTGTTCGTTTTTGGGAACAATAACCATAACATCATTATATTCTGATCCTTGACTTTTATGAATAGTCATAGCAAAAACAGTTTCACAACCAGGTAAAAATCCAGGCAATATTTTTCTTGGATTACCATCTTCATCTAAAAACCAAGCATATATATTACCTGTTAAATTATCCTTTCTAATGACACCAATATCACCATTAAACAAATCTAGCTCTCTATCGTTTTTCGTAACCAAAATTGGGCGATTTTCATAGAACTCGTCCTTTGTATCGAAGTCTTTTACACTAGCCTCTAATATTTTTTCGATTTCTGTATTGATATGATAAATACCTTGATCTCCCTCTCGCACTGCACAGAGAACTTTTAGATTATTAATTTTATGTAAAGCTTCTGTAATGTCTGGCTCATTAATATATTCTTTATACCCTAACGCAAATTGTTTTAGTATTCCTTTATTATAATCTGTATTAACTGAAACACTTGGCGTATCGGCAGATTCGGCATAATAACTTGCAACCTCAGTCTGCTTTCCTTCAATAATTGACTTGCTTATTTTCCCTATCCATGAATCTTCACCAAATCGATGACTTTTCTTGAGTTCAATAACATGCTCAAATAACATTTCAGAGGAACTCGATGCAATGTAATCAGTAGAAATTTTTGCATCTTCTCTAATAACCCCACTATTTATGAAGTCTACCCTTTTGTTGGTCAACTTATTCAGTTCAGAAACTGACGAACATAAATCACCAAAAAGAGAACCTGCTTCAACCGATGCCAGTTGATTTTTATCTCCCAACATGATTACACGCTTACTTGGATCAACAGCTTGTAGAAATTTTGCAAACATGGCCACATCAATCATGGAAGCTTCATCTACAATTAAAACATCATAAGGCAGGTAATTACTTTCATTATATTTAAAATATGGAGAAGAATAATTAAACCCAAGTAACCTGTGCAACGTAAACGGTTTAAGCGCATCTATTTGCCCCCTTATATCTAATTCATCAACAACCTTATTTTTTCGTAAAGATTCAATCACTCTCATGCCTGCTTTTCCTGTTGGTGCAGCAAGAGCAACTTTTAAAATCGGAGACTCCTTGTACAGTAGCCCTAATATTTTTGCTACTGTTGTAGTTTTCCCAGTCCCTGGTCCACCTGTAATAATGGTGAAGTTATTCAGAAACCCATTAATTGCTCCAGCTAGTTGCCAATCCATTTTTAAAACTGCAGCATCATTAGCATATTTCGGACTTGTATCGGAAGCTAGTTTATTTACAAAAGCAGTTTCCAGGCCTTCCAAAAATGAATAACGCTCATCTATAACAGCTTCCTCACCTTCAATAAAACCCATAATTCTATCAATTATTTTGGTTTCATAATTATAATATCTTGTCAAATATAGCCGGTTGTTGGATAAAAAAAACGGTTTTTGATCTTCTGGATTTGAACTAACAAATTTTGAAGAGATTAAAATCTTTTCATTTGGTTGAAAATTATTAAACACCTTATTTTCTATATCATTAAATGAAACCTCTTCCTTAATGTTTAGGCATACATTACCTTCACTTAGTTTTTTAGAAACTAAATATGCGTATGGCTTAATAATATCCTCTTCAAAAAAGTCAGCAAATTGTTTGTGTACGTTCATTCTAATCAATTGTAAAAGAACTGTATCCAGCTCCCGATTTTTCCAATTTAATTTGGGTTGAAATACGCCCTTTTAGTGCCTCCACGTGCGATATAACTCCAATGTATTTATCATCTTCATTCTGCAATTTCTCAAGAATGGTTATCGCTTGATCCAAGGTATCAGGGTCTAAAGTTCCAAAGCCTTCATCAATAAAGATAGATTCAATTTTAATGTTTTTAGCCGCTAAATCAGACAATGCAAATGCCATTGCCAAACTAACGATAAACGTTTCTCCTCCGGACAACGTTTTTACCGCTCTCAACTGATTACCCATATCTGCATCATATACCTTTAAACTAGTTCGTTTTGTATCTATTTTAGGATTTGGTGCTTGTAACTTATATCTATCCGATAAGCCTGCAAGCCTAATATTGGTATATCCAATTAACTGCTCCATTGTGAGGTCTTGAACAAAATTTGAAAATTTCTCTCCTTGGCCTCCTCCAATCATTTTATCCATGGTTTTCCATAATTTCTCATCTTTTTGAAGCTTCTCCAATAAAGTTAATTCTTGCTGCTGCTTTTTCCTTTGGTCCGCGTCCCCTTTCAAAATAGTTTGCAACCTAGTTATTTGATTATTTATATCCTTCCATACAGTTTCTGCCTCAGCAAATTGATTCTGGGCATTCTCCAGTGTTAAAGTGGTGTCATCTTTGGCTTTTGCTTCTTTTAAATTCTTTAGAATTCTTTTTTGAGCTTCCTCCAAACGAGCTTTATTTAATCCTAGCTCTCTCAATTTAGTACGGATAGTCTCGGCATCGGTTTCAGACAGTATTTGGCTCTTAAGATCATTAACATCTTTCAATGATTCCTTTTTAAGAATCGCATTAATTTCTTTACATATGGTTTCACCGTCTTCTTTATTCTGCTTATGGTCTTTTTTGAGTTTTACTAATTCCTTCTCCAAGTTTATTATTGTAGTTAACACGGTACTCGTTGAATCAGTTAAACCAACTACCTCCTTTTCTACATCAGATCCTTTATATAGTTTTACTCGATCATTTGTAGCCTTTGAATGACCATCTAATGCATTCTTCCATTTCAACAGTGCTTCTTCCGAGGATTTAACAATTAATTTCGCTCGAAATGCTGACTCGGAGGACTCTATCAATTTCTGTTCTTCTTCAAGGAGGCTCTTGTTTTGCTCTAAAGACTCCTTACTTAAATTTTCGGAAAGTTTGAGCTCTTTTAAACCTGTTTTGATCTCTGCTAATGCAGGAGTTAATCCCTTTTCTGCTTCCTTAATTTCAAGGATTAACCTTTCTTCATTTTTAATCAGATTATTTAAATTGGTATTCTCTGAAGCTATCAATAATTCATTTCTATTATAGATCTTTTCTTTACTGTCTAGTAACTCTTCTTCAATATTATAATTAGGCTCATGTTCACTATACGGGTGTGATAAAGAACCACACAAAGGACATGGATCACCTTCTATTAGAGTTTTCCGATGTTCATCAAGGCTTTGGTGCTGCCTTTTCTCTTTTAATGCTTTGGTCATCTTTTTAACTTCAGCACCTAGATCATCATTCTCTTTTTTAAGAGCCAGACTACTTTTTCTAATTTCCGAAGCACTTTTCTGACCCTTCTCTACATCAGATATTCTTTTATCATTACTAGTTTTATTAAGATTGTAAGCTGTTAACTTAATAATTAGCGTATTAACTTTACTTAAATCCTCCTTTAGGTTTTTTAACTTTTCTTCAAGTTCCGATAAAGTTACTACCCCTGCTTTTCGTATCGTTTCATCAATAGATTGTGTAAGCTTATTTAAATCATCAGTACAAATTTCAACAGATTCTACAACTTTCAAATCATAACCTAAATCAATAATCGAACTCCATTTCTCTTCAATGTTTGACTTGATCAAATTGGCTTCATCAAGCTTTGTTTTTTCTTTATCGATCAGCTTTGTAATTTTATTCCTAAAATCATTTAATTCCGATTTGATTGTTTTGTCAGTAACTTCTTTCTGGATTAATTGCTTTGCCCTTTTAAAAAGTTGATTTTTTTCTTCCAGCTGTAGTTTTGTAGATTGCTCATTATCAGCCAGCGTATTGTTTAGATTATCAACTTTCGTTACATGGGCACTTAATGCTGTTAAATTTGGCTGGTATTTTACCAATTGATTGTGTTTGTTAAGAATTAATTTTTTATCCTTGTTTTCAAGTTCTTTTTGTAAGTGTATTTTTTGATTTTCATCGTTACTATTCTTTTCTTTTAGAAGCTTCTCATGCAATAGCTTAGCTTGAATTTGTTTCTCTAATGAATCCCGCCTTTTCTTTGCTCCAGGCTCTTCTTTTGATAAAACGGCTACTGCAGAAGTTTTTTCTTCAATTTCCTCAGGCGTAAATAACGTAAATACTTCAAGCTTAGCTTTCTGATTATCGACTTGTTTAGTTAAAGACATTTTACGTTCATGAACTGCATTACCTATAATTCGATAATCCTTCGCTCCTGTAATTTCCTCTAATAATTTATTTCTGTCTTTTCGATCTGAATGTAACAACTTACTGAACTGACCTTGAGATAACACCATTGCTTGGACGAATTGAGTATAATCTAACCCAATAATCTTTTCGTTAATATCTACTGCTTCTGACGATTTTGAGTTCAAGACTTCTTTGGTAACCGTATTTGAAACTTCATGCCTATGTGGCTCAATGGTGTTTTTTGAGTTTCTTCGAATAGACCAATTTGCACGGTAAATTACATTTTCGACTTCGTATTCAACTTCTGCAAAACAACTCTTTGTATTTCTAGTCATTACCCCTCCATCAACATCAACCAAAGTACTTGACATTTTACCACTGATCCTTGGTATTTGATTATAGATAGCTAACGTGATAACATCTAATAATGTAGATTTCCCAGAACCTGTTGGTCCAATAATAGCGTATAACCCAGCGTCTCCTAGTTTACCCTCCACGAAATTAATCTCATGTTTTCCTTTAAGAGAGTGAATGTTTTCAAATAGTATTTTATTTATTCTCATATCTTTCCTCCTAAGTTTCCTAACAATTCCTTAAATGCATTTCTTAGTTCGTCTTTAAAGTCATCATCATAACTCGTTTCAAACTCCAACCTCTTTTCAAACATTTCTGTAGTGGTAAAATCGGCAACATCGATTCCTCCTTCAAAAACACCGCTTCCCCCCATTAATCTATCTTTAAAAATTAATTTTCGCTTTACAATTTTTAGGCCCTCAATTCCATGATGTTGAATAATGTCTTCAACATTTTCTGTAACTCCAACATTTTCTGTTTCCTCATTGATCTCTATCTCTCCCAAAGCATCCAACTCAAATTGGTTCGTAAAATTCGATATAGCCTCACTGACTTCATCAAAAGTCCCTTGAAAACTAACTAATCGTCTAAACTTTGGTATGGGAACAATATTAACTTCTAGCTGCTTGCTAGTTATTTCTATAATATTAACCTGTTTGTTGTCTTCCTTTTCACTAAAACTAAAAGATATCGGTGAACCAGAATAATGGATATTACTTTTAGCAGAAACTGCATATGGTTTGTGAATATGCCCTAAGGCTACATAATCAGCTTCAGACCCAAATATTTTGTGTTCCACACCTGCCTGATTTCCAATTTGAATTTCTCTCTCACTTTCAGAAAGTTCAGCCCCTTGAACATATAAGTGACCCATTACAATAAACTTTGCCCCTTTATGGTTCTCAATAAAGTGTTCGCTTATCTTTTCAAAATAGGTTTTTAATCCATCTCTTAATTGCTCTATTTTATCCGAATAGGTTTCGCCAGGAGCAGCTTTTCGAATATCTCTATCTCTTAAGAATGGCACTGCAGCAACAACTACATCCACTTCTTCATCCTTGAATGTAAAAAACAGATCGCTTATCTGTTCAGTAGCACCTCCTACAACTCTTACGTTAAGTGCTTCCAATAACTCCTTTGGAGCATTAAGCATAGCGACCGAATCATGATTACCTCCTGTAATAACAATTTCACACTTTAAAGGAAGCATTCTTTTTAAGAAATCGTAATATAACTTCTGAGCAGCTTGAGAGGGATTAGATTGATCGAAAATATCCCCTGACACCAATAAAACATCAATCTTCTCTTTACCTATTGTTTGTATCAACCAATCAAAAAACAATTGTAAGTCTTCCGATAAATCTATTTTATGCAGGTGCTTTCCAATATGCCAGTCAGATGTATGTAATATTTTCATTCGTATTTTTTTAATGAGTTTTCGAGTTTTAATTTAAGCTTATCAATAAGTGACTTTGGTTCAATAACGAGTACATCCTCTCCCATTCCTAATATTAAACGTTCTAGTTCATAAGTTGCAACCACAAAAAGTTCAAACACAACATGGTCATTTGTTCTACTAATTTCCTTTTGTGACATATGCAATGGCTGAGATATTAAATATTCGGATTGATTTAATGATACTTCCAAGAGAACTTTAATAGGGTCTTCCTTACTAGTAGTAATACCAACATTATTTTGATAAAATTTATACAAGTTAAACCGAGAACTAATGTTAAACTTATCTCGTAAAACAATAAGGTTAGATAGTCTATCTAAACCAAATGTATAGATATAGTCTGAATCTTCTTTATAACCGATTAGATACCATCGATTGCGATATTCTTTTAATAAATACGGGTCAAGAAAGTGCGTTTTGACCTCCCCAGAGTTAAATTTTTTATATTCAAATGAAATTTTTTGTTTATTCCTTATTGCGCTTAATGCAGGACTAAGGTGCTCGGTTCCTAAAACAAGTGGCGCGGTTTCAAATTGAACATACTCTCTAGTGTCCTTATTAAATTTATACTGAGACAACTCTACTCTCTCCAATAGCTTTTCAACTACGGTGTCAAAATCTTCAAAAATCTCAGTGTCTTTAAACTGATCAAGGACTCTAGATGCCATATGTATCGATTCATATTCATCATCCGTTAATCCAATACTAAACCCATTTTCAGTATAATGGTACCCCTTTTCTTGAGCGTTCCACTTAAGAGGGGCGTCATAAAAGTCTTGCATATATTTTATATCTTTTTCAATGGTTGAAACGGAAGGCTTCTTCCCTGTTCTACTTCCATATAGCCTATCTGCACATTCTTGTCTTACAGCCTCTTTTGAAGGAAAGGGAGCGTACTTATTACACATCATTCGATCTATTACCTGCCTTCTTATCGCTGCTTTTTTATCCATTATAATGAGTTGAAATTGGGATTGTTAAACTATACATTCCAATCAATAATTACAAACAAAAAGACTTATATTTTTAAGTCGTAAAATTTTTACGAACCAAAACTATTCCTTTGTTAAAATCCCAAAATAGAAAACACTATGAATACAGTAAAAATGCAAGACATTGTTTTTTCGAAAGAAATTTTCAATCCGATGAAAACAAATACGGCGATAGACGATATGTTTTCATTTGAAGGTGGGATTTTCCCTGCTACCAATTATATGATTATTGGTGACCCCGGTTCGGGAAAAACAACGCTTGGCTTAGATGTTCTTGCCCAAGTTCAAGCAACCCAAAAAGACAGAAAGGTACTTTTTATTAGTGCTGAGATGAACAAGATTGACATGTTTGGTTTTGCAAAAAGATACCCCAAGTTTGACACTATAGATATCTTATTTACAGGAGAGTTTATGGAGGAAAACATAAGCAAAATAATTGAAGCTGAGCTTGAAAAAGGATATGATCTAGTTTTGGCCGATTCATTTATGGAAATTCAAGAATCAGTTATGGAGTCAAATTCCAAATCAAGAAATCAAGCTGAAAAATGGATTATTGACTTAATGAACAAACATAATCTTGGAGGAAACAAAAATCATGTTTACACAGCCTTCCTAATGATTCAGCAAGTAACTAAAGGAGGTTTGTTTGCTGGAAGCAATAAATTAAAACACAATACAACAGGGATGTGCGAATTAAAAATGTCTAAGGATTTTAATGGTGAGCGCTATGTAACTTTTACAAAAAACAGAAGAGGTAGCAAACATGAACGGCTATTCTACAGCCTAGAATCAAATGACCATGTTATCTATAACCAAAAGAGGTTAGACAGAGATATTCATGTAAAAAAATTGCAAAAACAAGAAGAAAATACAATTTCAAAAGATCAAGAAGAATTTGACAAATTACTTGATTCTCTTCCGAAAGAAATAAACCTACCTAACAAAACTGAAAAATCCATCATTGAAACTGACTTCAATGATGATTTACCATTTTAATTTAATAATTACAACGATGAATAATACTGATATAAAAATATTTAAAGAGCAAGCCCTTACGAATAGCATTTTACGCATCCCAATTTCATTTGAAGAATTTGAATTTATTGATGCTAAACACCTAGAGTTTAAAAACAGAGTGTTTAAAGTCTCTTACCAAGCTTTGAAAGACCTCTCTAAAGTACTTGGAATGGCTTCTAATTCCTTAAAGAACATCAACCATAAACTAGGAAAAGAAATATCAATCGCCATTTTCAATAATATGTTAAAAGCCAACGCTAAAAAAGGCAATAGTAAGATACTATTTGTAATAAATAGAAAAGGTGAAATACTTCGAATCTTGAATGAAAAATCATCCGTAATTTCTAACGAAGTATTCTTTAATATAGCAGATAGAATCATTGACCAAAATGGTTTAGGTGTGCATGACTTAAGCGTAAACCAAGAAGGTGAGTTGGTTATTCAAACAAAGAGTAGAAACTCAGAGTTTCAAATTAATGGATTTAAAGATGAAGTGTTTGAAAGTGGCTTATCCATATCGAATACCCATTTTGGCATAAACGTAGATCCTTTTGTACACCGACTAGTTTGCACGAACGGAATGGTAACAAAAATGTTTGATGAAAGTATTTCGATTAACTCTGTTAATCAAAGAGAAATGGGAATCTTTTTTGACCAACTTCACCGTTTGGAAATGAATGATTTTAAATCCTCTGGATTCTCAAAAAAAGTAACAGAAGCTATAACTACTCCTGCATCTATAGACGAACTTACAAAGGCTATAAAGCTTCTTACCGATCATTCTGAAATTACAAATCATGAAGTGGAAGAATTCATTAATCATAAACAGACTTTTAGAGACTATCATAATGTAGGAGTTGATATTGAAAAAATTAGCGTTGCTAAAAAAAGAAATGCTAAATCTGGAATATCTATGTGGAACGTTATTAATGGTGTTACAGATTTTGCATCCCACAATTATGGATATAACGTAAACAATAGTGTCCAGCTTCAAATAGAAGCTGGGAATATGCTTTGTAAAAACTTTGATATTTCCAACACATTAGATGTTAGCCCATATTGATAATGAGAATAAACTTAAATAATGCATAAACACCTTTTCTGAATTTATGAGCTTCAAATAATAAACATAACGTAAATTGATTACGTCCTACTATTCTATCCTTGTAGCTTAATCAATAAGTATGATAGAAAAAGCATCAAGTAATAACTTGTCTAAAACATTAAACCAAATTTACGGACATTACGTCCTACTATTCTATCCTTGTAGCTTAATCAATAAGTATGATAGAAAAAGCATCAAGTAATAACTTGTCTAAAACATTCTACTTTAATTAAAGCCGCTCAATTAATTAAGTTTTCTTGAATTAATCCTAAGCAATTCTTCCTATTACATTTAAAACAATTATTAGCCTTGCCTCATTAAGAATTTCATAGCTACTCTATTCATTTCTTCTCCTTTTCCATTAACAACTCCAAAACCAGGCTTTCCCTTCAAGTGATTAGAAGTATATCTTGTAACCCCATTAAACACTCCCCATAGCGTTGGTCCTAAATCAAGAATTTCTTGTTCAATACAATTCAGTAGTAGGATCGTTTGTTTATTTCCCTTCAATTGAGATCGATCGTTTACTTGCTCTTTTCTAGATTCAGTTCCTAATAGTTGAATTGCTAATTGCTGAATAAGTTTCATATCAACTTGAACTTCTTTTAATCTTTCCATTTTTAAATACAGATTCCTTCTTCCTTCATCATACGAATGGATGATTTCTTCTATTTTAATTTCATTAATATTAAAAGGTCGGTTATGTCTTTTCTCAAAAGATCTAATTTTTTCAGAGAATTGATTTTCACATCGGAACATATAATTACTTGTACCCACAACTAGTTTATTAAACTTTACCCATTTGCATTGTGATATAATAACTACAGGAAACATATCTATTCTAAATTAAGTCTCTAAACAATTATTAGTGCTATCAAATTTTACGAATTAAAACGGGCAATCAAACGGATCCTCAAAACCAATACGTTGACTTGATTTACCCTCTGCAATTAACACGATAAATTTAGCGAATTCTTCATACGATTGACAATTATTTAGAAAACGTTTTACATTTCCTAATCTTTTATAGTGTGTTTCAAATACCAACAGAGGATCGGAAATTAAAAGCTGATCCAAACCTGGGTAATATTTAGGTTCTCTAACCGAGCACATAACTTTATTTTGGTCTTTTTCTTTTGTAAAGGTTAAATGCCATATTTCATTTTTCTTTATAAAGTACATAGAGGTTTCAGAATCTCTAAAATTTCCTTGAAGGTTAAACCGTAGCCCATTTAACTGGTAGTTTGGTAGTTTAAATAGTCCCATATTTCAAATTTTTAATTATTAACGATTACAACATCATTCCATACCGTTTGCATAGAAACACCATAGAAATTAAACCAAGTGCCACCGCTTGCCTCCCTTTCTATTATGTCGATTTTCTTTGTGCCTTTTGGTAAAGCTGGAAAGTATAAGGTATAGGCCAAATAGTCTCCTTTCCTCTTAAAGAAATGCTTGGTGGGTGCAATTGGAATGTTTACAGCCTTTACCAATCCTAACTTAATCTGTGATCCGGCAACACGAATAAACGAGTTTCCGCTTATTTGAATCCACCCTGAATAATCATATGGGTTTCGATACATGAAGTCAACCCTTGTTAACTCATCACCCATTTCTATTTTCAGTACTTGATGATCGACTTTAGTCCCTTTTTCAACCTTTGGGTTGTGTACAAAGTTTTTTCTCTTTACTTTTAGTGGTGCAATTTTAATTTCCATAGCTTTTTTTGTTTACATATTAAATATTGACGACAAAGCTATGTTAGCAAAAAGGAAAGTAAATGCGCTTTACTTTTTTATTAAAATTGGGTTAGATAATTCAATAGCATATAAATTAAAATCAGTTGGTTCACCGGGATCAGATTCGATTACATCAATAACTTTAGTGGTGCTTGCAATGGGGGCAAAAATCAAACTAAAATACAACCAATCATGCGATGTATTGAAATCCAACTCAGCAGGTGCTATCGGAATATTAACCGTATCGATTAGCTTATATTCCTTCCCCTTTTTCGTATCTCTTACAACAGTGTCTTTATCCATTTTCACCCATCCTCCTCTTTTGTAGTAACCTGTAGCATAATAGCCAAAATCTATTTTTAGATATTCAGGCGTACTTAAAACACGTAGTAACTGTAAATTACCTTGTCTACCCTTGTGCTCTGGAAGATTATATAGTTTATGTGTTTTCTTACTTTTCATTTGTACCATATAATTTATCCACGAGCCATTTTGGTTCGAATACTTCCAAGTCATCTCTTCTCATTTGAAAAAAGTTGATTAACTCTTGCGACACAATTAGCTGCACACTCAATGTTAAGGAACCCCGTGGATGGTATTTTTCTACCTTTTGGCTATCATGAATAGGTTGAGAGATTAAATAATCTGAGAGTGAGGGAGTAATTCGAAAAATAATTTTTTCCTCCTTTTTCGATAAAGGATAAACACCGTATACATTTTTAAAATGTTTTTCCGCATCAAAAGAGGGCTTTAAATAGAACTTAGAAGCCAATAAGTAAGGTTCGTATACCCTATCTAACCCAAATGTTCTAACCGCTTTGTGATTTTCAGAATAGCCAATTAAATACCACCTATTTTGGAATTCCTTCAATAAATAGGGATGAATAACAATTGAATTAAACCTTCTCTTTTGGTAGCTATAATGCACAAAGCAAACAGGATCATTTTCTTTTGCTGCTTGAAACAAAATATCAAAATGCTCCCACCCTCTTTGATTTGGAGAACTTTCTGTTTGAATAATAGCTCTCTTATCCAAAGAAGTATCATATACCTCCTTACTGGAGGCAATTATCTTATCGACAGCATGCCCGAAATTTATACTTACCCTGTTTCCGTTAAACGTACTTAACAAATCTGTTGCGGCTAGCAATGCTTCAATATCCAATTCATTAATAGGTATGTTTCTGATAGCATAATCAGGATCTGCATAATAATACCCTTGTCTACTTCTCGAATATTTTATTGGCGCCAAAAAACCCAATTGCTCATCCTCCTTCATGGATTTTATATCCTTTTGAATCGCTGAAACGGAAAAAGCTTTACCAATCTTATCTTCTACAGCATCTATTAATTCATCCATGTTTGGATAAGGCTTGTATTTATTAATAATACAAGCATCAATAATTTTATAGCGCAGATATGCTTCTTTCGTTGTCCCCATAATAATGAATGCCGAAAGTATTCAATTAATTCCGAATAAAAAAAGCAAAACGCATTTAAATTACGCTTTGCTTCATTACTTTTACACTATAATCTTAAGAAGGTCAGATTTAATACAAAGCTTAACACAAAGAAAGATGAAAATCAAGGAAACAATAACGGAACAAGAAATAATTCAAAGCAATAGCAACCCATTTTTATGGAAGCCAAAGGAATTAGTCTCGAATGAGATAATGGACTTAAGAGAAAAACGGATTATTTTAACCGGGCGCGATAAATTTCTTTATCCAATGTTAGCAGTAAAAATAACAATTGACTCCTCCTATACGCTACCCAAAGAATTGGCAATTATTGCATATTGCTTCAACCCCAAAGGTTCTACACCTTGGTTACAATTCAGGTTGCCAGTTACCGATAATTCAATGACAATAGATTTATGGGACTGCATGAAAGTTGATGACTGTGACAATCCTGAATCGATTGGATACTACTCTTGGCATTACATTGATGGCCTTTACTTCCAATTTAACACAGAAGAGGAAATAAAGTACGAAGTCAGCATTTATTATAAGGAAAAACTTATTGATTAACTTAATAAAACCAAAGTGTATGGAATTCTCAAAAATACAATTAGAAGCTGGGATAAAGGTGCTTAAAGCGTTTCAAGAAAAAGCCATTATTGGAAATCAAATTAAATCTAAAAAATAAACATATGCTAGGATCAATCATCGGGGATATAATCGGCTCAAGATTTGAAATCAATCCCATCACTTCAAAATCATTCAATTTATTCGATAACAGTTGTCGATTTACGGACGACACTGTTCTAACAGTTGCAATAGCCGATGCGCTGCTTGCAAAAAAAGATTATAAATCTAAAGTTCTTGACTATGGTTTAAAATACCACAATAAAGGATACGGCCCCGGCTTTATAAGATGGGTTGATTCTAAGGGTAAAACGCAAGGACACAGTTACGGGAATGGATCAGCCATGCGAATAGCTGCTGTGGGGTTTTATTTTGAGACCAAAGAAATAGTATTGAAACAGGCAAAGAAAGCTGTTGAAATGACACATAACCACCCAGAAGGAATAAAGGGGGCTCAAGCTATTGCATTGGCTATTTTTCTTGCTAGAAATGGGTATTCAAAAGAGGAAATTAAATTTGAAATCTCTAATAAATTTGAATACAAGTTCGATAAAAGTATCTCCGAAATAAAAGAGAATTATACATTCAGCATTATTTGCCAGGACACCGTGCCGCAAGCACTGACCTGTTTTTTCGAATCCACAGATTATGAAGATGCAATTAGAAATGCAGTTTCATTGGGTGGAGACGCAGATACGTTGGCTTGTATTGCTGGTGGAGTATCTGAAGCTTTTTATGGAGGTGTACCGTTATCTATTAAAACCCAAGCAAGGGCATTCCTTCCTTCAGAGTTTCTTACCGTAATAGATAAGTTTACTTCCATTATTGAAGCAAGAGATTTACAAAAAAACAAGCTTTTAGCAAGCGCTATTTCTTTAGCTGAAGAACAGCACAAAGGCCAAACAGATAAGGGAGGTACTCCCTACATTAACCATGTAAAGCGTGTAATGGCAAGCGGAAAAACTACAGATGAAAAAATAGTGGGTGTTCTGCATGATATTGTTGAAGATACCAATATAACATATGAAGATTTAGAAGTCAAAGGCTTTCCAGCTCGGATAGTTGAAGCTATTTGGTATGTCACTAAAACTGAAGATGACTATATGCTCTTTATTGACAGGGTAAAACGGAATAATCTTGCTACAAGGGTTAAATTGAATGATTTAGCCGACAATTTAGATGTGAAGCGCTTGTCTAATATAGAAAAAGCGGATACTGATAGATTGAATAAATATTTGAAGGCATTTAACATGCTAACAGCAGTAAAATGATATCGTAAACTAATTTAAATTGAGAAATATGGAATATGAAGATTTAGGGACTAATGTTCCCACAAATGAACAATGTGCTCAACTGGGAAGCATAAACTATGACAAGAGGAGTAATATAGAGTCTGAGGTTTTTATAAACTTGTTGCTAAAAAAATTCGGAACTCCACCTGGTGATAGTTGCTTTGACGCAAAGTACCATGAGCATGATTATGGAACATATAAAACAGTTGCTTTTTACTATGATTCCGATAGTCCTCGTGAACAAAAATATGCAGACAAAGTACTCAACGGAATTCCTGAGAAATGGACTAGGCTGGCAACTAAAGAGTTGAAGAATAGTGGTTATTTTGACTCGTCAAGGTAGATTAAAAAAAAATCTTTATAAAAAGCTAAGAAACATATCTATCCTAAATTAAGCCTCTAAATGTGTTGTATGAATATATTTACTACTTTAGAAAACAATAAAAAAATATACAACCATGGGCAAACCAATCAAGGAATTGTTGCAGCGCTATAAAGATCTTATAAAAAAAGATGGTTTAAGTGCTGAAAAATATAAATGGGAGTTCCTAAGGGACTACAAAGGGAAACCCAATTTTGATAATGATATTTCTGCAGAGGTCAAATCTATAAAATTCACCAACCTTTTGTACCACCTTTCCGTAGCTTGCCTGAAAGATATAGCGAAAGAATTTGGAGCAGAATTAATTGAAGAATTTAAATCACTTCATGATGAGACAGTTGATTTGGATGAAAGAATACTAGCATATAAAAAAAATACATTAAAACTTTACAGGAAGCATGGAAACTCTAAAGAATCCCATCATCAGGATGAACGAACAGCAGCGGTTTTTTTAACATTGAAGAACCCTGAAGAACATACTTTTTATAAAAGTTCTTATTATTCAAAATATTGCGAATACCTAGGACTTAAAGTAGGTAAACCAAATCACAAGTATTCTCATTACATAGAGTTGGTATCTGAATTAGCAGAAGATTATATAAGTAAAGATAAAGAATTAATACAATTGGCAAAAGGCGAGTTGGGTGATTTAATGAACGAAGATCCCAATTATTTGTTAATTGCTCAGGACATCCTGTATCAAATAATAGGCAATGATCGAGATGTTAACTATTGGGTCTTTCAAGGGAATCCAACAGTATTTGACTTTGAAACCGCCCTTCGAGAGAAGTCACTTACAGACTTTCCTGTACGTGCTCATTGGGACAGAATTAAAGTTGGTGACAAAGTAATTATATGTTTAACTGGTGTTCAATCTGGATGCTTTGCGCTTGCTGAAGTAACTTCCGAACCATTAGAAACAATATCGTCTATAGAAGATCAAAAGGGATTTAATGTAGATATTAAAATTACACACAACTTAGTTGATAATCCAATTCTTAAAGCTGAGATACTATCTTTAAACAAGTTACAGGATTTAAAAATCGGAAATGGAGGGTACAATTTTTATGCAACCAAAGTAGAATATGAAACGCTTTTGGAAATGATTAAAGAAGAAAGCGATTTTAACAGAACTAAAACTTTCAGTATGAAAGAAGCAATCAACACAATCCTTTATGGCCCTCCGGGAACAGGAAAGACCTACAAATTAAAAACAGACTACTTTCCAAAATACACAACAAAGGAAACTTCAATTACACCAGACAAACACTTTGAGAATGTGGTAAAAGACCTAACTTGGTGGGAAGTTATTGCATTGGCATTACTAGAGCTGAAAAGAGGAAAAGTATCTGAAATATCAGATTCTAAATGGGTAAAAAAGAAAGCTGACTTATCCGAGTCAAAAACAGTAAGACCAACTTTATGGGGGCAACTACAAAGCCACACGATAGAAGAATGCGAGTTTGTTAATGTAAAATCGAGACAAACACCTTTTATCTTCAATAAGACCGAAGATTCTTATTGGGAAATAATAGATGAAAATGTCAAAGAACAAGCTCCTGAATTATATGATATACTGGACTCAGTAAATAATTTTAATCCAAGCCCGGACAAGGAAATAAAAAGATATGTATTTACTACTTTTCATCAATCTTATGCATACGAAGAGTTTATTGAAGGAATAAAACCTATTTTAGGGGCAGAAGATGAATCAACAGAGTTAAATTACACAATTGAACCAGGAGTATTCAAACAACTATGTAAAGATGCTGAAAACGACCCTGAACATCGATATGCTATATTTATTGATGAAATAAACAGAGGTAATGTATCTAACGTCTTCGGTGAGTTAATCACATTGATAGAGCCAGACAAAAGAAAAGGAGCTGAAAACGAAATGTCAACTACCCTTCCCTATTCTAAAAAGGAATTTAGCGTACCCAATAACTTGGATATTTATGGCACAATGAACACTGCCGATAGAAGTGTAGAAGCTTTAGATACAGCACTGAGACGTAGGTTTAGCTTTGTAGAAATGCTGCCTGACCATACCGTATTAGCAACAGAAGAAGTTGGAGGAATTAAACTTTCGGATGTTCTTAAAACAATCAACGAAAGAGTTGAAATATTAGTAGACAGAGACCATACAATTGGCCACTCCTACTTTATTGGAGTAGACACAGAACAAAAATTAGTGGATGCTTTTAAGGATAAGATTGTCCCACTATTGCAAGAATACTTTTATGGAGATTACGGAAAAATTGGCTTAGTACTAGGCAATGGCTTCGTTACCAAAGAAAAAGGTAAAAACGATGTGTTCGCCGGTTTTGAATACGATGGACAAGCAGATTTTATAACCGACTCGTATAAGTTATCGCCAATTAACAAAACGAATATAGTAGAAGCAGTAACCCTGCTGTTAAACGATAAAAAAGCAGAAGCATAATTGTTTAAGCAGCATAAAATAGCAGTTTTCGAACACCAGCGTCTTTATGTTGGTGACAAAGGATTTAAACAGTCTCAGTTGGATGCGCTTTTAAAATTGAATGACTACCATGAAGGTGCTTACTTCGAGCCCATTTCCAAAGGAGTTAAATTTAACCAATATGTTGGTGTAATTCAAGTAGATGGATTACTTATAGAAATACATCCTAAAGCGGATAAAAACGACGACGACAACAAGTGGAAAGGTGTTTTACTAAAAATGCTAAAAGCTTGCGGTAAGCTAAAAGCACAATCGAGCGGCCCGGCGAACGTAAACAGACAAAACCTTAACTTATTAGAAGTTTATTTTGAACTCTACATAAATGAGGTAAATACTTTGATTAGAAAGGGTTTAATTAAGAAATATAGAAAAGAAACAAGCAACGTTAAAGCACTCAAAGGAAAGCTAGAGTTTGCCGGAAATATCCGGTATAATTTAGTTCATAAAGAACGTTTTTATACCACACACCAAGTATACGATACCGATCATTTATTGCATCAGGTATTGTACAAAGCACTGGATATAATTGAGCAATTCACAAGAGGAACAAGACTATACAATTTAGCCAAAAGAGTGCAGCTAAATTTCCCTGAAGTTGAAAAGAAAAACATTACCGCTCAGCAGTTAAACAATATTACGCTCAATCGTAAATCTTCTAGTTACTCTTATGCACTAGAACTTGCCCGGTTAATTATACTTAACTATTCACCAGACATTGCTGGTGGTAGAGAAAAAATGCTCTCCCTCCTATTCAACATGAACGACCTATGGGAGGAATACATTCTTACCATGCTGCGTAAGGAATGTCAAAACACTAAATTTGAAGTCACTGGGCAGGAATCTAAGGCGTTCTGGGGCAGAAATAGCTTACGCCCAGACATTGTACTCAAAAGTGAAAGCGAAACGATTGTAATCGACACTAAATGGAAACGCCCAGGTAATAGCTCAGCTTCTGTAAGTGATTTACGTCAAATGTATACGTATTGTCGTTTCTGGGGTGCAGAGAAAGCCATGCTACTCTACCCTGGAGAAATAATCAACAACGACTTTAAAGAGTTTAAAACACTTGATTTTTTCGACACAGAAAACACACCAACAAAAGTAAAACATCAGTGTAAAATGGGGTTTGTTTCTGTTTTGAATGATGATGGGGAGTTGGATGAGAGTGTTGGTGAGAAGGTTTTGGGGTTGGTTGAGGGATAGGTTATGGAAAATGAGAAAAATAACAACTATCTTAAAATTTGGTTTAAGCGCTTCCTTACCTATTTTCCCATTGTGTCTTTAACTATATACACATTACTGGGAACAAAAATCCTTTGGTTTCATGCTAGCCTAAGCATTCTTCTGACAATTACTCCTCTATTATTTATAGCAACTCTTTTATATTATGCGGTATTTCTATTAATAAAAAGATCAAAAAAACACCTTATTCTTTTAGTTTTTATTGTGTTTATCACGCTAATAAAATACGCAGATAGCATCATTTCATTTAATACTTCTGCACCAAACAACACAACTAAAATTTCAGTAATGACATGGAATGTGGAAAGATTAGGAGAATTACAAAACAAAAAGCAGGTAAGTCAAAATATTAATACAACCATACATAAAATTCAACAAAACAACCCTGAGGTTATAATCCTCCAAGAGGTTACACATAAGCAGTTGAATTCAATAATTGCTGGATTGAAGATTACAAATGCTTCTTATGAATGGAGCGATTATTATGGAACCATGAAAAATTACAAGAGTGGTATTGCTGTGCTCATTAATTCAAATTCAGAGTGGCGAATAAAAAATAAAAACGTGATTAAATTACCCCCACAATGGAAATCGATATATGTTGAATTAGAGAACAACAAAAAACAACATATAAATGTTTTGGGACTGCATATCGCGCCTCCAAAAATAACATCAAGCGATATAAAAACAATAGGAAAAACGATAGTTAAAACGCCCAAAAAAGGACTTAGTAAATTTAAACATAAACTTCGTTCGTATGCAAGACAACTTAACTTACAAACTAAGCAAGTGAATAAAATATTATCAATTATAAATAACTTTAAGGACCCCACAATTATAGCGGGCGATTTTAACTCTTCCTCGGATTTGCCACTACATATTAAACTAAGAAAAGACATGCAAGATGTCTGGCTTGAAAGTGGCAATGGTTTTGGGTCCACAAGGTATTTTGGAGGGATAATTCCGCTTCGAATTGACTACATCTATAGCACAGTAGAGTTTACAAGTACTAGTGCCGAAGTTTTACCCGCACATTTCTCAGATCATAACCCTGTGGTGGCTAATTTTTATCTTTTAAAGTAATTATATTTATCCATTAGACGGTCCTTATGTAATCTTAACTGAAATAAAAGAGATTTTTCAAAGCAAATAATCACTAATTTTAGACATATGCAAGAATCAAAACATTACCTAGTAATAGACCTCAATGGAGAACAATTCTTGATCGACACATTTAATGATGCCGGAAGTGCGCAATTGATGATGAAAAAAGTATTTGAAATGGCAGCACCACCTCAAATATTTGCGGTAAATGAATTAATTCGAATATATGAGTTCCTCAATTGCCAAAGAGTTGTGGGAGAAACCCTAGAAAATTGCTCGGATTTGGAAACAAATGGAATTATTAGTGTTTGTATCATTGAAGAAAGTAAAATGAAAATGCTAAGAGTAATATAATTATGGACGAAAAAAAATTAAGAAAAAAATATAATTCAAAGGCTAAAGACAACTTCAATACAATGTTTAAACTCTTTTTATTTGACAGAGCCGCAACCAACCTTTTAGAATCAAAAGTTGAACTAAAGGAGTTTAAAGATTTTCAAATCAAGGATTTCATCATAAAAGAATATGTCAATGAGTATTGACAACTTGAAAAGAACAAGTCTATTATTTAAAGGATCAGTTCGATCTCTTTAAAATTTAAGGAGTTGAACATTTTAATGGACAGAGAAATATTCGAATGACTTTAGACCAAAATTGGACTAAAATAACACCTAAAAAAAAAGATATAGAAATTTATCTTACAGAAACAAAAGTGTATTATTGATAATAAACCCTATGATCAAAAAAAAGAAGAGTAAAAAAACAATTAGTATTATATCAATTTTATTATTGTTATTTATTGGAACATGCCTAATGAAACCCCATTACTTTTATAGTATCACCAAGCACTTTAAAAAAATGGCTTTTGAAGAATCAGACTTCAAAAAAGAAGTGACTTTTTCAGATACAGAAACGGATATACTTTGCTACGGAGAATACATCGGTTATGAATTCTCTAATCAAGGCGATATAGGACATCAATTCTCAAATTATATGTGTGCACACATAGGAGATAAACTAAAAGAGTTATATGATTCTGGAATTTACTCTAAAGTGGACTTAAAACGAATCACAATGTCGACCGAAGGTATGGGGTCAGGCACAGTAAAATACATTGTTATAATACCAATTTCCACAGTAGATGAAAAATGTGCTGCTTACACCTCTTTTGACCATGTGGGAGGATGGAATCACACACCAAGTTTACAAGCAAGAAAAGCAGAACTACAAAAGGCCCTAATGCAAGATGACACACTTAATGTAAGCTCTCTTAAAACAACCCCAGAAGGCCTGCAAGAATATTGGATACAATGGAGGAATAAAAAGAAGCAAGCTAATTGTATTAAACAATGATTGGATTTTACATATACTTATTAATTGGCCTTTTTTGGTTTTTGATGATCTCCATCTATAATTGGCGAAAATTTAATGGACTCAGATTCGTAGTTGGAATTATTGCTTATCCGTTATTGTTTCCATTCTTTTTTTACTTGCAACTCAAAAAAGTGTCTATTTTTAAAAAGACGCTAAAGGGGTTTAATACTTTTAAATTTTTGTTCTTCAATGATTATGGGTCTGAATCAAGTACTTTTGTATCTAAACAAGAAAGTAATCATGATTTTAGGACATTTGATGATGACTTGCCACCATTTTAAAAGGAATAATTCCAACATTAGATAATAGATAATGCTATTCAGGTCATGAACCTTGTTCATAAAGAACTCATTGGATAAAAATTAAAATTTTGATAAAAACACACTATCGTTTTAGACAGAAAACTTGACAACGTAAATATTTTATGTTCTGTATTTATACTATTACATTAAAACAATAGTATAAAAGATGAGAATATATAATGTACTAATCAATTTATTCAAGAGGAAAGACCTTTCACCTATTGAAATGAGTAGAAAAACCATAAAGAAAATGGGATACAGACTTGATGGAAATGATATCTACTTAAAGACCTGTTATAATGGCAGAACAATGATTTGGCTATCAGAAAGTGGAATAAAATTAAAAGTTTATGCAGGTGGATATGGAGAATCTGATTTCTGGCCTGGTCCTTTATTAGACCAAGAAAGCTTATGGAGATTTATTAAGGAACATGAAATTTAAAAAGACAATTCATTCAGAAAGTGATTCAACATATGTGAAAATGAACTGATGCAGTCAAAAAATGAAGGCTATATCTATTTAAAACATTATTGTGGTTTTGGAAAGATAATAAATCATGCGCTAATTAATGTGGTCAAACAGATGCTTTGTCTTGTATCTATTAGTTATCATATGGTTTATCCAAACAAAAAACCATATATTGTATGTATTTATTTATTATACTTTGGATAAATTCAGAGGAGCTAATCTAATTACTATGTCTACACGAATAAAGGGAGCATTCATACTTTTGGGACTTGCGTCTGGTTTAATGTTTCTATGGAAATTTGTCTTAATCGGATATTTCGGATCATTCTATTTCAAGTGTAATTATTTCTTTAGTATTAGAAGCGATAGTTGGTGGGCTCATATTATTGGTTTATTGTCTCTAATAGTGCTTGGTAGACTTACTTTTTTAGCAGGAACATTTCTATGGTCAGTTTATCAAGACGGTAACAGAGGAAAATATGATTTCAGATTTTTGGATAATTGGAATTCGATTAACACAATTATCCCCGGTGCTTGGTTCTTGATTCTATTATGGTTTGTAAATGGTAATCTTTACGGATACGAGTATATTGGAGTGCAGTTGGAATACGAAGCAACGGAGAATGGCACTCTAAAAGAGCCAACACTTCTGTTTGAAAAGGATGATGAGTATGCAATAGAATCTTACAAGAATAGGATGTATGCAGATGAAGATGAGTACTTCGAGTATGCCAACGACTACAGGTTTAGGTTCAAGACTGCTGGAATCTTTGATGGATACGATTATCCATCGGACGATTATAGTGGCTTCGGCGGGTTTCTTCTATGCTTCTTTGGGAGCTTATTTGAACACGTCTGGTTCGTCCTTTCAAATTTTGCAATTCCGGTTGGAGTATTCATAATATTTAGGGAAATAGAGTACAAGAAGTAATTCTACTGTCCGACTGCACTGGAAAGTAATTCTATTTCAAGATCACTCAGGTGGATATGGAGAATCTGATTTCTGGCCTGGTCCTTTATTAGACCAAGAAAGCTTATGGCGATTCATAAAGGAACATGAAATTTAAAAAGACAAGTAATAATATGAAAATTGAAACACAAAACAATATTAATAATGACGGATCATTTGACAAACAAGTTCCATATGACTTTGTAAAAGGTAAAATCGAGACTAGATTCTATAAAGATTTCTTGTCTGAAAAACCGGAAAAAATACAATGTTCTGAGTGTGGAAAAGAAACAAGTGAATTAAACTGGTTTATGTTTTGTTCTTCAGATGAGTCATGGAGCGATTTAGCCGGAAGCGAAGGTTATTATGCAAATTGCCCTGACTGTGATATCATGGTTTATTCTGCTACTACAAAAGTGAGTTAATTTTTCCTGAAAGTATAAACATTATGCGAACCCCAATTATACTTTCAGAAATACTTAACCCTCTCCCCTTCCTGTACCTTTTACCATTCGAGGTGTTATACAAGTATGAAAGCAATCATCCTAACAACCACCTTGCTTTTATTCACAACATCATTAACCGCCCAATCGAAAGAATACACAAAGCTATACGGGCTTTACAACAAGGGTAAGTCAACGAAGCTCTTGTCAAAGGCAAACAAAGTCAAAGAAAAGGGTTCTAGAGAAGCTATGCCCTACTACTTCATAGCACTAGCTAATTACTCTTTGTACAAGCAAAGTAGAATTAACAGCAACCTCTCTAAGGCTATTAGAAACCTTAAAAAGGCAAAAGGCTATGATTCTGACAACACGTATTGGAAACAGCTTGAAAAGGAGTTTATACCTTTACAAGCCATTGTTCAGCACAAGGCTACCTACTACTCTACCAACAACAAAAAGAAAGCCTTAAAGCTCTGCGAAAGCTATCATAGTATTTACCAAGATTCACTACCTGAACACAAAGGTCTTCTCACAAAGGTACCCTTGCACAATACCCTTGCATCAACAAAAACCAAAACACGCCATTTTAACAGTGGTTCCAAAAGGGATTCTATAAGGTACTTTGCAGACATTTGTATAGGTACACCCTACAAATGGGCAGGTGAGTCATTACAAGGGTTCGATTGCTCTGGATTCGTTAAGTTCCTTTACGGTAAGGTTGGAATTAAACTTCCGCATAACGCAAATAAAATATCCTACCTCGGAAAAGAGGTTTCAGAAAGGAATGCACAAACTGGAGACGTTGTTTTATTTGGTTCAAAAAGCAAAAAAGGACATCATGCTTCTCATGCTGGTGTGATTTACGAAAATAATGGCGAAATAAAAGTGGTTCATTCTATCTCCAAAGGGGTACATATAACTACCGACTATAATGCTTACTGGAAGCAAAGGGTAATTTTCATAAAGAACATTATCGATTACTCTGAAAACAATGAGCTTACACAAGCTAAGAAGCGTGATTAGCTAGTACGGTAAAAATGTAAGCTTATCGCTAGGGTACAACGCAAGGTAACCTAGTAAACAAAAAAGAAAATCATGCTTATTAATTTGCTATATTTGGAGATGTAGGTATTATAGAAATAAACCACATTGGTTTATATTTGTATGGTTTAGCCCTACGTTGTAGGACATTAGGAAA
>Ga0209406_1000048_pt1 | contig 114516 bp, 97 predicted proteins | sample COGITO_mtgs_1204_FD_184808 | JGI IMG/M metagenome (GOLD analysis project Ga0209406, IMG submission 184808) | Pelagic marine microbial communities from North Sea - COGITO_mtgs_120426 (SPAdes) (version 2) | ecosystem: Environmental > Aquatic > Marine > Epipelagic ... | reverse complement strand
CACATGAAACAAAAGCCCGTAAAAATAATAAGCTGTAAAAAGTTGTTTTAAAAATTTTCATGTTCATTTTTTTTAGTTTATAAAGCCATTGGATGGATTGGTGTCCCAAAACACCTGTTCGGTTACTTCTTCCTTTTGATCAGAATTTGAATTATTCGTAACACTTGTATTGGGGTAGAAAAAAGAACGAATAAAATTATTTACATCCGCAGCTCTTAGTGGCTGTAAATCGTCAGGTTTACCTCTTCTTCTAAAAGAGTTGTAGGCTTCAACTCCATTTCCAAATAAAGCAATATGATATTCAGTCATGATGATATTTAATCTTTCATCATCACTAGCCACCTGTTTCGTAGAGAATAGTTCCCGAGATTGATTTTTGTTGCGCCAACCCAACGGAAAGCGTAAACATCCCTATTAAGGATAAAAAGAAATAAAGTTTCTTCATGATTAATGATTTATAATTTGAATCCGAAAAATCCTAATATTTTGTTAATACAAGGACTTTTTTTAGAGAATTGTTAGAGATAAGCGTCTGTAAATCCGATTTTAACAAAGAAAAGCACGAAATTTACTTACTATATTAATTGTCGACTTTATGACAATCAATTTCCTGTTTTTGGTAGTCTGATTTCGGTGAATGGGATGATCCATTTGAATCACGAGATCACTTAAAAAAAGGAGAAACTCAACTAAAAACACCTCAACATCTTCAAGAGTCGATTGGATATTCTGGACATTGTTAATAAAAAAGAAGTGCGGGATCGGATTTTCTTTGTATTCGGTTTGAATCTTAAGAAAAGATTCCTACATTTGCAGCCCTTTAAAAAGGGAATAATATAAAATTATATATGCCAACTATTGCACAATTAGTACGAAAAGGAAGAGTCACCATTACCAAGAAGAGTAAATCGGCTGCTTTGGATTCGTGTCCACAAAGAAGAGGAGTATGCACGCGTGTTTACACGACGACTCCAAAAAAACCTAACTCAGCAATGCGTAAAGTAGCACGTGTTCGTTTGACCAACGGTAAAGAAGTCAATGCATACATCCCCGGAGAAGGACATAACCTCCAAGAGCACTCGATAGTATTGGTACGTGGCGGAAGAGTTAAAGATTTACCAGGGGTTCGTTATCACATCGTAAGAGGAGCACTGGATACAGCCGGAGTAGAAGGCCGTCTTCAGAGAAGATCTAAATACGGAGCAAAACGACCTAAGAAGTAAAAAAAACATTAACTCTTTAAGCATCAATTATGAGAAAAAGACAAGCAAAAAAACGTCCCCTGTTACCGGATCCACAGTTCAATGATCAACTGGTAACGCGTTTCGTGAACATGATCATGTGGGACGGAAAAAAATCAGTTGCTTTCCGAATTTTTTACGACGCCATGGCGATCGTAGAGGAACGCAGCCAAGACGAAGAAAAAACACCATTAGAAATATGGAAAGAAGCATTATCCAATGTTATGCCACACGTAGAAGTACGTAGCAGACGTGTTGGGGGAGCAACCTTCCAAATTCCAATGCAAATTCGTCCAGACCGAAAGGTCTCTCTTGCAATGAAATGGATGATTACTTACGCTCGTAAGCGTAACGAAAAAACCATGGCTTTGCGTTTAGCGAATGAGGTACTTGCAGCTTCGAAAGAAGAAGGTGCTGCTGTTAAGAAGCGTTTAGATACGCACAAAATGGCAGAAGCAAATAAGGCCTTTTCACATTTTAGATTCTAAACGTAAACAACAACTGATACACTTATCATGGCAAGAGATTTAAAATATACTAGAAACATTGGGATTGCTGCGCATATTGATGCCGGTAAAACCACGACTACAGAACGTGTGTTGTTTTACACAGGGGTAAGTCATAAGATTGGTGAGGTGCACGATGGTGCAGCAACCATGGACTGGATGGAGCAAGAGCAAGAGCGTGGTATTACCATTACTTCTGCAGCTACAACCTGTACTTGGAACTTCCCAACCGAACAAGGAGAACCCCTTGATCAAACAAAACCCTATCACTTTAATATCATTGATACTCCCGGCCACGTTGATTTCACCGTGGAAGTGAACCGATCTCTTCGTGTACTCGATGGATTGGTATTTTTGTTTTCAGCAGTTGACGGTGTGGAGCCTCAATCTGAGACCAACTGGAGATTAGCGGATAACTACAAAGTACCTCGTATTGGTTTTGTCAATAAAATGGACCGTCAAGGATCTAACTTTATTGGTGTTTGTAACCAGGTAAAAGACATGTTGAAGTCGAATGCCGTTCCAATTGTATTGAACATTGGGGATGAAGAAGATTTCAGAGGAATTGTTGATTTAGTTAAAAACCGCGCCATTGTATGGCACGACGATAACTTTGGGTCTACGTTTGACGTAGTGGATATTCCAGACAACATGAAAGAGGAAGCTCGAAAATACCGGGCACTACTTATTGAAGAAGTTGCTGGATACGACGAAAACCTTCTAGAAAAATTCATGGAAGACGAAGATTCAATTACTGAAGACGAAGTGCACGCAGCATTGAGAGCAGCAGTAATGGATATGTCGATCATTCCTATGGTTTGTGGTTCAGCCTTTAAAAACAAAGGAGTACAATTTCTTTTAGATGCTGTATGTCGTTACCTACCTTCACCAGAAGATAAGGAATCGATTATCGGTACTGATCCAGATACTGGAGAAGAAATTTCTAGAGCACCTTCTGTAACGGATCCTTTTGCTGCATTGGCATTTAAGATTGCTACCGATCCTTTTGTAGGACGTTTAGCATTTTTCCGTGCATATTCAGGACGCTTAGATGCGGGTTCTTATGTATTGAATAATCGTTCAGGAAAAAAAGAACGTATATCACGTATTTATCAAATGCATTCCAATAAGCAAAACTCGATCGATTATATCGAAGCAGGAGATATTGGAGCAGCTGTTGGATTTAAATCCATCAAAACTGGAGATACTTTATCTGCAGAGAAAAGCCCAATCATTTTGGAGTCCATGGACTTTCCAGATCCAGTAATTGGTATTGCTGTAGAGCCTAAGACAAAAGCAGATGTAGATAAATTGGGTATGGCTTTAGCTAAACTAGCTGAAGAAGATCCAACCTTCCAAGTTAAGACGGATGAAGCTTCTGGCCAAACCATCATTTCTGGAATGGGTGAGCTACACTTAGATATTATTGTTGACCGCCTTCGAAGAGAATTTAAAGTTGAGGTTAATCAAGGTCAGCCACAGGTTGAATACAAAGAAGCCTTAACCCAATTGGCAGATCACCGCGAAGTTTATAAGAAACAATCGGGTGGACGTGGGAAGTTCGCAGACATTGTATTTACCATCGAACCAGCTGATGAAGGGAAGACAGGTCTTGAGTTTGTAAACCTTATTAAGGGTGGAAATGTTCCGAAGGAATATGTACCCGCTGTTGAGAAAGGATTTAGAGACTCTATGGTCAATGGACCTTTAGCTGGATTTGAAGTTGATGCAATGAAGGTTACCCTTAAGGATGGTTCATTCCACCCAGTAGATTCAGATTCACTATCCTTTGAGCTTGCAGCTAGAATGGGCTTTAAAGCTTCAGCAAAAGCAGCCAAAGCTGTGATTTTGGAGCCAATCATGAAAGTTGAAGTATTGACTCCCGAAGAAAATATGGGAGATATTGTAGGAGATCTTAACAAACGCCGTGGTCAAGTAAACGCTATGGATGATCGTGCAGGTTCTAAAGTTGTAAAAGCATTAGTACCCTTATCAGAAATGTTTGGGTATGTTACCTCATTAAGAACATTATCTTCTGGTAGAGCAACCTCTACAATGGAATTTTCACACTACGAAGCAACACCTGCTAACATTTCACAAGATGTGATCGCAGAAGTTAACGGTCAAAAATCTTAAATCATTAGTACGATGAGTCAAAAAATTAGAATTAAATTAAAGTCTTACGATTACAACTTAGTAGATAAGTCTGCTGATAAAATTGTAAAAACAGTGAAAACTACGGGTGCTGTAGTAACGGGTCCTATCCCATTGCCAACACACAAAAAAATCTTTACGGTATTGCGTTCTCCTCACGTTAACAAGAAGTCAAGAGAGCAATTTCAATTGTGTTCTTACAAACGTTTGTTGGACATTTACAGTTCATCTTCAAAAACAATTGATGCTTTAATGAAGCTTGAATTGCCTAGTGGAGTAGAAGTAGAGATCAAAGTTTAAGTATACGCATTACAGGGTACGCATAAAATATAAATCATTAATTAATTAAATAATCATATGTCTGGGTTAATAGGAAAGAAAATCGGTATGACCAGCCTCTTTGACGAGCAAGGAAAAAATATTCCTTGTACTGTTATTGAGCTAGGACCATGCGTGGTTACCCAAGTCAGAACCGAAGAGGTTGACGGGTATAGCGCTCTTCAACTTGGTTTCGATGACAAGGCAGAAAAGAGAGCAACTAACGCTGCTCTTGGGCACTTCAAAAAGGCCAATACTGTACCTAAAAAGAAAGTCGTTGAATTCCAAGATTTTGAAGAAGAGTACAAATTAGGTGATACACTCACAGTGGAGCTTTTTAAAGAAGGCGAATTTGTTGATGTATCAGGAACATCTAAAGGTAAAGGTTTCCAAGGAGTTGTAAAACGTCACGGATTTGCAGGAGTAGGTCAAGCGACCCACGGTCAGCACAACCGTCTTCGTGCACCGGGATCAATTGGAGCAGCTTCTTATCCTGCACGTGTATTCAAAGGAATGCGCATGGCAGGTCAAATGGGAACTGACAAAGTTAAAGTACAGAACTTAAAAGTGTTAAAGGTAGTGGCTGAAAAGAACCTACTTGTTGTAAAAGGAGCAGTTCCTGGTCACACGAACGCTTACGTAATCGTTGAGAAATAATGGAAGTAGCTGTAGTAGACATTCAAGGAAAAAAGACAGGTCGGAAAGTTCAACTTTCTGAAACTGTTTTCGGCATTGAGCCCAATACTCACGCTGTATATTTAGATGTGAAATCACATTTAGCGAACAAGCGTCAAGGAACTCACAAAGCCAAAGAACGTGGAGAAATCAAAGGAAGTACACGTAAGATCAAAAAACAAAAAGGAACCGGTACAGCACGTGCAGGATCTATAAAGAATCCACTCTTTAGAGGTGGAGGTCGTGTTTTTGGTCCTCGTCCCCGCGATTATAGCCAAAAAGTAAATAAGAAAGTTAAACGTCTAGCGCGTAAATCTGCCCTGAGTATCAAGGCACAAGAAAATGCTATCATCGTTTTAGAAGACTTTCAATTTGACACAGTAAAAACAGCAAACTACCTTAGTGTTTTAAAGTCTTTAGGATTGGAAAACAAAAAGTCAGTAGTAGTGTTGGCTGAGCCAAATAAAAATGTATATTTGTCATCGCGCAATATAAAACATTCACAAGCTATAACTAGCTCAGAATTAAACACTTACAAGATAGTAAACACCAACAGTTTGGTTTTATTTGAAAGTGCAGTTGCCGGAATAGAAACCCTTTTGAACAAAGCATAGCGTTATGAGTATTTTAATCAAGCCTATCATTACCGAGAAAGCAACAGCAGATAGCGAAATGAATAATTGCTATACGTTTCTTGTAAATCCAACCTCTAACAAGGTTGAAATCAAGAAAGCAGTAGAAGCAACTTACGGAGTTTCTGTAGAAAAAGTAAGAACCTTGCGATACGGTGTAGAGCGTAAAACACGCTACACTAAAACAGGTCTACAAAAAGGAAAAACAAATAGCACCAAGAAAGCAGTCGTACAGGTTGCCGAAGGGGATGCTATTGATTTTTATAGTAATCTTTAACAGCGTCACATGTCAGTTAGAAAATTAAAACCGATAACACCCGCCCAGCGTTTTAGAGTAGTAAATGGATTTGACGCTATTACTACTGATAAGCCGGAGAAGAGTTTGTTGGCTCCTAAGAAGCGAAGTGGAGGTAGAAACAACACAGGTAAAATGACCATGCGCCACCTAGGTGGAGGTCATAAGAAACGATATCGTATCATCGATTTCAAACGTAACAAATTTGATGTTGCCGCTGAAGTATTGTCGATTGAATACGATCCGAACCGTACTTCGTTTATTGCACTTGTGCAATACAAAGACGGCGAGAAGCGATACATCATCGCTCAAAATGGTCTTCAGGTAGGACAAAAAGTTATCTCTGGAGCATCAGTTGCTCCCGAAGTAGGTAACGCATTACCTTTATCTTCAATTCCATTAGGTACAATCATTTCTTGTATAGAATTGCGTCCAGAAGCTGGAGCTAGTATTGCACGTAGTGCAGGTTCTTTTGCTCAGTTAATGGCACGTGATGGTAAATACGCAACGGTAAAATTACCGTCTGGCGAAACCCGTTTGATCTTAGTAACATGTATGGCGACTATTGGAGCTGTATCGAATTCAGATCATCAATTACTTGTTTCAGGTAAAGCCGGTCGTTCTCGTTGGTTAGGTCGTCGTCCAAGAACTAGACCAGTAGCAATGAACCCTGTCGATCACCCCATGGGTGGTGGTGAAGGCCGTGCATCTGGAGGACACCCACGTAACCGTAATGGTATTCCTGCTAAAGGATACCGTACGCGTACCAAGACAAAAGCGAGTAGTAAATTCATTATCGAACGTAGAAAAAAATAAACAACTATGGCACGTTCATTAAAAAAAGGACCCTTTGTACACCACAGCCTTGAAAAAAAGGTAGTGGCCAATGTTGAGTCGAACAGTAAAGCCGTAATAAAAACGTGGTCTCGTGCTTCGTTAATTACGCCGGACTTTGTAGGACAAACAATTGCAGTGCACAACGGAAGACAATTTATTCCTGTATACGTTACAGAGAATATGGTAGGACATAAACTAGGCGAATTTTCACCAACACGATCGTATCGTGGTCACGGTGGAGCCAAAAACAAAGGTAAAAAATAATAGCTCATGGGAAATCGTAAAAGACTAGCAGCAGAAGCTATTAAAGAAGCGAAAAAATCGCTCGCCTTTGCTAAGCTAAATAACTGTCCAACATCACCACGAAAAATGCGCCTTGTTGCGGATTTAGTTCGCGGAGAAGAAGTAAACAAAGCACTTGCTATTTTGAAATTCAATCCAAAAGAAGCTTCTCGTAGATTAGAGAAATTACTTCTATCAGCTTTAACCAACTGGCAAGCTAAGAATGAGGAAGGTGATATCGAAAAAGCAGCTCTTTTTGTAAAAGAAATCCGTGTAGACGGAGGAAGTATGCTGAAAAGACTACGACCAGCACCACAAGGAAGAGCACACCGAATTCGCAAGCGTTCGAATCATGTGACTTTAGTTTTAGGATCAAACAATTTAGACAACTAATATGGGACAAAAAACTAACCCAATAGGAATACGTTTAGGAATCATCCGTGGATGGGACTCAAACTGGTATGGTGGAAATAACTACGGTGATAAAATCGCTGAAGATTATAAGATCCGTAAGTACATTCATGCACGTTTAGCTAAAGCGAGTGTATCGAACGTAATCATCGAGCGCACGCTCAAATTGATTACTGTAACGATCACTACAGCTCGTCCAGGAATCATCATCGGAAAAGCCGGCCAAGAAGTTGATAAATTGAAAGAAGAGTTGAAGAAAATTACCGCTAAGGAAATTCAAATCAACATTTTTGAAATCAAACGTCCAGAGCTAGATGCTCGTTTAGTAGGAGCAAGCATTGCACGTCAAATCGAAGGTCGTATTTCATACAGAAGAGCGATTAAGATGGCAATTTCAGCAGCAATGCGTATGAATTCTGAAGGAATCAAAATTCAAATCTCAGGCCGTTTAAATGGTGCGGAGATGGCTCGTGCAGAAACCTATAAAGACGGTCGTATTCCCTTATCTACTTTTAGAGCAGATATCGATTACGCACTGGTAGAAGCACATACTACCTACGGTAGATTGGGTATCAAAGTTTGGATCATGAAAGGAGAGGTATATGGAAAACGTGAGTTATCCCCTCTAGTTGGAATGTCTAAGAAAACCAATACGCCAGGTGGAGCTAAGAACAACAATTCACGTCAACGACGCAGAAAATAATAGAATAAGTAATTAAGTAGGTAAACATGTTACAACCTAAAAGAACAAAATTCCGTAAAGCTCAAAAAGGCAGAATGAAAGGTCTTTCGCAAAGAGGAAACCAGCTTTCAAATGGAATGTTTGGTATCAAATCGCTTGATGCTAAATTCATCACTTCCCGTCAAATCGAAGCTGCACGTATTGCCGCTACTCGTTATATGAAACGTGAAGGTCAGTTATGGATCAAAATATTTCCGGATAAGCCGATTACCAAAAAACCATTAGAAGTTCGTATGGGTAAAGGTAAAGGAGCTCCAGAATATTTCGTTGCAGTTGTGAAACCAGGACGAGTTTTATTTGAAATATCGGGAGTACCACACGATGTTGCTAAAGAAGCACTTCGACTAGCAGCACAAAAACTGCCTGTGAAAACTAAATATATCGTTGCTCGAGATTTTCAAGCTTAATACAGCGAACGCATTATGAAACAATCTGAAATAAAAAACCTTTCTTTAGAGGACTTAAGAGACAAACTAGTAGAGAGTCAAAAACAATTGACCGACATGCGTATGGCGCATGCCATTACTCCACTAGAGAATCCATTGCAGCTTAGAGATGCCCGCAGGGTAGTGGCACGTCTCTTTACTGCTATAACCGAAAGAGAACAAGAAAGTTTAGTAGAAAATGGAAAATAGAAATCTAAGAAAAGAACGAATTGGTGTTGTAACCAGTAACAAGATGGAGAAATCTATTGTAGTTGCTGAGGTCAAACGAGTGAAGCACCCCATGTATGGTAAATTCGTTTTGAAGACCAAAAAATATGTTGCACAAGATGATACAAACGACTGCAACATCGGTGATACCGTTAAAATCATGGAAACTCGACCTTTGAGTAAATCAAAGTGCTGGAGACTTGTAGAAATATTAGAAAGAGCTAAGTAAGATGTTACAGCAAGAATCAAGGTTAAAGGTAGCCGATAATACCGGAGCCAAAGAAGTACTCACCATACGTGTACTTGGTGGAACCAAAAGAAGGTATGCTTCTCTTGGAGATAAAATTGTAGTAACAGTGAAAGAGGCTTCGCCTTCTGGGACTGTGAAAAAAGGACAGGTTGCTACTGCGGTTGTAGTAAGAACTACCAAAGAAGTTCGTAGAGCTGATGGATCATATATCCGTTTTGACGATAACGCTTGTGTGTTATTGAATCCAACAGGAGAAATGATTGGAACACGTGTATTCGGCCCTGTGGCTCGTGAATTACGTGACAAGCAGTTTATGAAGATTGTTTCACTAGCACCTGAGGTGCTTTAAGTTTCAAGATCATGAATAAAATTAAAATCAAAAAAGGAGATAAAGTTCGTGTCATCGCCGGTTCGAATAAAGGATCCGAAGGTGTTGTATTAAAAGTATTACGCGAAAAAAATAAAGCCATTGTCGAAGGTGTTAATCTTGTAAAGAAACACGCCAAGCCAAGTGCTGAGAATCCTCAAGGTGGAATCCAAGAAATGGAAGCACCATTGCAAATTTCAAACCTTACTTTATTAACTGCTGATGGTCAAGCTACACGTGTAGGTTACCGAATGGAGGGAGATCAAAAAGTAAGATTTTCGAAAAAATCTAATGAAGTAATTTAGTTATGAGCTATCAACCAAGACTAAAACAAGAATTTAACGATCGTATCGTTAGTGCCCTAACCGAAGAGTTTGGGTACAAGAACATAATGCAAGTTCCCCACCTAGAGAAAATTGTTCTCAGCCGTGGTGTTGGAGCTGCAGTATCGGATAAGAAATTAATCGACTACGCAGTAGACGAGTTAACAAACATTACAGGACAAAAAGCGGTCTCTACTATTTCTAAGAAGGATGTTGCTTCTTTTAAATTACGTAAAGGAATGCCTATTGGTGCTAAAGTTACCCTAAGAGGGGAACGCATGTACGAATTCCTTGACCGTTTAGTAACTGCCGCTTTGCCTCGTGTGCGCGATTTCCAAGGAATTAAAGCTACCGGTTTTGACGGCCGTGGGAACTACAACCTTGGAGTAACAGAACAAATCATTTTCCCTGAAATTGATATTGACAAAGTAAACAAGATCAACGGTATGGATATTACCTTTGTTACTTCTGCTAATACTGACAAGGAAGCGAAATCATTATTGAACGAATTGGGACTTCCCTTTAAAAAGAACTAGGATGGCTAAAGAATCAATGAAAGCTCGAGAAGTAAAAAGAGCTAAAACTGTTGCAAAATATGCTGAAAAGCGTAAAGCTTTGAAAGAAGCGGGAGACTATGAAGGACTTCAAAAACTCCCAAAAAACGCATCGCCTATACGCATGCACAATCGTTGTAAATTAACCGGAAGACCGAAAGGATACATGCGTCAGTTTGGACTCTCTAGGGTAACCTTCAGAGAAATGGCCAATAATGGTCTTATTCCCGGTGTAACTAAAGCCAGTTGGTAATCAAATAAGGAAGCTATGTATACAGATCCGTTAGCAGATTTTTTAACAAGAATTCGTAATGCAAGTGCAGCTGGCCACCGAGTGGTGAGCATACCTGCCTCAAAAATAAAGAAAGAGATCACAAAGATTCTTTTCGATCAAGGATATATCCTCAGTTATAAGTTTGAAGAAACTGATAACAACCAAGGCAGTATCAAAATCGCATTGAAATACGATCAAACTACGAAACAACCCGTTATCCAAAAGATTCAGAGAATCAGTACTCCCGGTCTACGTAAGTATGCTGGATCAACTGAGCTTCCAAGAATCTTAAATGGTTTGGGCATCTCAATCGTTTCAACTTCTAGTGGTGTAATGACCGGGAAGCAAGCGACGCAAGAGAAAGTAGGTGGTGAGTTATTGTGCTACGTTTATTAAACTATAAAAGAAAAAAAACAATGTCTAGAATTGGTAATAATCCGATCAGTATCACAGCCGGCGTAACGGTAGATATACAAGCAGACAAAGTTGTCGTCAAAGGCAAACTTGGAGAACTCGAGCAAGAATACTCTGGAGTTTCTTTCGAAACGTCTGATGACACAATCGTTGTTAAAAGAAATTCTGAATCCAAAGAGAACAAAGCTAAGCACGGTTTGTACCGCGCCTTAGTTGCTAACATGATTGAAGGCGTTTCTAAAGGATTTACGAAAGAACTAGAATTGGTAGGTGTAGGATACCGTGCCAGTAATCAAGGTCAAAAATTAGATTTAGCCCTTGGTTTTTCCCACAACATCCTTTTGGACATCGCTTCAGAGGTAAAAGTGGAAACTATTTCAGAAAAAGGAAAGAATCCAATCATCAAACTAAGTTCGTACGACAAGCAATTAGTTGGTTTTGTTGCCGCTAAAATCAGATCGTTCCGTCCACCTGAGCCTTACAAAGGTAAAGGAGTTAAGTTTGTAGGTGAACAAATAAGAAGAAAAGCAGGTAAATCCGCATAAGACAAAAGCAATGGCGTTAACTAGAGAAAAAAGAAGATTAAGAATTCGCATGCGTATTCGCAAAACCGTAAACGGTTCTGCAGCAGCTCCACGTTTATCCGTATTCAGAAGCAATAAAGAGATCTATGCTCAATTGATTGATGATGCTTCAGGTAAAACACTTGCAGCAGCTTCTTCAAGAGATAAGGAAATTAAAAATAGTGATAACAAATCAAGCACTGCTGTAGCTGTAGGCAAGCTCATTGCCGAAAAAGCTGCTCAAGCAGGTATCTCAAAGGTCGTTTTTGATCGTGGTGGATACTTGTATCATGGTCGTGTTAAATCTCTGGCTGAGGGTGCGCGTGAAGCTGGACTTAAATTCTAAATAGAAGATGTTACAAAATTATAAAAACGTTGAGCTAGTAAAACCAGGAGGCCTTGATTTAAAAGATCGTCTAGTAGGTGTACAACGTGTTACAAAAGTTACTAAAGGAGGTCGTGCATTTGGTTTTTCTGCCATCGTAGTTGTTGGTGATGAAAATGGCGTAGTAGGACAAGGTCTTGGTAAGTCGAAAGAAGTTGCTGAAGCAATTTCTAAGGCTGTTGAAGATGCTAAGAAAAATTTAGTACGTATTCCAATTGCAAAGGGAACTGTTCCGCATGAACAAAAAGGGAAATTCGGTGGTGCCCGTGTATTTTTGAAGCCTGCTTCACAAGGTACAGGAGTTATTGCTGGAGGTGCTGTAAGATCCGTATTGGAGGCAGTAGGAGTACACAACGTACTTTCTAAGTCACAAGGTTCTTCTAACCCTCACAATGTTGTTAAAGCTACTTTTGATGCTTTACTTCAATTGAGAGACGCTTCTACAGTTGCTAAACAACGTGGAATTTCATTAGATAAAGTTTTTAACGGATAATTTACCTTCAAATGGCTAAAGTAAAAGTAAAACAAGTAAAAAGTAGCATCAAGCGCCTTCAGAATCAGAAGCGTACACTTGCTGCACTCGGTCTTCGTGGAATTGGGAAAGAAGTCATTCATGACGATACCCCAAACATCCTAGGAATGATAAAGAAAGTTGAACATTTAGTTTCCGTAACGGAAGCCTAAACTCAGAATAAAAATGAATTTAAGTAACTTACAACCTGCTTCTGGAGCGGTACAAAAAAATGCGAAGCGTCTTGGACGTGGACAAGGATCTGGTAAAGGTGGTACTGCTGCTCGTGGTCACAAAGGAGCTAAGTCTCGTTCTGGATATTCTAGAAAACTTGGTTTTGAAGGAGGGCAAATGCCTTTACAACGCCGTGTGCCCAAGTTTGGTTTTACAAACATCAACAGAAAAGATTACGCTGGAGTTAATCTAGATACATTACAAGCACTTGTAGATGCAAAGAAAATCGATGGTTCAATCGCTATGGAACAAATTGTCGAACTCAGACTTGCAACGATAAATGATCTTGTAAAGATCCTAGGTAGAGGAAAACTTACAAGCCCTCTTAAAGTAACTGCACATAAATTTACAGCTACTGCAAAAGCCGCTATCGAAGCAGCTGGAGGTGAAGCTATAGAATTATAAGCCCTATGAAGAAGTTTATAGAAACTCTTGTTAATATTTATAAAATCGAAGAATTGAGAAATCGAATTGGATTGACCTTGTCTATCCTTTTGATCTATCGTTTGGGAGCTCAAATTGTTCTTCCTGGAATCGATTCTATACAATTAGCAAGTTTAGCAAGCAGAACAGACGGCGGTGGACTTCTCGGTATTTTGAATGCCTTCACTGGAGGTGCGTTCGCTAATGCTTCTATTTTCGCTTTAGGGATTATGCCTTATATATCGGCTTCTATTGTTGTTCAGTTGATGGGAATTGCCATTCCTTATTTACAAAAACTTCAAAAAGAAGGCGAAAGTGGGCGTAAAACAATCAACCAAATTACACGATGGTTAACCATTGGTATTTGTATTGTTCAAGCTCCTGCTTACTTATTCGGATTGAGTGCTCTTGGAGTACCGGATTCGGCATTTGTTATTGGTAAAGGTCCCTTATTCATGTTTTCATCCATTTCAATCTTAGTTACAGGTACAATTTTTGCCATGTGGTTGGGAGAGAAAATTACAGATAAAGGAATTGGTAACGGTATATCACTACTTATTATGGTAGGTATTATCGCTACGCTTCCCCTGTCTTTCGCTCAAGAATTCGTTTCTAGAGTGTCGGAGAACAATGGTGGATTGATGATGATCTTAATCGAAATGATCCTTTGGGTAGTTGTTATCTTACTATCGATCTTATTGGTTTTGGCTGTTCGTCAGATACCCGTACAATACGCTCGTAGAACAGCTGGTGCATCTACCGATCAAGCGGCTGTAGGTTCAAGACAGTATATTCCATTAAAACTTAACGCTTCAGGTGTAATGCCAATTATCTTCGCTCAAGCCCTAATGTTTGCTCCAGCCTATGTTGGTGGACTCATGGGAGACAGCGATGTTGGTGTTTGGATGCAAGCAAATTTTTCAGATATTTTTGGGCTGTGGTATAACGTTGTATTTGCACTATTGATTATCATCTTTACGTACTTCTACACAGCGATTACTGTACCTACTAATAAAATGTCAGATGATCTTAAAAGAAGCGGTGGATTTGTTCCTGGGATACGTCCTGGTAACGAAACAAGCGACTTTTTGGATAATGTAATGTCGCACATTACTTTTCCAGGATCACTGTTCTTAGCTGGTTTAGCAGTATTTCCTGCTATCGTAGTTAAGCTTATCGGTATGCAACAAGGTTGGGCCTTGTTTTATGGTGGAACGTCCCTATTGATTATGGTAGGTGTTGCTATTGATACCATTCAGCAAGTCAATTCTTATTTATTAAACCGTCATTACGATGGTCTAATGAAATCAGGAAATAATCGTAAAAGTGTAGCGCAGTAAGTTATGGCAAAACAAGCAGCAATAGAACAAGAAGGATCAATCATAGAGGCACTCTCTAATGCAATGTTCCGTGTAGAATTAGAAAATGGACACGTGGTGACAGCACATATCTCTGGAAAAATGCGTTTGCATTATATTAAATTATTACCTGGAGATAAAGTAAAATTAGAAATGAGTCCTTACGATCTTACGAAAGCAAGGATAACGTATAGATTTTAATATAAACAACAGATGAAAGTAAGAGCATCAATTAAGAAAAGAAGCGCCGAATGCAAGATAGTACGCAGAAAAGGTCGACTTTATGTTATTAATAAAAAGAATCCTAGATTTAAACAAAGACAAGGATAAATTATGGCAAGAATATCAGGAGTAGACATCCCTAAGCAGAAACGTGGCGTAATCGCTTTGACCTATATCTTTGGAGTAGGAAGAAGTAGAGCCGAAGAGATTTTAGCAGTAGCTAAAGTAAGTGAAGACAAGAAGGTAGCTGATTGGTCTGATGAAGAAACCGGAGCAATTCGTGAAGCTGTTGCAGCTTTTAAAATTGAAGGTGAATTACGTTCAGAAATTCAATTGAACATCAAACGATTGATGGATATTGGATGCTACAGAGGAATCCGTCACAGAGCAGGACTCCCTTTAAGAGGACAACGCACGAAGAACAATTCTCGTACACGTAAAGGAAAACGTAAAACAGTTGCTAACAAAAAGAAAGCAACTAAATAATCTTTGACAATGGCTAAAACAGCAACCAAAAAAAGAAAAGTAATAGTTGAATCAGTTGGACAAGCGCATATAACAGCTTCCTTCAACAACATTATTGTCTCATTGACCAACCTTAAGGGAGAAGTTATCTCGTGGTCATCGGCAGGAAAAATGGGATTCAGAGGATCAAAGAAAAATACGCCTTACGCAGCTCAAACTGCAGCTGAAGATTGTGCTAAAGTTGCACAAGAAGCAGGTTTGCGTCAAGTGAAGGTTTATGTAAAAGGACCTGGTAACGGAAGAGAATCTGCGATCAGAACCCTACATAACAATGGGATTGAAGTTACTGAGATCATCGACGTAACGCCATTACCACACAATGGATGTCGCCCTCCCAAAAGACGTAGAGTATAATTAATTATCAATCTGCAGCGGACTCAGTGTTATCGAAGGAGTTAGACCTTAATTCATAACACCCACTGTTTAAAAACCAAACTAATGGCAAGATATACCGGTCCAAAAACTAAAATCGCAAGAAAATTTGGGGAACCAATTTTCGGCGCTGACAAATCGTTTGAAAAACGTAACTATCCTCCAGGACAACACGGGAATACCCGTCGTCGTGGGAAAAAGTCAGAATATGCTGTCCAACTAATGGAAAAGCAAAAAGCAAAATTTTCTTATGGAATCTTGGAACGTCAGTTCCGTATTCTTTTTGAACGCGCCAACCGCAGTAAGGGTGTTACCGGTGAAGTTCTTCTTCAGCTTTGTGAGTCTCGTTTAGACAATGTAGTATATCGTTTAGGAATTGCTCCTACCCGTAGTGCTGCGCGTCAACTTGTTTCTCACCGTCACATTACTGTAAACGGTACTTTAATTAACATCGCTTCTGCACACATCAAGCCAGGAGATGTAATTGGAGTTCGCGAGAAGTCAAAATCTTTATCAACGATAACACATTCATTAGAGCGTAACTCTTCTGTATACGAATGGTTGACTTGGAACAATGATACTCTTGAAGGTACATTTGTTTCTACACCTCTTCGCCTTCAAATTCCTGAGAACATCAAGGAACAATTGATCGTAGAATTATACTCTAAATAATAACCACTAAAGTTTATACTTATGGCTATACTAAATTTTCAAAAACCCGATAAAGTAATCATGATCGATTCTTCAGAATTCGAAGGTAAATTCGAATTCCGTCCTCTTGAACCAGGATATGGATTGACCATTGGTAACGCTTTGCGAAGAGTATTACTCTCTTCTCTAGAAGGGTTTGCTATTACTTCTGTTAAAATTGATAACATCGACCACGAATTCTCTACCATCCCAGGAATAGTAGAAGATGTAACCGAAATTATTCTCAACCTTAAGCAAGTTCGTTTCAAACGTCAAATCGAAGATTTGGATCACGAAAAAGTAACGATTGCTATAGGAGGTCAAGACCAACTTAAAGCCGCTGATTTCCAGAAATTCATTTCAGGTTTTCAGGTCTTAAACCCAGACCACGTAATCTGTAACTTAGAGAAAAGTGTTCAATTGAACATGGAACTTACGATTGAAAAAGGTCGTGGTTATGTTCCAGCTGAAGAGAATAAAAAATCGAATGCAGAACTAGGTACAATTGCTATCGACTCGATCTACACTCCAGTGAAGAATGTAAAATTCAGCATTGAAAACTATCGTGTTGAACAAAAAACAGATTACGAAAAATTAGTTTTCGAAATCCTAACGGACGGTTCTATTCATCCAAAAGATGCATTAACGGAAGCAGCTAAAACATTGATTCACCACTTCATGCTATTCTCTGATGAGCGTATCACCTTAGAAGCTGATGAAATTGCACAAGCTGAAACCTATGACGAAGAATCATTACACATGCGTCAGTTGTTGAAAACAAAATTAATCGACATGGACCTATCAGTTCGTGCATTGAATTGTTTGAAAGCTGCAGAAGTAGATACACTAGGAGATTTAGTGTCCTATAACAAAAATGACTTGATGAAGTTCAGAAACTTCGGTAAGAAATCTCTTACTGAATTAGATGAGCTCGTAGCTCTTAAGGGCCTTACCTTCGGTATGAACCTTGCGAAGTACAAATTAGATAAAGACTAACCGACATTTTTATATAAAGTAAAATGAGACACGGAAAAAAAGTAATGCATTTAGGGAGAAAAACTGCCCATCGTAAGTCTATGCTCGCCAATATGGCCTGTTCATTAATTGAACACAAAAGAATCAATACTACGGTAACAAAAGCGAAAGCTTTAAAACAATTTATCGAGCCCTTGGTTACAAAATCAAAAGATGATACTACGCACAATCGTAGAACCACTTTCAGATACCTAAGAAGTAAAGATGCCGTTTCTATGTTGTTCCGCGACGTGGCTCCAAAAGTTGGTGACCGTCCAGGAGGATATACACGCATCATCAAATTAGGAAATCGTTTAGGAGATAACGCTGATATGGCCATGATCGAATTGGTTGATTTCAACGAGGTATACTCAAACAAGGAAGAAACTACTAAGAAAACAACACGTAGAAGTAGAGCTAAAAAGCCTACTGCTGATGCTCCTGTAGCTGCAGCTGCTACCGTAGTAACCGAAACTCCTGATGCTCCTGCAGCAGAAGAGAAAAGTGAAGAGTAGATGTGTTGATAATTACTAATTATTTCAAAGGATAAACAGTTACTGTTTATCCTTTTTTTATGTTTATTTGTAAAAAATTTTGACCCTTTATGAAGTATCAAAAAAGAAATGAAGCTATTGTATTATTAGCAGACGGAACTACTTTTTTCGGAAAGTCAATTGGAATTGAAGGAAGTGCTTTTGGTGAAATTTGTTTTAATACAGGGATGACAGGTTACCAAGAAATATTCACTGACCCCTCGTACTTTGGTCAATTGATGGTAACGGCAAACGCACACATCGGGAACTACGGGACTACGCCCGTAGATAACCAATCCGAAACCATTAAAATTGCAGGTTTAATCTGTAAAAACTTTAGTTTTCAACACACACGGCCTATAGGCACACAAGATCTTTTGGATTACTTCAAAACTCAGAATGTTGTGGCGATATCCGATGTAGATACACGGGCCTTGGTTCGTTACATTCGAGACAACGGAGCCATGAATGCAGTTGTGACTACAGAAGTCGATCGAATCGAAGAGTTGACAAAACAACTAGCAGCCCAGCCTTCTATGGTTAGTTTGGAATTGGCATCTAAAGTTTCTACTAAGGAACCCTACTTTTACGGGAATCCAGACGCAACCTATAAAGTTGCTGCAGTAGATTTAGGCGTCAAGAAAAGTATTTTAGACAATCTTGTTTCACAAGATGTATACGTCAAAGTATTTCCTTATGATGCTACTTTTGAAGCATTAGAATCATGGAATCCAGATGGTTATTTCCTTTCCAATGGTCCCGGAGACCCAGAGCCCTTGGTTCATGCTCAAACGCTTGCAAAAGAAATCATTGAGCGCGATTTACCCTTGTTTGGAATCTGCTTAGGCCATCAAGTCATTGCAATAGCCAATGGTATATCAACCTTTAAGATGTTCAACGGACATCGTGGAATAAATCATCCCGTACTCAATATTGAAGCGGGTAAAGGCGAAATCACTTCGCAAAACCACGGTTTTGCAGTTAATAGAGAAGAGGCAGAACAACATCCCAATGTCGAGATTTCTCACGTACATTTGAACGATAAGACGGTAGCGGGACTTAAAATGAATAATAAGAAATGCTTTTCGGTACAATATCACCCCGAAGCATCTCCAGGACCTAACGATTCTAATTATTTATTCAGTAATTTTGTCAAAAATTTTTAAATCAAAAACCTTATAAATTATGAGTATCATTATCAGAGTACATGCAAGACAAATCCTTGATTCTAGAGGAAACCCAACTGTTGAAGTTGATGTGGTTACAGAGAACGGAATTTTAGGAAGATCAGCTGTGCCTTCAGGAGCATCAACAGGTGAGCACGAAGCAGTTGAATTGCGTGATGGGGGTTCTGATTTTATGGGGAAAGGTGTACTCAAGGCAATAGAGAACGTCAACCTTACTATTGCTGAACATTTATTGGGTACTTCTATTTTTGAGCAAAATAAAATTGATCAAATGATGATCGATTTAGACGGTACGCCAAATAAATCGAAACTCGGAGCAAATGCTATTTTAGGCGTTTCTTTAGCAGTTGCCAAAGCAGCAGCAAACGAATTGGGTATGCCACTATACCGCTATATTGGTGGGGTAAGTGCCAATACACTTCCCGTACCCATGATGAATATCATCAATGGAGGTTCGCATTCCGATGCCCCCATTGCTTTTCAAGAATTTATGGTAATGCCCGTTATGGCAGAAAGTTTTTCTCACGCCATGCAAATGGGAACGGAGATATTCCACCACCTAAAAAAAGTATTACACGACCGTGGTTTGAGTACAGCTGTTGGAGATGAAGGTGGTTTTGCGCCAACCTTAGACGGTACTGAAGATGCACTAGAAACAATCATCAAAGCGATTGGAAACGCAGGTTATACTGCTGGAAAAGACGTTATGATCGCATTGGATTGTGCAGCAGCAGAATTTTACGAAAACGGAGTATACGATTATACCCTTTTTGAAGGTGATAAAGGAGTTAAAAGAACTTCAGAAGAACAAGCGAGCTATTTAGCAGAATTGAGTTCACAATATCCGATCATCTCTATTGAAGATGGTATGGATGAAAACGATTGGGCAGGATGGAAATCACTTACCGAAAAAGTAGGCGATAAGGTTCAGTTGGTTGGAGATGATTTATTTGTAACCAATGTAGAGCGTTTGTCTAAAGGAATCAAAGAATCGATTGCAAATTCTATTTTGATTAAAGTAAATCAAATTGGAACATTAACGGAAACAATTGCAGCTGTTAATATGGCGCACAATGCTGGATACACTTCAGTGATGTCGCATCGTTCAGGTGAAACAGAAGACAACACCATTGCCGATTTAGCAGTGGCATTGAATACCGGTCAGATCAAGACAGGTTCGGCTTCACGAAGCGACCGTATGGCTAAATACAATCAGTTATTACGCATCGAAGAAGAATTAGGTCAAGTAGCTTATTTCCCAAAAAGAAATGCCTTTAAAATCTAATTTTTAAAGTTAAGGAATATTAAAAGGGGCTTTATGCCCCTTTTTTTATTTTAAAAATCCCTTAAAAATCCTTAGATTTGCAACCTTCTAAACAAGCAATACCATGGAAAAATCTGTAAAACTTACCTATAAAAACGAAACTTTTGAATTCCCTTTAGTTGGTGGAACCGAAAATGAATTGGGTATAGACATTAAGACCCTCAGATCTTTAACAGGCTTGGTGACTTTAGACCCTGGGTTTAAGAATTCTGGATCTTGTAAGAGTGCAGTGACTTTTTTGGATGGCGAAAAAGGGATTTTGAAGTACAGAGGATATGATATTGAAGACCTTGCCAATGGTGCTAATTTTCTTGAAGTAGCTTACTTATTGATTTTCGGAGAACTTCCAACGGCTTCTCAATTAGATAAATTTCAGGCAGATATTAACGAAGAAGCTATTGTTGATGAAGATTTAAAAATGATCTTAAAGAGTTTTCCAAAGACCGCCCACCCGATGGGAATCTTAGCCTCTTTAACTTCTGCTTTAACCGCTTTCAACCCTTCATCGGTTGATGTAGATTCTGAAGAAGAAATGTATGCTGCTATTGTAACCATTCTTGCTAAATTTCCAGTTTTAGTTGCTTGGGCACAAAGAAAAGTCAAAGGCCTTCCCTTGAATTACAACGATAGTAGCTTGTCTTATATCGACAATGTTGCTCAAATGATGTTTAGAAAACCCAATGTAGCCTATACTGCCAGCCCGATTGTTACGGCAGCTTTAAATAAATTATTAATCCTACATGCAGATCACGAACAAAACTGTTCTACCTCTACTGTTCGTATTGTAGGATCTTCGCATGCTGGTTTATTCGCTTCAATTTCTGCAGGAATTTCTGCCCTATGGGGCCCGCTTCACGGGGGAGCCAATCAGGCGGTTATTGAAATGCTCGAAGCCATCAAAGCGGATGGTGGGGATACCAAGAAATTCATGGCGAAAGCAAAAGACAAAAATGATCCTTTCCGCCTCATGGGCTTTGGACATCGCGTCTATAAAAACTTTGATCCACGTGCAAAAATCATCAAGGTTGCTGCTGATGAAGTTCTAAACGAACTCGGAATAGTGGATCCTATTCTTGATATCGCTAAAGGTTTGGAACAAGAAGCACTTTCTGACCCGTATTTTGTAGATCGCAAATTATACCCCAATGTAGATTTTTACTCCGGGATCATCTACCGGGCTTTAGGAATTCCTACCGAAATGTTTACCGTAATGTTTGCATTAGGACGCCTACCGGGATGGATTGCTCAATGGCGCGAAATGAGAACGAATAACGAGCCTATCGGTCGTCCGAGACAAATATACACGGGTGCAACAAATAAAGTCTTTATATCCGCTGAAAACAGGTAAGAGACTATCTTCTATCGTTTGCGCGCAATATTGCGGATCATGCCTTTGAATAAAAAGAAGTGTAAGGGTACAATGCTGTACCAGTAAAGTCTACCCCAAAGCCCGCGTGGACGAAAGGTTGCTGTTTGGTATAAGGTGTCGCCTTCAATTTTAAACTCCAACCAAGCTTCTCCTGGCAATTTCATTTCTGCGTAAAGCAAAAGGCGTTGTTCTTTTTTATCAGCCAATAAGACGCGCCAAAAGTCTAGGGAGTCACCCGTAAAAATTTTATCGGGATGGGTACGGCCTCTGCGCAATCCAACACCTCCGATTAATTGATCTAAATATCCGCGTAGCTTCCAAAGCCAATTGGCATAATACCACCCTTGATCGCCACCAATTTTCCAAAGCGAATTGAGCGTTTGTTCTGGGTCAATACCTTCGAGCTTTTTTTCATCCTTGAGGATTCCATATTTGGGAACCTGAATGTACTTTTTAAGATCTTTGGGCAAACTTCCACTGACCATACTGTCTTTCCAACTGCTCATTACCGAATTCTGTTCGATTTTAATGAAGGCCATTTCAATCGCTTCTACATACGTATACGGTTTGATGTTTAGGAGTGTTTGCAGGCGGGTGTCATTGGCTACAACTTCCATTTTCATACTGCTGACCAATTGTACGGCAAGGGGGTAGGAGGTAGACGTTACGAAGTGAAGCCAATACGAAGAAAGTCGGGGTGTCATGATCGGAATGATCCATATCCAATTTTTAAACCCTCGGGTCTTCGCGTAAAGGCGTAGCATTTCTTTATAGGTCAATACATTGGGCCCTCCGATATCAAAGGCATCATTCATGCATTTTGGATGGAGCAATACACCCATTAAAAATTCCACGACACTTCTAATGGCAATGGGCTGTGATTTTGTCCGTACCCATTTTGGCGTAATCATAAAGGGTAGTTTTTCGCATAAATCCCGGATAATTTCAAAAGATGCACTTCCCGAACCAACAATAATACCAGCCCTCAGTACTGTGAGGTTAAAAGTTGCATCCTCTAATATTTGTTCTACATTCTTTCTGGAACGAAGGTGTTTGGACAGGTTTTTATCGTTGACGATCCCGCTTAAATAAATAACTTGCTGCACATTGGTTTTTTGAATCAAAGAACAAAAGTTATGGGCACATCGATTTTCTAATTCTTCAAAATCTCCTTGAGTTGAAGACATGGAATGCAGTAAATAGTAGGCTGCGTCGACATCGTTTGGAATGGCTTCGGCTTCTGTAATATCAGAAAAATCAATGGTGATTACTTTAATTCTTTCAAGCAGATCATCGGTTACTGAAAGTCTTTTAGGGTCTCGAACTGCACAAATTACTTCATGTCCAGCATCTAGCAACTGCGGCAGTAGACGCATGCCGATATAGCCATTGGCACCAGTTAATAAAATTTTCATACAATAGTTTTTATAACTCTTCTAGTGGTGTAGGTAATGCGGCGGTTTTTTGGGTAATCAATTTTTTAAAATATAGATGGGTACTTTTTTCTGTAGCTGCTACTTTAATACAAAACTGGTCTTTGTAAATGGAATATTCTTGGGCTTGGCCTTTGTAAACTTTTAATTTATAGTAGGGAATTATAAGTCCGTAGGTCTCCAAAAGGCTTTGGAAACGCACAATGATCCCTTTTGGGCGTAATTCAACGCTACAACTATTGCTGTTGTTGTCCAATACCAAAAGGTTGTGAACATCAATTGAAGCATGCGTTATCGCAAGTTTAGAAGAACCTATACCGCCTAGCTTCCAGCGTTCTCTGAGCGATAAAGGTGGACCAACTTCCCGGTCAATTTGTTCTTTTATTTTGCGATCGTTATACGAAACGTTTAAAAGCATTTTTTCCTTTAAATATAATGGATATCTATTAGACCTGATAATTTGTACATAATAATTATATTTGCCGAAATTCATTTATGAACTCGATCTCAACGCAACTCGCGCCCGCTCTAGAGCAGATTATCCAAGAAACGTTTAATGCATCGATCTCGGAGTTCGAATTTCAGGCTACCCGCAGGGAATTTGAAGGAGATATTACATTAGTTGTATACGGCTTATTGCGCACGATCAAGGGCAACCCTGTCCAGATCGGAGAAACGCTCGGAGCAGCTCTTGTTGAGCGCTTGGAGTGGGTAAAAGGGTATAATGTTGTCAAAGGGTTTTTGAATTTAGAAATCACAGATGCATTTTTTATCAATGAATTAAAAGAAATTCGAAACACTTCAAACTACGGCTCCGTTGCTTTAGATAAAACAACTGCCACAGTTTTAGTCGAATATTCTTCTCCAAATACCAATAAACCCCTGCATTTAGGACACGTTCGCAATAACCTTTTGGGTTATGCAGTAGCGAATATCATAGAAGCTAGTGGTAAAAAGGTAGTAAAAACACAAATCATTAACGATCGTGGAATTCATATCTGCAAGTCTATGGTTGCGTGGCAAGATTATGGTAATGGGGAAACCCCTGAAAGTACTGGTTTGAAAGGCGATAAGTTGGTAGGGAACTACTATGTGATGTTTGATAAAAAGTATAAAGAAGAAATTGCCATTTTGATGTCTGAAGGACTGAGCGAAGACGAGGCTAAAGCAAAGGCACCCCTCTTCATCAAAGCGCAGCAAATGCTTCGTTTGTGGGAAGCTGGAGACCAAGAAGTTGTAGCTTTATGGAAAACCATGAACGCATGGGTTTATGCCGGTTTTGCAACGACTTATGCTTCAATGGGAGTTTCTTTTGATTCTTATTACTACGAGAGTGATACCTATTTATTGGGAAAGGATCTGATTGAAGACGGCTTATCTCGCTCCATTTTTTATAAAAAAGAAGACGGCTCCGTTTGGATTAATCTTTCAGATGAAGGTTTGGATGAAAAACTGCTTTTACGTTCTGACGGAACTGCAGTATATATGACCCAAGACTTGGGGACTGCTTTGCAGCGTTATCGCGATAATCCTGCTATGACCGGATTGGTTTATACAGTAGGGAACGAACAAGATTATCATTTTCAAGTGCTTTTCTTGGTTTTGAAAAAATTAGGATACGATTGGGCTCAGTCGCTCTTCCATTTGAGTTATGGAATGGTTGATTTGCCTCAAGGTAAAATGAAAAGTCGAGAGGGGACAGTAGTAGATGCTGACGATCTGATGGTCGAAATGCAACAAACAGCCCAAACGATAGCCGAAGATCTCGGTAAACTGGATGGTCTTTCTGAAGAAGAAAAAGCCTCCTTATATCAAACCATTGGTATGGGGGCATTAAAGTACTTTATTCTTAAGGTAGACCCTAAGAAGCGTATATTATTTGACCCTGAAAGCTCGGTCGATTTTGCAGGGAATACAGGCCCTTTTATTCAGTATACCTATGCACGAATACAATCGATCTTGAGAAAAGCTGAACAAGTTCAGGCTACTTTAGATCGTGCTTTGATTTTAGATCCGCGCGAAAAAGAAATCATCAAACACCTCATGCTGTACCCCAATGTGATTCAGCAGGCTGCTAAAACCTATAGTCCAGCCGTGATAGCAAATTACAGTTACGATTTAGTGAAGTTGTTTAATTCGTTCTATCAGAACGTATCCATACTGGGGGAGTCCAATGACGCAGTAAAGAGCATGCGGATTGCACTGTCACGTGAGGTCGCATCTGTACTCCACGATTCCCTAGGTCTATTAGGAATTCAGGTTCCTGACCGAATGTAAACCCCTACAATTAGGCATAAAAAAAACCGCTCATTGAGCGGTTTTTCTTTTAGTAAGAACCGAAGTCCAAACTTATGCTTTTGAATTTACAGCAAGGTTGTATACAACTAAACCGAAACCGATTTTGTTGATTGCATCCCCAATATTGTAAATCACATCCATTTCTAATCCACCAAAAATACCGCTGTACCATCCTTCAGTACCAGCCATATATCCGATTGGGTAAATAGCCCACCCGATTAAAACGAATTTACAAAGTGTTTTGTGAGCCGACTCGACCGCACCACCAGCAGATTGAGCTAACTTTGCAGCTCCACCAAACCAGATTTCATACACGATAACGAAGTAAGCGATACCTGATGCTAGTCCCCAAAGAGCAGGTCCAGATCCAGTATTGTAAACAGCTTCTCCTAGGTAACCTGTAACTAACATAACAACAGAAAGGAAAATTAGTTTCCACATCAATTGTTTTGTTGCTCCAGCTGCTTTTAGAATTAAATAAAATTCAACACACATTAATGGAACAGTCAATACCCAATCCACATAACGGAAGAATGTTGGTGATGTAGCATTTGTTGCCCAATAGTCACGCATGTACCAGTAGTGTACCGCTGCGATGAACGTAATTAAACCCGATACTAAGATCGAAGTTCTCCATTTGCTGTCAAATGAGCTTAATGAAAGGAAGAAAAATGCAGATGCTGCCATCATTGCCATGCATCCTACAAAGAATGTGAACCCTACATAATCATCTGTCGCCATCTCTGGAACAACAGCCATAAAATTTAGAAATTTTTCCATAATAAAATATAATTATTTGTTTTTGTTTAGGTAAATTTAAAGAAATAAAAACTTACTCACTAAATATATTGCAATAAATTTACTTGAAAATTAAGCTTCCTATGATTTTAAGAGCAAAATATTATCAATTCACTATTTTACTAACAATATCGTTCGTAGCTGTTGGATTACTCTTAAATAATGTGTTAGCGGATGCTTTGGGACTGTTTTTAATTTTTTCTGCTGGCTTAATTCACGGAGCAAATGATATCCGATTACTTCAAAAAAAATACAAGAACACCCAATTTAGATTCTTCCTAACACTCATTTTCACCTATATTGGAGTTGTAGTTTTGGGTGCAATCCTCTTTTTTTACCTTCCAAACTTCGGCTTGTTCTTCTTTGTGTTATTCAGTGGTTTTCATTTTGGACAGCAGCATTGGGATTCCTTTTTAAAACAAAAGTCTTCTTCTCTTTTATTAAAGCAACTGGGATATACTTTGTATGGCCTTTTGGTTTTTGGTATTTTGTTTAGCTCGCAAATACCGGCAGTAAATGTTTTGATAGAACAACTGAGTGGGGTTCGTTTTGACGCTGAAACATATCGTATAACAACCCTTGTCCTGGCAGTCGTGTTCAGTATACTTGCTTTTCTTCTTTCCGTAAGCACTCAGGTGTATTTGAAGGAAATTTTAGCCTTAGTACTTCTTGCTATTCTCTTTTCAACAACAAGCTTACTGCTATCTTTTGCAGTATATTTTGTTTTTTGGCACAGCATTCCTTCTATTCAAGATCAATTGATGTACCTAGATGGTGCTATTAATCTTAAAACAATTAAAGGATACATTCGGTCATCTTTGGTCTATTGGTTGCTTTCCTTGTTGGGTTTAATTGCTGCGTACTTCTTTTTTGATTTAAATGCGTCCTATTTTATTCCGTTGTTTTTCACTTTTCTCGCTGCGATTACATTCCCGCATACGGTTGTGATTGGCATGCTCGATTTTGATTAGTAGCTTTGCATTCCTTTTAAATTCTATTTTACTTACTTCTGCATTTCCCCGAAAAAAAAGTAAATTTGTTCTTATAAATGTATTCCCATGTTTGATAGTTTAAGTGGTAAGTTAGATAAAGCCTTTCAGGTTCTCAAAGGACACGGTAAGATTACCGAGATCAACGTAGCTGAAACCTTGAAAGAGGTAAGGCGTGCCTTGCTTGATGCGGATGTTAACTTTAAAATTGCAAAAGAATTTACCAATAGAGTAAAAGAAAAAGCACTAGGACAGGAAGTTCTTACAACCCTCAACCCGGGGCAACTCTTGGTTAAGATTGTCAAGGATGAATTGACCCAGCTTATGGGAGGTGAAGTCGCTGGAGTTAATTTGGCTTCTAAACCCAGTGTGATTTTAATGTCGGGTCTTCAGGGATCAGGAAAGACTACCTTTTCTGGAAAACTTGCCCTTCACCTTAAAAATAAGAAAGCAAAAAACCCACTCTTAGTAGCCTGTGATGTGTATCGCCCAGCTGCAATAGATCAATTGACTATTGTTGCAGAACAAGTGGGAGCCGGGATTTATAAAGACCTTGACGAAAAAGATCCTGTAAAAATTGCTCAAGCTGGGATTGCCTATGCTAAAGCAAACAAATACGATCTAGTGCTTGTCGATACAGCAGGTCGTTTGGCTGTTGATGAGGTTTTGATGAAAGAAATTTCGGATATTCACAAAGCAGTAAAGCCAGACGAAACCCTCTTTGTTGTCGACGCTATGACGGGACAAGATGCGGTCAATACGGCTAAAGCTTTTCATGATGTATTGAATTTTGATGGGGTTGTATTGACTAAATTAGATGGAGATACCCGTGGAGGAGCCGCGCTCTCGATTAAGACCGTGGTGCAAAAACCCATTAAGTTTATTGGTACAGGTGAAAAGATGGAAGCTTTGGATGTTTTCTATCCCGATCGTATGGCCGATCGTATCCTTGGGATGGGAGATGTTGTTTCCTTAGTTGAACGAGCACAAGATCAATTTGACCAAGAACAAGCTCGAAAAATCAGTAAGAAAATCGCTAAAAATCAATTTGGTTTTGACGATTTCTTAACCCAGATTCAACAGGTAAAAAAAATGGGGAATATGAAAGATCTTATGGGGATGATTCCCGGGGCAGATAAGGCTATGAAGGGCGTTGATATTGACGATGACGCTTTTAAATACATAGAGGCAATCATCGGCTCGATGACCCCAGCCGAACGAACGAATCCGGATCTTTTGAACATAAACCGTAAGAAGAGAATCGCCATGGGTGCTGGTCGTGACTTGAATGAGGTGAACCAGATGGTAAAACAGTTTCACCAAATGAGTAAGATGATGAAGATGATGCAAGGTGGAAAAGGAAAGCAAATGATGCAAATGTTCCAAGGAGGACGATAATATAAATTATGATTTTACTAGACGGAAAGAAGACCTCGCAAGAGATTAAAGAAGAGATTAAACTAAAAGTATCGGCTATGAAAGAACGCGGAGAACGCGCTCCTCATTTAGCCGCAGTTTTGGTTGGGAGTGATGGTGCTAGTTTGACTTATGTGGGCAGTAAAGTCCGTTCGTGTGAGCAAATTGGTTTCGAATCGACCCTCATCCGTTTAGAAGACGATACAACCGAAGAAGCCTTACTTCTTCAGATTGAACAGTTGAATCAAGACGCTACATTGGACGGTTATATCGTTCAGTTGCCCTTGCCCAAGCACATCAACGAAGAACGTGTTTTATTGGCTATAGATCCCAAGAAAGACGTAGATGGTTTTCATCCAGCTAATTTTGGGCGGATGGCATTGGACTTGGATGCTTTTATTCCTGCAACTCCCTTTGGAATCATGCAACTTTTGGAGCGCTATAAAGTTCCAACCTCAGGGAAGCATTGTGTTGTTGTAGGGCGAAGTCATATTGTTGGACGCCCCATCAGTATTTTAATGAGTCAGAAAGGCCCAGCGGGAGACGCTACGGTGACCGTTGCTCACAGTAGAACACACAACCTAGCCGAACTCACCCGACAGGCCGATATCGTGGTTATGGCGCTTGGAATACCTGAATACCTTACCGCCGATATGGTAAAAGAAGGAGCGACCATAATTGATGTAGGTATCACCCGCGTAGCAGACGATACCCATCCAAAAGGTTATGTAATCAAAGGGGATGTTGCTTTTAATGAAGTAGCTGCAAAGGCGAGCTATATTACCCCAGTTCCTGGAGGCGTTGGCCCCATGACCATTGCCATGTTGTTGCAAAACACATTTTTGGCTAGGCAGTGGAATCAAGCTTAGGATTTTCCATTGCATTGAAGATTTGTAAAATCAAAAGGGCAAAACCTACTCCTGTTAAAATCAGAATAATATTCAAAAATCCTTCTGCTGAAAAAGAAAGACGGATCAAAATGGTTGCAATAATAAACCCAGTATTGCGAATCAATTTGCTGTACTCTTCCGTATAACGAAAAGAGATTAAAAGAATAATTACATCGGTTAAGATTAAAAGAGTGAAAAACTGATTGAAAAATACTCCGTCAACATTACTTACAAATCCATCGATATAGGTAGCAATCGACCACGACACTAGGGAATAGACCGAGGTGATTATCAGTAAGAAAAGTAAAGCCAAACTCACCACCTTTTTGGAACTTATGAAATTGATTAATTTGGGGTCATTCACAGGTCTTTTTGGGAGGCGATCCTTGCCTGTGTTGAAGAGGTAAATCAACAGAAAGAGTAGGAGGAAGCCGAGTAAATCGACCATCAACTCTAAATTGTGTTGACTCAAATACCAATCCCCCTGAAGATCCATTTGTGGAATATCTTTGAATATTTTTCGAATTACAATCAATGAAATGATCTCAAATTGTTTGGAAACACAGGAGGTGAATGAACGTGGGAGATAGAATACCAACAAATAAACTTCATAGATCAAGATCAGTGAAAAAGGAGTGTAAATTGCGGTGATGGGGTCATTTAATAAGGTGCTGTTTATTTCGGAAAGAAAACCAATGTTGTTGGTCTTTAATACAATGAGGAAAAGGTGGATTAAAAATCCTAAGCCAGCAAGGATAAGAATAATGCTTTCAAAGCGTTTTTGTATTTTTTCACCAAAAACAATCGAAAAGAGTCGGTTTACTTGAGTTGAGTACGTCATTTGGTTGCGAATAATTGATCCATATTTCTAAAGCATTTAAATTCTAATGCATTACCTGAAGGGTCATAAAAAAACAGGGTCATCTGTTCTCCGGCTTTTCCTTCAAATCTGAGATAGGGGGCAATTTCAAACGGAACGTTTTTTGAGATTAGGTGGGTGCTGAATTTTTGGAAATCATCCCAAGGAAGTACAATTCCAAAATGAGGGATCGGAACAGCCTTTCCGTCTACTTCATTAAAATGTTTGTGGCCTTTAAACGCAGTATCCTCATGGACCACCAATTGGTGTCCAAAAAAATTATAGTCAGCCCATTGGTCACCTGTTCTCCCGGGAGTAAGTCCAAGTTTATTTTCATAAAAATCGCGCGCAACAGCGAGCTGGTGAACGGGGATGGCTAAGTGAAAAGGTGAAATCTTTTGCATGATTAAAGGTAGTCTTTTTTTGAACATATGTTTTTATAGGTATTTAAGGTATATCCAAGCAGACATTTTTCAAGATTAGATTATCTTTGTCGCATGACAGAAAACGAATTGAACCAAAATGTAGCACAGGGTTTATACTTGCCTCTTATGGAAGCTTTTTACACCTTACAAGGCGAAGGATATCACAAAGGGAGTGCAGCTTATTTTATACGTATTGGTGGATGTGATGTTGGCTGCCATTGGTGTGATGTTAAAGAAAGTTGGAATGCTAAATTGCATCCGCCTACAGCAATAGAGGCGATTGTGGAGGAGGCTAAGAAATCGTCTGATACCGTAGTTGTGACTGGAGGTGAGCCGTTGATGTGGCCTATGGATCCGTTGACTTCTGAACTAAAAAGTAAAGGGATTAGTACCCATATTGAAACTTCTGGAGCTTATAATTTAAGTGGGGAATGGGATTGGTTTTGTCTTTCGCCCAAGAAAACTAAATTACCAACTCCTGAAGCCTATGCAGCAGCAGATGAATTGAAAATGATCATCCACAACCAAAATGATTTTAAATTTGCTGATGAGCAAGCGGCAAAGGTTGGTGAGAATTGTATTTTGTTTTTACAGCCCGAATGGAGCAAGCGTGATCAAATGATGCCCGAGATGGTTGATTATGTTTTAAAAAACCCCCGTTGGAAGGTTTCTTTACAAACCCACAAATATTTGAATATACCCTAAAGACTCAATTGAGCTAGGTAGTCGTAGTTGGTGCCGTTGGCTATGATTTTGAAATTGAACCCTGCAGTATTTGCAGCGATTTCTAATCGTTTAGGATCAATGTACAGCCACGGAAACTCTTCGCTTTGCCCTTCAAAACGAATACCATAATCCACTTCACCATAGTAGATTTCATCTTCTTTCCAGAGTGCAACGTCTTCTTCGTCAAACAGATAAATTAAGTCAGAAGAATCCACTAAAATGGATCCTTTGGGAGCCAATAATCCTTTTAAGTGTATTAAAAGAGCGGGGAGTTCTGTTGTGGTTTTTGCAATTCCCATCCCATTCATAAGTAAAAGAATGGTGTCGTAGTTTGCTTTATTAAAGTCCCAAATGGATGAGCAATGGGCTTGTTTTACACCCCGTTCTTTGGCTACTTCAATCGCTCCTTCCGAAATATCAAGTGCAGTAACATCAAGTGCTCTTTCATTTTGTAAGTACAGGCTATGACTCCCAGAACCACAGCCAACATCAAGTGTTTTTCCAGTGGCAAGTGCAAGTGCCTTTTGCTCTAAAGCAGGCATTTCATCATACAATCGGAAGAAGTAACTGATCGGAACGGCGTCCTCTTCGGTCAGGTTGGTCCAGGTAGTGAGGTTTTGTTTTTCTGGATTCTGAAAATAGGTTTGTAAGGCTTTTCCGAATATGTCAGTTTGTGTTTTCAATTAGTTGTAGTTTTACGAAAAATTAAAAGAATGCAAGAGCGCCTCCTTTTACTTCCCAAGGATGCCAAAGATAAGGCAACCGAAACTAAAAAGTTTTTCAATAAGCTTAAAAAAAGAATTCCCAAGAACTTAGATAAACAAGTTGCTGCAATTCACGATGAAGTTTTTGAAAAAACGGACTGTATGTCTTGTGCAAATTGTTGTAAGACAACGGGGCCTTTATTCATGAAACAGGACATTGTGCGAATCTCAAAATTCTTAAGCATTAAGCCTGCTCAATTTGAAAAAAAATACCTGCGAATTGATGAAGATAACGATTGGGTATTGAAGCAAGTTCCTTGCGCTTTTCTTGGTGTTGATGATGAATGTACTGTTTATGATGTACGCCCCAAGGCCTGTCAGGAATTTCCACATACCGATCGAAAAAAGATTTATCAAATCGCAAATTTAACACTAGCTAATACCGCCATTTGTCCGGCAGCATTTGATATTGTAGAGCGAATGAAGACAGCAATAAAACTCTAGTCCTCATACAACAAATAGTTTGCTCGTATTTTTAGGAAAGCATCAATCTTTGGTTTCCAGCTCGATCTAATTTCTTGTTCAGAAAGGCCTTCTTGAATTTGGTGTTGTAGGGTCTTTGTTCCAGAAATAAATGCAAAACGCTCAAAGAAAAAGCCTTCTTTATCGGATGCCATTTGGTATGCATTCATTAACCATTTGAGCTCGATTTTATTTAGTCTCGGATGTTTTCTTAAGTCAAGTCCGTAGCAATCTTTGTTTTCCTGCTTTGGGTATTTAGCACCAAAATTGGGTTGAGGTTTGAATTGAAAGCCTGTATTTTTAAAATCAGGATGCCCAAAAACTTGAAATTGCATTTCCGTTCCCCTACCAATACTTACAGGGGTTTGCTCAAGTAAGCAAAGACTAGGATAGAGGTTGATTGCTTGATCATTTGGCAGGTTGGGAGAAGGTCTTACTGCGAGAGCGTAGGGGGTTTTATGGGTGTAGTTTTTGATGGGTATGATGGATAGTTTGCACGCTATTTCATTGGCCAACCACCCTTCTTTATTGATCATTTGAGCATACTCACCCAAGGTTAAACCGTATACAATGGGTACATTGTGTTTGCCTAAAAAACTTTTGAATTCATCTTCCAGTACGGGACCGTCTACGTAATGAGCATTGGGGTTTGGACGATCCAGAATCAATAAGGGAATATTGTTTTCTGCACAAGCCTCCATGACCAAATGAAGGGTGGAGAGGTAGGTGTAAAAACGCACACCTACATCTTGAATATCAAAGACCATAAGATCAATATCTTCCAAATCTTTTACTTGAGGTTTTTTGTTTTTTCCGTGTAAAGAAATTAGTGGTAACTGTGTTTTTGGATCGATAGTGTTATCTACGTGTTCGCCATTATCTGCCTTGCTTCTAAAGCCGTGTTCTGGCGCAAAAACTTCATCAATTTGAATGTTTAAAGCCAGCAAGGTATCGATGAGGTGGATCGACTGATTTTGAGTTCTAACTAGGCTAGAAGCATGCGCTACAACGCCTATGTTTTTATTTTTAAGTAAGGGTAGGTAAGCTTCAATTTGTTCTGCTCCCACTTGAATCTGAGCGTGCCCTTGGCTTATGCTAAAAAGACTCAGCGAAAACCATAATAAAAATGTATTTTTGAAGAGAACAACCATAGAATACGTCATTTGAATTTCGGATTATTTTTAGCGCATCGCATGCGCAGTCAAAGTAGTGATAAAAGTAGTGCATCGAATCGGATTATAAAAATCGCGATCGCTGCAATTGCTATAGGTTTGGTTATGATGTTGATTGCTGTTGCAACAAGCTTGGGGCTCCAACATGAAATTAAGAATAAAATCATTGTCTTTAGCGGTCAACTCAATATTGCACCTTTCGAAAATAATAACTCAAAAATATCTACACGCCCCCTATATCGTTCGGAGTTAAATGAAGCGGGATGGAATAGTGCTGAAGATATTGATCACATCCAAGCTACGGCTAGTAAGGCTGCTTTGGTAAAATCTAAAACGGATTTTGAGGGGCTGGTGGTTAAGGGTGTTGGTTCGGATTATCAATGGCATAACCTAGACTCATATTTAGTCGATGGAGTGTATCCCAATACACAGGATAATTTGAATAACGAGATTTTATTATCGCAAACCATTGCACAGCGTTTGAATGTTGGCATAGGCGATCGGGTTACTGCATATTTCCAAAATTCAAGTTCTACGGGAACACCCAACACCCGATATTTTAAAATTGTCGGTATTTACGAAACCGGCTTTCCAGATTTTGATTCCGCTTACCTTTTTGCAGATATTAGACACATTCAACGTATTAATAAATGGAGTTCGGATGCCATCGGCGGCTTAGAAGTTTTTTTAAATGAAGGGGTAAAATTAGAGGATAAGAATGTGCAGATTTACAATCAATTGCCTCCACATATTGATAGTATTGCAGTAAATGATTTATTCCCTAGCCTGTTTGAATGGGTTTCTTTGTTCGATTTCAATCTGGCTATTATTTTGATTCTTATGTTGCTGGTAGGGACTCTTAACATGGCAACAGCTTTGTTGGTTTTGATCTTAGAACGTTCCAAAATGATTGGGTTGTTGAAGGCAATGGGAGCTAAAAATAAACTGATTCAACAGGTATTTTTGTGGAACGCATTGTATATTATTCTCAAAGGAATTTTCATTGGAAACCTCATTGGCTTAGCAGTTATTTTTGGTCAACAAAAATTCAATTGGATTCATCTCGATCCAGCTACCTATTATGTGTCAGAAGTGCCGATTCTTTTGTCTTTTTCAAATTTCATTTTTCTCAATATCGGTGTGGTTTTAGTATGCACCACCTTGCTGTATGTTCCCTCTTTTGTAGTTACCAAAATAGACCCTTCGAAAGTGATGCGGGTTCAGTAAAAAATTTATTTATTTATCCCTCGAAACCCATCGAATTAATGTAGCTTTGTTATTATAGACTAATTTATGAATTACGCAGAAAATATCCTGCATACTATCGGGAATACCCCCCTTGTTCGATTGAATAAGATTACGCATGAAATTGATGCTTTGGTTTTGGCTAAGGTTGAAAGTTTTAACCCAGGAAATTCTACCAAAGATCGCATGGCTGTTAAAATGGTAGAAGATGCAGAAGCCGACGGGCGCTTACAACCCGGTGGAACTATTGTTGAAGGTACTTCTGGAAATACCGGGATGGGCTTGGCTCTTGCTGCTATTGTAAAAGGGTATAAATTGATTTGCGTATCAACAGATAAACAGTCTAAAGAAAAATTTGATGTACTGCGTGGCGTAGGGGCTGAGGTTATCGTTTGTCCGACAGATGTTGCGCCTGATGATCCTAGATCCTACTATTCAACCTCAAAACGAATTGCCGAAGAAACTCCAAACTCTTGGTATGTAAACCAATACGACAACCCATCCAATGCCCTGGCACATTATGAACAAACGGGCCCTGAAATCTGGGAGCAGACCGATGGAAAAATAACTCATTTTGTAGTTGGTGTTGGAACAGGAGGAACAATTTCTGGAGTTGGAAAATTTTTAAAAGAGAAAAATCCAAACATCAAGATTTGGGGGATAGATACTTATGGTTCTGTTTTTAAGAAATACCATGAAACGGGTATCTTTGATGAGAATGAAATATACCCCTATATTACAGAAGGCATTGGGGAAGATATTCTCCCGAAAAATGTTGATTTTTCTGTGATCGATGCATTTGAAAAAGTAACCGATAAAGATGCTGCAGTGTATACACGTAAGATGGCTTTGGAAGAGGGTATATTTGCGGGAAACTCATGTGGAGCAGCAATCAAAGGAGTGCTGCAACTGAAAAATAATTTTAAGTCCGATGATGTAGTAGTTGTTTTGCTACACGATTCGGGAAGCCGTTATATTGGTAAAATGTATAACGACGATTGGATGCGAGAAAAAAAGTTTATCGAATAAATTTCATTCGAAAAACGCGGTTAGATTTCAATAAATTTATTTACAATATTTATTGAAAATGATCGTTATTTATATGATATACTATATTTAATTTTGATTAAAAGATTACTGACATCACAGAAGTACTTGGTTTTAGGCGTTTTGCTTATGCTTTCTTTCAGTGATTCTTTTGCTCAAGATGTTCGATTGAGGTTCAATGCTCGAGGATTCATCACTACTCCGAGCTCAGGAAGTTCTGACGAACAATTTTGTACATCAGCGACCTCCAACCTGAGATTTGTAATTAGCAACGATGGTACAGTTCCTGTGACTTTAACAGCAACATCTGTTATTGTTACTTTGACTGTATCCGGGAATACATTTTTGGATGGATCTACTGTTGCTACCAATGTTTTTGACGGATCAGGAGGGAATCCTGCCACAATACCTGCAACAGGCAGTAGCGGTATTTTTACATGGCCATCGGCACTACAATTTGCTAATAGTGGAGTAACTACTGTGGCAGTTTCAGTCGCAGCGTCGGGTACAACGGAGGGTGGTGCAGGTTTTGCTGACAACAGTACATCCTATCAAATCACTGTTTTACCCAATCCAGTTACACCCGTACTGACTTCGAATTTTGGAACCGGTACTATCAATATTTGTCAAGGAGACACAGTTGTTTTTTCAACAACGGTGGATTCTGCGGAAGAGTATGAGTTTTGGCGAACAAATGTAGGTCAACCTCCGGTTTTGCTGAGCCCAAAACAATCTTCAAATAGTCTTTCTACAAATGGTTTGAATGATGGTGATGTCATTACTGTAGTCTCTTATTTCACTACAGGAAATTGTGGTCGCAATGGGACATCTCCAATCACTGTTAATGTATTTTCAGTTCCCAATGGTAGTATAGCTTCTAATACGGTTGCTTGTTACGGGGATACCGTTGCTTTTACAGCATCAGATTTAAATGGTAATTTGAATCCATTGTTTGAGTTCTATGAAGGTACTAATTTGGTTCAGGCATCTTCAACAACTTCTGTATATACCTCCAATCCAATTTTGGCAGATAATTTTTCTGTTACGGTTAGAACTTGGAACAGTGCTACTGCCACACTGTGTTATGATGAAGACACGATCAATATCCGCTTGAATTCCGTTACAGGTACAAACCAGATAAGTAATACGGCAACAGCAGTTTGTGCTGGTGTTGCTCCTCCTACATTTAACAGCGATCAAGTGTTTACACCTGAACGATTTGCTGAAGGTGCAACTTTGGTGCATCAGTGGCAAAGCAGGGAAATAGGCGGAACTTTTGGTGATATTAGTATAGCTGCAACGAATACATTTTACACCCCAAGTGCACTGACTACAACAACAGCCTTCAGGCGATTGAGTTATGCCAAGTTTTTGGGGGTACAGTGTACAACTTCCATAGCTTCTGCTACTTCCAACATAGTAACCCTCACCTTTGCTCCGAGTCCGAGCCCTAGTTTAACATCAAATGCAACTAATCTAACCCTCTGCATTGGCGATGACTTAGCTCTCGACGGTTCTTCTTCAACTGGCGCATCGAGTTATCAATTTTATAAAAACGCCACTCCAGTTCCTAGTTTTAATCCAACTTCAACATCTACTTTGACTATTGGTAGCGCAACCCTACTAGATGGTGATATAATAACCCTAAGAACTTATACAGATGCTTCAGGAACGGGCTGTTTTTCAGAAATTTCTTTTACCCTAAGAATAAATTCTCTTACTGGTGCAAATACCATTGGGAGTTCTGTTAATGATTGCTTTGGAGATGTTCCAGATCCCTTAACAAGTATTTCAACTCCTACCATTGATCGTTTTTTGGACGGTTCTGGAGCAGTTTTAAGTTATCAGTGGGAGACAAGGACAGGTACAGATCCTTTTGGTGAAATTGCAAGTCCAGCAGGAAGAAATGAAACCTATACTCCAACAGCAATTGTTTCAACTACAAGAGTTTTTCGCAGAAAAATAATTTCTACATTTAATGGACTTGAATGTACTAGTTTTAGTAATGAAATCACCATAACGGTAGATCCAGCTCCAACGGCTAACCTAGTTTCCGTAAATACTGCCTGTGTTAGTGATACGGTTCTCTTTACTGCGTCGGGAGGTGACTTGTATGAATTTTTTAGAAATGGAATTTCGGTTTCGGCTGGTGTTACAACAGCTACCAACACGATTACTTTTTCTGATTTGATAAATTTAGAGAGAGTAAATGTAGAAGTAACCGACAGTGCTGGGTGTAAAGCCTTATCCGATACCGTTACAATGACCATACTCACAGTACCAGCAGCAGCAATATCTTCAGGAGTTGCATTGGATATTGTTTGTTCGGGAGAGTATCCAACTTTTACCGCAGGTCCAGTAGTAGCTGGATATACATACGAGTTTTTTGTAAATAATTCTCCACAAACTACTGGAGTATCGGGTAATTCTTTTGATTCCAACGCTGTATCCAATACCATCGTGCTTGGGACTAGTAATGTCATCTCAGTTCGAGTTTCTAACGGAGCTTCTTGTACAGACACCGCTTCTTTAACTCTTTTTGTTAATAGCTTAACAGGTGCAAACTCCATCAGTGCCTCTCAAACTGTTTGTGCGGGTGGAACACCACTACAACTAATTGGACTATCAAACCCTAGTGCCGATTCTGCAGTAGCAACTATTGGTTATCAATGGCAAAATAGAGAAACTGGCACTACTTTTAACGATATAAACGGGGCAACTTCAGCAGATTACTCTCCAACTGCTATTGGAACAACAACTTTTTATCGCCGACTCGTGTATGCAGGCTTGAATACAATAGTTTGTCTAGGTTCCGAGGCAATAGCTACCTCCAATGTAGTGACCATTACCGTAGATACCAACGCAGTTCCTGTAATCGGTTTTACCTCAGGTTTACCTTCAAATGTATTGTGTAAAGGAAGTTCGGTTACTTTTGATGCATCTGCTACTACGGGTGCTGCTTCTTTTACCTTTTATATACAAAATATAGAAATACGAGGTTTATCGGCTGTCAATACGTACACTCCACCTCCTGCTGTGCTCGGTGCCCTTAACGACTTTGATGTCATCCGAGTTCGAGCCAATTCATCAGTCGGTACATCTTGTTACGCAGAACAAAGTATTGTGCTTAGGATTAATGAGCAAAGTAACAACAATAATATTGCTACTTCCCAAGCAACAGTTTGTTTAGGGAGTCTTCCAGCCTTGCTAACCGGTCCTGTAGTTACTGGATCATCAACTGCAGTCATTTCGTATCAATGGCAAAGTAAAACGAGTACATCAACTTTTATAGATATTGATTTTGCTACTGCACAAAACTTTCAACCCAGTGCTTTAGTAACCACAACTGTATTTCGACGTAATGTAATTTCTACATTACTTTCTGCTACCTGCATAGAAAGCAGTAATCTTGTTACAATAACCGGTGTTGATGAAGCAAATCCAACGATTAGTTTTCAGCGAGTAGGTCCTTTAGGCCCTATACCCTTAACATTCTGTACAGGAGATTCAATTTCAGTTCAAGCTACTTCAAGTCTTGCAGGAAGTTCTTACGCTTTTAGTGTTAATGGGGGAGCCGTATTGCTTACCAATAATACAGGAGTATTTACTCCAACCAACTTTGCTCCTTGGAACCTGCCGCTCGGAAGTATGGCTAGTGGAGATACTATTGATGTACTTATTACTTCTCCTGGAGGATGTTCCGTAACGAGTTCACTAACCTTAATAGAAAACAGAATTACAGCTGTAGCCTTAACAACAACGGCAACGACTATTTGTATAGGTGATCTACCACCAGTTCTACGAGCACCAGTAAGCACTTCTTCGGGTACACTTCGCTATCGTTTTGAGCAATCCATAGATTCGGGTGTAAGTTGGAGTGGAATCACAACCCAAACGACATCTGTTTATACGCCTACAACTGGTATTGTAACAACGACACGATACCGTATAGTAACCTTAAGTTCTCTCAATGGAGTTGATTGTGAACAACCAAGTCCGAATGAGGTGGAGATTACCGTTGATATCCCTCCAGTAGGAACTTTATCCGCATTAAGCGTTGACACAGGAAATACAGCAGTAGCCTCTAGCACTTTAATAGTTTGTCCAGGGGAGGAAGTTCGCTTCACCGCAGGAGGTGTTGGTGGTACACCGAGTTTTGCATTTTTCAAGGGTGGGGTTGAAGTACAAGCTCGAAGTACGAGTGCAGTTTATACCACTACAGCATTAGTTACAAATGACTTTATAACGGCAGCAGTATACACTACAGCAACAGGAGGATGTTCAAGTACAACAGAGCGCATCCGAATTCAAAATTCAGCTACGCCAGCGATAACATTCGGAAGAGCTGGAGGTTTAGGCTTGACGTATTGTACAGGGGATGCGGTTACACTTCAGGCAAGTTCGACCCTTGCGGGTAGTACGTATTCGTTTAGTGTTGATGGGGGAGCGACATTACTAACCAATAATACAGGAGTATTTACACCAACAGCTTTTCTTGCTTGGACAGGACGAGCAATAGGTGTTGATCGTATTGATGTGCTTGTATCACAAGCAGGAGGATGTTCCGTAACGAGTTCACTAACCTTAATAGAAAACAGAATTACAGCTGTAGCCTTAACAACAACGGCAACGACTATTTGTATAGGTGATCTACCACCAGTTCTACGAGCACCAGTAAGCACTTCTTCGGGTACACTTCGCTATCGTTTTGAGCAATCCATAGATTCGGGTGTAAGTTGGAGTGGAATCACAACCCAAACGACATCTGTTTATACGCCTACAACTGGTATTGTAACAACGACACGATACCGTATAGTAACCTTAAGTTCTCTCAATGGAGTTGATTGTGAACAACCAAGTCCGAATGAGGTGGAGATTACCGTTGATATCCCTCCAGTAGGAACTTTATCCGCATTAAGCGTTGACACAGGAAATACAGCAGTAGCCTCTAGCACTTTAATAGTTTGTCCAGGGGAGGAAGTTCGCTTCACCGCAGGAGGTGTTGGTGGTACACCGAGTTTTGCATTTTTCAAGGGTGGGGTTGAAGTACAAGCTCGAAGTACGAGTGCAGTTTATACCACTACAGCATTAGTTACAAATGACTTTATAACGGCAGCAGTATACACTACAGCAACAGGAGGATGTTCAAGTACAACAGAGCGCATCCGAATTCAAAATTCAGCTACGCCAGCGATAACATTCGGAAGAGCTGGAGGTTTAGGCTTGACGTATTGTACAGGGGATGCGGTTACACTTCAGGCAAGTTCAACCCTTGCGGGTAGTATGTATACTTTCAGGGTTAATGGAGGTGTTGTAACAAATACAACAACAGGTATATTCACACCAACAGACTTTGCTGCGTGGAATACGCGAGGAGCAACAGGAAATGCTATTGAAGTGGTGGTAACTATAGCTGGTGGGTGTTCCGTTACGGGTTCACTAACCTTAATAGAAAACGTAATTACTAACGGAACTGGAGTTCTTCCTACTACAGCTTCAACAACAATTTGTGCAGGGACATTGTCCTCAATTATAACTGCTCCAGCATCAACTGCATCAGGAACTACTCCAATATATACTTGGTTTGAGTCACCTGACAATAGTAGTGATGCGAGTTATATACCGATAGGGGGGACAAATTCAACGTCGTTAGCTCCAAGAGTTATTAATGCAAGAACATTCTTTAAAAGAAGAACGCAAAGCTCACTTAACGGGGTAAATTGCTCCGTGTTCACCGCTCCAATAGAAATAAGGGCAACGAATGTAATTGCTGGCTTGAGAGGGAGTTTTGACGCTAATGTTACTTTTGTGACAGCCACAGCCACATTAACATCCTGTGAGTTTTCACCTGTAGTATTTACGGGTACGGGTGGCCTTAGTTATAGCTTTACAGTCAATGGTATTGAAATGCAAGCTAGAGGCCCTGGAGTCAGAAACACGTATACAACCACAGGTTTAGCAAATGGTCAGGTTGTTCGTGTGATTGCTTATGATCAACTGCCCGGTATAACGGCTTGTGAAGATATTTCAGATCCGATTACAATGAATGTTATTGACTCACCTGTTGTTGATTTAACATCATCAGATAACGACAATACCTTCTGTGTTGGTGATGTCATAACCTATAATGCTACTTCAAATTTAGATACAGCTGCTGTATCACCAACCTACACATTCTTTGTCAATGCAACACAGTGGAAAACAGGTACATCTGCGGTTTTCACACCTACAAATTTCATTCCGTTAGCAGATGGTGATGTTATTAGAGTGACTGTTTCTTCAACAAGTACGCCTAGTTGCCAAAGTTCTGATTCTATTACAGTGATCGAAAACACAATTACTGCTGATGGGATTATAACACATCCATCTCCAATTATCTGTAATGGTTCCATTCCGGATCCATTCATAAGTGTTGCTGCTGCTACTGGTGTTGGAACAATAACCTATCAATGGGAAAGCAGAACTAGTGGGACAGCATTTAGTCCAATAAGTACAGCTACATCAGCAGTTTATACTCCGACATCTATACAATCAACAGATACATTTTTCAGAAGAAAAGCGACTAGTGAATTGAATACAACAGAATGTGTTGTTTATAGTAATGTCGTTTCAATAACAATGGCATCGCCATTGTTTGGAGGGTCTATAACTCCAGCTGTACGCGAAGTATGTTCAGGAACTAGACCTCCTATGATAACAGTAACTGGTGGAACATTAATGGCTCCAGGCATAACGTTCCAATGGCAAGAATCATTAGATGGACTCTTGTATACGGACATCCCTACCGCTACAGGACAAAATTATACTCCCCCGATTTTGAATACTAGAAGATTCTATAGACGAATTGTTCAAAGAAACGGAGGTGGGCCACCAGCATCTTGTCAGAGTGAAAGTACCATTATAAGAATAGAAGTTAATTTATTAGATGCAGGTGCTCTAGATCCTTCAGCTGCTCAGGATTATTGTTTTGGGAGTCAGCCTCCAAGAATAATAAGTTCAACAATTGGCGGAGTTGCACAGGATGCAACTAGTTCTACTGGAACAATAACGTATCAGTGGCAAAGATTTATACCTCCAGGAATTTGGACACCTATACCAGGAGCGACCGAGAACTATTACGACCCACCTTCATTAATCGAAACTACGTTCTTTCGTCGACAGGCTATTAGTACAACAGCAAGTAGTGTCTGTACTTCTAATACCAACTCTGTTCGGGTGGGTATTATACCTGAAATAAACACAGGAACTGCTCTAGGAGATTCTGAGATTTGTACAATTCTAGAGGATGCAGACTTACCTGGACCATTGGCATTAACAGGTGCAGCAGCTCTAACAACTTCAGTTACGTACCAATGGCAACGTTCAATAAATCAATCTAATTGGGAAGATATCCCAGGAGAACAAACGGGTAGTCTGGTTTTTAGTAGAGCAACACCAGCTTGGTTGCCGATAGCCCCGGCTACTTATTATCGTGCGGTAGTCAAGTATATAGGAGACCCTGTCCCAGCAGCACAAGAACAAGCAAAAATTTTATTAACTCCTAGAATACCCGCTGTTGCAATGGCAGCTGGAGGCTACTCTGTTACAGTGAATGGTAACGCTAATACTGTAACAACAACAGTAGCTAGTTCAACAGACGATCTCGGAGCTAGTTTAGCTACTAAAATCACAAATGATGATCCACATGTAAACGCTTCCTATGACCCACTAACCAATATAATCTCAATTGTACCTCTAGTAGCGGGAACCTATAATGTTGCTTCATCAAGTCTTTTAACGGACAGTTGCCTTGCAATAGTTTTACCAGCAGGAGCATCAATAGATATGAATGTAAGTGTTATGGGTGATGACGGCGCTGGAAATAGTTCTTGTCAATCCTATTCTAATGTTGTAACCATAGAAGTAGCTGAGCAACCCGCATTAAAGCGTGAAGATGGAGGAGCATTATTTCCCATCGAAGTTTGTAGAGGAGATGCGATTTCTCCAGTTACTTTTTCATTTAGCGGACCAGTTGATGAAATAGTAATTCGCAACTTAGATGTTGGTTTAACTCCAACTATAACCGGTCCTGGGACAGTTATCGGTCCATTTGATGTGGGTGGTTTAGGTTTTACAGGCTGGTACAGACTAACAGGGATGACTACTTCAACATTCTCTATTGCAGGAAATGTTTTAAATACAACGAATTTTGATATTATTACGGTTCTAGAAGCGGGAAGTTCTTGTACTCCGGTTAATGAAACGTTCACAATGATCGTTACGCCAAATCCAGAAACACCTGATTTTGTTCGTATGGGGGTAAATGCTCCAGGTTATGAAATTCTTTCCTCTGCGATGAGTTCTTCGGCTTCAATCACAGCGATTACTCCAGTTCGATGGTACAATAATACTGTTTGCCAAGATCGATTGCCAGGAACAATTACAACCCCTACCGAGTTCTTTACTTGTTATGTTGATAATACGTTCAACCAATTATTCAATGAATTTGAATGGGATGTTTCTCCACCCTCGGCTGGAAATATGGTTGATAATAATTTCAGAGAAGTTACAATTCAACTACGAACAATTTCTGCTCCTGCAGTTGGAGAAACCTATACAGTTACTGTTACCACAGGATTCACAACTACTGCATATACAACAACCTCATCCTTAGCAACTCAAACCACTGATCAAATAGGTATTGATTTAGCAAATAAAATCTCAGCGAGCACAGAATATGCTGCTATTTACAATGCGATCTTAGATCAAATAGTTATTGAAGCTCGAAGAGCAGCTGAGACGTATACGGTACAAATGTCTCCGACAGGTTTGGGTCAATCTACTCAATTTTTCAACCAAAGATTTGGAGATATAACTAAAAGTGGAACTATGATTTGGGATCCATCTCATTCAGGATCAACTATAATTAGGGTTCGTGCTAAAGGCTGTAACAGTTCTACATCCTCATGGACATCAGTTATTGTTGATGTTGTAAAAGAACAGATACCTGTTTTAGTTGTCTCCGATCTCTACCCACCTCTTGTTCTCGATGTTGAAACTTGTGGTGGTGGATCAACAGGTTCAATACCAGTTTGTGAGGTTGATGCCCTTACACTACCTACTCAGTTTTTCACATCAAGTATAAATGCTACACCTTCGAATGATTACGGATCACTTCAGTGGGATATTGCCAATATTACTCCCGGGGGAACCGTTACTCCGCCCGGAACAATTGATCAAGCTACTGGGATAATAACATGGAACCCAGGATGGTGGGGTACTTTTGATCTAAAAGTCCGCCCAGTAAATTGCGAAGTTCCATCAACTTTTGGAAATTGGTCTTCTACAACAGTCTCAATTGGACCAGTAAGTGGACCGCCTACCATTAATACGTTAACACCATTGCCACAATGTCCAATACCGGCAGCAGGTTTTACTACTACATTTTTTTCCAACCAAGAAGTAAACTGGTATGTAAACAGTAGAGTAGGCTTGGCAACAACAACTACATTCGTTAACACGGGAACTTTACAATTGAACCCCTTAGCAAATAATGATTTGTTATTAGACTTTTTACCTGGATTTTCAGGTAATGTAATTATTACTGCAGAATCAGCTACTTGTCCAGGTTCAACTGTAAACTATATCGTTCAAATTCCTGGCCCACCAACAATAGCCTTAACTTCAGCTCCTGGGACTGATTTTCAAAGAGGAGCAACTTCTGTATGTGTCGGGACTGCAATTAATACAATCACGTACGATATTAGTGGGGCTGCAGATTTAGTGAGTACGATAGGACTTCCAGCCGGTATAACAAGTGTATTGAGTATTACACCTCAGTCTGTAAACATGACTTTAGGTGTTGTTGCTGCAAATCCATTTACAGTTGGTCAGCTCTACACCGTTAATATTGATAATATAGTTTATGGTTATACTACAGTTCTTGGTGATGGCGTAAATGAAGTAGGTGCAGGCTTAGCGGCTAATATCAATTTAAACACTACAAACTTTGTTGCAACCTATGCTGCCAATGTATTGTCTGTTGATGTAAGTGCCACAGGTAAAAGAGGAGATGCTTATATTATCGCTCCTTCTACTCCAGTAAATAATAGTTTTAGCATTGCAGCTCCTTTAGTTACTGTTTTACAAAAAGTATTGACTATATCGGGTACAGCAAACGCTGGTGTTACAGCCGGAAGTTATACCTATACCGTAACCACTCAGCCACCAGCTGCAGGATGTGCTGTTGCTACAGCCACAGGTATTATTGAAATTGATGAACCAGCAACCATTGCATTTGCTTCAGGAAGAGCTGATAATACAGGATTAAATTCTGTTTGTATTGGTGCATCGTTTACTGCTCCTATAACCTTAGCAACGTTAAGATTTAGCAACGCTACTGGTCTGGTAAGAAACCCTCTAACTCCATTTCCAGCTGGTTTAAGCTTATCGATGTCTGCTAGTGGATCCTTTGATGAATATGAGATAGTTGGAACCATAACTGAAGCAGTATTAGTTCCAACAACATTCAGTGTAACAATCGATACTTTTGGAGCTAGCTGTTCAGATACTTCAATTCAAATAGACATTGAAGTAACACCCAATGCTGAAATCACACCAGTAAACACAGCTACAGTAAGTCAGGTGATCTGTTCCCAAGAGGCAATTATTCCGATTCGTTTTGAGGTATTTAACCCTGCTTTTGGGATCGGTACAACTGCCGCGAGCGTATTTCCTGATGGAGTAACAGGTGCTTTATTTCAACAAAATCAAGTATCAGAATTCGAAGTTGAAAACTTAGGGTGGCCAGCTGGAACAACAGCAAATATTAGTGATACCTTCAGCTTTAATATAAACAACATTGCCTATAATTATGAGGCGTCTGCGACTGATAATGTCACACAATTAGCTACTAAACTTGCTGCCTTTTTAACAGCGCAACTCCCTGTGACCGATTTTACAGTTATTCATACTGCTGGATCAGCAACCATTCAAATTCAAGCTGTAAATGCTGGATTTGCATTCAATGTTGTTTCTTCAGAATCCTCCTCCTTAACCATAAGTGATACTGAAATTATTGATCCACCATCCTATTTTGAAATATCAGGGACACCTTCTGTTACCCTAGTTGCTCCAGCTGATTATGTTTATGTTTTAACCACAGCAGGACCTGGTTGTACCGGGAGTGATACAATGAGTGGTACAATCACCGTTCAACCCAACACCTATGCTACCTATCAATCAGGAGATGCAAATCCTGTAATCTGTGATAATGAAGTTATTGGAGACATTGTATACCGAACTGTTGGTGCAACCTTGATTGCAGTGGTTACACCAACTACTCCGGATTGGGTGAATATCGCATTTGATCCAATTGCTCAAGAGATAACAATTTCAACACCAGTTGCACCTAGCCAAAATGTATCAGTTACGACTGTTTATAATTATGAAGTCAACTTGATCGGAAGTATTTTCTTCTGTACTGCTACGCCTTCGGCGATAAGAGGAACCATTACAGTATCCCCCTTAGATCAAATTACGCATGTGATTACCTCTGGTGCTCAAAATCAAGATATCTGTGTCGATGGTATGCCAGCGCCTAATTTTGCCATTGATCCAATAGAGTATCAATTATCTGGAGGTGCTACTGACGCCACAGTTACGGGACTGCCTCCAGGCATAACAGCGAATCTAACAGCATCGAATACGATACGTATTTCAGGTACAGCTACTGCTATACCGTCAGATACATTTACCTATAATTATGTCTTGGTAACTACCCCTGCTAGTTGTGCTTCCGCTACTATTGGTGGGGCTATTACGGTATTCTCTAAACCAGAATTCACCCTAGTTTCAACCTCTACTTCGGCAAATCAAACAGGAATTAATTCTGTTTGTGATGCGACACCCATTCAGACCATTATCTACGAGCACAGTTCAACAATACCAATTACAACTCAAGTCAATTTCACTTGGGTAGGGTCTAATACACTCGATAGTTTAGGTGTTACGGCTATCGTTTCTGGGACGAATCAATTTGTGATTAGTGGAACTCCGACAACCAATGTTACACAAACGACAATTTATAATTATCAAATAGAAACCATTGGAAGTAATTGTACTCCTGAACTAGTTTTAACAGGAAGTATAGAAATTAACCCAATAGATACACTAACCTTAATTTCATCTCCAACCTCCGTAAATCAGTTTGTTTGTATAGGCGATCAAGACAACCCAATCACAGCAGGAACTGACAGTTATGTTCCTATTGAGTACCAATTGGGCGGTGGAGCTACTAATGTAACTGTAGTAGGACTGCCTCTAGGGTTAAATTATAGTATAACCCCTTCAAATACCCTAGTCATTTCTGGTGCAATAAATGCAGCGGCAACCCCAACACTCTACAATTACTTGATAACAACTACAGGAGATTGTACTAATGTTACAGCGGTTGGATCAATTGACGTATCGGCTTTACCTACACTTACACTTACTAGTTCTGCTACTTCAGCAAACCAAACCGGACTCAATAATGTTTGTGATGCAACTCCAATTGAAACAATTGTATATCAACTGGGTGGCGGTGCAACAAACTTTGATTTCTCCTGGACAGGGACACTATCAAATACGATTGCTGCTTCCGGGCTTACATTTACAAGCTCAGGGACAACTGAATTCGTTATTTCTGGAACACCAACGACTGCTGTTACACAAACCTCAATATTTGAATATCAAATAGCCACGATGGGGAGTAATTGTATTCCTGAAATAGTTCTTACGGGAAGAATTCAAATTGAACCAAACCAAACCATAGATTTAATTTCAGCCGCTGCGACCGAAAATCAGATTGTCTGTGTGAACAATCAAATTAACCCACTCAGTCCTGTGACTTCCGTTTTTGCACCCATAGAATATCAATTGGGTGGAAGTGCTATTGGTGCAACCATTACAGGCTTACCTCCAGGAATAGGGTTCTCAATAACAGCTTCAAACACAATTTTAATAACCGGTTCTGCTACTGCATCCGCCACATCAATTGCTTCTCCGACAGTTATTTATAACTATGTCATAAATACTTTTGGTGACTGTGATGCAGCACCTCCGATTACAGGAAGTATTACAGTTAATTCATTGCCGGTTTTACGTTTAATGACAGCTTCTTCAACTGCGAACCAAACAGGACCTTTAGGAGCAATATGTGAGGACACACCTATACAAGATATTCTGTATCGCTTTGAAGGAGGCGCTACCTCAGTGAATTTCAATTGGACATCACCTGGCCCTCTCTCAGGTTTAACTGCAACAAATTCAGGAACTAATGAATTTATAATATCTGGTGCGCCATCGGTTACTCTAACCACAACGACCATTTTCAATTACGAAATTATTACTTCAAGTAGTAATTGTGCTCCAGAAATCACATTAACGGGTAGTATTGAAGTCATCCCAGATGATTTAATCGTCTTAACTTCGGCAGTAGGTACCGACAACCAAAACGTTTGTGTGAGCGGTCTTCCAGTTGGGAAAGCGCTTACCGATATTGTTTACGAATTGCGAAATGGTGCACAAACAGCAATTGTAACCGGTCTTCCTCCAGGAATTGGTTACAGTATTAATGCTTCGAGAACCCTAACAATTCAGGGAGTTGCACAGGCATCTTCCTCCTTGTCTTCTCTAACCATTACAAATTATGTGTATACGATTACCTCAAGTGGTTGTTCTCCAGATGTTGTCAACGGTACAATCAGTGTAACGCCGCCACCAGAAATGGTTTTGGTTAGCGGATTAGAAAACCAACCTCCAGTTTGTAACAATACACCAATAACTTCAGTCGATTATGTATTCAATCCTGCTGCGGGCGCTTTACCAACAGTTAGTTGGCCAAATGGAAGACCAAATGGAGTAACAGCGTCCTTCGTTGGCTTGACCCTCAATAGGGTAAGCATTCAAGGGACACCAAATGTAACCGTCACGAGTACAACGATTTATCCTTATATAATTACATATGCTGCAACCTGTGCTCCAGATGTAGTTCATTCGGGGTCTATAGGCGTAATTCCAACCCCAGTAATTGATGATGCTTATATTATTGCAAATGATGTTACCAATGTAACTTGTTTTGGAGGAAATGACGGATCGATTATTATTCCTGATGCAACTCTGCCAGCATATGAAAGACGCATCAGCGGTGGTTTATTGAGCGTCAAACAAATAGATGAAATTACACTGACAGGAACTCCAACTATTGGTGATATTATTTCGGTTTCATTTGGTGGTAAAACCTATACGTATACAGTAAAAGCCAGCGCTTTCTTAAGCCTTATCCCAGAAGATTTCCAAGTGATTAGTAATGAACTTGCTGCTGTAATCAACAATGCCGTTCCACCAAATGAAAGTTATGCAACTGCTGTTCCAAATGGAACTCCACTTGTTGGTGGACTCATACTTACTGCAGATGTAGGTGGGATTGCCTTGAATACCTCGGTTAATGTAGCGCAAACAACTAGTGTAAGTAATACCCTAGCAACTACAAGAGACAACCGAGCTTTAAATTATAGTTATAGCTGGACTGGACCGGGTGGCTTTACAAGTTCGAACTTGAGTATTTTCAACCTTTCAGCTGGAGATTATTTCCTAACCGTAGACCTGAATGGATGTGCCGAAACTTCAGCTCCCCTCACGGTTACCGAACCACCAGAACTCGTAATAGCCATCAATGCATGTGGGGGTACAACAGGTTCTTTCGAAGCTACCATCACAGGTGGAACCCCGCCATATAATTTAATTTTAGAAGATGACAACGGAGTTCAGATTGGACCAACGATAGTTACTAATGGAGGGAGAGTGTATACTGGACTTGCGGTTGGTGATGACTATGTTCTTGAAGTTACCGATCAAACCTGTTTGTTAGCCGTTCGTGAAGCTATTGAAATCCCAACACAATTGCTGTTTGCTCATTGGGATCTCAATAATGGTGTAACGGATAGTTATTGTTCAACTGCTACTATTGGGAACGGAAGTATAGAGCTTACTCGCCCTGCATCAGGTACTTTCCAAAGTGCGTTTACTGGTGGTTCAAATGTATACTCCTACCAATGGACAAGTTCTGCTGCTTCTGCTACAATTGCAACAACACCCAATATATACAACCTGGTGCCGGATGTGTACACAGTAACCATAACCGATATAATCCTAGGATGTTCAGATACAAGATCGTTTACTGTTGGAGGTTATCCACCTTTAGAATTGAATTCACCTCTTGTAGCAGGACTTCAATTGAACACTTCTGGATTAGCTTCGAGTACAGCAGACTATGTGTATTTCTTAAGTTGTAGCGGAGATAATGATGTTGCCTTTACCTTTAATGCAACCGGTGGAAACAGCAACTATACAATTACACCAGTTGTTCCAACTGGGGCAGTAGTAAATAATATTGGAGGTACAATTAGTATTTCTGACGGTGTGGCTGGATTTTACACCTTTACTTTAGATGATGTGGGGCCAAATGGAACAACTTGTACGGTATTTAAAACGGTTCAGGTAATGAACCCCAGTGCAATGCGCATAACAGAAAACACGACTAACAGAGTCAATCCAGTTTGTTTTGGTGACTTAGGTTATTTAGAATTTAATATTGCTGGAGGTGCCCCCAATCAAGGACCCTATACCGTTACTTTAAATGGCGGACAGTTATCCTACACTACCCTTTCTGCTGGAGATAGACAGGTTATTTTTGCTGATATTGACACTTCCTTAATCAGTACAATTGCACCATCAGTTGAAATTGAAGATGCTTTCGGTTGTGTGGCAACTTCCCAAATTAATTCGATAACATTTAATGTTACTCAAGAATTAATTTTCGATACTACAGTCACTGATATTGATTGCTCTGTTCCAACTCCTGGGAGTGTTATTTTCAATGAAACGGGACCCGGTACGTTTATAGACCCCTCCAGTGTACAGATTCGAATTTACTCGAACCCAACCATAGTTCCGGCGATCAATTTATTCCCAGTTTGGGGAACAAACCCTGCTGTTTCAGAATCAATTCAATTGAGTGAACCGGGTATTTATTTTTATGAAATAACAGATGGAAGCACCATAAGTTGTCCTTCTATTACAGGGTCTTTCACAATAGGAGTCGTTGGAAATACAGACCCACTTGATATCACTAGTATAGATGTAACTCAGGTTGGATGTGACAATGCTACAAGTATTATTGCGTTGAATATTCAAAACGTACAACCTCCACTGAATATCAACTGGTTCGAATATAAAGCAACTACAGTTACTGCAGGGACAGGAACGAATACAACGGCAACCACAACACTCGATTGGATTCCACTCACTTCGTTAGATCAAAATGCTACTGTGTCTAATCTTCCAGAAGGAATTTATCGTGCAGAAGTATCCGATGGGCGCTCTGGAAATTGTGGAGGAGTGCTAAGAACGAAGAATATTATACTACAAGAAAGTTCAATTCAGATTGTGAATTTCAGAACAATTGAAAATAATCCCGCCCTATGTGATAATTACGGAACAGGATTTACTTCAGACGTTTTGTTTAGTATTAGTGAAAATTTAAACAGAAACTTAGGCTCAAATAGTTTCGAAATCACGCTACTTTCTGAATCTGGAACCGTGATTGCCAACCCTGGGGCTTGGGATCTTAATAGTGATGGAGTCTTAGATGCAAAACCACAAGGGTTCGTATATCGATATCCGAACTTACCAGCTGATCAATATACGCTGAGTGTTACAGAGAGTCTTCCAGCGTCAAGTACATTAACCGCCTGCTCGGAAATCTATTTCTTCGACATTCAAGATTATTTACCGATAACCTACATTGGACAAACCGTATTTGAAACAGACATATGTACCGGCCTTGTTGAAGAAATACAAGCCTTAGCTTCTGGTGGAGTTCCGTTCATTGTAAACGGCTTACCTTCTTATCAGTTCGAATGGACCTATACTCCAAATGATCCTACGGTTTCGTCATCAAAATTCTTTGGACAAACCCTGACCAATGTGCCTGCTGGAAATTACTGTGTTAAAATAACGGATGCGAATGGATGTTTCTACGATTCTTGTGATACTACTTCAGGAGCTACTCCGCTCAGTGTAATTGTTGATGATGTTGTAATTCCATTCTCTGTAACGGGTAATCTTTCAGACCCAACAGATCCATCAGTACAGGTTAAATCCTTACCTCCAGATTGTTCAAGTGGAGGTCTCGATGGGCGTATTGGGGTAGTGTTATCAGGTGGCTTATTGCCCTATACCATCAATTGGTTTGTTGAAGATCCTACGAGTCTAACCAATGCAGCCAACCCAGGATATCGCGCACTTCCGGGTAGTGAAAATAGAACCTCACTCGATGGTTTACTACCAGGAAATTATAAAATGGTAGTAACCTCTTTAAATCCAGCTGTAACAGCTTGTTCAACAGGAGGTAATTTCACAAATAACGAATACTTGTACTACGATGAAATTATACAAGTAACTCCAAATCGAGAGTTGTATATCATTGATGGACCCTTTGTAGATGAAGATCTTTGTTCAGGCAATTACGGTAGGCTAGAAGTTGAAGTATTTGATAACAACAACGGTAACTTGAGCTTCTACTATAACGGTATTTTAATTCCTTCATCGGATGTAATTCGTTTAAATAACTACTCATGGTCTATTGCTATTGTAAATGCAATTGAATCTGCCGACTTTAAAATAGTAAATGAAGAAGGATGTTGGATTACTACACAAATCAATCGGGGTATTGGAGAACCAAACTTTACATATACATCTCCAAATTTCCAAGCTTCTTCAAATATTTTAGCGCGGGAAGAAGTAACGTTTACCAATGCATCAACCGATCCGTATGTTGTGTCGGAATGGATCTTTGGAGATAATACACCTCCAATCCTTGTGGAGACAAGTACTACCAGTATAACACCTGTACGACATGCCTACGGAGTGTCCGGAACGTACTTCGCAACCTTGCGTATCTATAACGACATCGGATGTTCTGAAGAGGTTACCGAGCCTATTGCTGTAGGAAAAGGATATAGTGTAATGGTACCCAATGTATTTACACCAAATAATGATTTAGTAAATGATAATTTCAGGCCTTTGTTTAGCGGTTTCAGCAATATGACATTTAGTGTCTACGATTACCGAGGGAATGTCATTTTCAATGAATTTGTTGAAGAAGCAGATTTGACAAATGTAAGAGGAATTTCTATTGTAGGATGGGATGGTTCCTTAGCACCTTACTCTCCCTACTATATATTTACTGCATCGGGTGTATTACTTGACGGAGAAACAGTAGTTGAAGAAAGTGGAACCTTTATAATAATTAATTAATGCGTTGTAAAATAATAACATATTGTGTTTTACTTGCTGCCTTTCTTTTGGAAGGTTCACTCTATGCGCAAGAAGAATATATTGTTAATCATTCCAAGTTCATGCAAAAATCCAATCCCAGTTATTTTGGATTCAATAGCTTGAATAAAGTAGGGGTTTTGTATAATTCGATAAAGTTAAACGAATACGATAAGCTGGATAATAAATACTTTTTTGGAACGATGACGTTTCAAGATCAAGGCTTTAGTTTAGGGGTTGATATCAATTCGTTTAAAATTCAAACGACGGGTTTGACTACTAATCTTGCTAATATCTCTTATGTATATAAACTTCAGTTCGATAATAACACCTTTTTCTTACCAGCAGTTACCATAGGCTTTGGAAGTTCTTCTGTTAACCCTGCAAATCTGATTTTTGAGGATCAATTAAATACTTCTACAGGCTTTATTAATTCTGAATCCATTGACCCCTTAGCGCCGGTAATCAGTAATGTAAACTATTTTGACTTAGGAGCATCTTTTATCTTGCATACCGAAAAGTATATGGCAGGCTTGTCGTTCAAACATTTAAACAAACCCAACACTTCTTATAACAAAGAAATCCCTTTTGAAAAACCCATACAAGTATCCTTGCAAGGGGCATATGAATTTGATTTGAACCCCTATGAATCGCGTTACTTACCCCGATACTCCTACCTCTACGCTTACGGTTCTTTTACCAAATACGGTGATGCCTTACTGATTTATCTTTCTCAAGATTTTCAGTTGGGGGAATTTTCAATCGGTATAAGCGAGCAAGCTGCTTCTCTAAATTCGTTCGCATTGAATAATATTGGAGTTTCAATCGGACTTGCGGTTGAGAATTTTGACTTTGGAATTCTCTATAATCTTCCATTCAAATCGCCTGGAATTGTATATTCCCCTAGTATTTTTGAGTTGTTTATCACGTTTGACTTCAGTATTTATCGACGAAACAAACGCGGTCAATACAATCGTCTTCAGACGGATAATTACTACTAGACAGCGACTTAAGGTTTAATTACTAGTACTCTAAATACGATTATCTTATTTTTTACGTTAAAAAGAATGAAGAAGGAATAAATTGTTTACTATAATTTATACCTTTATACTCCAAATCTTAACCTAACCTATTTATGAAGTTCCCCCAACTTCGTCAATTTTGTTTTTTTAACGTATCCCATATTCTTGTGAACAATGATGTGTTTACACAGGTTCTGTGTATACCTTTTCTTAAGACATTCTTTAGTCTAAAAAATCAAAAAGGCACTACTACAACTGCATTTAATAAATATCTACTAACACATTCAATTTGTGTTGCAAAACCATACGCCAATCTGATTTTCAATTGGCATAATCTTTTGTCATTACAGCCATATAGAAAGAACGAAGAGTCCATACAGAGTAATGAAGGAAGTTTTAACTTATTAATATTCCCCAATGGATTATAAATATTTAAAACCTTTTGTTCTGCTGTTTTTTCTTCTTTGCAGTATTCTTGTAAAGGGACAGGTTGCCAATGGAATCTCAACTTCAGTAGGGAATACGTCCAATCAGACAATTTGTGCGGGCGATACGGTTACGATAGCTTTAGATCTGGTCTCTGGAGTAGGACAGGGGTATATAATTTACCGAGTTCGGGGAGGAGTTACAGACATAGTTAAGTTTAATAATGCTACACCAACTTTTACGACCTCTACTATTCAAGACGGTGATGTTTATTATGGCGAACGATTTGATTACGATTTTAGTAGTACGCCTATACGAACAAGTAATATTACGTTTACAGTGTTGACCCTTACTGGGCCCTCGTTTACAGGAGGAACCATCGATCAACCCAATCAGTTTATTTGTTCTGGATTCCCGGGCACTAACCTTAGTGTGACGGGCGGTACAGTTGGGCTTAACAAGTATTGGATTGTCGGTCGGTGCTTCGGTAGAGAATTTTGATTTTGGACTTCAGTATAATATTCCTATTAAACAAATCAATCAAGTTTTTGCACCTAGTGTGTTCGAACTCTATGTTGCCTTTGATTTTAGTATATACAGAAGAAACAATCGCGGTAGATATAAGCCCTTGGTCACCGATAATTACTAGTTTCTAAAGACCTTATTTGGGAAAACTACAGGACTTTCAACTCCATTAACACCAACTGTTGCGATACCAAAAAAGAAATTATCAATGACAATGCCTGCTAAGGTTGTTTCAGAAACATTTCCAACAAATCGAGAATGATCCCAAGTAGGGGAGGTGGTATCCCTCCAGTAAATCCGATATCCCTTAACCTCACTACTATTTACTTTTGTCCATCTGAATTTTGCTGAAGCTTCTACAATCCCACCAATACTGAGTTCTTTAACTGCTGGGGGAGCCCAGGCTATCGAGGCTAAGTTTATTGCATTTACAGTGGTTAGTTTTTTAGCATACTCAAAATTTACTGCTTCGAGTACATCGCCATACGCAATACCATTTTCAGTTCTTAGGTCTTGGTGTTGTTCTGTATAGTTTTCATGGGCTTCCATGATCCGTATTCCTGGATATCCAGCATCGTTGAAAGGTCTGTGATGACCTCCGCGCCCAAAGCGATCCAAACGGTAAATCATTTTTGGATTCATTTCGGGCATGTATTGTTTTACAGTTTTATGAATATATCGAGCGAGTTGTCTAGAAATACCATCTACCTCACCCCCATAAAAACGTCTGCTTTTTCGTTCTTGTTCTGTTTCGGTCGGAGGAACGGGTTCAGAAAATATCCGAAAGGTTCTATTGTCAATAACACCATCTACACCTTTGATGTTTCCAATCATATCATTGTTTAGAATCCCAATGATTTCCCAGCCTTGTTCCTTTGAATAAGCAGCCAATCCTTTTCCTCCAAAAAGACCCTGTTCTTCTCCCGCTAGTCCGGTATAAATAATGCTGTTTTCAAAGGAATATTGTGACAATACACGTGCTGCTTCAATGGTACCCGCCATTCCACTCGCGTTGTCATTAGCACCCGGAGAATCGTCAGTATAGTTGTTTGGATCTGAAACTCTAGAATCGATATCACCACTCATGATGATGTATCGGTTGGGATAGCGACTTCCTTTTTGGATTGCCAAGACATTATTAATCCAAACGGGTTTTACAATCCTTCTTCCATCCGGTTCTACATAATTTTTTTGGTACTGAACTTCAATACAACCTGAACATGCGGCTGCTATTTCTTGAAAGCTGTCGAAAATCCATCTGCGTGCTGCTCCTATTCCTCTTGTTTGGGAGAGGGTGTCGCTTAGCGTATGTCGGGTGCCAAAATTGGCTAGTGTTGTAATGTCTGCTTCAATTCTTTCTGTTGAAATAGCGTCTATTATATCATAAAAATCAAGCTCGGATTGTGCCTGGGTCGTAAAAGAGGCCAACATTAAGGTAATACTAAACGATAGAATTGTTTTCATTGGTTTTGAAGTTGCTTGAACATTGTTGTGAATAGGTATATGTTTTCTAAATATATAAAAAAACCTCCAGCTATCTGCTGGAGGTTCTTTAAACAAAAACATAAATTATATAAAATTTAGAAAGGATATTTATTCTCTTCAATTAAGGTAGCTGCAACGTTTCTTCTTAAAGCAACAACATTAGGGTAGTTTTGATATTTAGTATATTGTTTTAAGCCAGCAATCATTCCTTTTAATTGTGCGCCTTCAGCAAAAGAAACTAGAGCTTCTTTACCTTTCGAGTTGATTTTTTCAATCGCATCAAATAGGTACAGTTGCGTCATTTCAATCTGATTCTTCTGAGAATCTATACCATAGCGTTCGCAATTTTTTTCAGTTCTTAGAATTGCAGATTCAATCATATAAATCTCGATTAGAATGTCAGAAAGTGCAAGAATAATTTGTTGCTCCTTATCGAATTTAGGACCAAATGTTTGAACTGCTGCTCCTGTAATCATGAGCATCGCTTTTTTAAGGTTTTGAAGTAAATTCTTTTCTTCTGCAAAAAAGGTATTAGCAAGTTCTGCCTTTGGAATTCCTTCCATCAATTCCTGTCCAACTTTAGTTGCAGCAGACATCAAATCGATTTCTCCTTTAAATCCTTTTTTCAATAACATCCCCACACAAAGCATGCGGTTGATTTCGTTCGTTCCTTCATAAATTCGGGCGATACGAGCATCTCTCCAAGCCATTTCCATGGGAGCATCGGCCGAAAAGCCCATACCACCATAAATCTGAATTCCTTCGTCTGTACAGTCTTGTGCTTTTTCGGAAACGGAAACTTTCAGGATAGAACATTCAATAGCAAATTCTTCTACTCCTTTAAGTTCTGCTTCTTGATGTGATAATCCTTGTTCTAGTAATTGTGCAATCTTTTCTTCAATATCAAAAGCTGCTCGATAACTAGCCGATTCACTCACGTATGTGTTGGTTGCCATTATGGCGAGCTTTTGCTGTATAGCACCAAATTGTGCTATTGGCGTTTTGAATTGTACACGTTCTGTAGCGTATTGTGTTGCAAGTGTAGTAACTCTTCTTTGTGCTTCTAAACATGCAGCTGCTAGCTTGATACGTCCAACGTTTAAGGCGTTCATACCAATTTTAAATCCATCGCCCCGTCCTGCCAACATATTCTCTACGGGAACTTTTGTTTCGTTAAAAAACACCTGACGTGTAGAGGAAGCTTTGATTCCCAATTTATTTTCTTCTTCACCTAAAGTGATTCCGTTTTCTAAATCTTTCGGTACTATAAACCCGGTGATGTTTTTATCATCTTCTATACGTGCAAAAACAATGAAGATATGAGCAAATCCTGCATTCGAAATCCACATTTTTTGACCCGTAATCTTATAGTGTGTTCCGTCTTCAGATAATACAGCTTTTGTTTTACCTGAATTTGCATCAGATCCAGCACCCGGTTCTGTCAAACAATACGCTCCAAACCATTCCCCAGTAGCAAGCTTACTGACGTATTTTTGTTTTTGCTCTTCGTTACCATAAAGGGTAATCGGCATTGTTCCAATTCCTGTGTGCGCTCCAAAAGCAGTTGAAAAAGATCCATTGGCACCTGAGATATAATCGCACACCAACATGGTAGAAGTGAACGGCATTCCAAGTCCATTGTATTCTTCAGGTACAGCCACACCCAAGAAGCCAAGACCACCAGCCTTCGCCATTAAGTCGCGTGTTAAATCATAATCTTTTTGTTCGAACCGCTCTCTGTTTGGAACGATATCTCGATCGACAAACTCTTGTACAGATTCTTTCATCATGAGTTGTTCCTCACTAAAATCTTCTGGAGTAAAAACTGTATTAGCTGCTGTTTCTTTGACTATAAAGCCACCACCTTGTGATATGTTTTTAATTTCTTCCATTTGGTTTAACTTAGATTATTTTATAGTAATTAGTTCGTTGTGTTCTACTTTGGATTTGATGAATTCGGTTACTTCGAAAAAGTGTTTCATTTTTTCTTCATCTATATTGTCGATGATGGAGTTGTTGAATTCAATCACTGTTTGCTTAGAAATGTCTCTTTTTTCTTTTCCTTGCTCGGTCAGGTATATCAAAACACCACGTCCGTCGTTTGGATTGGGTTTGCGTTCTATATAACCACGCTCTTCCATTGCATTCAGGATTCGGGATAAACTTGTAGGCTCCATTCCCATTTTGGGGCCTAGAGCTGTAGATGGAGTTCCTTCCGCATCTATAGAAAGCAAAGTAAAGCCCATAGCCATGGTAGAATCGTATGCTGCGGCTTTCTCATTATACATATTGGTAATCAACTGCCAAGTTGTTTTCAATGCGTATTCTATCGTTATCGGTTTCAATTGCTATTATTTATTTCTCAAATATATACAAATTTATTATGCACGCATAATTATGTATGCATAATTATGCGTGCATAATAAAACTTTAACAAAAAACCCCTCAAAAGAGGGGTTGAAGATTAAGAGTAAATTTTATCAAAGAGATCTTTGTAGCGTTCTTTTACAACTTTACGTTTAACTTTCATTGTAGGCGTAAGATGTCCTAATTCAATGCTCCACAATTCGGGAGTGAGTTCGAATTTTTTTATCTGTTCCCATTTCCCAAAAGTTGGATTGTATTCATCGATGTCTTTTTGTATCGCATCTGCAACATGTTGACTTGAACAAATTTCTTCCATAGTTGGTTCTATGTCTAGTTTTTCAGCCTTGATCCAGCTTTGAATATGATCAAAGGCAGGTTGGATAAGAGCAGCAGGCATTTTTTGCCCTTCACCGATCACCATGATTTGTTCTATAAAAAGGGATTGTTTCATTTTGTTTTCAATCAACTGAGGAGCAATATACTTTCCTCCAGAGGTTTTGAACAATTGCTTCTTACGATCGGTAATTTTAAGAAAGCCTTCTGCATCAATCTCGCCAATATCACCCGTATGGAAATATCCATTCTGAATTACTTCTGCGGTCTTCTCTTTGTCTTTATAATACCCCTGCATAATATTGGGACCTTTACACAAGATTTCACCATCGGCAGCAATTTTAAGCTCAACGCCTTCTATGGCTTTTCCTACACAACCAAACTTGAGTCCTTTGTTTTTAAGATCGCTAACCGTTAAAACAGGAGAGGTCTCGGTCAATCCATAACCTTCACAAATAGTAATTCCTGCTGCACTAAAAACACGAGCCAATCGCGGTTGTAAAGCTGCACTCCCGGAACTTATGGTATGGAGGTTGCCTCCTAATGCTGCTTGCCACTTAGAAAAAATTAACTTACGCGCAATTTTTAATTTCAATTCGTATAGAAAACCATTCGCACCATAAGGTTCGTATTGGAGTCCAAGGTCAACTGCCCAGTAGAATAGTTTTTTCTTGAAACCGTCCAATTCTGCTCCTCGCGCGTAGATTTTATCGTAAACCTTTTCTAATAAACGTGGAACGGCAGTCATAAAATAGGGCTGAACTTCTTGAAGGTTTTCAGAAATTTTTTCAATAGACTCTGCAAAATAAATTCCAATACTCTGGTAATAATACACATAGAGGATAACCCGTTCATAAATATGACAGACCGGTAAAAAACTTAACGCATGTGTTGCGCCAGCTTCGAGAGGTAGTCTTTTGGAGCTGGAAATAACATTGGATACAATATTATGATGGCTGAGCATTACTCCTTTTGGAACGCCCGTTGTTCCAGAGGTATAAATTATTGTAGCTAAGTCTTCGGGTGCAACTGCTGCTTTGGCAGCAACAACCAATTCCTGTGTTTCTTTGTCCTGGGCTTCGCTTAAAAGAGTCGTCCAAGAGGGGCAATCGTGTATGTCGTCAAAAGAATATACTTCTTTTAATTCCGGGATTTCTTTTCGAACGGTATTCAGTTTTTCTAGTACTTCAAGGTCAGAAACAAAACAATATTGACTTTCTGAGTGGTTTAAAACGTACTGATATTCTGGAGCTGTTATGGTAGGGTATATTGGTACAGTAACGGCACCAAGCTGTAAAATACCGAGGTCCATGATACACCATTCAGTTCTGTTATTTGTCGAAATTAGAGCGACCTTATCCCCTTTTTTAACACCCATTTTAAGGAGTGAACGACTTACCTGCTGTACTTTTTGATAAAAGTCTTCTGTTGAAAGACTTTCCCAAGCACCCTTATATTTAGTCGTTACACATTTGTCTAGCGGAATGTTGTTTCTTTGAATCTCTATAAATTCAAATAATCTGGTTGGTTTCATTGTATAAAAATTAGTTACTAAATGTACCCAAATATTTTGAAACAAGACCAGTATTGGTAACTACAATGAGATATGAACAGGATTTATCGGTTATTCAACCAGTTGTAGGCATTCTCAAAAGTCATCATCCACGGTGATACTTCATCTGAGCGATTATCGGCATAGTGTCCCCAATTCCAAGGAAAAGTAGAGCGTTCTATATGCGGCATCATTACCAAATGACGTCCATCATCACTGCAGAGCATGGCGGTGTTGTAATCCGAGCCGTTTGGGTTGGCAGGATAAGCATCATATGCAAATTTCGCAGGGATCTGATAACGTTCTTCTGCTTGAGGTAAAATGAATTTCCCTTCCATATGAGCAGACCAAACGCCAAGGGTACTACCTTCGAGTCCTTTCAGCAATATGGAGCTACTTTCTTGGAGGGTTACACTAGTGAATGTACATTCGAATTTACCTGAATCATTAGGAATCATTTTGGGTTTTTCAAGATGATCAGGGGTGATTAAACCTAATTCGACAAACAACTGACATCCGTTACAAACTCCTAGGGATAGTGTGTCTGGACGAGCAAAGAAATGATCTAGGGCATTCTTCGCTTTTTCATTGTATTTAAATGCGCCTGCCCATCCTTTGGCAGATCCTAAAACGTCCGAATTTGAGAACCCTCCAACGGCAACGATGAAGTTGATGTCTTCTAGAGTTTCTCTTCCTTCGATAAGATCAGTCATGTGAACATCACGAACATCAAAACCTGCAAGGTGCATGGCATAGGCCATTTCCCTTTCAGAATTACTTCCTTTTTCTCGAATAACGGCTGCCTTAATTTTAGTTTTGGGCATGTCGCTTAGTTTTCCTGTAAAATCTTTTGGAAATTTAAAGTGAAGCGGCTGTTTGTCTGTGTTTTCGTAACGAGCAGCAGCACATGATTGTTCTGTTTGCTCAGCATCCAACAATGCGGAAGTTTTTGCCCAAGTTTTACGTAATTCTTCTATCGATAATTCAGTTTCGAATTCAAGGTTTTTGATCGTAAGTTTAGCATCCGAACTAACAGTTCCAATCGCTTTACAATTGATGTTTGCAGCTCCAAAATGAGCAGTTAAATCTGTTTTTGATTGGAGTAAAACGCCAATTTTCTCTGAAAATAACACTCGAACAATATCCTCTTCGCCCAGAGTTGTCAGATCGAGATCCAGTCCAATTCCTAGGCTTGGAAAACAAAGCTCCAGAAGGGAAGTGATTAACCCTCCGGATCCAATATCATGTCCGGCACTAATCGATTTATTTTGAATTAATTCTTGAAGTATATTGAATGCTTTTGCAAAGTAGGAAGCATCGTTTACAGAAGGCGCTTGTGTTCCGATAGCGTTTCTAATTTGAGCAAAAGAAGAACCTCCTAAATGAAATTCATCCTGTGATAAGTCTAAATAGTAGAGGTCACCTCCGTTCGGAGTTAAAACGGGTGTAATTATATGGGTTACGTCAGCACATGCACCGGCTGCCGAAATGATTACAGTTCCTGGAGCTTTTACCTCTTGGTCTTTATATTTTTGTTTCATGGAAAGGGAATCCTTTCCGGTAGGGATGTTGATTCCTAAAGCGATTGCAAACTCAGAACAAGCTTCTACGGCCTGATAAAGACGTGCATCCTCCCCATGGTTATTACATGGCCACATCCAATTTGCTGAGAGAGAAACAGAAGTAAGTCCATTGGCTAAAGGTGCCCACACTAGGTTGGTTAGCGACTCTGCAATGGCATTGATGCTTCCTGCTTTCGGATCAATAAGCCCAGTTAAAGGCGAATGTCCTAGGGAGGTAGCTATCCCGCTTGTTCCCGTATAATCAAGAGCCATCACACCACAATTACTCAAAGGAAGCTGAAGCGGCCCAACACATTGTTGTTGTGCAACGCGGCCTGTTACACAGCGGTCTACTTTGTTTGTAAGCCAATCTTTACAGGCAACTGCTTCAATTTGTAATACTTGATCTATATAAGTCTTCAGGTCAGTTGAAGTGTATTCAATTGCATTAAAATTTGCAGTTTGTGCTTGATCCTGCATGAGGGTTTTTGGTGAACTTCCAAAAAGTGCACTTAAGTCTAGATCAATGGGAGTTTCCCCTGTTTTTTCAGAATGGAAAGAAAAGTGTTTGTCGTTAGTCACGACACCAACATCATAAAAAGGAGCACGTTCTCTTTGTGCAATTTTCTCTAAAATATGCGCATCTTGTTCTGATAAAATAAGACCCATTCGTTCTTGAGACTCATTTCCAATAATTTCTTTTGCCGATAGGGTAGGGTCTCCTAGGGGGAGTTTGTCAATATCAATTGCTCCGCCAGTTTCTTCGACTAATTCTGAAAGACAATTCAGGTGACCACCAGCTCCGTGATCATGAATCGATATGATGGGATTGTGAGCACTTTCTACTAAAGCACGGATTGCATTCGCAACTCGTTTTTGCATTTCTGGATTGGATCGTTGAATCGCATTGAGCTCGATAGCATTTCCAAAAGCACCTGTGTCGGCTGAGGATACTGCTGCACCACCCATTCCAATTCTATAATTATCACCCCCCAAGATGATGATGCGGTCTCCTTTCGAAGGAACACTTTTTTGAGCTTGATCTTTTTTACCAAAACCAATGCCACCAGCCTGCATGATAACCTTATCATAACCCAGTTTGTGATCTCCCTCTTGGTGTTCGAAGGTGAGTACAGATCCTGCAATCAAGGGTTGTCCAAATTTATTTCCAAAATCAGAAGCGCCATTCGAAGCTTTGATTAGAATTTCTAAAGGGCTTTGGTATAACCAATCTCTTTTTGGGAACCCATTTTCCCAGTCTCGGTTTTCAGACACTCTTGAATAGGGTGTCATGTATACTGCTGTTCCTGCAAGCGGTAAAGATCCTTTTCCTCCTGCCAAACGATCTCTGATTTCCCCTCCAGAACCCGTTGCAGCACCATTAAAAGGCTCAACGGTTGTTGGGAAGTTGTGGGTTTCTGCCTTTAAAGAAAGAACAGTGTCAATGGATTGAGTTTGATAGGAGCTGGGTACATCACCTCTCGATGGTGCAAATTGCTCTACAGTTGGGCCCTCAATAAAAGCAACATTATCTTTGTAAGCAGAAACTATGGTATTCGGATTTTGTTTTGCAGTTTCTTTGATCATTTGAAAAAGGCTTTTCTCTTTTTCTTCCTCATCAATTACAAAAGTACCGTTGAATATTTTATGTCTACAGTGTTCCGAGTTTACCTGCGAAAATCCAAAAACCTCGGAATCGGTCAGGGGACGACCGAGTTCTTTTGCAAGCTTGTCTAGGTAAGTTACTTCTTCACTGTTCATTGCCAAACCTTCGCTTGCATTAAAACCTGCGATATCTTCAATAGGTTTTACCTTATCTGGACGAGCATCTGTTTTGAATACACTTTGGTTTAAGGCTTCAAATCGTTGAACAAGCATATAGTCAACTGCATCTGTTTTGGTTTCGGGAATATATTTTTCAATACGCGTAATCCCCTCGATTCCCATGTTTTGAGCAATCTCTACAGCATTGGTACTCCAGGGCGTTATCATGGTTGCCCGAGGTCCGTAAAAGCTGCCGCTGAGGTTTTGAGTTGGAATGCTTGGTAGGTCGCCAAACAACCATTGTAGTTTCTGTTCTGTTTCAGCCGAAAGGGTTTGTGTCGTTTCAACTGCAAAAATTTCTTCTTGTACTAAACCAAAAAAATGGATCATAGATTGTGCGTATTTCTAAGGTGTAAATTTACAAATTTTTTACACAAGGAAACCGCAGAAGTACTCGGGTTTTTTATACAGTTTTCGGAATGTTATTCACAACTTTTCGAATCAATCGAGCGGCATAAAAACCATCAAATTGAGTTTGATGAGAAAAGAGCATTTCTTCTTTTTCAAGGACAAATGCAGCACCTTCTTCTTGTTCCAAGAACCAAGCAATTTGATTTTGGTTTTCACTAGGGAGGATGGAACAGGTAACATAAATTAACTTTCCACCTTCTTTAACCCATTTACTTTGCTCCAAAAGAATGGCACGTTGGAGTTCAATAACCTCTGCAATTCGCTCTTCCGTCAGCCTCCATTTCAATTCAGGGTTTCGTTTGAGCGTACCCAAACCACTACAAGGGGCATCAATGAGTACACGGTCTGCCCAGTTGGTGAGCGATTCTTTATACTTCGGATCAGGGACCCAAGTGTTTTTTATGGCTTTTACTTTATTTCTCCGTGCACGTCTCGAAAGCTCTTTGAGTTTATCAATTTCTACATCTAGCGCTATAATCTCTCCTTTGTTTCGCATTAAGGAAGCTAGGTGTAGGGTTTTGCCTCCCGCTCCTGCACACCCATCGATAATTTTCATTCCGGGTTTAGCTTGAGTAAAAGGGGCTATTTTCTGTGAATTTGCATCTTGAATTTCAAAATACCCTTTGAGGTATAAAGGATTTTTTCTTAGGTTCTTTCGTTTGTTGAGTATGAGCGCATCTTCATATCCTTTGATCAGATGGGTTTCGATTTGAAACGAGGTCATCAACTCTTCTTGGAGTTTTTTGGGTGAAGTAACGATACGGTTTACGCGAAGAATCAACTTGGCTTCAATGTTTAGCGCATCCAATTCGATATTCCATTCTTTTGAAAGTTCTGCTTTCCCACGCTCATATAGCCAAAGGGGAATTGATTTTGAGATTTCAGGCGCCACTTTTTCTTTTTGCTTTGCTTTAATCAGCTCAACGTCTAAGTTTTTAAATTCCTCCCATTCCGGAATTTCAACTTCGTTAAGGACCAACCAAACACCCAGTAGCCTCCATGGTTTTTCAGCTTCATCCGGAGCATCTTCGGCCGTACTTAAAAAGCGATAGTAACTTTTCCATCGCAGTATTTCATAGGTAGCAGCGTGTACCAAATTACGATCTCTTGCTCCCCATTTAGGATTGGCAAGGTTTATTTTTTCTAAAATCCGAGTACCTCTTCCTTTTTTGGCAATGATCTTGGTTAAGGCATCTACAATACCTTGAGCGTTATTCCTGAATATTTTTCTCATGTGGCTGCAAATTTACGCCACCCGTATCAGCTATACGCACTTTATGGAATGTTTTTTCGTTCTCTTGACCGATGTACCATTTTTCGATGAAATTGTTCTTCGGCAATATGAATTTCTAAAACTTGTTTAGCTGTTAGTTTTGTTTTTAATGTTTTTAGAAACGCTTGATCCAGTTCTTCTTTTAGTGTTCTTAGATAATAAATTGAATCGAGCGCAACTGCAGCTTGAGACTCACTTAGATCCTCTGTATCTTTGAACTTAGTATGTCTGAGTTTACGCATTTTTTTATGGTACTGCTTGCGCACATCCGATTCGTGTTTTTCGAAAGCACTCCACACAAAAGATTCTTCTTCAGTATTCAAATCAACTTGTTCAATGATGAAATTGATTTTCAACGCTTTTAGGCGTTCATAGCTCATTCGTTTTTCTGATTTCTGAGCCAGCAGACTACTGCTGAATAGGACAAGTAAAAAGTAAAGGGGGAAATGTTTAATCTTCATAATCTTGATATATTAAATTAAAATTTGAATCATAGGCTAGTTGTAGTTCGAAAACAGTTTCTTGTGCGAGGTCTTCAAAGGCAATCGATGTAAAACCGAAATCTTCTGTGGGATTTAGCTCCAAAAGCTCAACGGGTGTAAGAGGGCTATCCTGTTCTACAAAATAGCGTTCTGCTGCTTCATCAGTATCTAACTCTTGTTCTGGGGTTCTGATTAGTAGTGCAAGAATCAAAGAAGCTGCTATAGCGGTCACATAGGGAGAAAAACGTACAATTCGTGACTTTGGTTTTTTGGTCAATAGGTTATGAAGCCGCTCTTCAGACTTTTCAAAATATGCAGGCGGAACCCTAAAAGTTGATTGAACTTCAGCTATTTCAGCGAGACTTTCTAACTGCTTGCTTTGATGTTCAAAATAGCTTTCGGGCACTTTAAAGCTGTTGTTTTTATTGTTCAAGTTCATTTTTTATTTTTTTTACTGCATGATGATAAGAGGCTTTTAGTCCGCCTATACTGGTTTCTAGTATCTCTGAAATCTCTTCGTATTTTAGTTCTTCATAGTATTTAAGATTAAAAACAAGGCGCTGTTTTTCTGGCAGATTGGCCACTGCTAATTGTAGTTTAAGAGCAATTGCATCTCCCTCGAAATAGACATCGGCTTCCAATTGACTCACCTGCTTTTCGTTGTATTCATTAAGTGACAGCCCTAGTTTCCTTGATTTCTGTTTGATGAATGTTAGCGCTTGGTTAGTAGCAATTCGATACATCCAGCTAAAAAGTTTGCTTTCACCTCTGAAATTTTTAATATTTTTAAAGACCTTGATGTAGGTGTTCTGTAATACGTCATCCGCATCTTCATGGTCAAAAACAATTTTACGAATATGCCAGTACAAGGGTTGTTGATATTCCTTGATCAAGGTTTTGAATCCAGCTTCCTGCGTTGCTGGATTTTGTAAGGCATGTACTAAAAGAGTTTGCTCTTCCAACTAAAAGTGTTTAGTGCTTTGACTTTAAAATTACAAAATAGTTTAACCAAATTGAATTTATCGGTTTTAGAGCGATTGCATTTCAACTAACTTTTTGTAGTTGCTGTTGTTGCTGATCAATTCTGAATGGGTTCCCATTTCAATAATTTCACCGTTCTGCATTACTACAATTTGATCTGCTTTCTGAATGGTTGACAGTCTGTGGGCAATAACCAAGGAAGTTCTATTACTCATTAAGTTTTCTAGTGCTTCCTGTACAAGTTTTTCGGATTCTGTATCCAAGGCTGAGGTTGCTTCGTCTAACACCATGATGGGCGGGTTTTTGAGTACAGCACGTGCTATGGAGAGGCGTTGTTTCTGACCTCCAGATAATTTATTTCCTTGATCGCCAATATTGGTGTGGTATCCTTCCGGCAGGGTGATGATGAACTCGTGGGCATTCGCTATTTTGGCAGCTTCGATAACCTCTTCGTCTGTGGCGTTGGGATTTCCTATGAGGAGGTTGTTTTGCACACTGTCATTAAATAAGATTGAATCTTGGGTAACTACACCGATCAGTTTACGCAGCGATTCTGTTGTTGCTTCTTTGATGTCCATTCCGTCGATCTGAATACTCCCTTCTTGTACATCATAAAAGCGATTCAATAAATTTGCAACTGTAGTTTTCCCACTTCCCGATTGCCCTACCAAAGCAATGGTTTGCCCTTTTTTAAGGCTTAAAGAAAAGGCTTTAAGTACAGGTGTAGTGTCGTATTGAAAACCAATTTTATCAAAACGGACTTCAGCATTAAATCCACTAATGGGTTGAGCATTCGGATGGTCGGTGAGTTCGTTGGGAGCCTCGAGTATTTCTAAAACACGTTCCGCTGCGGCGTCCCCCTTTTTTATGGCATAGGATGCCTTACTGATAGCTTTGGCTGGTGTTAGGATGTTGTAGGCCAAGGTGATGAAGACAATAAACGTAGTTCCGTCGAGTGTTTTGTCAACCAATACCATAGAGCCTCCAAACCAAAGTAAGCCACCAATAACTCCAATTCCCATAAACTCACTCAGGGGAGAAGCAAGGTTTTGACGGTTTAGTAATTTGTTTGAGAAATTAAAAAAGCTGGTTGTTGATTGAAAAAATTTAGTAATAAAACTTCCTTCGGCACTAAACGCTTTGATGATATGTAACCCTCCCAAAGACTCTTCAACAACTGACAAGAGTTCACCTTGTTCTTTTTGTACGTTCTGAGAATGCTTTTTTAAACTTTTACCCACAGACGAAATGATGAAACCAGAAATCGGAATGAATGTAAGTACGAAAATCGACAGTTTTACATTCATATTGAACATAACGATTAAGGTAAAGACAATGGTCAGGGGTTCTCTTACAATCAACTCCATAATCGATAGAAAGGAATGTTGAATTTCAAGAACATCAGAAGTGATTCGTGCCAGGGTATCTCCTTTTTTCTTTTCTGTAAAATAAGAAACGGGCTGTGCTAAAATTTTTGAGTACAAAGAATTTCGTAAATCCTTTAAAATCCCATTGCGTAAAAAGGTGATAAAAAACATCGCCAAATAGTTGAATAAATTCTTGAGAAAGAATAAAATTAAAATCAATGCAATCGCAATAGTCAGTGCACCCAGAGGATTTTCTTCTAAGGTAGATCCAACTTTGTAGTTTATGGTGTTTTCAATATAATTTTGAAGGTCAAAAATCCCCGTATACACCGGTTCAACATCAACTTTTGGTGTTTTGTCAAACAATACATTCAGCATCGGAATGAGCGCCACAAATGAGAGTGCACTAAAAAAAGCATAGAGTATGTTGAATACAATATTCAAGAAAGCGAAACGCTTATAAGGGAGTGCAAAAAGTATTATTTTTTTAAAATAGTTCATCTATATACCTAAGCTTTTAATTAATTTTCGGCATTGGTCAGTCAGTATTTTTTTGGTTGCTTCGTATGCATCAGCATTTGTAAGCTTTTTATTTACGCTAAAGTAAAATTTAATTTTGGGCTCAGTGCCACTTGGGCGAACCGATATTTGAGATCCATCAGACAAAATGAAGCGCAGCACGTTGGATTTTGGGAAGGCTAAGGGTTGTTCAGCTCCGTTTACCGAGCGGCTGATCTGGCTTTCAAAATCATCTATTTGTTCAACATTGACTCCAGCGATTGACTTCGGTGGCTTGGTTCTGTAGGTATGCATCATTTGTTGAATCTCTTCAAAGCCAGCCTTTCCTTTCTTGGTTAATGAAATCAATTCTTCGTGATACAATCCAAATTTCACATAACTATCGATGAGGTATTCGTAGAAGGAGCTCCCTTTACTTTTTTGAATTGCGGCAATTTCTGCTGCAAGTAGGGCAGAGCTGATAGCATCTTTGTCTCGAACCTGATCTCCTACCATATAGCCATAGCTTTCTTCTCCTCCACCAATGAAAGTTTGATTTGGATAGTCCTCAATCATTTTGGCAATCCATTTAAAACCCGTTAATCCAAGTTTGCATTCAACGCCAAAGTATGATGCTAAAACGGGCATTACGGGAGAGGAAACAACCGTAGAGCCGATGAATTGCTTTTGAGATAAGCTTTCGGGGTACTGTTCTAATAAATAGCGGGTCAAAACAAGCATGGTTTGATTTCCGTTCAGAATTTCAAAAACACCTTTCCGATTCCGAACGGCAATACCAAAACGATCGGCATCCGGATCGGTTCCGATCAGCAAATCAGCATCTAGTTCTTCTGCTTTTTCCAATCCCAGAGCCAAGGCTGCTCTTTCCTCGGGGTTGGGTGACACTACCGTTGGGAAATCTCCGTCGGGAGTTTCTTGTTCTTGAACACTATGGAATTGTGAATAGCCTGCGGCTTTAAAGACTTGAGGCATCAAGGTGATTGCTGTTCCGTGAAGCGATGTGAAGACTACAGAAAAAGCTGCTTTAGCTGCTTTAGAAGCTGTACTTAGCTGAAGGGCAGTTTTACAAAAGGCATCATCAACTTCTTTGTCAATTAAATGTATTTTAGATTCCTTGGCTTCAAATCGAATTGCATCGAAATTTGTTTGCTCAATCTGAGCGATTATTTTATGATCGTGAGGAGGAACAATTTGCCCACCATCTTTCCAGTACACTTTGTATCCATTGTATTCGGGAGGGTTGTGCGAAGCTGTCAAAACAATCCCACAGTGTGCGTTTAGATAACGAACTGCAAAGGATAATTCGGGTGTTGGACGAAGATCCGAAAACAGATATACTTCAATGTCGTTTGCCGAAAATACTGCTGCGACTGTTTTTGCTAGACTTTTGCTGTTGTGTCTACAATCATAAGCAATGACTACTTTGATGGTTTCGGAAGGAAATTGTTGTTTCAAGTAGGAAGCAAGTCCTTGGGTGCTTCTTCCTAAGGTGTATTTGTTGATGCGATTCGTTCCAACTCCCATTAAACCTCGAATTCCTCCGGTTCCAAATTCTAAATCTTTGTAGAAGGCATCTTCTAACTCATTAGGGTTTTGGTGTAGGAGGTCGACTTGTTTTTGTGTGGCGGCGTCAAAGGGGGGATGTTGCCATTGAGCCACTTTTTGTTTGAAACTCATTCGTAGGATTTTAGTGTTCTCTTGATGGAATAGCGTTGGGAATGATTTTGTTGCCCCACCCAAAGTTCGCCTAGGAACCCAGCAATAAAAAAGAGTGTCCCCAGGATAATGGTGGTGAGTGCAATATAGAATTCGGGACGCTCGGCAATAAGGCGTCCGTCCGTATTGATGTAGAGCTTGTCGATTCCGAGATAGAGCGCAGCACTGAAGCCAATAAAAAACACAAGGGATCCCCAAAAGCCGAAAAAGTGCATGGGGCGTTTTCCAAATTTATTCAGGAAACTCAGTGTTATAAGATCCAGAAAGCCGTTTACAAAACGAATCCACCCGAATTTGGTAACACCAAATTTACGTGCCTGATGCACCACAATTTGTTCTCCAATTCTGTTGAAACCCGCTTGGGCTGCCAAAACGGGAATGTATCGGTGCATTTCGCCAAAAACTTCAATCGTCTTGATGACTTCCTTTTTATACGCTTTTATGCCACAGTTAAAATCATGAAGGTATATTCCAGAGCTGCGTCGCGCGGCCCAGTTGAATAATTTGGAAGGAATGTTTTTAAAAAATAAAGAATCGTAGCGTTTCTTTTTCCAGCCCGAGATTAAATCTAAATCTTCGGAAATTATACGATTATACAAGTTGGGGATTTCACTGGGTGCGTCTTGAAGGTCCGCATCAAGAGTCACAACAACAGCACCGCTCGCTTCTGCAAAGCCAGCGTGAAGGGCTTGCGATTTACCAAAGTTTTTTGAAAAACGAATCCCATAGGTTGTACTATGGGATTGGTGTAATTTTTCAATTTCTTCCCACGAATTATCGGTACTACCATCGTCGATGAAAATAATTTCAAAGCTCAGGTCTGTAGCGTTCAACTCTGTTAGAATCAACCCGTGTAATTCGGGCAGCGATTCTGCTTCATTGAGCAGTGGGATGATGATGGATAAATTCATAGCTTGTATAACGGTTACAAAGCTACAAAATTATACGCTTATTCTGGGCGGCTTTTACTGAAGATGAGACCCGTGATCACTGAAATGATTAACCCAGAAAAAAGATTCAGCACAATAATAAAACTACTAGTCATTATTGGTCCAGAAAACTTTTCTTGCATCGATTCTACTTGATTGATAATGTCCTGACTTGCTTCAGGATTTTGTTCTAAGAATTGATCCATTCCCATTTGAAGCGCCTTGTTCATCATTTCTGGATCAAGTACGTTCGAAAGCACTAAAAAATAAGCCACATTGATGAGTCCGCTTATTGCAGCCATACCAAGTCCCATTTTTATACCCTGCGACAACGACATAAATCCTTCGTTGTCTTTTCGGTAACTGTATTGAGCAAAAGCAATTACGCCTATCGTTATTGCAATGCTTACAAGAGTGGTGCTTGTTTCGTTTTGGTAATGCATTTCCAATGAAAAAAGCATGAGTCCAAAGACAACTGAAATGCCTCCCAATAATGCTCCGTATTGTAGGATGTACTTTTTTAATTCAAGATTTTGATTTTCCATAAGATTTGTTTTAATTATTTGCTAGGTTTAGTTGGTTAAATTTAGAAAAAACAATTACATTTGCAGACGTTTTAAAAATAAATTTATGAAAGCAGGTATACATCCAGAGAATTATAGACTAGTAGCTTTTAAAGATATGTCTAACGAAGATGTCTTTCTAACCAAGTCAACAGTAAACACAAAAGAGACTCTTGAAGTTGATGGAGTAGAGTATCCTCTAATCAAACTTGAGATTTCAAGAACATCACATCCTTTCTACACTGGGAAAACCAAATTGGTTGATACAGCAGGTAGAATTGATAAATTCAAAAACAAATATTCTAAGTTTAAAAAGGAAGAATAGTATGTTCAACCTTATACCGTACAGCTGTCTATTCGTTTAGGCAGCTTTTTTTTTGAGCTTTTTTTTAAAAGACTACTTTTTAGAAAATCCTTAAATTTGTAACTTCATAAAGACTATTTACTGCATCACCCTAAGAGTATAATTAAACCTATGTCAACACAAATCAACGCTATTCTGTTTGATGGACCCGAGCGGGTTCAGCTACTTCCTTTTACCTACATTCGTCCGGTAGCCGAGCTTCGAATCGGAATCGATACCTTAATTGAAAAGTGGAATGCTTTTTTAAATACAAGCTGTTCCTATGCCACCCAAGCGTATTTAGCACCCAAATTTCCTGCAAAACCAGCTGCACTCAATTGTTTTATCAATCCAAGTTATATTCCTACCCAAGCTTTAGTTGATCAAATAAAAGAATTGCAAGAAAAACAGGTTTTGCTTTGCGAAAACAAGCCGGTAGCATGCTGTACTTCAGACTCTGTTCTACCACAAGATTTTTCGAATTTTGAAGTGGTTGTGGTACAAGAAGCGCTTCTGCATATTGAAAAGGTGTCCGATTTATTTTCCAAAAACGCAGCCGTTTTAGCCATGGATTTTGATCGTCTTACGCACAATAAAGTTTCTCAGCCATTGGATAATTCCAATCGATTGATTCATCCCGAACGTATTTTTATTACTCCCGGAGCCCAAGTTTCTTGCGCTGTTCTCAATGCAACAGATGGCCCTATTTATATCGGATCAAATGCACAGATTATGGAAGGTTCGCTCTTGCGCGGTCCAATAGCGCTATGCGACAAGGTGCTGGTTAAAATGGGAACTAAGGTTTATGGTGGGACAACCATCGGGCCCAATTCTAAGATAGGAGGTGAGTTGAATAATGTTCTCTTTCTTGGGAATTCGAACAAAGGACACGACGGTTTTTTAGGAAATGCAGTCATTGGCGAATGGTGTAATATTGGCGCAGCAACTGATGCTTCTAACCTGAAGAATAATTATGGGAACGTTCGAATTTGGAATTATGAAACAGAGAATTTTGCCAAATCAGCCTTGCAATTTTGTGGGCTTTTGATGGGCGATTTCAGTCGGTGTGGGATTCATTCCATGTTCAATACAGCAACCCTAATTGGAATCAATACTAATATTTTTGGTAGTGGTTTTCCGAGAACCTTTATTCCTAGCTTTAGTTACGGAGGTGCACAAGGTTTTCAGACCCACGCTTTTCGTAAGGCTATGGAGTCTAACGTGGCCATGATGAAACGCAAAGGGGAACAACTTTCAGATCTTGATACCGCCATTCTTCAAACTGTTTTCGAACTGTCTTCCGTATGGAGAAAAGACCGTTCGTCTTAAATCCATTTTGCTTCATTGTTTAGTTGCTTTTTCGTACCCTTTTTAAATTCAAAAGATTGATTGCATTCATTTCCAAGCCGTGCACATTTTTTCGAGTAAAGCGTATGGCTTGATCGTAATACAAAGGAATTACTGGATATTGCGACATCATTAGGCGATCCATTTCTTTATACAATGCTGTGCGCTTCTCCGGATTGGAAACGGTCATTGTTTCTTGATAGAGCTCATCGAAATCAGGGCTGATGAAGTGGGTGTAGTTGGGTCCAGAAGGCGAAAAGTTTTTTGAATTGAATAAAGATAAATAGTTTTCTGCATCCGGATAATCGGCAATCCAACTTGCTCTAAAGCTCTCTAAATTTCCAGAACTTTTTGCCTGACGTAAGGTAGCGGTCGGCATTAAATCAATCGTAAGGTCGATGCCTATGTTTTGGTAGGCACGTTGCAAATACTCGCAAATATCTAAATAATTTACATCGGTAGCCAGTCTTAATTTGGGCTGTTCGTTATGCTCGTTAATGAATTCTTGAACTAAGGCTTGCGCCAATTTTGGATTGTATTCGTTGAGGTTTTGATTTCCGTGGCCGGGAAGTCCTTTGGGAATAAAACCCTGAAATGCCGGAAAACCAATGGTGTTTCGGAGAAAGAGAATCATTTTTTCACGATCAAAACCAATATTCATGGCCTTCCGTATCTTTTGGGATTGAACTGCCTTATTGTTGGCTTCCAAATAAAAACCAATATACTCGGTGTTTAGGTAAGGTCCTTTTTCCATCCGAATATGCTCTTGGTATTTTTCTTGTAATGTACCCTGCGGTGTGAGTAAATCATCTTTATAGGATGTATCCAAGGAGTTGAGGAAATCGAATTTCCCCTGAGTGAACAACATGAATTCACTTTGAATATCCGGTAAAAAGCGAATTGCAATTGCTTCTAAATAGGGGAGTTGCTGACCTGTTGTATCTTTTTCGAAATAGCGGTTGTTTTTGCGTAAAACGAGTTTTACATCCTCTTCCCATTTTTTGAATTGAAAAGGACCTGTTCCAATGGGGTTTGCTCTAAAATCTTCTTTGAAATATGCTATTCCTTCGTGGGGCACGACTGCACAATAACGCATGCTAAGAAGCCCAAGAAAGGCTGGAAAGGCTTGTTTGAGCTTGATTTGAAGCGTGTGTTGGTCTAGGGCGGTATAGGCCTTTACATTCTGTAGAACCCATCCTCCAGGAGAACCGGTTTGATCATCTTGTAGTCGGTCAAAACTGAATACAAAATCCTCAGCCGTAACTGTTCGTGATTTGGCTGTCCCGAAAACTGGGGAGTTATGAAAGTACACATCCTCTCGTAAAAAAAAGGTATAGATTGTTCCCTCAGAACTAATTTCCCATCTTCGGGCAATTTCTGGCTGAATGTTTAAGGAATCGTCCAGTTGCACTAAGCCGTTGAAGAGTTGTTGTATGGGCCAAATATTTTGCGGATTTCTCGCAAAAGCAGGATCAAGGGAAGTGATGTTTCTGAATTCATTGTAACGAAAGACTTGTTGCTCTAGTTTTTGACCTTCGAACCCACAGCCCCAAAACAGCATGCTGATAGTGACCAAGAGCGTATGGGTTATGGAGGATCGAAAATTGGCGGTGAAGTTGAAAACCAAAGTAGTATATTTGTCCCAAAATTAACCTTTTTTAGATATAATTTGGATTCATTAACCATCAATACCCCTGTCGCAGTTAAAAAGACAAGTGTAGCTTTTCATACGCTAGGTTGCAAACTCAATTTTTCTGAGACCGCCTCTATTGCGCGCGATTTTTCGGAAGAGCATTACACCCGTGTTCCTTTTGAAGATGCAGCCGATGTGTATGTAATCAATACCTGTTCTGTAACCGAGAATGCAGACAAGCGTTTTAAGGCTTTGGTAGCAAAAGTATTGCGTCAAAATCCAGACGCTTTTGTAGCTGCATTTGGTTGCTATGCTCAATTACAACCCGAGGCCTTGGCTGAGGTTAGCGGAGTAGATCTAGTTTTGGGAGCTTCGGAGAAATTTAAATTAACTCAATATTTAGACGATCTAACCAAGAAGGATGCAGGTGCAATCCATTCCTGTGCTATTGAAACCGTAACCCAGTATACCAGTAGTTTTTCCACCAGCGATCGGACACGTGCCTTTCTAAAAGTTCAAGACGGCTGTGATTATAAATGTACCTATTGCACCATTCCTTTGGCACGTGGGATTTCGAGAAGTGATGCTCTGGAAAATGTAATCAATAACGCAAAAAACATTGCAGCTCAGGACATCAAAGAGATTGTGCTGACGGGAGTGAATATAGGAGACTTTGGGAAAGGAGAATTCGGAACCAAGAAACACGAGCATACTTTTTTAGATCTTGTTAAAGCGCTAGACGCTGTAGAAGGCATCAGTCGCATTCGTATTTCATCCATAGAGCCCAATTTATTGAAGGACGAAACCATTGCGTTTGTAGGTCAAAGCAAGACTTTTGTACCTCATTTTCATGTTCCGCTCCAAAGTGGGAGTGATGTTATCTTGAAACAGATGCGGCGTCGTTATTTATCGCAACTCTACATTGATCGGGTTAAGGCAATAAAGAAAGCCATGCCTCACGCTTGTATTGGAGTTGATGTGATTGTAGGCTTTCCGGGAGAAACCGAAGAAGAGTTCTTAAAGTCGTATAAATTTTTAGCCGATTTGGACATCTCCTATTTACATGTATTCACATATTCGGAGCGACCCAATACTGCAGCTGCATCCATGGGGAATGTCGTTCCCCAACAGATTCGTTCCAAGCGCAGTAAAATGCTTCGAGGTCTTTCTGTAAAGAAAAGACATCATTTTTATAGTGAACAACTTGGGTCAGAACGTGTCGTTCTTTTTGAAGGCGAAAATAAAAAAGGATATATTACCGGATTTACCGATAACTATGTAAAAGTTAGAATACCTTGGGATCCAAGTTTAGTAAACACTTTGCATACCGCAATGTTGGATACAATAGACGAGGAAGGCTTTGTGCGGATTCGTTTACTATAGCTTAATACCTACAGGTAAAAGGGCTTTGTAGCGTTTGTTCTTTCTAAGAAAGCCAGCAATCTCTGGGCTTGTAGGAACAACACGCATGTTTTTTTCAGCAACAGAATCAAGTACTAATTTGATGAAAGAATCATTGAATTCATCTGAATCCAAAACTTCAGGAACAATTAATTTGGTAAGGAAAATTTTACGTTCTTGCTCCGCGTATTCAATACGAGCCATAGATCCATCCACAACAACTTCAAATTGACGTAAAAATTCGTTATTTTCGAGTGTAAGTTGATTCATAGTCTTGATTTAGTTTAGTTCAAATTAAAGGCTCAAAATTCGCTTTTAGTGAGAAATGAATAATAAAAGAGGCTACTTTTATTTAAATCTCTAAAACGGAGTACAAAGATACAACATATTTGTTAAACAAAACATAATGAAAAAACACAACGAAAAGAGGGGTCTGTATTTAATGCCGGGAATGGCAGCAAGTCCTCGGATTTTTGAGTTTATTAATCTTTCTGAGTTTTTTGATGTGGTATGTTTGTCTTGGATTACGCCCGAAGCTGGGGAGCCTATTGCATACTACGCCAAGCGCATGTGTAAACGCATACAGCACGAAGATCCGATCTTGTTAGGCGTTTCATTTGGAGGTGTATTGGTTCAGGAAATGGCAAAGCACATCGGGTGTTATAAGGTTGTTGTGGTGTCGAGTGTCAAATCCTGTAAAGAGTTGCCCCTTTCAATGATCCTTTCTAAAAAAACCAATGCGCACAAGTTGCTTCCTACACAATGGGTGAAAAATCTGGAAAGTTTAGCCCTTTTTGTTTTTGGCTCTTCAATAGAACGCAAGGTGGGTTTGTATCAAAAATACTTATCGGAACGCGATCCTAAATACCTTAAATGGGCAATCCATACGCTGGTCAATTGGGATCAGGAAGTATTTGACCCTGAAGTAATTCATATTCATGGTGAGAAAGACACCATGTTTCCCTTTAAGAATATCATAAAAACATCTTATCTTCACTCCTTACCAGAAGGAGCTCATGCTATGATCTTAGCAAAACACCAATGGTTTAATACAGAATTACCCAAACTATTATCTTAATTATTGTCAATGAAAAATAAAAATCACATTTTAGTCGGAACGCTATTATTATTGTCTGCCATACTTCTTGTTGGTTCGAGTTTTTTACAACCCAATAGCGCTTTCAAATCTTACGGTTTAAGCGATCCTTCTAAGGTTTTTGCCTTGGATATTGACGAAGCCTATTCATTTGCAGGAGAAACGGTTACTCTAGACGAGCACGACCTACGCGAGCGAATGGACAAGGAACTTTTAGTTAATACCTACTGGCAATCCAATATGATGCTGATGATCAAACGAAGTAATAAGTACTTTCCTACGATCGAACGCATCCTTAAAGAAGAAGGTGTACCGGATGATTTTAAATATTTAGCGGTAATTGAAAGCGGACTTGAAAATGTAAACTCTCCAGTAGGTGCAAAAGGTTTTTGGCAAATCATGAAAACTACCGGGAGGGAGATGGGCTTGGAGGTCAACTCCAATGTGGATGAACGTTACCATATCGAAAATGCGACTCGGGTTGCTTGTACCTACCTTAAGAAAGCAAAAAAGAAACTGGGATCCTGGACTTTAGCGGCAGCTTCATACAATAGAGGTATTTCAGGAATTAACCGCTTGTTAGAAAAACAACAGGCCGAAACCTATTACGATCTTTTGTTGAATAGCGAAACCCGACGCTATGTATTTCGAATTTTGGCCATGAAAGAAATTCTTTCAAAACCAGCTCATTACGGTTTTGTATTTGAAGCACAAGATCTGTATACAGAAATTCCTGTTTATACCGTCGAAGTAGATACTGCGATCAGCAATATTGCGCGTTTTGCTAAGACAATGGGGGTTAATTATAAGCAAATGAAAATACACAACCCCTGGTTGTTGCAAAATCATTTGAATAATAAATCTCGGAAATTATATCACATCAAGCTGCCGAAAGCGGTTGAAATCGGTCCTTAGATCCGCTTCATTTGCTTCTGCATTTCTTTGATTTGCCCCGTCAATACTCCTTGCGTATCGAGCTTCTTAGCTTTGTTCAGCAAAAGAGTAGCTTCTCTTTTTCTTCTTTTTTGCATATAAATTCCAGAGAGACTCAAATTAGCCATCGCCAAATCAGTATCCATGGATAACCCAAGTTCTATGGCTTTTTTAAAATATTTCTCCGCCTTGGTAAGGTTCGTCTGCGAAAGAATGATACCGTGTAAATAGTTGAAATATCCTTGTTGTTTTTTGACCAAATTCTGCTCCGGATTCGAAATCCGATTGAGCCACTTCACTGTGCCTTCAAAGTTTTGCTTCCGCAATTGTAGAAAGGCAAGTAGAATAAATTCGTTCTTGTAGTAGAGCAGAATAAACATCCCTGCGATAAGGAGTAGGAAAATGCCATTTCCAATAGCACCTTCTACAAATTGATATACACTAAAGGCTACTGTAAAAGCTGCGAGAATGAGTTTTATGATCTTAGGAAACATCTGAAATTATTTTTTTTCAAAGTTAAGAAAAACTAATCAGTATAGAGAAGGAAAGCGTTAGAACAGTTTGGAGAATTTATTTCGAATTGTGCTATAAAGAATATTATTTTTTTTAAACTTTAATAACTTTTCATAGCTCTCATTTTTCTTTTTAATTTTGTTTGATTGTTTTTTAAAAACACTTGTCTAAAATAAAACTTTGCGTATATTTGCACACGCTTTGAAAAGCAAGACATAAGTCTTTATTCAAACTTATATTTTATGAAAAGAACATTTCAACCCTCGAGAAGAAAGAGAAGAAACAAGCACGGATTCCGTGAGCGTATGGCTTCAGTTAATGGACGCAAAGTTTTAGCTAGCCGTAGAGCAAAAGGTCGTAAGAAAATATCCGTATCTTCTGAGCCAAGACATAAAAAATAATGAATTATATCATTTAAATTTAAGGTGTTACTTTTTATAAGTAACACCTTTTTTTGTATACACTATTTAATTTTCATCACCAATGCCTAAAAGACAACAACTTAAGACAGTACTCATCATCGGATCAGGTCCGATCGTTATCGGACAAGCTTGTGAATTTGATTATGCAGGTACCCAAGCCTTGCGTTCGTTACGTGAGGATGGAATTACCACTGTTTTGATCAATTCTAACCCAGCAACCATCATGACTGACCCGACGATGGCAGATCATGTTTACCTGAAACCGTTGACTACAAAATCGATCATTGAGATTTTGAAGCAACATGATGTAGATGCTGTACTTCCAACTATGGGTGGGCAAACAGCATTGAACCTCTGTATTGAGGCTGATGAAAAAGGAATTTGGAAGGATTTTAATGTTGAGTTAATCGGTGTTGATATTGATGCAATCAACATCACAGAAGATCGCGAACAATTCAAACAACTGTTGAAGCGAATCGACATTCCTGTAGCTCCAGCTGAAATTGCAACTTCTTTTTTGAAAGGAAAAGAAATCGCTCAAAAATTCGGCTTCCCACTCGTAATTCGTCCTTCGTTTACCCTTGGTGGTTCTGGTGCTGCATTTGTTTATACTGCCGAAGAGTTTGATGAACTCTTGACCCGTGGCCTTGAAGCATCTCCAATTCACGAGGTACTTATTGACAAAGCTTTGGTTGGATGGAAAGAGTACGAACTCGAACTTCTTCGAGATAAAAACGATAATGTTGTAATCATATGTACCATTGAGAATATGGATCCCATGGGGATTCATACCGGAGATTCCATTACGGTAGCTCCTGCCATGACCCTGTCGGATACCACCTATCAGCGCATGCGTGATATGGCCATTAAGATGATGCGTAGCATAGGAGATTTTGCAGGTGGATGTAATGTACAGTTTGCAGTAAGCCCAGATGAGAACGAAGACATCATTGCTATTGAAATTAATCCGCGTGTATCCCGTTCTTCTGCTTTAGCGTCAAAAGCTACCGGTTATCCGATTGCTAAGATTGCAGCAAAACTGGCCATAGGATACTCTTTAGATGAACTAGAAAATCAAATCACCAAATCTACTTCAGCTCTTTTTGAGCCTACCGTTGATTATGTAATTGTAAAAATACCCCGTTGGAACTTCGATAAGTTTGAAGGTTCTGACCGTACCCTTGGAATTCAAATGAAATCTGTAGGGGAAGTAATGGGGATTGGACGATCGTTCCAAGAAGCCCTTCACAAAGCTACGCAGTCGCTCGAAATTAAGCGCAACGGCCTGGGTGCCGATGGAAAAGGATATACCGATTACGACCAAATTATTTCCAAACTAACTCATGCGAGTTGGGATCGGGTATTCGTTATTTACGATGCGATCCAAATGGGAATTCCGTTGAGTAGAATTCATGAAATCACTAAAATTGATTTATGGTTCTTAAGACAATACGAAGAGTTATATGCTTTAGAGAAAGAGATCTCCAATTTTTCCATCGATACCATAGAAAAGCCTTTATTACTAGAAGCCAAACAAAAAGGTTTTGCTGACCGTCAAATCGCGCACATGCTCGATTGTATGGAAAGCGAAGTGTACAACTGTCGTTCTAAGTTAGGCATTCAAAGAGTTTATAAATTAGTAGACACCTGTGCAGCCGAGTTTGCTGCAAAGACGCCCTACTACTATTCTACTTTCGAAGATAAAATGCAGTTGAAAGGTCAAGAGCCCTTTAGCGATAACGAAAGTGTAGTCACGGATCGTAAAAAAATTGTAGTCTTAGGTTCTGGTCCCAACCGAATTGGTCAAGGGATAGAATTTGATTATTGTTGTGTACACGGCGTATTAGCTGCTGCTGAGTGCGGTTACGAAACCATCATGATCAACTGTAACCCTGAAACGGTTTCTACTGATTTTGATGTTGCCGACAAATTGTATTTTGAACCGGTATTCTGGGAACATATCTACGACATCATACAGCATGAAAAACCAGAAGGTGTTATTGTACAGTTGGGTGGACAAACCGCTTTGAAGCTTGCTGAAAAATTAGAACGCTACGGAATTAAGATTATTGGAACCAGTTTTAAAGCCCTTGATTTAGCTGAGGACCGTGGTAGTTTTTCAACCTTATTGAAAGAAAACAACATTCCTTATCCAGACTTTGGAGTAGCAGAAAATGCAGAAGAGGCTTTAGCCTTATCAGATGAATTGGATTTTCCAATCCTCGTACGTCCCTCTTACGTTCTTGGTGGGCAGGGTATGAAAATTGTCATCAACAAGGAAGAATTAGAAACACATGTAGTAGATTTATTGCGTAAAATACCAAACAACAAGCTGCTTTTAGATCACTATTTAGACGGTGCCATTGAAGCAGAAGCCGATGCGATTTGCGACGGAGAAGATGTCTACATCATCGGGATAATGGAACATATAGAACCTTGTGGAATTCATTCGGGAGACTCCAATGCAATCCTTCCGGTATTCAACTTAGGGGAATATGTTTTACAACAAATAAAAGACCACACCGTTAAGATTGCCAAAGAACTGAAAACTGTTGGACTGATCAACATTCAGTTTGCGGTCAAAGACGATAAGGTTTTTATCATTGAAGCCAATCCACGAGCATCGCGAACCGTACCTTTTATTGCGAAGGCATACAAAGAGCCTTATGTAAACTATGCTACCAAAGTAATGTTAGGAGAGAAGAAGGTCAAAGACTTTAATTTCAATCCACAGCTAGAAGGTTTTGCGATTAAGCAACCGGTATTTTCGTTTGACAAGTTTCATAATGTAAACAAACAATTGGGACCGGAGATGAAAAGTACGGGAGAAAGTATCCTCTTTATTGACAGTCTCAAAGATGATCAGTTTTATGATCTTTATTCTCGTCGTAAGATGTACTTGACTAAATAAGTTACATTAGATACAAATTCTAAACTGTTTTTGAAGGGGGTCAAAACCAACGGTTTCTTTAGGGAATACGCTTTGGAAGACCCCTTTTTTGATGAGTTCATCTGGAGTTCCATATGCCCAGCGGTCTTCTAAAAGCAATAAGATTTTGTCACAAATTTGAATGGCAGTATTGAGGTCATGACTTGTAAACAGAATCGTTTTTTGATTCTCCTTTACCGCCTGTTTTATTTGTTGGAATAGCAGAGCTTTGTTGCATAAGTCTAAATGGGAACTCGGCTCATCGAGAAGGATTACTGCTGTGTCTTGGGCAAGGGCGCGACCCAAAAGAATTTTTTGTATTTCCCCATCGCTCATGGTACGGATGGTTTGCTCTGCAAGCTGCTCTATATTCAGTTGAGTTAGGACTTCAGTAACACGTTGATCATCTTCTTGTGATTGACTCCCCATCCAGTTGGTATAAGGCTGCCTCCCCAGACGAATTACTTCTATGCCCAGTAAATCGCCCGATAGTTTTCTTTCGGTTAAAACAATACTCAAGCATTGTGCCCGATCCATAGGACTCATCCCATGAACAAGCTTCTCATCAATCTGAACACTGCCAGACAAGGGCTTTTCAAATCCTGTAATGGTTTTTAGTAAGGTACTTTTACCAATGCCGTTACTACCCAAAATACCAACTAAAGTTCCGCTCTCAATAGAAAAATCAAGCGCTCTTGTTACTTCTTTCGAAGTTCCTTTGGAAGAATATCCCGTCGTTAGTTTATGGAATTTAATCATGACTTATTTTCTTTGACCTAAGATGAGTAGAATGATTAAAGGGGCTCCGATTAAGGAAGTAATTCCGTTGATGGGCAATACAGAAGCACTACCTGGAATTTGAGCGATAGAATCACAAATCAAAAGCAATAATGCTCCCCCGAGAAAAACGGCGGGTAAAATGATTTTATGGTCACGGGTTGACGGCACTAAAAGGCGAATCAAATGAGGAGCAGCCAAGCCAATGAACCCAATTGGCCCAACAAAGGCGGTTGTAGCTCCCGCCAAAAGGCTACCCGAAATTACAATGAGGTAACGGTTTTTCTTGAGCGAAACTCCAAGCGACTGCGCATATGCTTCTCCCAACAGCAGGCTGTTTAAGTTTTTAATTGCCAATACGGCCATTCCCAATCCTATGAAAAGAACCAGACTAAGAATTTTCAATTCAGAACTGTTCATATTACCCAAACTGCCAAAAGACCAAAAGACGTATTTCTGTAAGGCTTCTTTACTTCCATAAAACATCAAGAGGTTGACAATTGCCGCTGTAAAACTTCCAAACATTAGGCCCAGGATCAGCAGGGAGGTACTGTTGTTCAGCCGCACTGCAGCAATTAGAATTAGGCTAAAAACAAGCACACTTCCTAGACTAGCTGCAATCATTATTGCCCAGCGTAAGCCAAGCTCTCCAAAAACAAACCATCCACCCAGCCAAGAGCTTCCCATAAGGAGTAAAGCAACTCCGAGACTAGCCCCAGAACTAATTCCCAATACATAGGGTCCAGCCAATGGATTTCGAAAGTAGGTTTGCATCATAAGTCCACACACACCTAAACTTCCTCCTGCAAGGACGGCAGTAACGGCCTTAGGGATGCGATAGTCTAGCAGTATGTACTCGAAGGTGGGTTTGGTTGGATAGCCCAAAGTGATCTTAATGGCTTCCCAAAGGGGAATGTCGACAGATCCTAAGCTTAAATTAAAAATCAAGCACAGAAAGAGCATTCCAATGAGGAATGTAAAAAATCCGGTATAGCTACGAATCCTAATCATCTAAGGGTAAAAAATAAGTGGGTTTGTATGCCCTATACAATTCTGGGTAAAGATGATGAATAATGTCTTTTAAAACAAGGTCGGGACGTGTGGCTCCGGATTCAAAAAATAAAAGCCCCCCCGTACTGCCTTTCGATCGTGCGTAGGTAAAAATGTTTTTTGTTTGTGTTGCTTTGAATTTGGAATACAAAACATGCTCTTCTTTGAGGATGGAGTAGGCGGTGTGTTGCCCAGGTGCAAACCAATAATCTGCCTGACTCCCTTTTTCTAAAACCGTTTCAATACTCAAAGCCAAACTCCCGGTTTGGGCGTCGTCTTTCCAGAGGTAGTCCGTGTTTGCATCTTTAAAAAGCTGTGCCAAATAACTCTTTCCGCCCGGAAGATACCATGCATCTTGATAAATGGCACCTGCTAGTACGGTTGGTTTCGGTTTTACATTTGGAATTGAATTTTGAATTTCAATATAATTTTTTTCAATACGGTTAAAGCGGGCTTCTGCTTCTGTTTTTTTTCCCAACAGCGCTCCAAAAACTTTAAGCCATTCTGCTCTCCCCAGTGGATTTTGTTCGTTCCATTCACCGATGAAAATGCTTGGAATTCCCATTTCATTGAATCGTTTCAATGAGCCATCGATAGATTCTACACCAAAGCTTAAGAGTAGATCAGGGTTCAATTCAAGGATGCGCTCCACATTCAGTTGTTGACTTTTACCTACATCGACAAGCGTTCCCTCTGAAATGCGTTTTCTCGCTTTAGGAGAGGATATATAATCTGTTTCTGGAAAGCCCACCAAAGTTTCTTGGGCGTCTAGTTCTTCTAAAAAAGCAAGGTGTGTTGTTGAGGTTGCTACTATCCGCTTAATGGGTGTCCTGATAACACCATCATAGGTATTGTTTTTTGGCAATTCGATTCCATCTGCAGCTAAAGCGTATCGAAATACAGTTTCTGAATTTGGGACTACATTCCTGAGTATAAGAACATCGAGAGCACCCTTACTTTCAATCGAAAACCCTTGGGCATATTGGGCTGAGGTTGGCGGTATCTCTTTTGATCGGGGAGAAGAACATCCGATGAGAAGGTAGCCGAGTAAAATAATGGTTAGAATCTTTTTCACAAAGCCCAAAATTACAGTTAATTTTTAGTTTCAATAAATAGATTGATATTATTTTAATTTCCAATAAAAATGTATTTTTGGCCTGTAAAATGGTTTTTGAACTTGTTCAAGATTAAAAGGGAATTTGGTTAGAATCCAAAACTGTTCCCGCAACTGTAAGCTTTTGCCTCGGAAGAGGCTTTATTAATGCTTCGCCACTGTTCATCGAATGGGAAGGTCATTAAGTAAAGCGAGTCAGGATACCTGCCACTTTATAATGTTTTAGAATCTTCGGGATAAAGATTTTAGGTCATTTATATATTGATTGTCCTTTAATGTAAATTGTATGCAATTTAAATTTAGTTTGAGCAGCCTCGTGTTGTTCCATGTTCTTATGGGTTTTTCCCAAGAACAAACCGCTACCCAAGAGCAAAACGAGCTTACCACAGACGAAACACGCTTAGAAGAAGTAGTTGTTGTCGATTCCCGTTTCGAAATTAAACGTTCCCAATCGGGTAAAACAGTAATTAAGATTACGGAAAAAGAATTGAGAGATTATCAGGGGCGTAGCCTTTCCGAATTATTACAAACCTATGGCGGAATCAATCTGATTGGTAGTCGATCTCCCGCTGGCCAAAACTTGAGTTTCTCTATTCGGGGTGGACGAAACGATCAAGTATTGATTTTGATTGACGGGGTTCGGGTTTCAGATCCCTCACGAATCAGTAATGATTTTGATTTCAATCTCTTAAACCTTGCGGATATCGTTTCTATAGAAATAGTGAAAGGAGCAGCGAGTACGCTATACGGAAGCTCAGCCTCAACTGGAGTAGTTAATATTACTACAAAAAAATCGAGTAAAAAATTCGCTGTCAATTTAGGCTCTACTCTAGGTACCCAACAAGCTGCGAATACGGCCTTCAATAAAATCAGTTACCTGTCTAACTTCGCCACCTTCTCGGGAGCTAAAGATTCGTTTCAGTATAAGTTAAGTTTGGGAAGTCAAAACATTTACGGCCTAAGTTCCGTTGCTGTTGGGACTGAAATAGATCCATTTATTCAAACTAATTTTGGTTTTCAATTGGGTAGGAAAGGGAAGCATTTGGATTGGAATTTGACTTTTAATAAGGATCATTCGGATACTAGTTTTGATAATGTATTTGGAACAGTATCCGACAATAATTCTACCCTTGTTACGGATTTAGAGCGATTTTCATTGAATACAACCTACACTTACAACAAAGGGAGTCTCCATGCAGTTTTAGGGTTTCAGAATACAGATCGTGTTTTTGCAGGGGGATACAATCAGATGTTAAAGGGCTCCAATCTTGCCGTAGATGTTTTTAATAAGTACATCATTAAAGAGCGGTTTTATTCTGTTTTGGGATACGCCCACCAAAGCACATCTTATGCAGGTGCCCCGTCAAACATTCAAAATGATGTGTATCTAAATTTTGTGTATTTGTCTGCTACTGGGTTTAATTTTAATGTAGGGAGTAGAATGAATAATCACGATACCTACGGAAGTCATTTTACTTATAGTGTCAATCCCAGTTATTCGATCCGCCTTGCAAATGAAGATCGTTTGAAGATTGTTTCTTCCATAAGTTCCGCATTTATTCCGCCGAGCTCCTATCAGTTATATGATTTTTATTCTGGGAATTTAGATTTAAAACCAGAGGAAAACACTACCCTAGAGCTAGGAGCTGAATGGACTAGTGGAACCAGAGCAAGGGCATCTCTTGTATTTTTTAAACGTTCAGAAGACCCTACCCTGATTTATGATTTTTCGACCTATCGCTATGGCAATTCTGAAGAACGAGTTACCTACAGCGGAATTGAGTTTGAGTATAAAAACAAACTTTTTGACGCGGTAGACCTCCGTATGAATTACACCTATAACGAAACGGAATCGGGTAATCTTATAAACCTACCCAAGCATGCTTTTGGAACCGTTTTGGATTATGATTTGAGCCCTGCAACACATTTAAACACCAGCATTCAGCACATTGGTAGTAGAACAGGACTTAGTACAACAGCATTGGATGCCTATACTTTAGTGGATGCTAAATTGAGCCACCAGTTTAAGAATCGAAAAATAACCGCCTTTTTTATACTTGCTAACATTTTTGATGCAACCTATGTTGAAATTGAAAACTTCAGCACACAGGGGCGTAATTTTAGACTGGGCGTAAACCTTAGTTTTTAAGGAAATCTTTTAAGGTGTTTTGCGGTAAGTCGATATGCATACCATTGGTTGCTTCAAATTCAGGATCTGTCATCGGGTTTAGTACTTTACCTTGAGGGACAAGATACTTCCCAGATCCCGTTATCTGATTTAGAGCCATATAAAGTAAAGGCTCAGTAGTACTTCCCAATACTCCTAGATTAGATGCGCTTTCACGAAGTTCAATATCCGGATCCAGACCGTTTGCATAGTCAGCAAATCCTACACTGTTTGCTATTTTAAGAACAATGGGTTGCATGGCATAGGTGTGGTTTGGATTTTTATTTCCCTCATTGTCGATATAATCATAAACAGTAATTGAACCTACATTTTTTCCGTAGGTTGTATTTCCGATCAATACAACATTGATATGCGGCGCTAAGCCGTTGATTAAAAGCTCACTTGCAGAGGCACTTCTGTTTGTAGCGATAATATACACGTTGCTTAAGTTCAAGGCGGGTAAGGTTACCCCTTCTGAGGTTGTGTTTGTGAAGTAGTTATTCAATTCCCTATCATCGGTATCATTGGTGTTGGAGTTTAAAGCCTCGAAGTATGCTAATAATTTCGAATTCCATATTTGTTGTGCGAAAATCTCACCAGTAAATTGTCCTGTGATCATACTCGCTAAATAAACACAGGTGCGAACCGATCCACCACCGTTGTAGCGTAAATCCAATACGAGGTCTGTTATTCCTTCCGTAGCAAAATCAGAGAAGGTTTGAATCAGTTGATCGTCAAATTCGTTAAGAAATTGATTGTACATTAGATATCCAACCTTTTGACCACCTACATCAAGAACTAAATTTTTATGAATAGGGTTTTCTTGAAAATCCTCAACCTTATCTAAAACGATTGATTCGCCTGTACTTGTAAAGCTTCTTGTATTCCCTTCGTATTCCGCAAGGCCAATTGTATAGCTCATAGCGTCTCCGTAAAGTAGGTTTACATAATTAGTTACATTTAATTGTCGTCCATCAATACTCGTAATCAAATCTCCTCGTTCTACCCCTTTAGCCGCAGCATCCGATTCGGGAAGTACATAGGTTACATAGGCAACTAGATTATTACAATCATCACATTGTCTGCTTACCAAAAATTTCATTCCATTGGAGGCAGAAATACCCGCTAATTGATTTTCAAGATTTACATAGTCTTCATCGATCCAACTGAAACGATCATCGGGATGATTTAAGCTATCGAAAAAATCAGAGGGGTCTACTATACTTTCTAAGAATTCTGTATATTCTGCAGCATTACTGGTTTTTGAATCGGCTAAAGATTCTACCGACTCTTGCCAATAGTAATACTGATTCATCCCTTTCCAAATGAAGTCGTTGATTTCTATATCAGCAGCAGTAACCGTACTTGGAGTCTCTGAGGACGTATTGTTAGTTTCAGAGGGCGTATTGTTTTCTACATTTATGATATCATCATCGCGATCTTTTGCATCACATCCAATTAATAAGGTTATAGTTCCTAGTAGACAATAGTAAAAAATCTTGTTCATAATTTTTGAATAGTTGATTTAGAATATCAAATTTAAGGAACTCTATTAAATAATGTCGCATTTTAAAATATATCCTTATACTTGTAACTTACAAAAAGCATTCCAAATGAAAAAATACACCCTTATTTTAGTCCTTTTGATGAGTTTAAACCTACTCACCGCCCAAAATATTTTTGAACAATACCAAAAAGACCCAGCCGTTTCTTACCTAAGTGTAAGCCCAAAGATGTTTGAAATGCTTGGAAAACTAAGCCTCAGTACTGATGACCCTCAAATGAATGGATTCATAGAGATGGTAAAAAGTATGGAGAGCTTTAAGGTGTTGAGCACGAAAAGTGGTGCAATAGCGCAAGACATGGAAGCTTGGATTACAAATCAGATCGAACAAACCGAATTAGAAACGGTAATGAACCTGTCAGAAAAAGATGTTGATGTACAGTTTTGTGTAGTTTACGGCTCCGAAGATTCTAAAGTAGATCGTTTGGTGATGTACGTTAAAGGCGCACAGAAGTTAGTTGATCAAGAAGGCTTGGATATTTCAAATATAAATTTCATTCTCCTTTCTATTGAAGGCGATATCGATTTAAATCAAGTCGCTACACTAACCGAAGTGATTGATATTCCGGGGGGTAAATTCCTTAAAAAAATCAATTAGACTCCAGTGTAATTGAAAGGTGTGATTTTCTTTAATTCTACTTTGACCTTGGTGTCAATTTCAAGTTCCTCTATGAAGTTGTGTAAGGACTCTTGATTAATTTCTTGATTGGTACGTGTAAGACCTTTTAGAGCTTCATATGGATTTGGATATCCTTCACGCCTCAAGATGGTTTGAATTGCTTCTGCGACCACTGCCCAGTTTGAACTTAAGTCTTCTTCTATTTTTGCGCTGTTTAGTAAAAGTTTGCTGATTCCTTTTATAGTCGACTGAAAGCCAATGAGTGAATGTCCAAAAGGTGTTCCTATATTCCTCAAAACCGTACTGTCTGTCAGGTCACGCTGTAGTCTAGAGATGGGTAGTTTCCCAGCAAAATATTCGAAAAGGGCATTGGCAATGCCTAAATTCCCTTCTGAATTTTCAAAATCAATAGGATTTACTTTATGCGGCATAGCAGAAGAACCAACTTCACCAGCCAGGATTTTTTGTTTGAAGTAGTCTAAGGAAATATAGGTCCAAAAATCGCGATCCAAATCGATGATGATCGTATTGATTCTCTTTAGGTTATCACAAAGAGCTGCAAAATAATCGTAGTGTTCTATTTGTGTGGTAGGGAAGGAGTGATGAAGTCCGAGGCTGTTTTCTACAAAGTGCGTTCCAAAAACTTTCCAATCTGTTTCTGGGTAAGCAACATGATGGGCATTGAAATTTCCAGTTGCTCCCCCAAATTTGGCAGCATGAGGAATTTCAATTAAACTTTTTCTTTGGTGTTCTAACCTATTGATGAATACATCAATCTCTTTCCCCAATCTTGTCGGAGAAGCTGGTTGCCCATGGGTTCGAGCCAGAAGAGTTACCTCTTTGTATTCTTCAGCAATGGTTTTTAGTACCTCCAAAACACTGTCAAGTTGTGGTAAATAAGCTTTTTCTAGAGCTTCTTTTATTGATAAAGGAATTGCAGTATTGTTGATGTCTTGGGACGTCAGTCCGAAGTGGATGAATTCTTTATATTCTTGAAGTTGGAGCTTGTCAAATTCTTTTTTAATAAAGTATTCTACTGCTTTTACATCATGGTTTGTTGTTTTTTCAATGTCTTTAATTTCTACAGCATCATCGGCAGTGAAATGCTGATAAATCGATCGCAACTCTTCAAAAAGAGAAGGGTTAAAAGACTTAAGTTGTGGGAGTGGAAGCTCACAAAGTGCAATAAAGTACTCTATTTCAACACGTACACGGTAGCGAATTAGCGCTTCTTCAGAAAAGAAAGGAGAAAGGTTTTTTGTCTTTCCTTTATAGCGACCATCTATCGGTGAAATTGCATTGAGCGTGTTGAGTTTCATAACTTAAAATTAGACCGTAAAGATACGGTTCTTATGTCAAAACAGAAATCAAAACGGAAGGATTTGTCTTAGAGTAGCTTTAAATGCTGCTGTGCTTGAGGGAAGTTCTTTTTCGATATAAGATTTCAATTCTTCTGTAATCCAATCGTTATGATTTTTGAAGTATACAATTGTTTTTAAGGCATATGCTTTGGGAGCTACTTTTTTTGCCTCGAGAAGGGTGTCGAAACAACAGGCGATAATGAGATCAATTTCATTTGTATTGAGTTGGTCTCTATGTTCTTTAACCTGACAGTGGTGGTATAAAAGTTTTGCAAAAGGGCTTCGTTTGCTTTCATGGGTCTGGTATTGAAATGCTTTAAGAAATTAAGAGAAGTAAGGGGATAGACTCAGCTGTTTGGCATTGCTAATTAACCGCTCCAAAACCCAAGAAGCTACAATATGTTCACGCTTTTGTTCTTTTGAAAAGGCCAGCCGAACCAACTCGTCCGCTAAATAAGGGTATTTTTTAATCAACTGCACCCCTTTGTCTCGATCTTCTTTGGAGGCGTAGTAAGAAAGGAGAGCTTCTTTGAGGGCAGCAGGTTTCATCTTATAGTTGTAAGATTTTAAACTCTTCGTAGCAACCGCTTATGGCCTCCAATATTTGTAAGTCATTTGCCTCTCTAATAAATGCCTTGGAGTAATTGCAGTTTCTTAAAATTTCTTCGAGGTTGACTCGATCGATTCCTAAGAGTTGAATCAGTACTTCGCGATCGAACTTTGAGGCGAGTAGGTTTTTAATTTCATCATCGGCACGCATTTTCTTGAGCTTACGCATCTGGGCCGGATTTTTCCCAAACAGATTGTATAGAAAGTCCGCAGGATTGAAAAGCGCTCCAACGGCTTTGGATATCGAAGATCGATTTCGGTTCCCAGCTTCGTATCCACTGCTGGGTAAACCTTGAATGTTATATCTACCGGCAGGGTTCAAGGGAACGTTTTTAACATCAACATCCAAATAGCCCGTAAGTTTATAGGGGCTTATAACGACTTCTTCTAAGGCAAAAGCGAGTACGGTTAGTTTGAATTTAGGATTTTCAAACTTGATCATATCTTGTGTAACAGCTACTTTGAACGGTTTGAATCCGAGATAAGAAAAGTAAAGGGTATCGTTGACCTGGGCTTCAATTTCGAAAACACCCGCATCGTCAGTAATGGAACCAACAATAGTATTCAAGTTCAAGACGTGAACACTTTTCATTATGGTTTCAGTAGTCTCGTTTTCTACAATCCCTCTGAGGATTTGTCGTTTGGAATCTTGAGCTTCAGCTAAACTTGTAAAAAGTAAGCTGAAGACAAGAATATATCTGTATGTTTTTGAACCCATAATACAAAAGTATAAAGAAAAAGGTATGAGTCCCGTAAATATCGTTTTTTGTTAAAAAATTAACAACAACCTATTAAGACCTTGATCTGCGGCCAAATCCACCCGGTTTATTGCCCTTTGATCCATAGGTTGGTTTTGATCCAGAATTTGATCTTCGTGGTGATCCACCAGAATCTCCTCCTCTTTTGTCTGGGTTGTTATCAAAACTTCTTCTTTTGCCACGGTCGTATCCACCGCCGCCAGAACCACCGGAGTTGAATTTCTTTTTATATCCACCGCCGCCTGAACTGTCGTTTTTATTGTAACTCCTGCGTTTACCGCCACCGCTTCTACCTTTGCGTCCTTTTTCAGAAATCTCTACATTGATGAAACGTCCGTCAATTTTAAAGTCGGTGAATTTTTCAATAACCTTTTCTTGTAAACTGTTGGGTGTGTTGAAGAAAGAGAAACTCTCCATTACGTCTACATGAAAAATATCATCGGTATCAATTTCTAAGGTTGCCTTTAAGAAATCTTTGAGTGCCATCCAGTTGTATTCATCGCGTTCCCCAACATTGATAAAGAAACGGGTAGTGTCTTTTCTGTTGTGCTTTGTTTTATCTGCTGGATTGTCTTCAAACTTGCTGTTGAGGTCTTTAGCCTTCTTGTAGTAGTTGTGAAAACGAGCAAACTCTACAGAAACCAAGCGTTGAATAAGTTCTTCTTTGCTTAGGTCTTCTAATTCTGCTTCTACTTTTGGCAAGTAGTTGAAAATTTCTTCGTTTACCTCTGTATTTTTTATTTTTTGAGCTAAAGAGTATAATTGTGTTTCACAAATTTCCATTCCCGTAGGAATTTTCTTCATTTCAATATTCGCTTGAATTATTTTCTCAATTGCACGAATTTTGCGTGATTCACTTTGGGTAACAATGATCATCGACACTCCTTGGTTTCCAGCACGACCCGTTCTTCCACTTCTGTGGGTGTAGGTTTCTATTTCGTCTGGAAGTTGGTAGTGAATTACGTGGGTAATGTTATCTACATCAATTCCTCGGGCTGCAACATCGGTAGCAACGAGCATTTGGATTTGCTTGTTACGAAACGATTTCATTACCATATCCCGTTGGTTTTGGCTTAGGTCACCGTGAAGGGCGCCTGCGCTATAACCGTCTTCGATTAGTTTTTCCGCTACACTCTGGGTGTCTCTTTTTGTTCTGCAAAATACAACAGAAAAGATATCCGGGTGTGCATCGGCCAAACGTCTTAAAGCGGGGTATCGATCACGACCACTTACTTTATAGTACTCATGACTTACATTTTTAGTACCCGCATTTTTAGTACCAACCGTAATTTCTTCCGGATTGTGCATGAATTTTTTTGCAATTACTGATACCTCTTTGGGCATGGTTGCAGAAAATAACCAGGTACTTTTTTCATCGGGAGTATGCGAAAGGATATCGGTAATATCTTCGAAGAATCCCATATTGAGCATTTCGTCAGCTTCATCTAAAACACAGTATTCAATTTTAGAAACATTGACCAACCTTCTGCGGATCATATCTTGCATACGACCGGGAGTGGCAACTAAAATCTGCGCTCCTTTTTTAACTGCTCTCGCCTGATCGGTAATGCTTGCGCCGCCATAGATAGCAACAACATTCACACCTTTTATGTGCTTCGCGTAATTTTTTATTTCTTGTGTAATTTGTAAACAGAGTTCTCTTGTGGGTGATAGAATCAATCCTTGTGTAGTTCTGCTTTTAGAATCAATTTTTTGAAGCATTGGAAATCCAAATGCTGCTGTTTTACCCGTTCCAGTTTGAGCCAAAGAAACGATGTCGGTGTCTTTCTCTAGGAGGATTGGAATTGCTTTCTCTTGTACTTCTGATGGAGTTTCAAACCCCATGTCTTTTATAGCCTCTAATAACGCATCATTAAGACCAAGTTCTTGGAATGTTTTCATTGCCGCAAAGGTACTGTTAATTATCCACTTAGCTCATCTTAAAGCATTTTTAATAAGAGGGTCAATAAGCTAATTATAAGCTACTTATAAAAAGGCTAAATGCTTTTGCCCGATGACTGATCTCGTTTTTGACCTCTTTTCCTAATTCCGCAAAGGTTTTGGAGTACCCTTCTGGGATGAAAATTGGATCATAACCAAAGCCGCCCTCTCCTCGTTTTTCAAAAATTATAGTACCACGTACTTTCCCTTCACATTGCAACCTTTTACCATCGATATGAGCTGCAATGATGGTTCTGAATTGTGCAGCAGTATCTTTTTTTTCTGCAAGTTTGGCCCACACTTTTTCAATGTTTTTTTCATTGCTTTTTTCAACCCCAGCATAACGAGCCGAATAAACACCTGGTGCGCCGTCAAGAGCATCGATTTCCAATCCAGAGTCGTCAGCAAAGCAATCATACCCATAGTGGTCTTTGATGTAGTCTACCTTGATCTTGGCGTTTTCTTCTAGGGTTATCCCAGTTTCTTCTATGTCTTCCGTGCAATTGATGTCTGTTAAACTCAAAATCTCAATTCCGGGCGGAACGAGCTCCTGAATTTCTTTAAGTTTGTTGCGGTTGTGGGTTGCAAATACAAGTTTCATAGAATTGTTTTAGCGGTGATGGTAGGGTTCGTTTTTTAAAATGGTATTGGCTCGATACAGTTGTTCAACAAAAAATAGACGGATCATTTGGTGAGAAAAAGTCATTTGTGAGAGCGCTATTTTTGTGTTGTATTGTTGGTGCAGTGAAGTTGCAAAACCATAAGGCCCACCAATTAAAAAGACAAGACGTTTACAGCCTGAACTCATTTTTTTATTTAAAAATTCTGAAAATCCAACCGAAGAAAATTCTTTCCCGTTTTCATCTAACAGAATAACTACGTCAAAAGTGCGCAACTGTTTTTCAATCAGAACAGCTTCTTTAGCTTTCTGTTGTTCTTGAGAAAGGTTTTTGGCATCTTTGAGGTCGGGGATCACTTGAAGCGAAAACTTTAGGTAGTGTTTCAAACGGCTTTCGTAATTTGAAATCAACTTTTGTAATTCAGAATCATCTGTTTTGCCAATGCAAATCAATTGTATTTCCATCTTGCAAAATTACAAAACTCCTGTCGAGTTTTGATTTTCATGCCCGTTAAAAGCATATCTTTTTTTAAAAAAATCTTCGAAGCCCATAGAAGTTGATTGGGGATTAGTATTTTTGAACTAGAGTTTAGCTATGAAAGAAAAACTAAAAAAAATTCCGCTCATTGGTCAGCTTATACAAGCTTTGGAATTAATCAAACTTCCAGGAGGGAAAAGCTTTTCCGTTTATGACTTAATCGAAATGTACCTTTTGGGTATTATTCGAGGGGCATTTACAGCGCGTGCTGGGAGTATTTCGTTTAGCTTTTTTATGGCACTCTTTCCCTTTTTACTATTTGTATTGAATTTAATCCCGTTCATTCCCATCATTAATTTCGATGCTGTTTTACTGGAGTTTATTGAGGCTTTGCTTCCCCGAGAAACACATGTGTTCTTTTCCTCCATTTTCGAAGACATACAGAGTAAACCCAGAGGAGGGTTATTGTCTTCTGTTTTTATTTTATCTATTTTTCTAACAGCTAATGGAGTGAATGCAATCTTTGCTAGTTTTGAGGAATCGTATCATGTGGATTTGACCCGTAACTTTTTTAAGCAATACCTTATTTCGATTGGGGTGAGTATATTGTTGGCTGTCTTGTTGCTGATCGCTGTAGCGGTATTTATATTTTTTGAATTGTATTTTTTACGAAACATTCAAGATTTAATCCCAAACACCGTCAATTGGGTTCGTGTAGCTCAAATTTTCTTTTTTGTTGTATTGGCTTATTTTTCAATATCCACCTTATATTTTTTCGGAACAATCGAGGGGAAAGTGACTCGCTTTTTCTCTCCAGGGGCTTTTATGACCGCCTTATTACTGGTTACAAGCACCTATCTTTTTGGAATCTATGTCGATCGTTTTTCGACTTACAACCAACTGTATGGTTCTATTGGAGCTTTACTTTTATTTATGCTTTACACTTGGATTAATTCCATTCTATTGCTTTTGGGTTTTGAACTCAATGCAACTTTGAACAAATTGAACAAGCAACCCAAGGACAATACCACAGAAATTTAAAACGCGGCTATGCACTTTTTTATTGATGTATTGCTGCCTTTACCCTTACCTAAACCCTTTACTTATTGGGTTACAGAAGAAGAATATCAATTTTTAAGACCGGGTTTCCGAGTTGGTGTTCCTTTTGGGAAAAGCAAGATGTATACCGGGATCGTATATCGTAAGCATGAGGTTGCGCCTCAGACCTACGAACCCAAAACCATTGCCGTAATTTTAGAAGAGTACCCCGTAGTTACCGACCAACAAATACGGTTATGGGAATGGATGGCACAGTATTATTTATGCTCTATGGGCTCCGTACTAAAGGCAGCACTTCCCTCTGCTTTACTTTTGACCAGCGAAACTCTGATTCGAAAAAATAGAGAAGTCGCTGTTCTAGAAGATACACTATCCGACGAAGAGTTTTTGATTTATGAAGCCTTGGATGAGAAAACACTTACAGTCGATGAGATTCGTAAAATTGTTGACCGCCAGCATATTTTTCCTTTAATACAATCGCTGCTTGAAAAAGAAGTAATTGAATCCTATCAAGAATTAAAAGAGAAGTTCAAACCCAAACGGGTTCGTTACGTTCAAATTGCAGAAGACTATCGAGCAGAAAAAGCTTTGGCAGCTTTATTTGATGTACTGAGCAAAGCGCCTCGTCAGAGTGCACTTGTATTGGGGATTTATAGTGCGCAATCGGAGCTGGATCAATGGACTAAAGTAGCACCTTTATTGAAGCAAACGGGCTCTTCAAGCGCAGCGCTCAAAACACTCTTGGATAAAGGTTTTTTAGTAGAATCTTTTTTTGAAGAAGATCGTATTCCCTATGTTGCTTCAACGAAGAAAAGCCAAATTGAATTATCGCCGGCGCAACAAGAAGCCTTTGAAGCGGTAGAAGAACAATTTAAAAATCAAGACGTAGTCCTTTTAGAGGGGGTAACCTCTTCTGGAAAAACAGAGGTTTATTTTGACTTGATGGAGCAGATACTGGAACAAGAAAAACAGGTGCTGTATTTGTTGCCCGAAATTTCTTTAACCTCTCAAATGATCCACCGATTGCAGGACCGATTTGGATCTAAAGTAGTTGTCTATCATTCTAAATTTTCTATACACGAGCGGGTAGAGGTGTGGAACAACATCATCAACAAACAAGAAAAAGCGCAGATAATCTTAGGCGCTCGATCGTCGGTCTTCCTTCCGTTTAAGGATTTAGGGCTTATTATTGTGGATGAAGAGCATGAAAGCTCATTCAAACAATTCGATCCAGCTCCACGTTATCACGCTCGAGACACTGCAATTGTTTTGGGGAAACTTCAAGGGGCTAAGGTTTTATTGGGTTCTGCCACCCCTGCCATAGAAACTCGTTTTAATGTAGAGCGAAAAAAATATGGAACCGCACAGCTTACCACTCGATTTGGTGGGATTTCTATGCCCAGCATCAGCTGTATTGATTTGAAAGAAGCGCATCGTAAAAAGCAGATGAACGGTTTCTTTTCTCAAGAATTAATTGATGCCATTAAAAAAGTTTTAGCAGAAAAAAAACAAGTGATTTTATTTCAAAACAGGAGGGGCTATGCTCCGGTTATGGAATGCTTTAGCTGTGGTCATATTCCGCAATGCACCAATTGTGATGTAACACTAACCTATCATCAATACAACCAACAACTGCGCTGCCACTACTGTGGCTATCATATTGCAAAACCTACAGCTTGTGGTGCCTGCGGGAGTAATGCGTTGAATGTAAAAGGCATGGGAACCCAGCAGATAGAAGAGCAGGTAAATGAACTCTTTCCTGAAAATCAAGTAGCTCGGATGGATTGGGATAGTACCCGAGGGAAGCGTTCTTTTGACAACATCATCGAAGCGTTTACCTTAGGCGATGTTCAGATTCTTGTAGGAACACAAATGCTAACCAAAGGCCTCGACTTTAAGAACGTTGCTTTGGTTGGGGTTTTGAATGCCGACCCCCTGCTTAATTTCCCAGAATTTAGAGCCCACGAACGCAGTTTTCAAATGCTCTCCCAGGTAGCGGGTAGATCGGGTCGATCTAAAGAACAAGGGAGCGTCTTGATACAAACGTTTACGCCCGAGCATCCGGTTTTACTTCAGGTGATTAACAACGATTATATTACGCTCTTTGCAACCCAGCTGAAAGAACGAAGAACCTATCAGTACCCACCCTTTTATAGACTCATTCGAATTACGCTCAAGGCAAAAGATTATCATCAAGTAGATCAGGCTTCGCAGTGGTTAGTCAATGCTCTGAATATGAGTTTGCAAGGATCAGTTTTAGGCCCTGTTGACCCTCCAATTGCTCGGGTGCGTAATTTGTACCACAAGCAGTTGTTGGTAAAGTTTGTCGATGATTCTAGTCGCAATAAAGTAAAAGCAATAGTGGTCTCTTCACTGAAAAGTTTTGAAGCGATTGGTGCTTATCGAAGTATTCGGGTAGCAATAGATGTTGATCCTCAATAGCGGCTCGACCAAGCGGTTTTAAAACCTTCTTTTTTGGCTCTACTCAGCGGGATTGACTTATTTTTTAGAAACACAGTGCTTTGCGAAAAATTGATAACCTCTTCCAGGTTGACAATATAGGATTTGTGACATCTAAAAAAGTGTTTTTCTGGAATGCGCTGCTGTATGCCTTTCATTGACGATAAGACGATATACTTTTTTTTAGAAGTAACAATCTTCACATAGTCACCCATTGCTTCAATCCATTGGATGGCCGAGAGGGTTATTTTTTCAGTTTTTAAGTTGCATTTGACTTCAATACTTTTTTTAAGTTCAGGATTAACGGGCTTTATACCTAGTCTTTTCTGTTCTATACGTTCCATAGTCAGTTCAAACCTGCCTAAAGTAAAGGGTTTTGGAAGAAAATCTAGAATTCCCAACTCGAACCCCTTGACAGCATGTGTCGATTTTTTAGAAGTAAAAACCACCTGTTTTTGAATTCCGTATTGCTCGATGAATTTAAAGATTTTATCTTCATTTTCAGAGGGGTCAATTAGTACTAAATCGGTACTTTCGTATTGCAAAAAGTTCTTTAAATCTGTGAAGTTCGAAAACTCTTTGGTGAGGCTTAAAGAAGAGATTTCTTTCAAACGTTGCCTGACTTGAATACGGGCAACGTCATTGGGATCTAGAAGTAGGTAATTCAGTTTCATGGAGTGTATTCTAACCCAAAGTTAAAATAATTTAATTGATATGGCCGTTGGAGGTTAAAAAAGACGTTCAAATGTTTGGTATACCTAGCTATTTGCTTATTTTTGCACACTTAAAATTATATAAATATGAATCATTACGAAACTGTTTTCATTCTAAATCCCGTTTTATCTGATGAACAGATAAAGGAAACAGTTAAGAAATTTGAAGACCTTTTGACTGGAAAAGGAGCCAAGTTTGTTAACAAAGAAGACTGGGGGCTAAAGAAATTAGCTTACCCAATTCAAAACAAGAAAAGTGGCTTTTACCACCTTCTCGAATTTACTGCACCTGGAGATGCTATTGGACCTCTAGAAGTAGAATTCAGAAGAGATGAGCGTATCATGCGATACCTTACGGTAAGTCTAGACAAGCATGCGATTGCTTGGGCAGAAAAAAGAGCAAAGAAATCTAAAGCAAAAGCCTAGTAGTTATGTCAAAAATTGAAGAACAGTCTAAAGGGAGAAAAGAGGGAGAGATCCGTTATTTAACTCCATTAAATATTGAAACAAATAACAAAAAGAAATACTGTCGTTTTAAACGATCGGGTATTAAATACATCGATTACAAAGACGGAGATTTCTTAATCAAATTTGTTAATGAACAAGGGAAGTTACTTCCTCGTCGTTTGACCGGAACTTCTTTGAAATACCAAAGAAAAGTTTCTGTAGCCGTTAAACGTGCGCGTCATTTAGCTTTAATGCCTTATGTAGGCGATTTATTAAAATAAAAACTTAGATCAATGGAACTTATACTCAGAGAAGATGTACAAAACCTTGGATTTAAGGATGACATCGTAAAAGTAAAAAATGGATATGGCCGTAACTTCTTAATCCCACACGGGAAAGCTGTTATCGCAACTTCTTCTGCTAGAAAAGTACTTGCAGAAAATTTAAAACAACGTGCCTTCAAAGAACAAAAGTTAGTTGATGATGCGAATAAGCTTGGAAAAAAACTTCAAGGTTTTGATGTTAAAATCAAATCTAAAGTTGGAAGTGGTGACAAATTATTTGGTTCTATAGGGAGCCAAGATATTGCGGATGTATTCGAGAAGAATGGTGAAACTATCGAAAAGAAATTCATTACGCTTCCAGGTAAAACAATCAAACGTTTAGGGGCTTATGAAGCTACAGTTCGATTACACAGAGCTGTTGTTGTACAAGTTGCTTTTGAAATTATTGCTGAATAAGCACAATTTCAATTTGCTCAAAAAAATCAGCCCCACTTTTTAAGGTGGGGTTTTTTTAATGGAATACAAACGACTATCTACCGAACAATTTGAAGCACTCCATCAGGAGTTCGCTACTTTTTTAGCAGCAAATTCTATTGACAAAAAAGAATGGGATCAGCTCAAGAAACTAAATACTACTCAAGCGGAAAACCTCTTGGATGGGTTTAGTGATTTGGTCTGGAATGACGTACTCAGTAAAAATCTTTATGTTGAACATCTCAACCCCCAGCATTTATTTTTATTTGAATGTTTAGACGAGCAAATGAACCTTGTGCTGGTGCAGTCGGAAGATAAAACTCAAGACTTTACAAGCCCAGATGGCTTCAGATGGTTGGAGGCCAATTTGCAATCCGATTCGATTAAACTCTTTCAATCTCAAAAAAAATATCAGAACCGAAATCATGATATTTTTGATTTAATACAAAAAGGCGCTCGTATTACGGAAGGGACCTACTTTAAAAGTATCACTTCATTTCTTTCAAATCCTAGTTAAAAAGTAGGATATTTGTTTTAAGTTTAATTAGATTCAACCGAATGAAGCCATCCATACCAAAAGGAACTCGAGATTTTTCGCCTAAAGAAGTTGCGCAGCGCAACTACCTAAAGGATGTACTTTCTACCTCTTTTGAAGCCTATGGTTTTGAGCCTATAGAAACCCCTTCTTTTGAAAAAACTTCAACCTTATTAGGGAAGTATGGCGAAGAAGGTGATCGTTTGATTTTTAAAATTTTAAACTCAGGGGATAAGCTCAAAAAAGCAAACCTCGAAGCACTGGCAGATGATAAATTGGCTGCTTTTTCAAATTCCTTATCCGAGAAGGCACTTCGCTATGACCTTACGGTACCTTTTGCGCGTTATGTAGTACAACACCAAAACGACATAAGCTTTCCCTTTAAACGCTATCAAATTCAACCCGTATGGCGAGCAGATAGGCCACAACACGGTCGTTTTCAAGAGTTTTTTCAGTGTGATGCCGACACCGTAGGAAGTAAATCGCTTTGGCAAGAAGTTGAGCTCTGTGGTTTATATGATGATGTTTTTGATAAATTAAAACTATCGGGGACCTGCTTGAAAATAAACAATCGAAAAATTTTAGCCGGTATTGCTGAGGTATTGGGTGCATCTGATCAAATTATCGATTTTACGGTTGCCCTTGACAAACTTGATAAGATTGGACAAGAGGGTGTTATAAACGAATTATTGAACAAAGGATTTTCTTCCGAATCCGTAGATAAAATACTTCCTTTGATAGGCTTAGCTGGTACTTATTTATCAAAGTTTGAAACACTATCTGCCTTCCTGAAAGACTCAGAAATTGGCTCAAAGGGAATCGAAGAACTGCGTTTTGTTGTTGATCATGTCACCAAAGTTGGTTTAAAATCCATGAAGATCGATATCGACGTTACGCTCGCACGTGGCCTCAATTACTACACCGGCTGTATTTTTGAAGTTGCAGCTCCAGAAGCTGTAAAAATGGGCTCTATTGGTGGAGGTGGTCGTTACGATGATCTTACGGCTGGTTTCGGTTTAAAAGATACCAGTGGCGTAGGGATCTCTTTTGGTTTCGATCGCATCTATTTGGTTTTAGAGGAATTGAATCTATTTCCTGCTTCTGCTCAAAACGGAACACAAGTTCTTTTTGCTAACTTCGGTGAAGAATATGCTTTGATGTGTAACCAAATGGTCAAAACACTGCGCGATAACCAGATCCGTTCTGAGTTTTATCCCGATGCTACTAAAATGAAAAAGCAGTTTTCTTACGCCAATGCTAAGGCTGTTCCTTTGCTCGTGGTGATAGGTCCTGATGAGCACGCAAACAATAGTTTTGTTCTAAAAAATATGGAATCCGGGATACAGACTACCCATGCGTTGGATCAGTTTCTAGAAACGATCCGTACGGCTCTCTAAGGCTGATTAATTAGTTAAGAAAGAATATACCCCTGAATTACTTTTGTTTCCATCAGCATCCACCGCAATAACCTTCCAGCTATAGGTAGTACTGTTTTCTACTGCCACGATTAAAGCTGTTGTTGGGCCTTCAGCATTTACTTGCTGCAGCAGTGTAGTCGCATCGGCTGTATCCAAATAGAGTTCGTAATAATCCAAGTCCCCATCAACATCCGATCCATTCCATGTCAACGTAATATTGCCATCAATAGGAGTAACAGATGATCCTGATCTGGGCGCTAATAATTCAGAAGGAAAAGGGGTATAATTCGTAATACCTGTACCTGCTAAATAAAACTTCCAAGAAACACTAGAAGCAGGTTCACTGCCTTCTTCTCCAACTGCAGTAATGTTCCAAGAATAAGGTGTTCCTGTCAACAAAGTTGCACTGTAGGATGTTCCAGAAGTATTGAAACTTTCTTTTTGATTCGTACTCAGGTTTTTTATATCCAAACGGTAGCTTTCTGCGTTTTGAGCAGCATTCCAACGAAATTCTAAACTACTTTGGGAATCGTTGATCGAGGTTCCCTCTAAACAGGTTTCCTCATTGATTGGGAAACTCAACGAAGGAGTACTCGGGTTTAAGGGAGCTGGTGTACTAGAACAACTCCATAACACTAATGTAAAACCTAAAAGAACGCTTAACGATTGTATAGTCTTCATATGCATTATTCTTTAATGACGATTTGAGATTGATTTACACTTGCATTGGTAACCTTAACAACATAACTTCCCGTTGTTAGGTTCGAAGTGTCGAAATACAGGGTTCGATCCATTATGGTTAAGGCATAGTGTTGAGAAGTGATTATTCTTCCATCGTTGGAATAAAGTTCAATACTCGCATCCAATTCTTCTCCACCAACATAGATCGCTAACATCTCATCGAACGGATTTGGTGCAACAACTACAGTGTCTGAATTGAAATACGATTGCTCAAAAATTCCTTGACAGGCTATTCCTGTTGAAATAGAAACCGTATTGACTCCTTTATCTAGGGTAAGAGTATAATCGCTTTGGGTCGTTTGTTTGGTTATTCCATTGTGGGTAATGGAATAACTGCTTCCTCCTGCAAGTTTATAGTTTACTGTTTCCTGTCCTTTTCTCGCAGCACTGTATACCGATAATGGCTGAGGCTCATTGATTGTAAGATCGAAACAACGGATGAATTCTGTTGCAAGAACCCCTTCGATAGTAACACAAATAGAATAGTCTCCTGAAGAAAGATTGTTCAACGTCCAGTTATTTGATCTTAGGGTTTCTGTTTTATTGACTGCTCCACTTACTGCAATATTGTAGGTTACAGAAGTGTCTTGTACAACTAAACTAATGCTGTTGGTGTCGAGACATTTTTCTGTTTTAGAAAGAGAGAAATTAGAAGGAGCTAAGTAAAAAATCAAACATCCTTCTTTGTTAACCATCGATCCATAAGGTGTGTCGGCACAAGTATCGTTTGGATTCCATACCCCATCGTGATCGGCATCATCGGAAACATCTCCAACGCCATCACCATCAGCATCGCTCTGATCTGGATTACTCACAAGAGGACTGTTATCTAGAATATCAACAATACCATCACCATCGGTATCATCGAGTGGCGTTACGGGTACAGTTTGTAGTTGAATAGCGGTAGCATTCCCTTCTGGAACAACGAGTTGAGTCTGTGTTAGAACAACAGGAACATCAGTATCTCCATCTTCTGAATTCACATTGATCACTTCTACTTCATAGATGTTATCGCGGTTGTGATCCTGTGGATTATTATAATCTGGAGGAAGAATAAACTCTAAATAATCCTCGGATTCGCCAGAATTATTTTTTCGTATGCCACTAGTTCCTATTTGGAATAAACCTGCATCTGCACCTCCACTAATTTTCTTTTTAATTTTCCATTTCCCAACCCCTCTGGTAGTATTTGGATTGAAATATCTTCTGTAACTGTTTTTAGAATCCGCTGTAGTGCTTGCATCAACAGGAAAAACAGCTAGGGTGTAGGAAGAGTATGTATAGGTGTTCGGAATATCTAAAATTTTAAGTTTGACAACAGAAGTACTAGATAAATCTCTACTGTTTGTCGCTTTAATTTTTACAGACAAGATTTTTTGCTCTTCATAATCAATGGATCTAGTCAGATAGAGTAGATTTCCTTCGAGTCTAAAGTAATCGGAATTACCACCATTTTCAATAGTAAAGCTTATGGGATCAGTTCCTTCAAGACTAAGCGCTGGATTTTCATCAACTGCGACAATTTTACCTAATAGATCATCTACAGGTACATCCATATCAAAACTTTTTGTTTCAATACGTTCGAATTCAACTAAATAAATCGTAGGCGGGTTGAAGGGGCAACCATTTTCATCAATTGGTGTACCAAGTGGAGTTCCAGCACATAAATCTCTTTTGTTTTTAATCCCGTCGTTATCGTCATCTAAATCCAATTGATTTTCTGAGCATCCATTTTCATCTACTTCAACATCAGCTAAGGTATCTGGGCACCGATCGAATTGATTTTCAACACCATCGGAATCATCATCGAGTTGACTTTCGTTACATCCAAACTCGTCGACTTCAAGACCTAATTTGGTATTCAAACAAGCATCGTTTTCGTCTAACACACCATCTAAGTCGGTGTCTAATTCTAATTGAAATTCGGTACATCCAAATTCATTTACTACTTCGCCAAAAGGAGTGTCTGCACACAAGTCTTTTTCATTAACAACACCGTCAAGGTCTAAATCATTTTCTAATTGTGAAGCAGAACACCCAAATTCATTGACTTCTTCTGCTAGTGGGGTATTAGGACATAAATCAACATCATCCATTACTCGATCAAAATCCGTATCAATTTCGCTAAGTGAACATCCAAATTCATTTACTAATGAACCTGTTGCTGTTCCTGGACACGAATCGAATGTGTCGGGGATACCGTCAAAATCTTCATCATATTCTGCAACAGTTTCTAATTCATCTGCTGTACATCCAGTTAAATCAACTGCTACGCCTGGAGGGGTGTCATTACATCTATCAAGTGAATTGGGAACACCGTCTTCATCGTCATCTTTATTTTCTTCTACAAGGTCTAAGTCTTTTTGAGAGCACCCATTTTCATCAACAATTGTCCCTAAAGGAGTATCTGAACAGAGATCAATTTCATTTCCTACGCCATCTAAATCTCCATCCTTTTGAATTAAAGAGCACCCAAAGTCATCAACGGTTTCTCCAATTGCAGTTCCAAGACATCGATCATCAATGTCTTTTACACCGTCTAAATCTTCATCTGTTTGGACTCGTGCACATCCGTTTTCATCAACTTTTGCGCCTGGTTCAGATCCAAGACACTGATCTATATTGTCAGGAACTCCATCTTGATCCACATCATTTTGGAAATCAGAACAGCCTTTTTCATCTACTTCTACACCACTAGGCGTGTCTGGACAATCATCGTTTCCATTGTTTACACCATCCTGATCATCATCTCTTTGACTGATACTACAACCTTTTTCATCCGCGGCCTCATCACTTGGAGTTTCTGGACAGCTATCGATGTCATCGGGAACACCATCTTGGTCTGAGTCTGGAATTAATTGAAGAATGTGATTAATGTTAAACGTACTCGTAGTATTACCAGTAGCATCTTGTATGGGATTGGTTAATCCAATACGAATGGTTTGACTCGCACTAATTGAACCAGTTAGATTAAATGAAATCGTAAACGTTGATCCTTCTTGGACCAAACTTTCTGGGGTTTGGCTTTCTAGAGTTGCAGAACCTGTGTTTAAACTCAACATCAAGTCAGCTGCTGCTATCAAAGAGCCATCGCTTGTAAAGGCAGGCTCGTTGAGGGTAAGGGTTAAGGTTTTTTCATCGATTACTCGAGCTTCTGTGATAAAAGGAGCTGTAATATCATTCAAGTTAACAGTTGAAGTTACTTGGTTGGATACCATAGGGTTTCCTGCGGAATCAAATATTGAATTTGAATTAATATTTATTTTTAGAGTATCTTCTGTGGTTGCTGCACCTATTATTCTGAGAGATAATCTTAATTCATTAAGATTTAAAGATTGAATAAAATTCCTCGAAAATGTATTGTCTATGCTTAGTTCATCACCCGATAGGTCTAACTCAATATCCGATTCAACAAGAGTACCACTTGCAACCCCATTAGAATACTCAGTGTAAACAGCTTCATTAAAAGTAACATAAACGATTTCATTATCATTTGCTATTCTAATTTCTGTGATTACTGGGACATCATTGTCAATTGTTAATGTTAGGGCTCCTGGTTGACTCGATGGATTTCCTGCTCTGTCAGTTGCTGTTACATTTGCAGATATTGTTCCATTGATGTTAGCTGGAACTGTCCATTCATATGTCCAAACGGTATTAGAATTTGTTTGGCTCATTTCGACTGGTTGAAATCCTCCAATTGAAATTACTGGGGCTTTAATGATTGGTTCGTTTACTATAGCAGTAAAGACAACATTACTATTTGAACGAATAGCATTGTTGGTTGCATTAGAATTCAACTGAACTGTTGGTGGAGTGGTGTCGCATGATCCCCATTGAGGATAGTTATTTGAGCTTAAATTAGAAGAATTTGCAAATCCGCTTGGAAGGCTAGTAATATTAGTTGTACACCAATAAGATAGATTTTGATTAAAGTTTGATGCCCCATTAAACATATCATCCATATTTGTTACATTACTGGTATTCCATGTACTGATGTCATGATTAAAGTTTTGAGCACTCATGAACATTTGCCCCATATTAGTAACAGAGGAAACATCCCAATCGCTGATATCTTGATTAAATACTCGTGCAACCTTAAACATATCAAACATGTCAGTTACTGAGGACACATTCCAATTACCGATATCTTGATTAAAGGCAAAGTTTTCATAAAATAAAGCTCCCATGTTGGTTACATTTGCCGTATTCCAATTGGATATATTCCCGTTAAACGCATAGGCTCCAATGAACATGGAACGAATATTAGTAACACTAGATAGATCCCAATCATTGAGGTTTTGGTTGAATACAATAGCCATTCTAAACATATGATCCATGGCAGTAACACTCGATGTATTCCAAGAATTTAACGGTTGATTAAATACACTTGCTTCATTGAACATGTATTGCATATTGGTCACATTACTTGTATCCCATGCATCAATATTTTGATTAAATGCAGAAGCTGTACCAAACATATGACTCATGTCTGTAACACCAGAGGTGTTCCAGTTTCCAATCGCTTGGTTAAAAGATGAAGCGCCACTAAACATGTATTTCATGGAAGTCACACTTGAGGTATCCCAAGATCCTATATCCTGATTGAATCCTGAATTTCCACCAAACATTTCATACATATTACTCACATTGCTTGTGTTCCAATTGTTGAGTGTTGATGAAACATTAGCATTTTTGAACATGGCTCGCATATTTGTAACATTCGAGGTGTCCCATGAGGAGATATCTTGATTTGTTGTTTTATTTTCAAAGATGCGATTCATATCTGTAACTAATGAGGTACACAAACAATCTAGATCAGCATCTTCATTAGTGATTTTTGATCTAAGTGTAGTTTCATCTACTGCAGTGATTGTTTTACCATTAACCAAACCAATATTTCCGTTAGCTGCTGTTAAACAGACTATGGTTACTCCATTAGTTGCCAAAGTAAAAACAGAATCTATCTGTAGCGTCAAGCTAGCATTTCCGGAATATTGTTTACTTGTTGAATCTGTTGCAGCTACACTTACTGCAAAAGAGCCTGTAGTCACTGAAGAGGGAACTTGCCAGTAATACGTCCAGATCGTTGAAGTAGATCCTTGAGTCATGGCAGTATCGCTTACCACTCCAGCTATAGAAATTAGAGGTGAAGCAGCCATATTCTCTGAGAAAGTAGCTGTAAGGGTTACTACTCCAGAAGTAATTATATTGTCGGAATCATTAGTTGTGATTGTTGCAGTCGCCGCTGAATTACATGTTCCCCAATTTGGAAATTTATTTGATTGTAATGCTGATCCAGTGGCAAAAGCTGAAGGCTCTGAACTAAAATTCACAGTACACCAACCTGAAATGTCTTGATTAAAACTAGCAGCACCATTGAACATATAATTCATAAGGGTTACATTAGAAACATCCCAACTGCTAATATCCTGGTTGAATACATCTGCACCTCTAAATAAATTTTCCATTTGAACAACAGAGGAGACATCCCAAGAACCAATGTCTTGATTAAAATTATCTGCTTCATAGAACATTTGATTCATGTTCACAACATTTCGGGTATCCCATGTACTGATATCCCCATTGAAATTAGTTGCTTCTCTAAATAAAAATTCCATTCTGTTAACAGATGAAACATCCCAATTTCCGATATTTTGATTGAATGCAGCAGCACCATTAAACATGTAACGCATGTTGGTTACAGATGATACGTCCCATGAACCTATGTCTTGATTAAAACTTATAGCACCATCAAACATTTCATTCATATAGGTAACACTTGAAACATCCCATCCACCAATATCTTCATTAAATACTTCAGCACCGACAAACATTTGTGTCATATCAGTAACATTTGAAACATCCCATGTACTAATATCTTGATTGAATACTCGAGTACCAAAAAACATGAGCTTCATATTAGTAGCTGAAGAAACATCCCAAGACCCAATGTCTTGATTAAAGACATGGGCCCTATCAAACATTCGCATCATGTTAGTTACTTTGGAAACATTCCAGGAACCTATATCTTGATTAAAATCACTAACCCCCCAGAACATATCCTGCATATTGGTTACATTGGAAGTATCCCATGAAGAAATATTTTGATTAAATGAATATGTTCCAGAACCGCCGAATAGTGAATACATTGACGTGACTAAAGTCGTTACAACACGATCCCAATCGGTATCACTTTTATCTTTTGCTGCAATAGAAGTATTGTCGTGTGCTGTGTATAAAACATTCCCTATGTATCCTGTGTCTCCAGCGCTACAATCTCTACATTTGACCGTAACACTGTTAGTATCCATATAGAACATGGGTTCTATCTGAAGTGTCAAACTAGCATTTCCAGAATATGGATTGCTTGTTGAATCTGTTGCACCAACACTTACTGCAAAAGAACCTGTTGTAACAGAGGATGGTACTTGCCAGAAGTATGTCCACTCAGCGGCTGAACTTCCCTGTGTCATAACGGTATCTGTTACCATTCCAGATATTGTGATCAGTGGTGAAGCAGCCATGATCTCTGAGAAACTAACTGTAAGAGTTACTACTCCAGAAGTAATTACATTGTCTGAATCATTACTGGTAATTGTTGCGGTTGTGGAAGTTATGTTATAGAGCTGTGAAATCTCTGTTGAGCTTAAACTACGATTCCATATCCCAACATCATCTATTTTACCATCAAAATAATACCAATGACCATTACTCTGTCGATGTAAACCAATTGCTAAGCAGCCCAATATTTGATATGAAGCAGAGGCTGAGGAAGCAATTTCCTCCCCGTTTCGATAGATTTTCGCATTGGAACCATCTGAAACAACTGAGATCATTTGCCATTGATTTAAATCTGCCTGATCAGAGACACTGCCTTGGAATCCGAAACCATTTGTTCCCGAGGATGTTACTCGTCCGATTTCACCATCAAGGTTGATTCTAAAATTATTGTCGTTACAGTCTGCGTTATTCGCCAAAATGACAGAAGATCGTGAATTGTTACCTGTCCAATAATAGGTTTCAGGATTTATCCATACATTAAATGTGAAGGTTGAACCTAAATTAAAATCATGATCAAGGTCAATCCTTTTCCAATCTGATCCGTAACCTGTAATTCCATCCCAGTCAAAATCATAGGCGCTTTGTGCATTTCCATTTCTGTCTGTAGTAAGTTGTGGTCCGTTCAATACCGTACCGTGTTTCGAATTTCCACTCTCATCATTGGCATTCCCATTAAATGGATACCATGCAACTAGACCGTTTGAGGGGAGGTAATCGGGTAGATCTAAAACATTAAAGGTGAGGCTATCAGTTCCAGAATAAGCATTTCCAGATTTATCTTCTGCTTCGATAGTAACAGATACCTGATCTGAATCAAGAGTTGGTGTTACTTGCCATACATATTCCCATTTATTGAAAGCATCATCATTTTTCCATTTCCATCCACCAGATGGTTCTGAGTATTCGCTGCTATTAGTGTCTTGATAAAGACCTATAAAAAATGGTTCTTGAGATCTGACAGTAGAGTTATTTCTGCATAATAAGGTTAAATAGTCATATTCTTCCTGAGTTTCAATACTCACTAATTCGACATTTAGTCTATTTAATACCAAATCCATTTGACTTGTATAATTGTACTTATTGGAAGATATAAAGTAGTTTGATCCATTAAAACTTCCAACTTTTATCATACCAATCAATTCATGAACCTGTTCAGTTGTTTCGATGAAAAGTTGTAATTGATCTTGACCCTCACCGTAATCAGTGAAAACTAATTGATTATAATTGGGATGAGAACTTGAATTTACGATGCCCATGTAAGCTAAATTTTCTCCACCACCAGAATTATTTGGTTCTTGAGTGTTTCCACTTGTACTCAACAACCAATGATCAGAGAAATTAAAGTCAATGGAAGGGATCATATTGTATGATTCTACATTTGATCCTTTTCTGATTTTAATTATTGTTTTGGTTACTGATTCTGAAAAACTAGCTGTAATAGTTACATTTCCTGAGTTAGATATTTGGGTCGCACCAAAAGTTGAAGTTGAAGTTAGTAAAAGTGTTGGCTTAAAGAGGTCAGTTGTTATGCCAAACTTTAGCGTAATACTATTAGTTTCTGAATATGAATTATTTGAAAGGTCTGTTCCAGAGACAGTTGCTGAAACTGAAAGCTCAGTAGTACTGGAAATTGCACCAGTATATGTCCAGTTTTCTGATCCATTTGAAAAAGGACGTATATATGTTTTAAAAGCATAGTCCCAATCAGAATCATTACTTCCACGACCACCAGAATAAGAATTCTGAGAACTTAGGTCTAAAAATCCAACATTTTGACTTTCGTCAGTCAGGGTTAGTCTTATTGTATATTTTGAACCTGGAGCAACAGAAATATTATTACTTGTAATATCGAAATATACATATTCTCCGCTGATGTAATTTCCGTTTGAATCATTGTAAGATGGGGTATACAAGTTTAAACTAGAGGCAAGTAGTGTTCCGGTTATACCTTCTCCTTGATAAATCTTAAAGGAAATAGGCTGAGGAGCTCCATTAATTACTGGGCACGCCATTTTCCAAGCAATCTTAGATAGTTGTCCCGTTTTACTAGCAGTGAAAGATTGCCATTGATCTGTTCCACCCGCTCCTGCATTAGTATTTGAATTATTAGCATCCAAAGCTTCTACTCCAAAAGAGGATGGTGACATCACAAGGGCGGTCTGTGAATTTGTGCTAAGTTGAATAGTAGGAGTAGCACTCATTGATTCATTGAAATTTGCTGTAATAATTACAGTATCTCCAGAGTTGATTTTATTGTCTGTGTAATTACTGCTTAATGATATTAATTGGGG